>Ga0070741_10011696_pt1 | contig 16116 bp, 12 predicted proteins | sample Coa_R1_4_FD_66440 | JGI IMG/M metagenome (GOLD analysis project Ga0070741, IMG submission 66440) | Surface soil microbial communities from Centralia Pennsylvania, which are recovering from an underground coalmine fire - Coalmine... | ecosystem: Environmental > Terrestrial > Soil > Unclassified ...
CCGCTGCGAATGTAACTGGCGGTCTCTTCCACGGCAGATCTCAACTGTTCCACCGCCCAGTCGATCTGCGCCGGTGTGATGATGGCGGGAGGCGCAATCAGGATGTGATCGCCGGCAATACCGTCCACCGAGCCTTGCATCGGATAAACCGATAGTCCGCGTTTTACGGCTGCCCGGCCGACCTCTCCAGAGAAGTTCAGTTCCGGTGCGAAGGGCTTGCGGCTGGCTTTGTCGGCTACGAATTCCACTCCCCAGAGCAATCCGATGCCGCGGACGTCACCGACAACGTCCAGATCGCGCAAGCTTTCCAGAGCAATGTGAAGCGCGGTCCCGGGAGTCCCATCAGAACTGGAGTCCGCCGCTTTAACCAAGTTGTGCGACTTGACGACTTGCAGGACTTCCCGCCCAGCGGCCATGGAGATGGGATGCGAGTTATACGTGAAACCGTGCAGGAACGAGCCCGAGCCATAGGCGATCGCGTCGACAACTTTCTTGCTGGCGATCACAGCGCCTAGCGGCGCATAGCCGCTGGAGAGTCCCTTTGCAGTGACGAGGATGTCCGGTGCGATGCCCCAATGCTCGACGGCAAAATTTCGTCCGGTGCGGCCCATGCCGGTCATCACTTCGTCGGCGATCATCAGCACGCCGTGACGGTTAGAAATATCCGCTACCTGTTCGAGATATCCGGCGCAGGGCACTGCCGCACCCAGAGTCGCTCCGCTGACCGGTTCAAAAACGAACGCCGCCGCCTGACCGTTGGTCTCTTCAATGGCGCGATCAAGTTCCTGGGCGTATTTCCGGGCGCAGTCATCACAGCCATACGCGCAGCGATAGCAGTAGGGTAGGCCGATGTGGGCGAATTCGCGGATCATGGGAACGTACATCTCTCGCCGGCGGCGATTGCCGGAGACCGACAAGGCACCCAGAGTGGCTCCGTGGTAGCTTTGCGCGCGGCTCAGCACCTGGAACCGGTTCGACTCCCCAATTTCGACCTGATATTGCCGAGCCAATTTCAGAGCTGTTTCAATCGCCTCCGACCCGCCGCAAGTGAAGCACACTGCTCCGCCGCGGAAGTTCTCGCCGGCAAAGTCCAGCAGTTCCTGGGCGTACTCTTCCGCAACCGGAGTAGTGAACTGGCTGCTGTGGACGAACTCGAGGTTGCCGGCCTGCTCCTTCATGGCGGCAGGAATCCGCTCCACGCCGTGGCCGATAAAGTTCACGGCTGCCGATCCGGCGAAGTCGAGATAGCGCTTGCCGAAGGCGTCCCAGATGTAAACGCCCTCGCCTCGAACCGCGGGTGGGAAGGCGTTGCGGAAAGAACGGCGCAAGAGGGCAGTAGGAAACGGAGTTACGGTCGCGTCGGCCACGTCTTCAATTATGGAATGCATAAGTTATGAATACCAGCGGCAGAGTAGCTAACCAGCCAACTACCGCGAGTGCGGTATAAAGATGGCACTTGGGGTGAGGACGTTGTCTCAAGTACCCGATCGGCGAGCAAAAAAATACAGTGTTCCTTGTATTGGGGGGACGGGTTGCTAACCCGAGTACCCGGCCGGGTTGGGGCAATTCCCTCCTGTAGAATCGCGATACAGGATGGATCAGCCTACAGGGTCAGAGACCGGCTCCCGTGGCAAATCTGCGGGCCTGCTGGCATACTTTCGGCCATCGCACCAGCACAGCGCCTTTTCCGCCACCGTGTTGCTGATGACGGCGGTCATGCTCTCGCGGGTCATTGGCTACGTACGCGAGGCCTATATCGCCTGGGCATTTGGCGCCGGCCCTGCCACGGACGCCTACGTAGCTGGCTTCACTATTCCCGACTGGCTGAACTACATCGTTGCCGGCGGCACGGCCTCAATTACATTTGTTTCGATCTACACCCGGTTCCTGGCCGAGAAGCGGGAAGAAGACGCCGAAAAGACGTTTTCCGTCATCATCACGGTCATGACCGTGGTGCTCGGCGCGGCCATCCTGCTGGCGGAGATTTTCACGCCGCAAATCGAAGCCTGGTGGTTCAAGGGATTTACCCCCGACCAACTTGCCCTGTGCGTTCACCTCACCAGGATCCTGCTGCCAGCACAAATTTTCTTCTATGTGGGCGGCGTGGTCTCGGCGGTGCTCCTATCGCACAGACTGTTCCTGTTTCCCGCCTTCGGACCTCTGCTGTACAACGTGGCCATAATCGGCGGCGGCGTCATCGGCGCGCGGCAGTTCGGAATTGCATCTCTGGCATGGGGTGCGCTGATCGGAAGCTTCATCGGTCCATTCCTGATTAACGCCATCGGCGCAGCAAAGACCGGAATTGGCTATCGCATCTCGTTCGACATTCGCAACCCCGCCTTTCGCGAATGGGTGAAGATGTCGATCCCGCTGATGCTCGGAGTTTCGTTAGTGACGGCGGATGACTGGATCCTTCGCTACTTCGCGTCCGGCAGCGTGGGTGACATCACGCGCCTCAACTACGCGAAGCGTCTGTTTGCGGTTCCCATCGCGGTCTTAGGACAGGCGACCAGCCAGGCGTCGCTACCCTTCTTTGCCCGCCTGTTTGGCGCGAAACGCTTGCGCGAGTTTGCCGAAGCGGTGAACGGGTCGGTCTACCGCATTGTCGCTGCCTCAGTATTGGCGACAAGTTTGATGATGGTGACCGCCTTGCCGCTGATCGACCTGGTCTATCGCCGGGGGCGGTTCACGTACTCCGATGCGCAGGAAACGGCCATTTACTTTTTCTGGTTCTCGCTTTCGCTGGCGTTCTGGTCGGCGCAAGGCTTGTATTCACGGGCGTTCTACGCGGCCGGCAACACGCTGACACCAATGATCGCCAGCACCCTGATTACCGCGGCTACGCTGCCGGTGTATGCCGTTCTGTATCACAGCCTGTCGACCGTCGGACTGGCCATGGCCTCCGACGTCGGCATTGTGGCGAACACGTTGGCGCTCGCCATATTGCTGCATGTGCGCGGCATTGTACCGTCGGAAGAACTGCAGTGGGGCGAGTTGGGGAAAGCGACTGTGGTTGCCCTGGTGGCGGGAGTGATAAGTCACGTAGTCGGCGCTCGCGTTCCATACAGCCACGGCCGAGTAGGTGAGATTGAATCGCTGGCGCTGGTGAGTATTACGTGGTTGGCTGCTGTGGCTGCAGGATTATGGGTGACGCGCTCAACTTTGCTGCAGGACCTGCGCCGCCGCAAGCTGACGACTTATCCGCGAGTTGCGGAAGCGGGCGCCGAATTGAGCAGCGGAATTGAACCGTAAACAAGATTACGGCGGAAGACTCTCACTCATGGAGAGAGCTTCCGCCGTCTTAAAACCCCAAGCGCTCGTCGTCGAGAAGCAGTTTTCAGCTCTCGCTTCCCAGTTCTCCGTTTTTACGCGCGCGCGGCCACTGCCGTTTCAGCAGTGGTGGTCGAACTGCTGGCAACCTTGCTGTCTTCACCCTTCGTGGGTTGGCCGGCCTTGCGGATGTCAATTCCGCCCTTAAAGAACGCGCCATCTTCGATGGAGATGCGTGCCGCCACAACATCGCCGGTGAGCGAGCCATCGCTACGGATGTCCACGCGATCGCTGGCGGTCAAGTTGCCCCGCACTTTGCCGAGCACCACGATTTCGCGCGCGTTGATATTGGCAGCGACCACGCCATTTCGGCCTACGGTCACACGATTGCCGGAAAGGTTGATGGAGCCTTCCACGCGGCCATCAATATAAAGCGACTCGGACCCGGTCACCTCGCCCTTGATCACGAGAGACTTGCCGATCGTCGCCTGGTCCGCAGAAGTAGTCGCAACCGGACGCGGCGCTGCTGTTGCCGCTGTCGGCTCGCTCATGGTAGGCGTCGTCGGCGTCGTCGTTGCCGGGCGCTCCGGCTCACCTGGCCGGCCTGGAGTTGTGGGCTGATTGGTGGGCTTCCACATGTCGCTGAATTCCTTTCCTGATTGTATGGATTAGTGGGTCAAAGCCGCAGTTCGGTGACCAGGAGGAATTCTACTCCGCTACCCCGCTGTGATGCCATGTGGAAATTGCCGGAATAACTGGTTTTTGGCCTGTTTCGCCGGTTTTCTAAGGCGAAAGCCTGAGTTACGAGAGTGTCAGTGGAGCCCCTCACCGTAGATTCGGAAGGTACTTCTCTTCCAGAATCTTGTGATGATGGCGCTCGTGTCCCGCCGCGATATACGCCAGAGCTCGCACCGTGATCTCTTTTTTGTTGGCGATGCCCCGGCGACACCAGGCTTGCTGGTCAAAACTGCGGAACAGCGACAGGGTGGCAGTGCGCACACCGGCGTACTCGTCGAGCAGATCGGAGATACGGCGCTGGCGGAAGTTACCGTTGCGCACGTAATCGTCCTGCTCGAATCCTTCGATCGGAGTCTGATCTCCGCGCCCGATCCGCAAGGCGCGATAGGCGAAGATCCGCTCGGTATCGGTGATATGTCCGAGAACTTCTTTGATCGTCCATTTGCCTGGGCCGTAAGCGAAATTCGCTTGCTCATCGTTCAATCCGGCAAGCATGTCGCGAGTGCGGCGGGATTGCTGCTCGAGCGTGGCGAGGACGTCAGTTCCGGTGATCAGTGAAATGTATCGCTCGTAATATTCGTTGTACTCGCCAGGTTGAGGACGCGGAACGCTTACCGATGCAGTAGCCATAATCCGGAAAGTATAGCAACCGGCACGACAACACGCAGCCATCAGCAGGCATCCATTTCAATCGCGTATATTTCTCCGCAGAGACCAGCGCCTGAAAGCCGAGAGCCTGACCCATGCTGTCCGACTCCATGATTTTGAAGAAGATCGAACGTCAGCCCAAGCACACGGCTGGGTTTAAGCAACTCGTCCGTGAACTTGGGCTGCATGGCGACGCTCGCCGCGAGTTGTCGGAGAAACTCCAGCGGCTTGTCGGAGGCGGCCAACTCGTCCAGGTGGACTCCGATCGCTACGCTCTGCCCAAAGCTGCGACGAACCGGAATATGGTGGTCGGCCGTCTCAGCATGCATCGCGACGGCTTCGGGTTCGTGATTCCCGATCCCAGTTCGCTGGATGAGCGGCTTAAAGCCAAACTCTCAGGCGACATCTTCATTCCACCTCCGGCCATCGGCTCGGCCATGCACGGCGATCGCGTGCTGGTGGAGATCACGGCGATTCGTCCTGATGGACGCGCGGAAGGACGGATCGTACGACCCATCAACCGCGCCCATCCGAGTGTGGTGGGCACATTCCACTACGGCAGACGGGGAAATTACGTCACGCCGATTGATCAGAAAATCACGCAGGACATCATCATTCCGCCCGGAATGGAATATCCGGAAAAAGCAACTACGGAGGACGCGCAGGATACCGGGAAAAAGACAAAGAAGAAATCTCCGCATCGCGTGCTGGGAGAAGAAGCCGCTCGTCGCGCCGAGTGGACCGACCTGGAGGGCGTAGTGGTAGATGTTGAGATCACCGACTGGCCCTCGCCGACGCAAAGTCCACGTGGGCGCGTGATCGAAATCCTCGGATATCCCGACGACTTTGGAGTCGATGTGGAGATCATGATTCGAAAGCATCATATCCCTCACCGATTTCCCGCAGAGGTATTGCAAGAGGCGCAGGATGCCGAGCCACTGATACCGGCACGCGAAGTCCGCAAGCGCCGCGACTTCCGCAATCTGCCGATCGTCACCATTGATGGCGAAACCGCTCGCGACTTCGATGACGCTGTCACCGTCCGCAAGTTCGAGAACGGCAACTTTGAATTACAGGTGCACATCGCCGACGTCGCGCATTACGTCACGGAGGGCTCCGGCCTCGACCAGGAGGCCCGGCTGCGCGGAACCAGCGTCTACTTCCCCGATCGCGCAGTGCCGATGCTGCCGCTGGAACTCTCCACCGACATCTGCAGCTTGCGGCCGCAGGTGGACCGCCAGGTCATGTCCTGCGTCATGGAAATTGATCCTCGCGGCGAGGTGGTCAGCTACCAGATTTGCGAAGGCGTCATCCGCTCGGCCGAGCGCATGACCTATACCAGCGTGAATGCCGTGCTGGAAGGCGACGGCAGCGCGCGAAAACGTTATGCCAGCCTCGTCCAGCAGTTCGAACTAATGCGCGATCTCGCCCTGATTCTCAACCGTAAGCGCGAACGCCGCGGTTCAATCGACTTCGACCTGCCCGAGCCGGTAATCGAATTCGACGAATTCGGCCTGATGAAGAGCATCACGCGCTCGGAGCGCAACATCGCTCACCGCATCATCGAGGAATTTATGCTGGCGGCAAACGAATCGGTGGCGCAGTATCTCGAACACAAGCACGTGGCGTCAATCTATCGCGTGCACGAAAAGCCCGACGCGAAGCGGGTGTATGAGTTCGAGGTGCTCGCCGCGGCTTTCGGCTATTCGCTTGGCGTAGGCGCGCTGCCCATCCAACGCATGCAGATGAAGACGGACCGCCGCGCCAGCTACGGCAGCGGCAAACGCGCGCCTGCCATCGAGATCCCCAAGGAAGTGCACATCACGCCGCGCATGTATCAGAAACTGACGGAAAAGATTGCGGGCAAGCCCGAAGAGCGCATTCTGTCCTATCTCATGCTGCGTTCGCTCAAGCAGGCGCGGTATTCGGAGGAGAATCTCGGTCACTTCGCGCTGGCGGCGAATACCTACACGCACTTCACTTCGCCGATCCGCCGCTATCCCGACCTGATCGTCCACCGCGTTTTGAAAGCAGTTCTGTACGACTCGCCGGACGAGCAGGAGGGAGAAATTCGGATTGGACGTTATCCCGGGACTTCAGCATCGGGCACATCTCGGTCGCGGCAAGAGGCCGCTGCTTCGCCGTGGTCAAAACGCCGCGATGGGCGTGGAGAGCGGGATACCGGCAAAGATCTCGGCGGGCCACTCTCGCTGGAAGAACTCCACGACATTGCCGAAGAGTCCAGTCAGGCCGAACGCCGCGCCGACGACGCCGAACGTGAGCTGATGGAATGGAAGAAAGCCAAGTTCATGCAGGACCGTATCGGTGAAGAGTTCGATGGACTGATCATCAGCGTAACGAAGTTCGGCTTTTTCGTAGAACTCACCGATCTGTTCGTGGAAGGCCTGGTGCCGCTTTCCACGCTTACTGACGACCGCTACGTCTACCACGAGAACACCCGCGAAATCATTGGCCAGCGTACTCACAAAACCTACCGGCTGGGACAGAAAGTGCGCGTGCTGGTTGACCGCGTCGATCCGGTGGAGAAGAAGATCCAATTTGCGCTGCTGGAAGAAGAACCGCCGAAGCGGCGGCGCACACGAAAATAGATCATGCAGCTCGAGGACGGCTAAAGTATTTGCGTATCCAGCGAAGCAATGAATTGAATACCCGGGACGAATTTCCCAACCAGAGTCTTATCATTCGTCAAGAAAAGATCCGTACCGGCTTCGGCGGCACAAGCCAGGTGTATCGCATCTGCAGGAGCAATCCCCAGCGTTCCCCTGATGCGCGCATAGCGGTCTGCGGTTTCGAGAGTAAAGGGTACGACTTCACCCACTGCACCTCGCAAGAGGCGACGCGACTCGTTTGCCAGCTCGGGCGAGCCTTTCCGGTAGATTCCCGCGAGCACCTCGCCAAAGGTAAACGCGCTGGTTATTAGGCGGTCGTTGCGCCGTTCCATTCGCGAATGGATCTCGTCAACTCTAGGCGCGAACTGAGGATGGTCCTCCAACCAGTAGATGAACAGCATGGTGTCCCAATAGACCCGGCTCATTCCGGGCCCGCGGGTGAGCGGAAGGCATGTCGCTCGTTACGAAGATAGTTCTCTCCGCCGCCGAGTTCAGCGAAGATGTCCTTTAGAGCACCACGCAACCGCTTCCAAGGGTCAGCGCTTGCGGCGGATGGCTCTTTGTCGACGAATTCGTAGGTATATGTGACAGTGGTGCTCTGTCCCGACTTAGGGCCAGTGGTCTCGACCAAGTTCAAACCATTGCGTTCTAGAAACTCCCGGGTTTTCAAAGCACTGCACACGGCCGGTATGCGTCCGTTCATTCGGAGCTCACGGACGACATCTCCTACTCGAATAGAAAACAACTTCAATTTTCGTTGGCGTGCCTGCGACACGTAAGCTTCTGTTGCATGTGCTCGGATTCTATCGGCGTTGGTCATTGTTGCCCTCCTTAGAAAAGCATAGCATGACATAGCATGGAACGACATAGATAAATTTTGGTAAGCTGTCTGCAGCACTGGATTTGAGGTCTACTGAACCCGGCAGTTCCCGACGGCAATAAAAAACGGACCGCCGGGCGAAGGCGGTCCGCTGTGCGAGGACTGGTCTAGAAATCCAGAGTAGTGTTGCCGGCAACCGTAATCTGCTTGGTCTCGGCCGGCTTATCGGGATGCCATGACGTGACACTGTACTGGCCATCGGGAAGATTGCGGATCGTGTAGTCGCCAGATGGCGTCGTGTAGGAGTAATACGGCGTCGGCACCACGATGATGAAACCCTTCATTTCCGCGTGCATGTTGCAAAGCAATGGAACCACACCGGGCGTGTCGAACTTGAACGTGCGGTTGTCTCCGGTAGCCCAAGTGCCGAGGTTGTGCGCCAATGCCTTGTTGCCGCCGACTGACGGCCAGCGAACGTTGTGTGCAACCGTGTCGCTGTTCTTGAAGACAACCGTTGTGCCCTGGGGGATTACCAGAACGCTGGGCTGAAAGCTCTCCCCTTGCTGGTCGATTTCAACCGGCAGGGAACTGGCCGGGAATGTCTTTCCGGCAATCTTGTTCACGAATACCACTCCGGCTTTGGCTGCCGGACTCTTACCTTGCAATGTGCCGGCGTTAGCGAGCAGTGCGCACGCGGCGAGCAGAATGGCGATGTATAAAGCTTTGCGTTTCATTACCCCACCTCCACATGGGTGTTTCTCAAAGATGTACCGAGAGTAACCTCGCGACTCACACCGGCATACGACACGAATCACAGCCACGTGTGACGTGGATCACAAACCGCGTGGCGGCAATGAAATCAGAAACATACCCACTGGTCCGCTTGACCTTTTCGGCGGAAATGCCGAACCGTCCGGCTTGCTCGCGGCGCTCGGGCCGCGTATGATTCCCCGTTCATGACTCCACGGTCTACTGCTTCCCGCGGCAACAATCTTCGCGAAAAAGCGCAGCTGATGTCGGCTTCGGAAATTGAGCGGACGCTGGTCCGGCTGGCACACGAGATTGCCGAAAAGAATAATGGCGCTACCGACTTAGGGTTTGTAGGTATCCGCCGCCGCGGAGTTCCCATCGCAGAGCGCCTGGCCAAGATCATCGCCCGCATCGAAAAGACCCCAGTTCCAGTCGGCACTCTGGACATCACCCTTTATCGCGACGACCTCTCCACCCTTGGGCCGAAACCGGTGGTGCAAAAGACAGAGATCGGGTTTCCCATAACCGACAAGAACGTGATCCTGGTGGATGACGTGCTCTACACCGGCCGCACGACGCGCGCTGCCATGGATGCCCTGTTCAGCCACGGGCGCCCCCGGCAGGTGCAACTCTGTGTGCTGATCGATCGCGGACATCGCGAACTGCCGATCGAAGCCGGCTTCGTAGGCCGCAAGGTGCAAACCTCGGACTCGGAAATTATCGAGGTCAAGCTGCAGGAAGTGGACGGCGCGGAGAAGGTCCTGCTGGTCGAACGGCAAAGCTGAGCGGACATTGATGCAAGTACCGGCTTCGCAATACCCCGCAAAAGGCAAAATTGCACGCGGCTCGTTGCTCGGAATCGAGCAGCTCGAAGCTGCCGACATTTTGGGATTGCTGAAGCTTGCGCGCCGCATGAACCCGCAACGCCCACGGCCGTTATTGCGGGGCAAGCGCGTGCTGCTCCTGTTTTACGAGCCTTCCACCCGGACCCGTACTTCGTTTGAAGTTGCGGCCAAATCAATGGGCGCGATGACCACGCTGGTGCTCTCCAGCGGGTCGAGCATTGAAAAGGGCGAATCGCTGCTGGATACGGGATACACCTTGCGTGCAGTGGGCGCGGACGTGATCGTGGTTCGCCATCCCCACGCGGGCGCGCCGCACCTCATGGCCGCCCACCTCGATATTCCTGTCGTTAATGCCGGCGATGGCATGCACGAACACCCGTCGCAGGCGTTGCTCGATGCCTACACGATCCTGCGTCACAAGAAGACGCTGAAAGGTCTGCAAGTCGCGATTGTAGGAGACATCTACCACAGCCGGGTGGCCCGGTCTGCGGTCCACCTGCTGAGCAAGTTTGGCGCGCGGATCACATTGTGCGGACCTCCCGAGCTCCTGCCGGAGGCGGCAACCACCTTGGCGCCAGCCCTGCGAGTGACTCGTCATGCTGAGGAAGCCCTGCGCGGTGCCGATGTCGCCATGGTGCTGCGCGTCCAGAAAGAGCGGCTGGCGGGGATGCAAATCAGCTTGCAGGATTACATCTCGCGTTATCAGCTGACCATGGCTCGTCTAAAACTCGCGAAGAAAGATGCACTGGTGATGCATCCCGGACCGATTATCCGCGGGCTGGAGTTGACGTGGGAGGTGGCAGACTGTCCGCAGTCGGTGATTGTCGAAGAGGTCCGGAATGGGGTAGCAACCCGCATGGCCATTCTGGCGAAGGCACTGGGGAAGGCGAGATGAAACTCGGAACTTTTATTCCGCGAATCTGAAAATGAAGAGAAACAAATCTGCGGAGATCAGCCTCAATCAGCGGAAAGGAAGTAGCCTGCTCATCAAAGGCGGACACGTCATCGATCCTGCGTCGACGGTGAACGCGCCCATGGACGTGCTGCTGCGGGATGGGCGTGTGGCCGAGGTCGCCCCTCCAAACAAGATCTCCGGCGCTGACGAGAAACTCGATGCACGCGGTTTGATCGTGGCTCCGGGATTCATCGACCTTCACGTTCACCTGCGTGAACCGGGTCAGACATACAAAGAGACAATCGCCACCGGAACCACTGCAGCGGCAGCCGGAGGGTTTACTTCCGTCTGCTGCATGCCCAACACGTCGCCCATCATCGACACGCCGGAATTAGTCGAGTGGCTGCAGGAACCTGAGCGCGGTGCCGTGGTCAACATGTTTCCCATCGCTGCGGCTACCCACGCCAGCAAGGGCGCGGTGCTCACCGATTTTCGCGGACTGCAGCGCGCCGGGGCTGTCGCGGTCACCGACGACGGCAAGCCCATTCTCGATGAAGCCGTCATGCGGGAAACTTTGCGGATTTCCGCTGAGAGTGGCCTGCCAGTGATTCAGCATGCCGAAGATACTCGGATGACGGAGAACGCTGCGATGAATGAAGGCCCGACGTCGTTTCGCCTTGGCCTGCGGGGAATGAAAACTGCTGCCGAGTCGTCAGTGGTCGAGCGAGACGTACAGATTGCGCAGCAATTTCCGGGAGCGCGGTTGCACGTTGCGCATCTCTCGGCCGCAGATTCACTGAAGGCGGTGCGACGTGGCAAACGCGCCAGCCGTGCCCACATTACGTGCGAGGTGACACCACACCATTTCACCCTGCTCGACAGCGATATCGTGGATTACGACGCGAACTTCAAAATGAATCCGCCGCTGCGCTCGGAGGCAGATCGGGAAGCCATCCTGGTGGCATTAGCGGACGGAACGGTAGATGCGATTGCGACTGATCATGCGCCTCATGCAATCCACGAAAAAGTGATGGAGTTCGAGCGGGCCCTGTTTGGGATTACGGGACTGGAGACGGCGCTAGGGCTGGCGATCACCCGCCTGCATCGCGAGCAGAAAGTTCCATTGGCCAGGATTGTCGAGCTGTTTACGGCGGGGCCTGCCCGGGTTATCAGCCTGAACGGGCGCGGTACGCTGGCCCGCGGCAGCTATGCGGATGTGACGATATTCGATCCCAAGAAGCGGTGGAAATTCGACGTTTCTAAATCTCATTCCAAGTCGCGGAATACGCCGTTTGATGGGTGGCAGCTGACGGGGAAAGTAGTGGCGACCATTGTGGGCGGGAAGATCGTGTACCGAGGCGATTGAGAGTTATCCTAGAATCCCCATTCTCTTTCCGACCCGCTTCAATACTTCCAATGCCTGCTGCAGTTGATCATGCGTATGCGTCGCTGTCATGATTGTCCGGATGCGGGCTAAGCCTTCCGGCACCGTGGGAAATGCGATTCCTGTTCCCATCACGCCTTCTTTGAACAGCTCGCGCGAGAAGTCCATGGTGAGTTTGCCGTCGCCAATAATGATGGGCGTGATTGGCGTTTCGCTCGGCGGGGTATTGCGTCCTCCAATGTCGAACCCGAGCAGGCCGAGTTCTTTCTTCCAGAAGCGGGTGTTCTCCCACAACTTCTCGATGCGCTCCGGTTCCTGCTCAAGAACATCGAATGCCGCTATGCAAGTAGCGGCGACCGATGGCGGATGCGAAGTCGAAAACAAGAACGGCCGGGCGCGGTGATATAGAAAATCGATGAGGTCGCGCGTGCCGCAGACGTATCCGCCCAGTGCGCCAATCGCCTTCGATAGGGTTCCGACCTGAATATCGACACGTCCGTGCACGTTGAAGTGATCGATGGTGCCGCGGCCATTGCGGCCTAATACGCCGGATGCGTGGGCATCGTCGACCATCATGATTGCGCCGTATTTTTCCGCGAGATTGCACAGGGCGGGCAGCGGTCCGATATCGCCGTCCATGGAAAACACGCCGTCGGTGATCAGCAGCTTGCGGCCGGGCTGATCCTTTATGCTGGCCAGTTGCTCCTCCGCATGTCCCATGTCTTTGTGTTTGAACACGAGAATCTTGGCGCGGGACAGCCGGGCGCCATCAATGATCGATGCATGATTCAGCTGATCGGAGATGATGAAGTCATCTTTGCCCAGCACCGCTGACACGGTTCCCGCGTTGGCGGCGAATCCGGACTGGAAGACCACGCAGGCTTCCACGTTCTTGAACCGCGCAATCTTCTCCTCCAGTTCCATGTGAATTTTCATGGTGCCGGCAATGGTGCGCACCGCGCCTGATCCGACGCCATACTTTCGGGTGGCCTCGAGTGCAGCCTCCCGCAGCTTGGGATGGGTGGTCAGGCCGAGATAATTATTCGAGGCGAGGTTGATAACCTTCTTCCCGTCGAACGTGCACACCGGCGCCTGCTCGTCTTCGAGCACACGCAGCCGGAAATACGTGCCCTTTTCTTTCAGTTCATTCAGTTGCTCGGTGAGATAAGAAAGAGGATTGGTGCGAGTAGCGGTATCAGTCGCCATGACTGGGATAGTGTAATACCGGGACTGAGCTTTCAGCCATGAGCGATCAGCTATCAGCTATCAGCTATGAACCGTCAGTTAGGAGCACAAGTTTCGGCCACGGCGATAGCTGATAAGAACTTTCCGTGGTGCGCCGAGTACTGTGCCTCGCTGACAGCTGAGAGCTCATAGCGGGCAGCTACATGTCCTTCCGTCACCTTGTCTTTCTTTGCGGTCACGGCAAAATGCATGACCAGCAGGGAGAGCAATGATGAAAAGATTTCTGGTGACTTTGGTAATCCTGCTTGGCGTGGCGCTTGCCGCCGGCCCGGCATTCGCGAAAGAACATGAGCACGACAGAGATCATGATCGGGATGATCATCGGGTAGAGCATCGCGATCGCGATCATGACCGCGACGATGCACGCCCGTGGCGCCATGATCGTGACCATGACCGCGATGATGACCGCGACGACCACCACTTCCGCCGCACTCATGGCGAACCTCCGGGATGGAGCCATGGAAAAAAGAAAGGCTGGGGCGGTTGCGATGTTCCTCCGGGACAGGCCAAGAAGGTAGGATGCCATCCGTACCACCATCACGCTTACACGCATCACACCACCAAAGCTGCTCCGAAGCCCGTTGTGATACGCCGCCCTGGAGCGGAAGTGCACGCCCATGCCGGTGTCGACGCGCAGGTCCACTAGAATCGATTATCCCGCTAGAGACATCCGGCTCTATCCACCGCGGCGCGGTGAAGGCTACGGTCGAAAAGAATACGTGTACTTGACGATAAAACGGTGCTGATAAAGCTGCACCGGGTTCGCGGCAGCTAAGCTGGCGAATTGCTGGCCTGCGGTGTAGACCACATACAGGTCGCTGTCAGGGCGATAGTTCCAGCGTAGCCGAACATTTGCACTGGCAGCCTGGGTGTTGGCCGTGTCCATCTGAACGATGGTGGAGAGCGAGAGAAACCGCGAGAAAGCGTAGTCGGTCTCCAACGATCCGAAGACGACCGAGAAATTTCCATTTGCTAGCGGAAGCCGGAAACGATTCCACTGCTCACTGAAGCTGAATGAGAGCCGCTCGTTGGCACGATATGAACTGCGAACTCGAGCTTCATTGAGCGTACCGGAGTAGTACCCGCCGAATCGCTCGAAGAAATTTATGGTCCACCGCCGGTCCTGGGGCGAACCATACGTGAGCTGGTGCCGGGCCCAGTTGTACACTCCGACAGGAATAAAGACGTTTTTATAGATGTTGAATGGCATGGTCAGTCGTTGCGCGAAGACATCCGCGATGTCGTCGTCCGAGTAGGAGCCGTTATGGAAATTCGCGCGAAATGTCGCCTGCCATTCCTGGGTCTGAACCACTCCGTGAGTGTCGGGCGCATGGTAGATGAAACCCTCAAAGTTCAGTTCACGCAAACCTGTAACCTGGGGACGAACTTTGAAGGTGGCGTCCACGAAGTCACACACGCAGTCACTCCGTTCGAGAAACCCGACCGCAGGGTTGAAGTTAGGGCCAATTTTTCTGTGATCGGCTTCAAAGTCCAGCCAGTCCGACCGGTAAGCCAGCGCTGCTCCCAAGTTAGTCTGCCCTCCTGAGAATCCGGGAGTTCGCGTTTGCGCAGCGAATCCGCTCAGTATCAAATCTTTGAAAAGAACTGCCCGGCCATCAACACCTCCGGTGTCATTGAAATTGTCGAGTGGGCCGCCGGAACGCTTATCAATTCCCATTGCACCGATATAGGACCCGCTGTTACCGACAGAACGTTTCACACGTAGCACTGCGAAGTTCGCATGCGGGTTCGGCCCGGACGATCTCGTATCCACATCCATCAAGCCCAGTTCAAATCCACCTACTGAACCGGTCACCTTGCCGCCCGCGTTGATCGGAACCTCCTGCCCCGTGATCGCATCGATTCCGATCTGGCGGCTAAAGAAAAGTTGGTCTGCGCTTTCACCGACGCTCATAGGGAAGTCGAACACGCCGGCATTCTCGAGGAAGAATTGCCTCTTTTCGGGGTAGAACAGCGGATAAGGGGTGAGATTGAACCGTTGCACGTCCACATCGCTATTGGCGAAGTCCGTATTGGCGGTGAGATTTGCGACCAGATTTGAGCGAAGGCCGATCTTCACATCGACACCGCCGGTAAGCAGGCGACTCGTACCGGCAGTGAGACCACTTGCTGTAGCGCCCGGTGGTAAGTGATTGAATCCGGCGAGACCATAGGGCTTGATGATGAACAGCTGACCGCTTCCAATGTCTGTGATCCCGTGTAGTTCCCCCGCTTGGCTGATCTTGTTCGCGCCAAAGGTTCGGTGCCAACCGCTCCAAAGGTCTTCTTCGTTCTTGCGTCGTATAAAACGCTTGAAGTTGAGTCCCCAGGTGACGTCGCGGGACCGCATGAAGTTCAACGTCGCGAGCGGGATCGCGATGGCCGCCGTCCAGCCATCTGCACCGATTCGTGCCTCGGAGGTCCAGACACCGTCCCAACCTGGATCACCATCTTGTGATTCGCTCGCCTGCTCGTCGGTAATCAGAGCATCGCGTTGCGTGCCCAACGGGTTGATTTGGAATATGTACGCGTTGCGTCGGTCGTGGCGCGAGTCGATTACGATTTCAAAATAGTCGTCGAGTTCCTGAGTCACGTCCCGGCGTAGCTGGGTAGCGACAATGCCGCGAGCGACTGAATCTCGGCAAACCACCCCGAAGTAGACATCGGTGGCGGTGTAGAGAATTCTGACCTCTGTGCCCTCTGTTGCGGGCCTCCCCTCATATGGTTCTCGTTGCCGAAAATCCGTGATTGGCACCGCTTTCTGCCACAGGGGATCAGCGAGTGTGCCGTCCAGTTTCGGGGGGCGCTCAACTCGGACAGCTTGAGCTATGGGATTTACTGATGGAGAAACTTCCTTCTTCTGCCCCGACATCGCCTGAATCAGAAAACAG
>Ga0070741_10011697_pt1 | contig 16116 bp, 13 predicted proteins | sample Coa_R1_4_FD_66440 | JGI IMG/M metagenome (GOLD analysis project Ga0070741, IMG submission 66440) | Surface soil microbial communities from Centralia Pennsylvania, which are recovering from an underground coalmine fire - Coalmine... | ecosystem: Environmental > Terrestrial > Soil > Unclassified ...
GAGCACGGCGTCGGCGTCGAGAAGATCAACCAGATGTGCGTGCAGTTCCGCGCCGACGAGCTCGATGCTTTCCTCGCGATCAAGCGCGCTTTCGACCCCCGCGGCCTGCTGAACCCGGGCAAGGCGGTGCCGACCCTCGCGCGCTGCGCGGAGTACGGCCGCATGCGCGTGCACGGCGGCAAGCTGCCGCATCCGGAGCTGCCGCGGTTTTGACCCTGGAGGAGCTCCGCGCCCGCATCGCCGAGGCCGCGGCCCAGCGCCGGGCGCTCCGTCTGCGCGGCGGCGGCACCAAGGACTTCTATGGCGGCGAGCCGACCGGCGAGCTGCTCGACACGGCGGGCTACCGCGGGATCTTGACGTACGAGCCGACCGAGCTCGTGGTGACCGCACGCTGCGGCACGCCGCTCGCCGAGCTCGAGGCAGCGCTCGCCGGGCAGGGTCAGTGGCTCCCGTTCGAGCCGCCGCATTTCGGTTCCGGCGCGACCGTGGGCGGCTGCGTCGCCGCGGGGCTTTCCGGTCCGGCGCGGGCGAGCGCCGGCGCGTTGCGCGATTTCGTGCTCGGCATCCGGGCGATCGACGGGCGCGCCCGCGTGCTCGGTTTCGGCGGCCAGGTGATGAAGAATGTCGCGGGCTACGACGTCTCCCGCCTGCTCGCCGGATCGCTCGGCACGCTTGCGCTCATCGCCGAGGTGTCGCTGAAGGTGCTGCCGCGCGCCCCGGTCGAGCGCACCCTGCGCTTCGCGATGGCGCAGCCGCAGGCGCTGGACGCCCTCAATGCCTGGGCGGGCGAGCCGTTGCCGATTTCCGCATCCCTGTGGGAGGGGGGCGCGCTGTTCCTGCGCTTATCGGGCGCCGCGCCCGCCGTGGCGGCCGCTGCGGCGAAGCTCGGCGGCGAACCCGCCGACGCCGCGATCTGGAGCGGGGTGCGCGAGCAGACCGCAGCCTACTTTTCCGGGCCCGAGCCGCTGTGGCGCCTCTCGGTCCCGTCGCGCACGCCGGTCCTCGAGCTTCCCGGGAGACAGCTCATCGAGTGGGGCGGCGCGCTTCGCTGGCTCAAGTCCGGCGCGCCGGCCGAAGCCGTGCGCGAAGCGGCGGCGCGTGCCGGCGGGCACGCGGCGCTCTTTCGCGGCGCAGACAAGCGCGCCGGCGCGTTCGCCGCGCTCGATCCGGTGAAGCTCCGTCTGCACCGCGAGCTGAAGGCCGCGTTCGACCCCGCCGGCATCCTCAATCCCGGGCGCCTCTTTCCGCAGCTCTAGCGATGCAGACGCAGCTCGCCGAGTTCATCCGCGATACGCACGAGGGGCGCGAGGCCGACGCCATCCTGCGCAAGTGCGTGCATTGCGGTTTCTGCACCGCGACCTGCCCGACCTACCAGCTCCTCGGCGACGACCTCGACGGCCCGCGCGGCCGCATCTACCTCATCAAGCGCGCGCTGGAGGGCGCCGAGATCACCGAGCGCACGCGGCTGCATCTCGATCGCTGCCTCACCTGCCGCGCCTGCGAAAGCACCTGTCCCTCCGGCGTGCGCTACGGCCGGCTCGCCGACATCGGCCGCGCCGTCGTCGAGGCGCGCACGCGCCGGCCGCTGTGGGACCGCATTCGCCGCGCGGTGCTGTCCTTCGTCCTGCCGCGCACCGCGCTCTTTTCCGCCCTGCTCCGGCTGGGGCGCGCGCTGCCGGGGCTCAGGATTCCGGAGAAAAGCCCGACCTCCGCGGCATGGCCGCCGCGGCGGCATCGCCGCAGGATGCTCGCGCTTGCGGGATGCGTGCAGCCCGGCATCGCGCCCGGCATCAATGCGGCCGCGGCGCGCGCGCTCGACGCGATCGGCGTCTCGCTCGTCGAGGCCGAGGGCGCGGGCTGCTGCGGCGCGCTGCGCTTCCATCTGAACGAGCAGGACGCGGGCCGCGACGACATGCGCGCTCTGATCGATCACTGGTGGCCTTCGGTGCAGCGCGGCGAAGTCGAGGCGATCGTCATGACCGCGAGCGGCTGCGGCGCCACGGTGAGGGATTACGGGGAGCTTCTCGCGCACGATCCCGACTATCGCGAAAAGGCGGCGCGCATCGCCGCGCTCACCCGGGATTTGAGCGAAGTGATCCCGCCCGGCGCGCTGCCCGGCGGCCGGCGCGGTCGCGTCGCGTTCCAGTCGCCGTGCAGCCTGCAGCACGGACAGCAGCTGCGCGGGGGCGTGGAGGCGCTCCTGCAGGCCGCGGGATACGAGCTGACGCCGGTGCGCGATGGTCACTTGTGCTGCGGCTCAGCCGGCACTTATTCCATCCTCCAGCGGGAAATCGCGGAGGCGCTGCGCGCGCGCAAGCTCGCGGCACTCCAGAAAGGCGCGCCCGAGCTCATCGCGACGGCGAACATCGGTTGTCTCGCGCATCTCGCGCCGCACGCCGGCGTGCCGGTGCGCCACTGGATCGAGCTCGTCGCGCCGTGAGGCGGCTCGCGGCGGCCGCGCTGCTCCTGGCGTTTGCGGCGCACGCCGAGCCGCTGCGGGTCGGCTCGAAGCGATTCACGGAGTCGTACATCCTCGGCGAGATCGTCACGCAGACGGCCGGCGACGCCGTGCATCGCCCGGGGCTTGGCAGCACCGGCATCGTCTTCGCCGCGCTGCGCGCCGGCGTCATCGACGTGTACCCCGAGTACACCGGCACGATCGCCAAGGAGATCCTGAAGATCGAGGGCGACGCCAGCCTCGACGCCCTGAATCGCGCGCTCGCGAATGACGGCCTCGCCGCCGGCGTGCCGCTCGGCTTCAACGACGGCTATGCGCTCGCCATGCGGCGCGACCGCGCGGAGGCGCTCGGCATCCGGCGCATCTCGGATCTCGCGCGCCATGCGCAGCTCAAGCTCGGCCTTTCGCAGGAATTCCTCGGGCGCGCCGACGGCTGGAAAGGCCTGCAGGCGGCCTACCAGCTTCCTTTCGCGACGCCGGCCGGCCTCGATCACGGGCTCGCGTACGAGGCGATCAGCGCGGGCCAGATCGACGTCATGGACGTGTACACCACTGACGCCAAGCTCGAGCGCTACCGGCTGCTCGCGCTCGACGATGACCGCCGCTACTTCCCGCGCTACGACGCGGTTCTGCTCTACCGCGCCGACGTGCCGCGGCGCTTCGCGGCGGCGTGGGGGCGCGTCGCGGCGCTCGAGGGGCGAATCGACGAGCGCGCGATGATCCGCATGAACGCAGCGGCCGAGCTCGACGGCCGCAGCTTCGCGCAGGCCGCCGCGCTCTTCACGCACGCCGGCCCCGGCGGCGGCGCGCGCCGCACGCTGCTCGGCGCCCTCTTCGGGCCCGATTTCGCGCGCCTCAGCGCCGAGCATCTGGTGCTCGTCTTCGTCTCGCTCGCCGCCAGCATTGCGCTCGGCATCCCGCTCGGCATCACGGCCGCGAAGCGTCCGCGGCTCGCCGGCATGATCCTCGGCGCGGTGGCGGTCGTGCAGACCATCCCGGCGCTTGCGCTGCTCGCGTTCCTGATCGCGCTCGTCGGCACGATCGGCACGCTTCCCGCGCTGCTCGCGCTCTTCCTGTACGCGCTGCTGCCGATCGTGCGGAACACGCACGCCGCGCTGCTGGAGAGCGGGCGGGGCCTGCGCCAGGCCGGCATGGCGCTCGGGCTGCGGCCGCGCGAGATCCTGGTGCAGGTCGAGCTGCCGATCGCGCTGCCGGCCATCCTCGCCGGCATCAAGACCTCCGCCGTGATCAACGTCGGCACGGCGACCATCGCGGCGTTCATCGGCGCCGGCGGCTACGGCGAGCGCATTGCTTCCGGGCTCGCGCTCAACGACAACGTGACGCTCCTCGCGGGCGCGATACCCGCCGCCGCGCTCGCGCTGCTCGTGCAGGGCGCATTCGACCTCGCGGAGCGCCGTTTGGTCGCCGATCGGCAGGCGCGTTGATCCATCTCAATCGCGCCCGCGGCGCCACGGTAAAATCCCCGTCCACCGTCCGGGACAGGAACCTATGCCGCAGCTGATTGGGGTGCCGCGCGAGATCGCCGCAGGCGAGAAACGCGTCGCCACGGTGCCCGAAGTCGTCGAGAAGCTCGTGAAGCTCGGCTTTCGCGTCGCGGTTCAGGCGGGCGCCGGCGAGGCTGCCAACTTCTCAGACGAGGCGTATCGCGCCGCCGGTGCGCAGATCGCCCCCGAGATCTGGGACCGCGCCGACATCGTGTTCAAGGTGCGCGCGCCGACGCTGGAGGAAGTGGGGCGCATGCGCGAGGGCAGCGCGCTCGTGAGCTTCATCTGGCCGGCGCAGAACCCGGCGCTCATGCAGGCGCTCGCGGCGAAGAGGCTCACCGTGCTCGCCATCGATGCGCTGCCGCGCATGCTGAGCCGCGCGCAGAAGATGGACGCGCTCACGTCCATGGCCAGCATCAGCGGCTACCGCGCCGTCATCGAGGCGGCCAACGCCTTCGGCCGCTTCTTCAGCGGCCAGGTGACCGCCGCCGGAAAGATCCCGCCGGCGAAGGTCTTCATCGCCGGCGCCGGCGTGGCGGGGCTCGCCGCGATCGGCACGGCGGTGGGGTTGGGCGCGATCGTGCGCGCGAACGACACGCGCGCCGAAGTCGCCGACCAGGTCAAGTCGATGGGCGGCGAGTTCGTCAAGGTGGACTACGAGGAGGAAGGATCCGGCGGCGGCGGCTACGCCAAGGTGATGAGCGAGGGCTTCCAGAAGGCCCAGCGCGAGATGTACGCGCAGCAGGCGAGGGATGCGGACATCATCATCACCACCGCCCTGATTCCCGGCAAGCCGGCGCCCAAGCTCATCACCGCGGACATGGTGAGGAGCATGAAGCCGGGCAGCGTCATCGTCGACATGGCGGCGGAGCAGGGGGGCAACTGCGAGCTCACGGAGCCCGACAAGGCGGTGGTGAAGCACGGCGTGACCATCATCGGCTACACCGACCTCGCCAGCCGGCTTGCGAGGCAATCCTCGACGCTGTATGCGACCAATCTCTTCCGGCTGGCCGAGGAGCTGTGCAAGACGAAAGACGGCGTCATCCACGTCAACATGGAGGATGACGCGCTCCGCGGCCTGACCGTGATCAAGGAAGGCGCCGTCACGTGGCCGCCGCCCGCGCCCAAGCTTCCGCCCGCGCCGGCGAAGCCGGCAGCGAAGGCGGTTCCCGCGCAGAAGATCGAAGCCCATGGAGCCGGGGCGCCCGCTTCGGCGCGCGCCACCGCGATCGTATTCCTCGCAGCGGCGATCCTGTTCTGGTTCATCGGCGCGTATGCGCCCGCCGCCTTCCTCGGGCATTTCACCGTCTTCGTGCTCGCCTGCTTCGTCGGCTACATGGTGATCTGGAACGTCACCCCGGCACTGCACACGCCGCTCATGAGCGTGACGAACGCGATCAGCAGCATCATCGCGATCGGGGCGCTGGTGCAGGTGGCTCCTCCGCTGGAGCGGTCCACGGAGCGGCCGGCGACATGGATCCTCGGCCTCGCGGTAGCCAGCATCGCGCTCGTGGCGGTCAACATGTTCGGCGGCTTCGCCGTCACGCAGCGCATGCTGCAGATGTTCAGAAAGTAGCGCCATGTCCGCGACGCTCTCGACCGTCTCGTACGTCGGCGCCACCATCCTCTTCATCCTGAGCCTGGGCGGGCTCTCCAATCCCGAGACCTCCCGCCGAGGCAATCTGTACGGCATGGTGGGCATGGCCATTGCCGTGCTCGCGACGGTGTTCGGCCCGAACGTCACGAGCGCCGGGCTGCCCTGGATCCTCGGTGCGCTCGTCGCCGGCGCGGCGATCGGGCTGTACGCGGCGCGCGTCGTGAAAATGACGCAAATGCCGGAGCTCGTCGCGCTCATGCACAGCCTCGTCGGCCTCGCCGCGGTGCTGATCGGGTACGCGAACTACATCGACCCCGCCGCGACGGCGCACTTCGAGGGGGCGGAGAAGACGATCCACGAGATCGAGATCTACATCGGCGTGCTGATCGGCGCGGTGACCTTCTCCGGCTCGCTTATCGCCTTCGGCAAGCTCTCCGCGAAGATCAGCGGCAAGCCCGTCCTGATCCCGGGGCGGCACTGGATCAACCTCGCCGGGCTCCTGGTCGTGCTCTACTGCGGCGGCGTCTTCATCCACACGCAGTCGGCGTCCGAAGGCATGCTGCCGCTCGCGGTGATGACGGGGATCGCGCTTCTTTTTGGCGTGCACATGGTCATGGCGATCGGCGGCGCCGACATGCCGGTCGTGGTATCGATGCTGAACAGCTACTCGGGCTGGGCGGCCGCGGCCACCGGCTTCATGCTCTCGAACGACCTCCTCATCGTCACCGGCGCGCTCGTCGGCTCCTCCGGGGCGATCCTCTCCTACATCATGTGCCGGGCGATGAACCGCAACTTCGTGAGCGTCATCGCCGGCGGATTCGGCACCGGGGGCGGAACGCCCGCCTCGGGCGCGGCGGCACCGGCCGGAGAGGTGACGCCCATCAGCGCCGCGGAAACCGCGGAGCTGCTGCGCAATGCCAAGAACGTCATCGTCGTGCCCGGCTACGGCATGGCGGTGGCGCAGGCGCAGCACACCGTGTACGAGATCACCAGATTCCTGCGCGAGCACGGCGTCAACGTGCGCTTCGGCATCCATCCGGTCGCGGGCCGCATGCCGGGGCACATGAACGTGCTGCTCGCCGAAGCGAAAGTGCCTTACGACATCGTTCTCGAGATGGACGAGATCAACGCCGACTTCCCGGATACGGACGTCGCGATGGTGATCGGCGCGAACGACATCGTGAACCCCGCCGCGCAGGATGATCCGTCGAGCCCGATCGCGGGCATGCCGGTTCTCGAGGTGTGGAAGGCGAAGACCTCCATCGTCATGAAGCGCAGCATGGCCTCGGGCTATGCCGGCGTGGACAACCCGCTCTTCTACAAAGAGAACAACCGGATGCTCTTCGGCGACGCCAAGAAGATGCTGGACGAGGTGCTCGGCGCGCTGAAAGGGTGAGCACGCCTCTCAAGATCGGCCTGTCGGCACGGCTCGCGCATCCCGAGCCCGGCGGCACGGGCATCCGCAGCAAGACGCGGCAGTACCTCGAGCAGTCGGTGGCGCACTGGATCATGGCGCACGGCGCGCTCGCCCTGATGGTGCCGACGATCGCGAGCGAAAGCGAGATCGTGCGCAGCGACGTGCGTGTCGCCGACTACGCCGCCGCGCTCGACGGGCTCGTCCTCCAGGGCGGCACCGACCTCGATCCCGGCCTCTACGGCGAGGCGCCGGGCCACGCCGACTGGGCCGGCGATCCGATCCGGGACCGCTACGAGATCGAGCTCGTGCGCGGCTTCGTCGATGCCGGCAAGCCCGTGCTCGGCATTTGCCGCGGCGCGCAGCTCATCAACGTGGCTTTCGGCGGCAGCCTGCACCAGGATGTTCCGGGACACCGCGCGGAGGCCTACGACCGGCACGCGCACGAGATTCGCATCGAGCCTGGATCGCGCCTCGCCGCGGCGTATGGCGGGACGACGCGCGGGCGGGTCATCTCGATCCATCACCAGGCGCTCAAGCGCCTGGGCCGCGGCCTTGCGGTGGAGGCGTGGTCCGAGCCTGACGGCCTGCCGGAGGCGATCCGCAGCGGCGGGCCGGGCTACGTCGTCGGCGTGCAGTGGCACCCGGAATTCCATCCAGCAAACCCGGCTTTGCTCGACAGCGGGCCGGTACTGCAAGATTTCCTTAAAGCCGCAAGGGGAGAGCGATGAAATCGGTCGTCGTCAGGCTGCTTCACCGCGAGCGCGGGCTGTTCGCGGGCGCGCTCGTCATTGCCGTGGCGAGCGCGGCGCTCGGCGTGCCGGTGGACTTCGTGCTCTTCGGGCTGACGCTTGCCGGCGTGGCGCTTTTCCACCATCACACCCTGCAGGTGGCGCTCGTCGGACTCGGCGTGATTCTGCTCTACAAGCTTGGCTTCACCGGCTTCAAGACCGGCCCGGGCTTCGGTGGCCTCGCGCTCCATCTGCAGCACGAGTGGGTCGTGCTCACGAATCTGCTCGGTCTGCTGCTCGGGTTCGCGCTTCTCTCGAACCATTTCGAGGAGAGCAAGATCCCCGCGGTTCTGCCGCGCTTCCTGCCGGACGACTGGAAGGGCGCTTTCCTGCTCCTCGTCATGATCTTCGTACTGTCCTCCTTCCTCGACAACATCGCCGCCGCGCTCATCGGCGGCACGGTCGCCGGCAGCGTATTCCGCGGCAAGGTGCACATCGGCTACCTGGCCGCCATCGTCGCGGCGTCGAACGCGGGAGGCTCCGGAAGCGTCGTGGGCGACACCACGACGACGATGATGTGGATCGACGGCGTCAACCCGCTCGACGTGCTGGAGGCGTTCGTCGCGGCGGGGCTGGCCATCTTCATCTTCGGCATTCCGGCCGCGCTCCAGCAGCAGCGTTATTCGCCGATCACCAGAGATGCCGATACCGACGCGCGCGTCGATTGGGCGCGTGTCGCCATCGTCGCATTCATCCTCATCGCGGCGATCGTGGTGAACGTGTTGATCAACGTCAAGTACAGCGAATATTCCGACCGCTTCCCTTTCCTCGGCGCGGCGGTTTGGAGCGCAATCCTCGTTGCGGCGTTCTGGCGCCGCCCGGCATGGTCGCTCCTGCCGGGCGCCTTGAAAGGCAGCATCTTCCTGCTCTCGCTCATTCTTTGCGCGTCGCTCATGCCGGTGGAAAAGCTTCCCGTCGCCTCCTGGCAGACCGCGCTCGGCCTCGGTTTCGTTTCGGCGGTTTTCGACAATATTCCCCTTACGGCGCTCGCGCTGAAGCAGGGCGGCTACGACTGGGGCTATCTCGCCTACGGCGTCGGTTTCGGGGGCTCCATGATCTGGTTCGGCTCGAGCGCGGGCGTGGCGCTCTCGAACATGTATCCGCAGGCGAGGTCGGTGGCGCTCTGGCTCAAGCACGGCTGGCATGTCGCCGTGGCGTACATCATCGGGTTCTTTGTAATGCTTGCACTGATTGGCTGGCATCCCAACGCGCCGCACAAGGCGGGCCGCGTCGCAGCCATGGAATGCTGCGGCCCCTCGCCGTGTTATAGAATGACGTGAGCAGGGCGCCGGTCGGCGAGGCGCGTCCGGCTAACCAATTTCCAGAGGGAGGAGAAATGAACAAAGAGCAGAAGGTCTCGCGCCGCAAGTTCCTGACCGGCGCAGCCACCGCGGCTGCAGGCGCGGCCACGCTGGGTTTCCCGATGATCGTGAAGGCGCAGGGGCCGATCAGCTTCCGCTTCCAGTCGACCTGGCCGTCGAAGGACATCTTCCACGAGTACGCGCAGGATTTCGCCAAGGTCGTGAACGACATGAGCGGCGGGGACCTGAAGATCGACGTACTGCCGGCGGGCGCCGTGGTTCCGGCGTTCGGCCTGATGGAGGCCGTCTCCAAGGGTACGCTGGACGGCGGCCACGGCGTGCTCGTCTATTCCTACGGCAAGAGCAACGCGCTCGCGCTGTGGGGCTCGGGCCCGGGCTATGGCATGGACGCGAACATGCTGCTCGCCTGGCACCATCGCGGGGGCGGCAAGGAGCTGCTCGAGAAGCTGTATGCATCGATCGGCGGCAACGTCGTCTCGTTCCCCTACGCGCCGCTCTACACGCAGCCCCTCGGCTGGTTCAAGAAAGTGGTGAAGGGGCCGCAGGACTTCAAGGGGCTCAAATACCGCACCGTCGGCATCTCGATCGACGTGTTCACCGCCATGGGCGCCGCGGTCAACGCGCTGCCCGGCGGCGAGATCGTGCCGGCGATTGACCGCGGCCTGCTCGACGCCGCCGAGTTCAACAATACCTCGTCGGACCGCGCGCTCGGCTTCGCCGACGTCTCCAAGATCTGCATGCTGCAGAGCTACCACCAGAACGCGGAGCAGCTCGAGATCACCTTCAACAAGTCCAAGTACGATGCGCTGCCTTCGAAGCTGAAGGCGATCATCGCCAACGCCGTCGATGCGTCGTCTGCGCAGATGATGTGGAAGGCGATGGACCGCAACTCGCAGGACTACATCACGCTCCAGACCGTGGACAAGGTGCGCTTCTACAAGACGCCGGTCTCGGTTCTCAGGGCGCAGCTCGATGCCTACGACGCGGCGCTGGCGAAGAAGATGTCCACGCCGTTCGTCAAGGAGATCACCGAGTCGCAGAGGAAGTTCGCCGAGCGCGCGGTGAAGTGGGAGCAGGACGTCGTCGTCGACCGTCGCATGGCCTACGACCACTACTTCGGCAAGGGCGCGAAGAAGGCTTAAGCACCAAGAAGCTCGGGCACCATCCGGGGAAACCCGGTGGTGCCTTGTTTTTTTAGGGTCAAGGGGGTCGTTTCCCGATGAACGCTCAAAAAATAGAGCGGCTGCTGCAGATCTCGGATCACGTCAGCACCTGGGCCGGCAAGGCGTGCTCCTGGCTGATCATGCTGCTCATGTTCACGGTCTGCATCGAGGTGTTCAAGCGCTACATCCTCAATGCGCCCACGGCGTGGATTTTCGACGCCACCAACATGATGTACGGCACGCTGTTCATGATGTGCGGCGCCTACACGCTGGCGCAGGACGCCCACGTGCGGGGCGACTTCCTCTACAGCTCGATGCGGCCCCGCACCCAGGCGATCCTCGACCTGATTCTCTACGTGATCTTCTTCGTTCCGGGAATCATCGCGCTGGTATATGCGGGGACGGACTACGCGGCCTACTCCTGGCGCATCGACGAGCATTCCAACATCACCTCGAACGGGCCGGCTGTCTACCCGTTCAAGACCGTCATCCCCATCGCCGGCGTCCTCGTCATGATCCAGGGCCTGGCCGAGATCGCGCGCTGCGTCGTCTGCCTGAAGACCGGCGACTGGCCGGCGCGGCTCAAGGATGCCGAGGAGATCGACGTCGTCGAGCAGCAGCTCGCGAAGAGCCAGTACGTCGACGAGGAATCGCGCAAGCGCGCCGTGGAGAGCGTGCATGAGATCGACGAATCCGCGCACCAGCGCCTGAAGGGGGGCCAGACATGAGCGATCCCGCGCTCGGCCTCACCATGCTCGCGCTCATCGTGGTCGTCATCATGATGGGCTTCCCGACGGCGTTCACGCTGATGGGCCTGGGCATGTTCTTCGGCTTTATCGCGCTCTACGACCCTTCGCACCCCTGGTTCCAGAACCGGGTGTTCGACCTCATGGTGGAGCGCACTTTCGGCGCGATGAACAACGACACGCTGATCTCGATCCCGCTCTTCGTGCTGATGGGCTACGTGATGGAGCGCGGCGCGCTGGTGGACAAGATGTTCTACAGCATTCAGCTCGCGTTCCGGCGGGTACCGGCATCGCTCGCGGTCGCGACGCTCATCGTGTGCACGTTCTGGGGCATCGCGAGCGGCCTGGTCGGCGCAGTCGTCGTTCTCATGGGCGTCATCGCCTTCAACCCGATGCTGAAGGCCGGCTACAACGTCAAGCTGGCTTCGGGGGTGATCACGGCGGGCGGCACGCTCGGCATCCTGATTCCGCCTTCGGTGATGATCATCGTCTACGCCGCGGTCGCCGGCCAGTCGGTGGTCAAGCTCTATGCCTCGGCGATGTTCCCCGGCTTCTTCCTCTCGTTCCTCTACCTCGTCTACATCGTCGGCTGGGCGCTGATCGACCCGAAGATCGCGCCGAGGCTGTCGGAAGCCGAGACCAAGGTGCCGGTGTCGGAGTGGGTGCGCAAGCTGCAGGCCGCGTATTCACCGAAGATGCTCTTCGCGCTCGCGTCGGCGGTCGTTGCGCCGGGCAGGGCGCTGGCGATCGATGCCGGCGGCGGCAAGCGCATCTCGTACGGAATGCTGTGGAGCAACCTCGCCGCCGTGCTTTTTCCGCTGGTGCTCTCGGCGATCACCTTGTGGGGGGTGTGGTGGTACGTGGTCATTCACCAGACCGCCGACGCGCGCGCAGCGGCCGGCACGGAACAGGTCGCGACGCAGGCGAAGGCGGCCGAAACCCCCGCGGCACCCGCACCGCGACAGGCTGAGTCCGAGCAGCCGCGCGAGCTCGGCGGCGCCGAGGCCGAGACCGAGTCGCAGGAGGCCGCGAACGACGAGTCGCAGGGGCCGCAAGAAATGGGCGACGCAAGCCTGCGCGGTCAGGGGCCGGCCGCGCCGGCCGAGGCCGGGCCGCCCGCGGAGTTCTACACCTGGTTCTGGATCGTGGTCGCCCTCAGCGCAGTGCTCCTCGCCTGGTACTACTGGATCATGGAAGCGGAGCTCTTCGAGCTGCTGAAGCTCCTGACGTCCTCCGTCATGCCGCTCGGCATCCTGACGATCGTCGTGCTCGCGGTGATCCTGTTCGGCATCACGACCGCTACCGAATCAGCGGCGGTCGGCGCCGCCGGTGCCTTCCTCCTCGCGATTCAGGCGAGATCGCTCACCTGGGAGCGGGTCAAGGAGTCGGTGTTCCTGACGGCGAAGACCACCGCCATGGTGTGCTGGCTGTTCGTCGGCTCGGCGCTCTTCTCCGGAGTGTTCGCCATTCTCGGCGGCCAGCAGCTGGTGGAGAAGTGGGTGCTTTCGTTCAACATGTCGCCGATCGGATTCATGATCCTGTCGCAGGCGATCATCTTCGTGCTGGGCTGGCCGCTCGAGTGGACCGAGATCATCGTCATCTTCGTGCCGATCTTCCTGCCGCTGCTCAAGCACTTCAACATCGACCCGATCCTCTGGGGCACGCTGGTGTTCGTCAACCTGCAGGCCGCCTTCCTGTCGCCGCCGGTCGCGATGTCGGCGTTTTACCTGAAAGGCGTTTCGCCGCCGCATGTGACGCTGAACCAGATTTTCGGCGGCATGATGCCCTACATGCTCATCGTGATCGTCTGCATGATCATCATGTATCTGTGGCCCGGCATGACGTTGTGGCTGCCCAACTATCTCTACGGCGGCGGCTGAGGCCGGCGTGAGCACCGAGTCGCCCGCCTCGCTCACGGCCGCGGAGGCTGCGAAGCGCATCGCGCAAGGGCTGCTCAGCTCCGAGGAGCTGGTGCAGGCTTGCCTCGAGCGCATCGAGCAGGTCGAGCCGGCGGTGCGGGCCTGGGCGTTCCTCGACCGCGACCTCGCGCTCGCGCAGGCTCGGGCATCAGACGAGCTGAGGCGAACGGGCCAGCCGACCGGCGCGCTGCACGGCCTTCCGGTCGGCATCAAGGACATCATGGACACCGCCGACATGCCGACCGAGAACGGCACGCCGCTGCACAAGGGGCGCATGGCGCGGCAGGATGCATGGGTCGTGTCCAGGCTGCGCGCTGCCGGCGCGGTGATTCTCGGCAAGACCGTCACGACGGAGTGCGCCTACTACGCGCCGGGAAAGACGCGTAACCCGTGGAACGCCGAGCATACGCCCGGCGGCTCGTCGAGCGGCTCGGCCGCCGCAGTGGCGGCCAGCATGGTCCCGCTTGCGCTCGGCAGCCAGACGAATGGCTCGGTGATCCGCCCGGCCGCCTTCTGTGGCGTGTTCGGCTTCAAACCGACGCACGGCCTCATCCCGCGGAGCGGCATCCTTACGCTGTCACGCGCGCTCGACCACGTCGGGATGTTTGCCCGCACGCTCGAAGATGTCGCGCTCATCGCCGAGGAGCTGACGGGGTACGACGAACTCGACCCGGACACGCGGCCGCGCGCCCGGATCGCGTTTTCCACCCTCGCCGCGGAGGCGCCGCCGATCGAGCCGATGCTCGCCTTCATCAAGACGCCGCACTGGGAGCGCGCCGATGCCGAGTGCAGGGAAGCGTTCGAGGAGATCGTCGACGCCCTCGGCGAGCGCGTAGAGGAAGTCGATCTCGGTCCGAGCGCGGTCGACGGCTGGGCCTGGCAGAAGACCATCATGGAAGCCGACATGGCGGCGAACCTGGAGGCCCTATGGCAGACGGGACGCGACAAGCTCTCGCCGCAGCTTGCCGCGCTGATGGAGCGCGGGAGGGAAGTGCGGGCGATCGACTATCAGCGAGCGCTTCGCTCCGCCGGCCGCGCCGTCGAAAGCCTCGACGAGCTCTTCATGGAGCGCTACGACGCCATCCTGACGCCGGCAGCGCCGGGCCCGGCCCCGAAGGGGCTCCACTCGACGGGAGATCCGGTGTTCTGCACGCTTTGGACGCTTCTCGGCATGCCGGCCGTTACGTTGCCGATCGTGAAAAGCGGCGCCGGCCTGCCGATCGGCGTGCAGCTCGTGGGCAGGCGCAACTTCGACGCGCGCCTGCTGCGCACGGCGCGCTGGCTGATGTCCAGGCTCGAAGCCTAGGCGGCCGCCGCCGGCCGGAGCCGTTCGAGCTCGGCGCGCAGCGCCTCGGCCTCGGCCCGATCGGAGAAGGAGAGCACCCAGTACGTCACGCGCCCCTCCGGGTTGCGCACTGCGCCGAGGGCCAGGTCGACGTGCTTCAAGGTGTCGCCCTTGGTCCAGCTCTTGAGCTGCCAGCGCGACCCGGGCGCCGCGAGAAGGCGGTGCACGAGCGGCTCGTCGCCGCGGAACAGCACCCCGGCGAGCGGCTGGCCGTGCGCCTCGCCCCGCCGGTAGCCGAAGTAGCTCTCGAAGGCGGGATTCACATAGGTGACGGCGCGCTGCGGCGTAGAGGCATCGACGATCGCGACCGGCGTGGCGCAGGCGCCGAGCGCGGCGCGCCACAGGGCACTGTCGGAAAGCAGCCGCGTAAGCGCGGCGGTGACGTCGGGTTTTTCGTTCGCGAGGTTCATGGCGTCGCCGTTTTTGCCATGGAAAGCGCGCGCGGACAAGAGTCCCCGGCGCACGACGCCCCGACGGCGTGATCGGTAAAACCGGACTAGGCGGCTCGCGCCGGGCGCGCGGAGAGCGAGTAGCAGAACCGGCGCAGGCGGTTCAGGTCGGCGCTGTCGATCGCCGCGCGCAGGAAGCCGAAGTTGCGATCGATCTCCGCCTGGTACGGATTCTCGCCGTCGAAGTGCGCGAGAGCGTAGCGGTCCGCGTGGTCGAGCTTGCTGTCAATCCGCTGGCGCGCCACCTGCTCGTAGAACGCCGGCGTCTTCAGGACGAGGTCTTGCGCGGAAGCATAGCGCACCAGCTCCCGGCCGTCGGCGAGCGTCTCCCGCGCGATCTGCCCCCAGACGAATTCCTCATAGAGGAACTCGCGGCATTTCTCGAGATACATGCGGTCCGACATCTGCCCGATGAGGTCGGCCGTGCCGACGAGGCAGCCGAGCAGGCGGTCCTTCGGGTCGGCCACCTGGATGTCGTCGATCTGCATCTCGTAGCCGGTGAAGTGCACCAGGCGCGAGGCAAGCAGCGCCTCCGCGCCGAAGCCGATCCGCGGCAGGTAGTGCGCGATGAAGTCGGCGCTGCGGCTGACGTGAATCTTGGTGAAGACTGCGCCATTCTCGACGCCCGCTTCCGAGGCGCGCCGCAGGTAGCCGCAGTCATGCAGCAACGCGATCAGGACGCCGAGGATCGCGCGCCGCGCGCCCAGGCGCTCGGCGGGCGCGCAGCTGCGCTCGTGCCCGTCGATGAGGCGCGCCATCGCGAGCGTCATGTCCAGGGTATGGCGCAGGTCGTGGTACAGCGTGTCGCAGGGAAGGTATCCGGGATAGCGACCGTCGAAGAGCGCAGCGAAGTCCTCGAACGCCTGCTGCAGCACCGACAGGTCCGCGCCGGGAAAGCGCGCGGCGAACAGGGTCGCGATGGCGTCGCGCACCATCGCCGGGTGCTCGACATTCACCCGATTCGTGACGTCGTTCTGGTTCAGCCGATCCTGCAAGCATCCCCCTCGCCTCGATTATAGGCGTGGGCAGGACGCGAAGATAAGGGGGAGACGGCCTGTAAGCCGGGTTCTGTAGTCCCGGGGCGGGCGAACCCGCCTGGGACCGGCAGCCATTCCTCTGGGCCGGGGGTCGCCCCCCGGCTCTAGCCACCTACCCGCAAGCTCGGCCGAGCCGGCCTGAAGTGGCCGTGAGGCCACCGCGCTTGCCTATTTGGTGTTGCTCCGGATGGAGGTTGCCGCGTTTCACCCCTTGGCTTTCACCAAGGACTCGTCTCTGTGGCCCTCTTCGTCACGTCGCCGTGCCAGGACGTTATCCTGCATCCCGCTCTGCGGAGCCCGGACTTTCCTCTGTGCTTCCACAGCGGCTGCCTGGCCGACTCCCGACGGGCATTCTACCGCCCGCGCGGCC
>Ga0070741_10011698_pt1 | contig 16115 bp, 9 predicted proteins | sample Coa_R1_4_FD_66440 | JGI IMG/M metagenome (GOLD analysis project Ga0070741, IMG submission 66440) | Surface soil microbial communities from Centralia Pennsylvania, which are recovering from an underground coalmine fire - Coalmine... | ecosystem: Environmental > Terrestrial > Soil > Unclassified ...
ATGGCGCAGACCGAAATTGGTTATCTCTATATCAGAGGCGAGGGGGTCGCGCGCGATGAACAGCAGGCACTCAAGTGGTTCCAGCGCGCCGCGGTAGAAGACTACGCGCCCGCCCAGTATGATCTCGCATATCTGCTGACGAGTGGATCGGGGGTACATAAAGATGCTCAAGCCGGCGCCACCTGGTTTACGCAGGCCGCCAGACAGGGGTTTGCGCCGGCACAAGTGAATCTTGCCGTCTTGTATGCCAGCGGTATAGGCGTGGCCCGTGACGAAGCAGAAGCCATGCGCTGGTGCCGGGAGGCCGCCAAGCAACGCTTTGCTCCGGGAGAATATTTGCTCGGCTTGATGTACGAAAGCGGGATTAACGCAGCCAAAGATATGACGGAAGCCGCGCGCTGGTACCGGAAGGCCGCCGATCAAGGAGACTCGCAGGCAGAAAACAATCTGGGAACGCTGTATGAGGATGGCGCAGGAGTTCCTCAGGACATACAACAGGCAATCCAGTGGTACAGGCTGGCCGCGCAACAAGGCAATGGAAACAGTTATATGAACCTTGCACATTTATACGCCGGCACGCACGGGGTTAAGCCGGATTACATGATGGCCTACTTCTGGGCCCTGCTGGCCCAACGCAGCCCGTGGCCGATGTCAACTCGCCCTTCGCAGAACGTTCTCGAGCGGCTGCGCAGCTATGTTTCTCCAGAACAGGCCGCGCAAGCTGGAACCCAGGCGGAATATTGGATGAGCAAGCACGCACAACTTCCGCCTTTCACGACCATACAACTTTGGGCGAAAGAGTAATTAATAATGGTTGCGTAACAATCCGGTAACATGAGGGCCGTACACTGTGTCCGCAAATTTAGGCCAGGCGAGCACGTTTAGATTGGCGACCTGAAGAACCTGCTATGCGCACAAACAAGATCAAAGCATTTGCAATCTGCTTACTGATTGCTGCCGTGTGCAGAAGCGCGGTGGGGCAAAATCCGACTACCTCCGAGCTGCTGCAGAAGGGAATCTACCTGCAGGAGACCGTGGGCGATTTGGATGGCGCCATCAAGATTTATCGGCAGATTACAAGGATGGCGCAGCAGTCACGGGCCAATGCTGCGCAAGCCGAATACCGGCTGGCGATATGCCTGTTGAAGAAAGGCCAGCAAGCCGAAGCCGCCAAAACATTCTCCAGGCTGATCGAAGAGTACCCGGAGCAAACCGAGCTGGTGGCGAAGGCGCGGGAGATGATTGCCGCCGATTCCAGGCTGGGAGGTCTGACGCTGTTACCGGCTCCCTGGGCCGATGGCGAGGTCCTGGCGTACACAACAAAGCAAAAAGATTCTTCGATTGCCAGAAGCTGGTATTCGTTTCAGTCATCGAAAACCGATTCCCGGAGATGGGTATTGGATGCCAGAGGAAGCCACGACTCCAGCATTTTCTCGCAACTTATTTTCGGCCGGGTTGAGGTGGATGAAAAAACCATGCAGCCGTTGGAGACGTTAGGGACGCGAGCCTTTGGCCACAACTATCAGGTCAACTATAAGCCGCGCACGGCACAAATGATGGACGGCGATACAGAGAGCCTTGCCGAAATCACTCTGACCGGTCCGGTGTTCGACTCTGTCGAGCTGCCGGCGCTTTTGCGTCGCCTGCCCTGGTCAGAAGGCTACAAAGTAACGCTCACCCTGCTATGGAGTGGAGGGATGGGGGGCCTGGCCGCACACCAGTTTGCAGTGGCGGGAGAGGAGAATGTACAGACACCTGCGGGTGATTTCCGCTGCTATAGAGTGGAAAGAAGATCGCCTACCCACCCGGCTTCGGTGCAGGAGAAGTACTGGATCTCAACCGATTCCGCACGCCTCCTGGTGAAATCTGATTTTGCAGGTTCGGTCACAGAACTCTCTGCTCTGCCCGGCCCCGGCCCTGAAGGGAGCGTTTATAAGGATGAGGGAAGCGGAGCTTCATTCAACGTACCGGGCGGGTGGATCGTAACAGACTGGCGCCTTTCAGGAACGCACTACATAGGACGGATCTATCACATTCACTCCGCCGGGATTGTTTACCTGGACATATGGCCCTGCCGCAACTGCCGGGCAGCAATATCGGAGGCGGCTTCGTCAGAGGAGAGTAAACCAGGTCAAGCGGATAAATATCCCAGCCTCCGATCGCGTGGCTACGCCTTCAGTTGGACTAATCCGGCTGGTACCCATTGGATGGACTCCAGGGTCATTGTGAGCAGCCCAACATTGCAGGCGAGAATAAGTCTTGATGCGGATACGAAGAATTTTGACTCGCTGCAGCCGAACTTCGATGCCATCGTCGATAGTTTCATCCTGAATCCACCCGAACCTCCCCACCAGAATATCCCTGGGGCGCAAAACCAAGAATCTGCTCCTCAAAGCCCGCCTTCCTCGCAGATGAACGGTGTAAAAGCGCAAGTGGATTTTAAACAGGTTCCGGTGCCCGCAGTGCCCGCAGCCATCAAAGGGGAATCTGGGGACCGCGGCGATGGCAATTCCTGCCAGGAATTGGAAGCCCAACTGAAGACCGCTTCCGGCGACGCCACCCTGCACGAAAAGCTTATCCAATGTTACTTCCAATCTGAGATTCGCGCCGGTTCCCAATCCGAGCGGGCCGGGATAGAAAAGAGCCGGGCTGAACAAGTGCTTTGGCTTGTGCAACACGCGCCGGAAGAGAGCCTTGCCGGCTCGCCGCTGGCAACCATCGAAAACTATTTTTATCCGGAGGATTACGTAAGGATCAAGCAAGCCTGGATGGACCAGGTGCAAGCCCACCCCGGCAACGCGAACATACTGCTCCATGCGGCTCATTTCATGAGCGCGCCAGGAGATCAAGAAAAGAAGGAAGAGTTCGCCGCCAGGGCCCACAGCCTGGACCCCAAAAACACCGATGCTGCATCCTTCCTGGCTCAGATCTACGAGTTAAAGATGAACTATGATTCCACCCCAGAACAAAAAGTTCAGCTCGCCAGGCAATCCCTGCAACTGCGCGAAGAGGCCATAAGTATCCTCCCGCTCAAGCGAAGACTTCTGGAGTTGAAAGATGTAGCGACAGATGCCTTCGAATCCGGCGACGATGCCAAAGCGCAGGCTTACGCGGAAGAAATGTTGCGATCTGCCGGACAGGGAGAGTCCTGGAATATCGGCAACGCCGTTCATCAAGGAAATTTACTCTTGGGCAGGCTTGCGCTGAAAAGGGACGATCTGGAGGAGGCGAAAAAACGCCTGCTAGCGGCGGGAAAGACGCCCGGCTCTCCTCAACTTGATTCCTTCGGACCGAACATGTTGTTGGCCAAGGAACTATTGGAAAAGAAGCAAAAGGAAGTCGTGTTGCAATATTTTGACGAATGCGCAAAGTTCTGGCACCAAGACCGATTGGATCAATGGAGGGAGACGGTCAGCCAGGGCAGGATCCCCAATTTTGGGGCCAATCTGTTTTATTGAGGCCCCTCATTCCGGGTCGAGGAATTATATAGATGAACAAAAAATTATTGGCGATCGCGTGGATGGCCTTTTGCGTTCTATGCGCCAGCATGTTCGGGCAAAATCCAACCACCTCCGAGCTGCTGCAAAAAGGGATCTATTTGCAGGAAACCGTGGGCGATTTGGATGGCGCCATCAAGGTCTACAAACAAATTATGCAAATGGCTCGCCAGCCGCGCGCGAACACGGCCCAGGCCGAGTACCGTTTGGGCATGTGCCTGCTCAAAAAAGGCCGGCAGGCGGAAGCCACCGAAACATTTCAAAAGCTCATCAGAGAATACCCCGAGCAGACTGACATCGTGGCTAAGGCGCGTCCGTATGCCGGCAGTGGAGGGCAAGCCGCCGAGACGAGCAGCCCGGTGGGCCACTTCGCGTTTACCTCCACCGGAGCGATGGCAACGACGCGACGCGATCATCATGCGGTCCTGTTGCTGAACGGAAAGGTTCTCATCGTCGGAGGAAACCGTTCTGCTGACGCGGAGTTGTACGATCCGAGAACCGGGAGCTTTCGTGCTACTGGCGCCATGGAGGCGCCTCGGCGGTGGGATACCGCCACCCTCCTGCGCAACGGGAACGTCTTGATCGCGGGAGGAGCTACCTGTTCCACACAGCCCACAGCGGCCGGGTGTGATCTGGCCTCAGCGGAAGTCTATGATCCCGGCACTGAAAGGTTTACCTCCACGGGTGCGATGAGCGTTGCGCGTTCTGTCCACACCGCCACGCTCCTGCCCGACGGGAAGGTGTTAATTGCCGGGGGAGCTAACATCAGCGGCGTTCTTGCCAGCGCAGAGCTATATGATCCGCTCACGGGGAGCTTCACCCCGACGGGAGAGATGACCCAGGCCCGATCGTTTCACACGGCAACTCTGTTGCAAAACGGGAAAGTCTTGATGGTTGGAGGACTGACAACCCGCGGAGGTGGCCATTATGCGGCAATCGCGGAACTTTACGACCCGGCCACGGGCAGTTTTAGTGCTACTGGGTCCATGATCGTGCCTCGAAACATGCATACGGCGACGCTTTTGCCGGATGGGAGGGTCTTAATTGCCGGAGGAGCCAGGGACAATATTCTTCCAACCCCGGCGGAGCTCTATGATCCCTCCACAGGGCGCTTTACCACTGCCTCCTACCTGGCGACTCCCAGGGTGGGGCACACCGCGACCCTGCTTGCCAACGGAAGGGTCCTGATTGCCGGGGGAACCAACAACGTCCGTGGTCCTGATACAAGCTTCACCTATCTGGCCACGGCGGAGCTGTATGATCCCTCCACGGGAAGCTTCACCACGGCAGGCACGATGTCGTACCCTCGAACCCACCATTCGGCGACTTTGTTATCCAGCGGAAAGGTCTTAGTGACCGGTGGGATGGTGCCTCCAGAGGGTGCGCTTGCCACGGCAGAACTCTATACTTTCGTCAACATCGGACAAACTGTCCAATCTGTTCCTGCTGTCTCGAAGCAAGACTCCCCTCTTCCGGTTTCCAGACCCGGAGAATTGAAACTATTACCGGCGCCCTGGAAAGACGGAAAGGTTTTGGAATACACACGAAGAAAGAAAGCGGATTCCACAGGTTTTGAGATCTGGTACTCATACCAATTGTCGAAGAACCACGCCGGCAACTGGTTGCTTGAGGCACACCATACTTCCCTTTTCGACCGGCTTGAGTTCGATCCGCAAACCTTGCAGCCAGTCAGCTTGTTCGAGGCAATGGGAGGCCATTCCTTTCAGCTCAATTATCAGGCGCAGGTCGCCCAGATCATTGAGGGTGATGGTAAGCCTCTGGCACCCATCGCATTAGATGGTCCGGCATTCGACGCAAGAGAAATTCCGGCAATTCTGCCCCGGCTGCCGTGGATAAAAGGTTACAAGGTGACGTTGCCGATATTTTGGAGCGACTCAGGCCGCGTGACCGACTATGAGTTTGCGGTAACCGGAGAAGAGAACATAAAAGTGCCGGCCGGTGAGTTCCACTGCTATCGGATTGAAGAAAATGATTTGACCGACCGAATGTTTGCGTTGGAGACGTTCTGGATCGCAACCGATGCAGCACGCATGATTGTGAAAAACGATCGTGGAGACTGGACCGATGAACTCGCGGTCCTCTCCGCAAGCGGCCCTGAAGAGAAAATTTACCGGGATGAGGAAACCCGGGTTTCATTCAAGGTGCCGGCAGGCTGGAAGTTAGAAAAACCGCCGCGAGGCGAGCAGTTTGTCCGATGGTATTTGACGGATTTGCATTCCTCTGCTTTCGTGACTCTGCGCCTCTTTCCCCATGAGATAGGAGAATTCACGCCGGAGCAGATGCGGTCCGACCTGGAGAAATCGATTGCAACCGGCAAGAACGCCGTCGTCCAGCCGGAAAGTTGGCGGATGCGGCAGATTAACGGATATGCAATAGTCACTTGCGTAGAGGAGTTATACCATTCCCGCTTGCAATACAGGGCCTGGGTGAGAACCGGCACATCGGCAGCGGACATGTTTGGTGATGCTGATACGCCCAGCTTCGACACCCTGTCGCCGGCTTTCGACGCGATCGTTGACAGCCTGGTCATAAAATAAATCGTGGCATCATTCAGAACCATAACGGGAACGGGTCATATTCGCGGGCAGTGGCCGCTTCTGTTGCTGGCCCTGGCTGTGCTTTTGCCCACTGCCTGCGTGCTGTGGCTGATTAATGATGCCATCCGCAACCAGCGCCTGGCGGTGCGGCAGAGGCTGGGCGATGCTTACCAGACTCAACTGTCACTGCTTCGCCAGCAGCTTGACGAGGTGTGGGCACTGAAAGCGAAGAGCCTGGATACCTTTCCCGACGACGCCACCGGCTTTGCAAGGATCGTCAAGTCAGGGCAGGCCGACAGCGCGATTTTTTTGAATTCGGCGGGAGCGCCTGTCTACCCCGCCCCGCCCCGGCCCCTGGCAGTGGACTCTATGGCGGCACAGCCGGAGTGGGGACGCGCGCGCCAACTGGAAGGCACGGACATCGCCGCGGCTGCTTCCGCTTACATCGCGCTGGGAACGGCAACAAAAGAGCCCAATACAGCAGCCCGCGCCTTCCAAGCCGCGGCGCGCTGTCTGGCACAAGCGGGCCAGAAAGACCGCGCCGCAAGCCTGATCATGGAGCACTTTGCCCGCCCGGGCCTGGAACGCGCCACCGACCTGCAAGGGCGCGCCATTGCGGCCGATGCGCTGCTGATGGCCGTCGAGCTGTTCAAGCCCGGCGATCCGCGGCGTGGGGCTGCGGCACAGCGGCTGCATGAGCTCTTGCTCGATTACAACAATCCGGCGATGAGCTCAGCCCAGCGAATCTTCCTCATGAAAGAGCTGCGCGCGCAAAAATTGCCGCCACAATTCCTCGACTTCCCTACGCTCGCCGCGGAAGAGCTGGCCGTGCGCCTGCTTGAAATTCAGCCTAGACCCGCCGGCGATGCCACCGGCTTAAAGCTCAGTGCTCTGCCCGACGTGTGGGTGCTGGCTTCAGCGAATGGACGGGTATGCGGCTTGTTCCATACAGAGAGCGTCGTGAAGCAGACGCGGTGGGCGTTGCTTACGCGCCAGTTGCCGGAAGGTATTCGGGTTGAGGTGCTGCCGCCGGGCAAGAACGCGGATTCCAAGCCTGTCATTCCGAACGAGCCTGCCAGTGACCGGCTTCCCGGATGGCAACTCGCGTTGGTGAACACCGGGCCAGATCCTTTCCAGGAGTTGCAAGACCGCCAGTACGCGCTCTATCTTTGGGTCGCCTTCCTGGTCACCAGCGCGGTGGTTTTGCTGGCGCTGATCGCGGTCCGGCTCATCAGCCGCAGGCTGCGCCTGGCCGGCATGAAGGCTGACCTGGTGGCGGTGGTCTCGCACGAACTCAAGACTCCCCTTTCGTCAATGCGCCTGCTGGTGGATACATTGCTCGACGATTCCGCACCCGATGCGCAGAAAACCCGCGAATACCTGGAGCTGATCTCCCGCGAGAACACCCGGCTCAGCCTGCTGATCGCCAACTTTCTTGCCTTCTCGCGCATGGAGCGCAATAAATACTCTTTTGAGTTTGCGCCGGTGCGCGCGGAAGATGTGGTCCGGGCGGCCGTGAGCGCGGCCGGTGAGCGATTCCACCAACCCGGATGCGAACTGCAGGTAGAGGTCACCCCAAATCTGCCCGAGGTCCGCGCCGACCAGGGCGCCCTGGTGGCGGCGCTGGTCAACCTGCTCGACAACGCCTACAAATATACGTTGGCCGAAAAGCACATCATGCTGCGGGCCTTTGCACAAAACGGTCATGTTTGCCTTGAGGTCCGCGATAATGGCATCGGTATTCCCTCGCAGGAGATAAAAAAGATATTTCATAAGTTTTACCAGGCAGATCAGCGGCTGTCGCGTACCGGAGGAGGCTGCGGACTGGGTCTCAGCATCGTTCATTTCCTGGTCCAAGCCCACGATGGCAGCGTGCAGGTCTCAAGCGAACCGGGAAAAGGAAGCACATTCACAGTCGCATTGGAGGCCATAACATGATTGTGTGGCACAGCCGTCCTCGGCTGTGTGCCGGCGCACGGTATGCAATTAGTGAAGCGGGTGAAACAGATAAGGGTGAGCCGTTGATGAACACAGATCAAGAGCAACATTAGCCTTGGAGAGTGGCATGAAAGGAAACCGTATTCTCATCATCGAAGATGACGCCGCCCTGTTGCGCGGATTGAAAGATAACTTCGCCAGCCGGGGGTACGTGGTTGAGACCGCTACAGACGGAGAAGCCGGACTGGAAAAAGCGCTCGCGGGAAATCATGACTTGGTGCTGCTCGATATCATGCTCCCTAAGATTAATGGATACGAAATCTGCCGCGCCGTGCGCGAGCGCGGCCTGGAGGCGCCCATCATCATGCTGACTGCCAAGGGGCAGGAAGAAGACATCATTCTCGGTCTCCATCTGGGGGCCGACGATTATGTGACCAAGCCCTTCCGCATTCGGGAATTGCTGGCGCGAGCAGAGCGCTTGCTGAAGCACCGCGAGACCAAGCCCGCGGAAGTCTATCGCTTCGGCGATTGCCAGATGGACCCGGTAGCCCACAAGCTGACTCGCAACGGCCGCGAGGTGGAACTCACCACGAAGGAATTCCGCTTGCTCGAATATTTCGTCGCGCGCCAGGGACGCGCCCTGACCCGCGACGACATCCTGAACGCCGTCTGGGGCCACTCAGTCATAGTAACCGCACGCAGCGTAGACCGCTGCGTGACCACGCTACGCGCCAAGATCGAAAAAGACCCGCGCCGTCCCCAGTGGATCCATACCATTCGCGATATCGGGTACCGCTTCGAAGAAGCGTGAGCTGACAGCACTCAGCATTCAGCCCCTGGAACAGCTACAAGTTGCAAGCTACAAGCTAAAGACAAGATTGACCGCGGAGGCGCGGAGACGCGGAGGTTTGCTTGTGTCTTGTTTCTCTGTTGGGCCGTTTTCCGGATGTCCCTTGGAGCTTGGAGCTGCGAACTGGGAGCTGGTTTTGCTGGCAACCGGCAACTGGATACTGGCCACTGTTCCCCACTGGCAACGCCTCATATTTACTGGCGAAATCGGCGTCGAGGGGGACTTGGAATGCAACTCTCAGGAATTCTCAGTCGTCCTGACCTGAAGCTGGGAGCTGTTTCCGAATTATCAAAGAGCTCAAGAGCAATGCCCGATCCAGCATGACCTGCAATCGGAAAATTATCAATGATGTGATATCAAAATGCGGTTTTCATGGTTCAGCACGAAGCTGGAAGGGACAAGTGCTTACCGCGGATTGCGCGGATTGAATCATTGAGTCATCGGATCATTGGGTTATTGAATTATCATGCTCTTGCGATGGCTTTCTCCTCACCCCAGACCCTGCTGATCGACGCTGACGATACCCTGTGGGAGAACAACATCTATTTTGAGCGGGCGGTTGCGGATTTTACCTCGTTTCTCAATCACCATGAATTCACGCCGGAGCAGGTGCGGGAGAAGTTGAATGATGTGCAGCGCGAGTGCATCCGCAAGCAGGGGTATGGGCTGAACAGTTTTGTGCAGTCGCTGGTGGATACTTTCGAGCATCTATCGGTCGAGCCGTTGACGCCGGCGCTGCATGAGACTATCCACGGGTTTGCGCGGGCCATTGCGGAGCACCCTATCGAGATTATCCCCGGCGTGGAAGATACGCTGGCTTACCTCAGTTCACGCCATCGCCTGATCATCGTAACCAAAGGCGACCCACGGGAACAATCGGGCAAGATCAACCGGTCTGGGCTGCAACGGCACTTTCAATCGGTCGAGATCGTTGCGGAAAAAGATACGCCTGCTTACATGACGATTGTCCAAAAACACAACCTGCAACGCGGCCTTACCTGGATGGTGGGAAACAGCCCGAAATCTGACATCAACCCGGCGCTGCTGGCCGGCCTGCATGCCGTGTTTGTGCCCCATGACAACACCTGGATCCTGGAGCACGAAGAGCTATGCCAGCCACCCGAAAGCTGCCGGTTACTGGTGCTCGAACGTTTTACCCAGCTTTGTGAGAATTTTTGAGAAAGAGCAATTAGCACTTAGCATTTAGCACTTAGCATTTAGCCCCTAAGCATTCTTGTGAGGTCGGGGTGCTGAGCTAAGAGCAATTCACCCGAAGTGGAAAGACGATTTTTCCAGGCGCTCCGCTTTGCTGCGCGCGCGGGCCTGCGGCAGCAAGGAAATTGGGGCTTTGCTTTGCTACCTAGGACTTACGTCGCTGGGCTAACTAATGCCGCCCCATTCGGGGCTGGCGGCTTTTTAGGTCCATCCCTCGGCATTAACCAAATGGGAACCCGTGGCTCGCGCTTTGTTATTAATTCAGCAATACTCTTATTTATCTTGTAAGTGGTTCATCTTAATCGTCCCGGGAGCAATGACAACGAAATCCACACAATCGCGGCTTCTTCTGCTTACTTATCGCTGTCTCGCAGAGCTGGGGCCAATGCTGGCAGGGGAGCGTGATTTCAATGAAGCCGCTCACACCATGCTGCGCGCCATGATGGAAGCGGTGGGAGCGCGCGAAGGAGCGCTACTTACTTTTTGCCAGAAGCCGCCACAGCTCAAGGTTGCCGCCTGGAGAGGCTATGCTCTTTTTCCCGAAGCGGGATTCATGTCGCTGAACTCCCGGCAGGTGCGCGCGCTCGAGACCGAGCCTGGTCCGGTGAATGTGGCGGCGCATGAATACGAAAAATTTCTAAGCTCTTACGGCAATGTGGCTCCTGAGCTGTTCAAGTGCATCCTGCCGCTGCGGGTGGGAGCCAGGCTGGCGGGAATCGTCGGCCTGGGTTGCCGCGTGGAAGAAAATCCCGCGAGAGGCAAGGCTTGCTATGATGCGGAAGAACTCGAGGCGCTGGCCGCCTTTTCGCACTACGTGGCATTGGCCGTACACAACCATAACCTTACGGAATCTTTGCAGCGTGGAGTGGTGGAGCACCTGCACCTGCTGGATTCAGTGCATAAGTTTTGCGATCAGGCGATGGAAGTTTTCGCTTCCGCCATCGACGCCAAGGAATATCGCAGCAGCCAGCACTCATTGCGCGTGGGGCGCTATGCCGCGGCCATGGGATCGGCGCTGGGCCTCAATTCCAATGAAGTTGCCGAGCTGCGCGCGGCGGGCTATCTGCACGATATCGGCAAAGTGGCCGTCGACAAGCGCCTGTTCATGAAGGCGGCGCCGCTGGACCCGCTGGAATTCCGAGAAGTGGCCGACCACACGGTGGTGGGGCATCGCATCGTCTCGGGAATCCGCTTTCCCTGGCCGGGGATTGCCGACGTGGTGCGCTGGCATCATGAGCGCTCCGATGGCTCGGGATATCCCGACAACCTGCACGACGGCGAGATTTCACAGACTGTACGAATCATCGCCGTGGCTGACACCTTCGATGCTATGACCAGCGATCGGCCTTACCGTAAAAACATTCCATTGGAGAAGGCGCTGGGCGACATCGTACGCAACTCGCCATCGCAACTTGACGCAGATGCGGTCCATTCGTTGCTCAAACTGGTGCGAGGTGAAGCCGTAGGCTATGGGCCGCGCTTTCTCGATGCGCAGGTAACCTGCAATATCGCTCCCGCGGTGGTTGACCGCCTCACCACCGACCTGAAAATCAAAGCCAGCCACGCGCGCTCATATTCCGCCTGAAGCAGTTGCCGGTCGCCGGCCGCTGGAACTGCGGCGCGATGAATTTACACCTAATTTACATTTTGTTGACAATTTCATAATTCCGCCGTCTCATTATCTTATCGTCCCATTTCTCTCTGAAACTTACATCTTCAAATAACTCTCAAGGAGCTTATATGAAAAATCCCCTGGGTGTGGTTTTCATCATTTCAATCCTGTTGGTCACAAGCGCAATGGGAACGTCGAAGGCGCAACTTCGAAACTCTAGAGTGCAACCTGCTCTTGCCGATGAGGATGGGCCCGACCCGATGTGTCCTCCTAATCCTATCGATAACCCGCACTGCATTCCCTGGTAGTGCTCTCATGGCGCGCTCATTCAATATCAGCGGGAATGAGCAGAACTATATTGCCGATGGCGGAACTCCGCGAGCGGTCGTACAATCTCCCGGAGTTTCCGCCACAAGTAACATTCGGATTGCACGGCATTATCGGCGACGGCACCATTGCACCAGCATTTTGCATGCAATGACCGTTAGTCAATCACAAAACAGATAGCGCTACAGTTTGGTATAGCTTGCATAAGAAAGCGTGGGGCAGCTGCCACGCGACAGCTACTCAAATTGAATCGCTATCCAAAAACCGCGTGGTCTTGACAAAACTTGAAGGTTCCCCGGAGTCATTCGATGAGGCGGCATCCATCGATCATCTCGCTCACTCTATTGTTTTTGCTGACTTTTCCTGCCTTCGCTGACACAGCGCATGACCCGGCGATTGTCACCCCTGCAATTTCTTCTGACGAGCTCGAACCTGGAGTCGTGGTGGAAGAGGTCAAGAAGAATTCTGAAGGAGAAAAAGCGGGCATCCAAATCGGCGACGTGCTGCTGGGCTGGGTGCGCGGGGAAAACAAAGGAGAAGTTGAGTCTCCATTCGATCTGCGCCAGATCGCAGTTGAGCAAGCGTCCAAGGGAGCAGTGACTCTTGTCGGCTTAGCGGGTGCTGAGCGGCGAAGCTGGGTCTTGGGATCCGATACCTGGGGCATTGTCGCGCGTCCGAATCTTTCGCAGAGCCTATGGCCGATTTACCTTGAAGGCCAGGAATTGGCCAAAGCGGGCAAGCTGAATGAAGCCGCCGAACATTGGGGAGACGCCGCGATCGCGGCGCAAAAGAGCCAATCTGCCTGGCTGGGCTCGTGGTTCCTATTTCATGCCGCCGATGTGCTGGCCAGAGCGCGAAAATGGAATGAGGCTGACGCTTTTTACCAGCAAGCTATTGATCAGGCGAAAAATGCCGAACCTGTGTTCAAGGCGCAATTGTTTCAGGAGTGGGCCAGGACCTACGAGTATCGAAACGACTGGGCAAACGCCGAAAAATACCATCAACAGTCATTGCTGGAGAGGCAGAGGTCGGGCGGCAACAACATGCTGGTCTCAGTAAGCCTCGACTATCTAGGCCTGGTGGCCTGGGGACGAGGCGATCTGGCCAAGGCCGAGCAATATTACCGCAAGGCCCTGGCTATTCAAGAGGAGCTTAGTCCCAGCAGCGTTTATGTCGCACTGAGCTTGAACAATCTGGGAATCCTCTCCTATGAGCGTGGTGACATGGCCAGGGCAGAGGAGTATTACCGCCGCGCTCTGAGGCTGCAAGAGATGATCTCCGCAGACAGCAGCAATCTTGCCGCGACACTCGCCGATCTTGGCAAGATTGCTGGTGATCGCGGCGAACTGGCGAAAGCCGGAACTTATTATCAGCGGGCGCTAACGATCATGAAGAAAGTGGCTCCCGAAAGTATCTCTACGGCAAGCGTCCTCAGCCACCTTGCAGGTATTTCTTTAGAAAGAAACGATCTGGCTCAGGCCGAAAACTATGAGAGGCAAGCTTTCACGCTCCGACAGAAACTGGATCCTGGGGGTCTCGATGTTGCGTCAAGCCTCGACGAGTTTGGAAATATTGCCAGGCATCAGGGTGATCTGACCCAGGCCGAGGAGTGTTACCGGCAAGCTTTGGCAATCTGGGAAAAACTCAATCCGGGGAGCAAGTCCCATGCTGAAACCCTGGCTGCTCTGGCGGGTGTCATGCGCGAGAAACAGCAACCGGACACCGCAATACAACTTTACCAACAGGCGCTCGGCATCATGGAAAGCCAAACCGCGCGCCTGGGCGGTGCGGATGAGGATCATTACCGCTTCCGCGCCAAGTTTGCCAATTACTATACAGACTACGCTGATTTGCTGATTGCCCAAAAGCGGCCTGAGCTCGCCTTTGAAGCGCTGGAACGCTCGCGAGCCCGGACTCTGCTGGAAACACTGGCTTCAGCCCATGTCAATATTCGCAATGGGGTGGATAGCTCTTTGCTGGAACAGGAACGCCGGTTGCGAGAAGCCATGACCGCAACTTACGGCGACCGCATACGACTGCTGAGCGGCGAGCACACAGAACAACAAGTCGCCGGCCTTGACCAGGAAGCAAAAAAACTGCTGGCGCGATATGACGACGTGGAAGGGCAGATTCGGGTAAGCAGTCCCGCCTACGCGGCCCTGATCCAACCACAGCCCTTGAGCACAAAAGAAATTCAGAAAGAGCTACTGGGTGAGAACACTCTGTTGCTGGAATACTCACTGGGCAAAGAACGCAGCTATGTTTTTGCTGTTGGCGCCAATTCGTTGATGGTCTATCAACTACCAAAACGCGCAACCATCGAGCAGGCCGCGCAGCGCGTCTACGATTTGTTGAACGCACCGAATCGCCGCGACAGAATTCCACATGTCGATGCCGGGGCGGAATACTCGGAGGCGGCGGCACGGTTGAGCCGCATGCTGCTGCAACCTGTGGCCAGCCAGTTGGGAAGAAAACGTCTGTTGATTGTAGGGGACGGCGCGTTGCACTATGTTCCCTTTTCAGCGCTGCCATCCCCCGGCAAATGGCAAGAGCCATTGATGGTGCGGCACGAAATCATCAATTTGCCATGCGCCTCAGTCTTGTCGGCGTTACGGCAGGAGAGAATGGGACGAAAAGCGGCCCCTCGGGCAGTTGCGGTGCTTGCCGACCCTGTTTTTGATATCCAGGACGTGCGCGTCAAAGGGACTGCAAGCAAAGACCGGAGCGAGAGCAACACAACAAGGCGGGGCATGGAAGAAGAGATGGAAGAAGAATCCCTGGCTGCCGATTCTTTGACTCGTTCGGTGGCTGACATCGGTGTGGCAGCCAAAGGAACGGTTTACCTGCCCAGGCTGCAGCTTACGCGGCAAGAGGCCCGCAGCATTCTCGCAGCGACACCGCCGGGGCAAGCAATGCCCGCACTGGATTTTAAAGCGAGCCGTGCAACCGCTCTCAGTCCAAGCCTGGCGCAATATCGCATTGTGCATTTTGCCACCCACGGCCTGGTCAATAGCAAACACCCTGAGTTATCAGGGTTAGTGTTGTCATTGGTAGACGAGCAGGGCAGACCGCAGAACGGCTTTCTGGGCTTGCAGGATATATATAACCTGAACCTGCCCGCGGAACTGGTAGTGCTGAGCGCATGCGAAACCGGGCTGGGGAAGAATATCCAGGGCGAAGGATTGATCGGGCTGACGCGCGGCTTCATGTATGCCGGGGCGAGCCGGGTGGTGGCCAGCTTGTGGAAGATTGACGACCTGGGGACAGCGGAGTTGATGGGCGAATTCTACCGGGCCATGGAACAGCAGGGGATGCGGCCGGCGGCAGCGTTGCGCGCAGCCCAGATCCATATGTGGAAACAAAAGCGCTGGAGTTCCCCTTATTATTGGGCCGCGTTCCAGATACACGGAGAGTGGAAGTGAAAGAATCGAATCATCGTTCATTGAATGAATTGCAAGAATGAAAATCTATTTGGCTACGCGGAAATAATAGGTTGCAACCTCTTCACCACCTGCGCCCGTGCTTAGAAGTTTCAATGTGTAGTCTCCCGGCTGCAGCTTGTCGGCCGGGACAGCCGCGATGATTGTCGTGCCTTGTCGCGCAACAACATCGCTCCATAGAGCGGGGCGCTCGGGGGTTTCCAAAGCCGCGCGATAACTCCGATCACTGGCTGAATCAGGCAATGCCAGCCGGAATTCGACCTGTCTTGCTCCCGGCGGCAGAGCGAGCAAGGCGCCGCCGCCGCCTCGAACCAAGCCCGGCTCCAGAGCGAACGATATTTGGGTGTAATCATTCGACGGTTGCTGCTGAGAAACAGAATGGTTCTTCCATATCGGTAAAAGGAAGACGATAAGCGCAACCACTGCGGCAACCGACGCGATGGCGAAAACAAGCCGCCTCGGACCTGGAATAAATGCCAGCGACCCAGGTTTGCGCGATTGGGAGGCGTTGCGCGCGGCCTGCTGCAAGAGCCGGGCCTGGTCTATGCGGGCGCACCGGGCGGGAGAATTCAGGTAGACCTCGGTAAATCGAGGGAGCAGACGCTCCTCCAGGTCCCCGCGAACGTAGCGCATAATCATGTCGTCCTCGGTAGCGGATACCTGCTCGAAAAACGACGG
>Ga0070741_10011699_pt1 | contig 16113 bp, 15 predicted proteins | sample Coa_R1_4_FD_66440 | JGI IMG/M metagenome (GOLD analysis project Ga0070741, IMG submission 66440) | Surface soil microbial communities from Centralia Pennsylvania, which are recovering from an underground coalmine fire - Coalmine... | ecosystem: Environmental > Terrestrial > Soil > Unclassified ...
GTCACTCGGCTACCGGACACCTGAAGCAGTTTTCAAAGAACGAACTGGATAATTTAGTGGGCGACACGATCCATCTAAAAAAACTGCATTCTGGTCTTGAAAATGGGGTACACCTTAGGTGGCCGAGAGAGGCTTGTGACCGGGCAAACCAAACCGTATGACTGCAAAACCATATGAGGTGCTTTGACTCTTCTAAATCAGAAACTCTCCGAAGCTGACAAAAAGAGAAGCAGGCAGGAACGTTTTCCGTCCCCGCCCGCTTCTCCGAGACTTCACAGCTTTCAGCAATTATCCAATCCTGTCCATCTGCTCACGATATCCTTCGGCATAGCCCTTCAGGAAGGCCTGCCGATACGTAAGACTGTGGGAATTACTGTAATGCTTATGGCTGGCTGGGTCGTTCGGTTTCCCGTTTTTGGCGTCGTCCTTTCCTCGCTTGTGGCCATCACTGTATCCGGATTCTCTTTGCTGAGCTATCGGATCTACCACTGTGATGGTTCTATTCCAGTAAGGCCCCCAAGGGTCCCGGAACGGATCGTACACCCGATGGAAATACGGTCGCGGATACCGATAAATGTATCTGCGCTGTGCATCAGCCGTCGTTGAGCCGACGCTAATCAGAAGCAGAACCGCAACGAACGCCCCTGTAATCAGTCTCTTGATACCACCTAATTTCATACTGATTTACCTCCTTCTCGAAGCTTTAGATGCAGTCACAGGGGGAGAGTGGCCTGAACGAACTCACCGAAGGTTTCGCGCGGTCAGATTATTCAAGCGCGCTGATAAAAATTCTGAGGCGTAGTCGTTTTTCATTTTCCAGACGCGATCAGTCAACAAGGGTTGCGATCCGGGGCAGCCAGAAATTTACTCAGCGCTGCTTCACCAGGCTCAGCGGGAAGTTGACGTAGCCTTCCGGCGTGTATGTGATCGGGTGCTGCGCGCCGCCGGTGATCTGCGGCACGATCTCTGACACGAATGCGTCCAGCTCTTTCATGGTGACCCGGCCGTCCTTGATCAGGTCTGCCTTCCCGGCGAGCCCTTCGATCAGGGCGTAGGTGAAAGCGCCGTGCTTCCACTTGGCGCTCTCCTGCGAAAGCTCGCGCCCGCGGCTCGACGTGAAGACGACGGCATTCGCCTCCTGCAGTTCCTTCACCAGCCGGTCGCTGTCAATGGCGCGCGTCCGCTTCCCGCTCACGCCTTCCGAGTGGCAGGTGTCGACAAAGACCAGCACCTTCGCGGGCAGGTCGAGCGTCGCCTTGATGTCCCGCCACGAAACCGCCTTCGACCTTTTCAGCGTCCCGTCTTCCGCCAGAGTCGCGTCGCTCGGCAGGAAGTAGAAATCCCCCCTTTCATCATTCAACCCGTGCCCGGCGATGAACAACAGCACGACGTCATACTGCCCGGCCCGGCTGAGAAAGCTGAGGCTGTCGAGGACATTGGCGTACGTGGGTTTCGTCGGACTCCGGTCGTTGATGAGCAGTGTGTTGACCTTGCTGAAGAGCCGCCCTTCCTGCGCCCTGAACGCTTCGACGATGGAGTCCGCGTCATCCGCCGGGTAAGCGAGCGAGGGGATTCTTTTGTCCTCATACTGATTCACGCCGATTGAAAGGATCCACAGCTTCGGCAGGTTGAGGTCGGTTGTGCCGGCTGCCGCCTCCGGCGCGGAGACGCGGGCGGCGGCCCGGCCTTCGGAGAGTCCGTTGGACGCGACGACTTCGACGAGGTTTTCTCCGCGTTCGAGCGCGGCGGGGATTTTCAACTCCAGAGTCTTCCGGCCTTCGGGAACTTTAATGCCGGATGAGTCGAGTGTTGCCTGCGCCGGAGCAGACTCGTTAAGGCCGAGGCCGCGTTTTTCAGCGCCGGTCACGAGCCGGCCGTTGATATAAACCTTCACGCTTTTGATTACCTGCTTCCGATCTTCGATATAGATCGAAATCTCCGCGTCGGTGGACGTGAACTTCCGTCCTTCTTCGGGCGACTTGATGACGACGAAGGGCGGCTCTACGCTCGTGGCGATCGGGGCGGGCTGAGTCACTTTCCCGCTCGCCGGCGCAGCGGCCGTCGTTTGCGGCTGATTGCCCAGGCGCAACGCCGCTTCGATCACATTTGGTTTATAGAAGCCGGAGCGGTATTGATCAATGCCGTAGACCTTGTTGCCGACGCGGACGTTGACGTACTTGTCGCCCGCCGGGGAAGAGTTGTAATAGCCGGCGGGTGTGATGATGATCCATTCGCCGTCATTGAAGCCGATCAGCCGGGCGACTTCCTCGCCGGTCTCGATATTCCATAACCGGGTCGTGTTGTCCTCGCTGCCCGAGAGCGCGTATTTCCCGTCCGGCGAGAAGGCGACGGATTCCACGCCGGCCGAATGGCCGGTGAAGGTTATGACTTCTTTCCCTGCCGCCACATCCCATAGTTTCAATGTCGCGTCATGAGAGCCTGACAAAATGTATTTGCCGTCGGGAGAGAAAGCGACGGAGCCGACTCCGTCCGAATGCCCGCGAAACGTCCTCGTCAGCGTTCCCTTAGCCACGTCCCAGAGCTTGACGGTCTGATCGAAATCGCCCGCCGCAACCGAGTTGCCGTCGGGAGAGAGCGCGACAGAAATGATCTGTTCTGAAGGCCCCGTGAAGGTTTTGATCTCACGCCCGCCGGCCACGTCCCAGAGCTTCACAGTCTTGTCCCAGCTGCCCGAGACGAGCAGCCTGCCGTCGCGCGAAAAAGCGAGGTCACTGATGCTGTTGGTATGGCCCGTCATCTTCCGGATTTCATTTCTGCCGGCCACATCCCAGAGGGTGATCTCCTTGTCTGTGCCCGTCGCGGCGAATTTGCCATCGAGAGAGAATGCGCCGGAAAACGCCCCGACCGATTTTCGGGTGAATTCTCCGATGGTCTTGCCGCTCGCGGCCTCGACCAGTTCATCCGTTGTGCCGCCCCCGGCCATCAGGGCCAGCTTTGCGTCCGGGGAAAACGCGATTGAGTTGGGGGCGTTCAGTATTCTGGAGAAAGCAATGCTGCCCCGCGCGGAGGCCAGATCCCAGAGGCAGATCGTCTTGCTTTTGCTCCCTGAAACCGCGTAGCGCCCGTCGGCGGAGAATGCCACCGCATTGACTCCGCTCGAATGGCCGGTGAACTTTCTGATCAGCTTTCCGGTCGCGACTTCGTGGAGTTCAATCGCCCTGCCGGTTCCCACCGCGGCGTATCTGGTGTCAGCAGAGAATGCGAGAGCGGTCGTGCCAAAGTCCTCCACCTCAAACGACCTGACAACCGCCCCGCTCGCCGCGTCCCAGATTTTCACGCTGCGGTCAAAGCCGCCGGCCATCACGTATCGGCCGTCGGGCGAATAAGCCGCCGCTTCGATTCCTTCAGCGCTTCCCGCGAATGACCTGACCTCGGCTGCGCTCGCCGTGTCCCACAACTTCAAGTCTCCGCCCTCGCCGGCCGAGAGAGCGAGCCTGCCGTCGGGAGAGAAGGCGACCGACTGCACTTTCTTTGTATGTCCTCTGAATGCCCTGAGTTCTCTCCCGCTGGCGATGTCCCAGAGCCTGACAACGCCTTCGTGCCCGGACAAGGCGCGCTTCCCGTCGGGTGAAATCGCGACGGATTCGACGCGCACGCCGCTCGAAAATCTTTTGACCTCTCCCCCGCCAGCGACGTCCCACAGCCTCATCGTATTGTCCCAGCCGCCCGAGAGCGCGTAGCGTCCGTCGGCGGAAAGAACCGCGGAGGTGACGATGACGGAATGGCCGGTGAATGACCTGATCTTCCTCGCGGCGGCGACGTCAAAGAGTTCCAGAATCCCTTCGCCGCCGCCCGCCAGAATGTATTTGCCGTCCGCAGAGAAGACGACAGAAAAGTATCCGCTGGCCTGGCCCTTGAGCGTTGTGATCTCCCTCCCGCTCGCCGCGTCCCAGAGCCTGACGCCGGCATCCTGTCCGACCGAAGCGATGTACTTGCCGTCGGGCGAAAATGCGACAGAGCGAACCTGATCAGTGTGTCCAAGCTGCACGAAGATCTCGGCCTTCTCCTGCGCGTAAGTCATCGTCTGAATTGCGCCGGAGAGCAGGAGTGACAGCACAAAGAGGCAGACGATTCGGGCGGCCAGCTTCGACTGATCTTTCATTGGGGAAACCTCCATAACCCTGTGAATAAAAGGCGTGACGCCCGGTCGCGAAGTCCGGAAGCGAGTGAACGTGGATGCCGTCAAAGATGACTGTTGATGAAAGCTGCCGGAGGCAGCGCAATCCCTGCTGCCTGAGGCAATGATTTATCCACGATGTAAATTCGGGGACGTGTGCCCAAGGGGCCGGTGGATTGTACAACTGGATAATATCTGCCGTCTGCCTCTTCTCAATACTTCGGACATCCCGGGGCATGATTAAAAGGTGGACGAATCACATGACCCGATTCACCAGCGTCCCGATCCGATCAATCGTGATCCTGATTTCATCGCCATGATCGAGCGTGAATTCATCCGGCGGCACAATCCCAGTGCCGGTCAGCAGAAAACACCCCTGGGGGAAGCTGTTATCGCGCAGCAGGTAATCAACCAGTTCCTGCGGCTTGCGCTTCATTGCAGCCAGCGTGGTCTGGCCGGCGAAAGCTGATGCGCCGGCCCGCACGATCTCCAGCCTGATTTCGGTCGCGTCCGGCAGCGGCTCATCTCTCAGCAGAATGCCCGGCCCCAGCCCGCAGCTCTGCGAATAAACTTTCGCCTGCGGCAGGTAGAGAGGATTTTCGCCCTCAATGTCGCGCGAACTCATGTCATTGCCGACCGTGTAGCCGACGATCCGGCCCGCCGAATTGATGACCAGCGCCAGCTCCGGCTCCGGCACATTCCACTTTGAATCCTGCCGGATTCGCACCTCCTGACGGTGCCCGGCCACGCGGTGCGGCGTGGCTTTGAAAAACAGCTCGGGGCGGTCAGCCGAGTAGACGCGGTCATAAAAGCTGCCGCCGCCCGCATCCTTCGACTCTTCCATGCGCGCCGTGCGGCTGCGGTAATAAGTCACCCCGGCGGCCCAGACTTCCTGACTGCCAATCGGCGCGAGGATGTCAGTCTCGGGCGAGAATGACGGCAAATGTGAAAGCCGGCGAGTGCGGCTGGTCAGCGCCGGGATCAGTTCCGGGTGATTGAGCAAATGATCCCAGTCTTCATCCGGCAGGCGAATGAACTGCCCGCAATCTTCGACGACGACGCCCTGCTTTGCTTTGTAGAGTTTCATAAGGTTTTTTGCGGATCGAACAACAAGGGGAAAAACTGCCCGCCCATCTTCTCGCCCGCCGGGATCACCGGCACGCCTTCGAGCGGCGGGGCATTTGACGCCGACCTGACGCCGTCGCGAAAAACATTGATGACGGTGGCGCGGCGCGCGCGCCCGCTCTCGTTGCCGTAAGAACCGTGAACCGTCAGCGGATGATGGAATGAACACTCGCCGCGCCTGAGTTCAATCGCCACCGGCCTGAACTGCTCGCGCTGTTCGTCGCTCAGTACAGACTGAATCGCCTCCAGATCACCGGCCAGCCCGGTGATCGGCAGCAGGTTCCATTTATGGCTGCCCGGCACGTAATGCGGACATCCGTTTTCGCGCGTGCTGTCATCCAGCCCGATCCAGCACGTCAGGTGCGCCATCGGCGCCGTCCGCGTCCAGTAGGAATAATCCTGATGCCACGCGACCACGCCGCCGTGCCGCGCCGGCTTGCAGAACAGCTGATCGTGCCAGAAGCGGACCGCGCCGCCGAGCAGCTGTGACGCCGCCATCGTGAAGGCCGGATTCCACAGCACGTCGTGGAATCCCGGCTGAATGCGCCACGCCCCGAGCGCATGAAAGAGAACCGTGCCGGCGCGCGCCGATTCATTCGAGTGATGCTCGTACCACCGCGGGTCGTCCGCGCATTCGGGCGACATCAGGTGATCGAGCTGTTCACGCAGGGCTTCAATCTGTCTCTCGTCAAGCATTCTGACGCCCTTGAGGTAGCCGTACTCGTGAAAGAACTCCACCTGTTCATCGCTCAGACGGTACTGCTCCCATTCATCATGCGATGTGGGAATGCGAAACAGATCACTGACCGGTTCGTGATGCAGGGACAAGTCTGAAGTCATAAGCAATGTCCGGGGAACGATTCTTATTCCGGCCTGATGTCGGCCCGCTTCTTCATCTCCTCGATCATCTGCCGCCAGTACGGGGCGAGGAACGGGGGATTCTGCAGGCTGTCGAGGACGTAAGAACGATCCGCGCGCGCAAGGTCCAGGACGGCGGTGATCATCTCTTCCTGATAATACCCGGCTTCGGCCAGCGGGATGCCGTTCGGCTCGCGGATGAATGACGCGCCGCTCGAAGCCTGTAACCCGTCCGGGGATTGCCCGATGGTGTTGGCGACGCAGTGGAAGACCTTTGAATTCGGCCCGACCGGCTGCTGCGCCCGCCCCGAAGTCCGCTTCCAGCACACGGCCTCGATCTCATCGGAACTGCAGGAAGGGTGAAAGAGAACCTGCGCGCCCGCCATCGCCGGAATGCGGTACAGCTCCGGGTGACGCCCGTCGCGGCAGATGACCAGCGTACAGACTACACCGTCAATTTCAAATAATGAAAGCTTGTCGCCGCCGCGGCAATACTTCTTCTCGTCGCGCCCGGCTAAGTTGACCTTGGCGTATTCGTGGGTAACGTTGCCCGCCGGGTCAATGACGTGGGCAAGGTTCAGGAAGCGATCCGATGTTTTCTGAATCGTGCCCGTGATCACCCAGATGTCGTTGTCCGCCGCGGCGTGGCACACCTGCTTGAGCGCAGGTCGCACCGCCTCCGGGTCGAGGTTCACGAGGTAAGGGAAGTAATAACTGGTCAGGTTCGCTTCCGGAAAAAGTACGACGCGGCTGCCCTCATGAGCCGCGGCCCTGACGTAGTGCAGTGTCCTCTCCAGATTGGATTCGAGCGACCTGGCCCAGTGCATCTGCACGCACGAGACCTGAAGCGTTCCGGCATTCCGCTGGGACATACTTGTTCCTCGCTGACAGACTGTGGTGATCAGGCCCGCTGCTGACTCTGTCCCCCGCCCATCATTTTCTGATTGACGATCTCCGACTGGCCGCGCGGGATGCTCAGCGTCTTCCAGTCACCCGCTTTGAGTTGCTTCGCCAGAAAGACGATCTGGCCGACGTGGCTGGCGTAGTGCGTGAGCTGGCGATTGATCGCCATCACGACCGTGTGCGGCAGGCCGCGAATCGTCACCGTGCGCATCAGGTCTTCGGGCCGCAGCGGTTCGAGCGCGTCAAACAGGCATTTCCAGCCGCCCTCCCACCACTCAAGCACAGTCTCTCTGGTCGTCGTCTCGTCAATCTCGAATTCGGTGTCGCGGTGGCGATTCGGTTTCTCGCCGTCGGAAGTCAGGAAGTCCGTCCACCGCGAGCGCTGATTGCCGCTGATGTGTTTGATGATCACCGCGATGCTGTTCGATTCAGGGTCGGGCGCGAAGAAGAGTTCGCGGTCGTCAACCTGCGCGATGGCTTTGTCGGCCATGACCTTCAGCTTGCGGAATTGCTCAATCGAATCGTCGAGGTAGTGCTGCGCCAGTGAATCGGTCATAAGTTTTCAAGCTCCCATGCGATGTTGCGTCTGGCCTGCGCTTCGCATTTCGCCGCCAGCGGTTCGGTGAAATAGAGTTTGTCCCGGCCCAGAAAGCTGTTGAGAATTTTCTTCCGCTCGCGCCGGTAAATGAAGCCCGGGACCCACGAATACTCCCGCCTGATGGCCTGACTGTAAGCCCGGTAAATTTCTTCCGGCGCGCCGAGGATCGAGAGGTCAAGGTCAAGGAACAGCTTCAGGTCTGCGGAAGCACCCGCAGGGCTGTGGCCTTTGGTCGCCAGAATCATCTCGCGCACGGCGGCGATGGTTTCAGCAGGCACTGAAAGCCTGCCCATCGCCTCAGCCGCGAATTCCGCGCTGCGGTCTTCGTTATCGGATTTCCGGGTATCGTAGATTACATCGTGGAACCAGATGGCGAAACGGACTGCGCCGTAGCTCTGAATCCGACCGCGTACGGAGTTACACAATTCAAGCAGGGCCTTGATGTGACTCAGATTGTGGTAAGCGCGGTCTTTGGCAGAGTAGAGTTCAGTAATTGAATTGAAAAGAGCATCGGCAGCGCTCGAAGACGTGACGGATTGACCCACCAGCAACTCCCAGTGTTGTTTCAGGAAAGCGATGCCCGCGTCGTCAATCCGGAAAAAAGTCATAGCGGTTGATGAGAGATTACGGCCTGATGTTATAGGACTTGATCTTGCTGTTGAGCGTCGTGTTGTTCATGCCCAGCATTTTGGCGGCGCGGCTCTGATGGCCGCCCGTGATTTCGAGCGCGCGTCTGATCAGTTCGATCTCAAAGCGCGAGACCTCGTCGTAAAACGAAATGCCCCGGGCCAGATCAATATCGCTCGCTGACGGGCCCGCGCCTGCTGAGGCGTGAGCCGCCGGCGGGTTGATGATCTCTTCGCGCAGGCAGTCCAGGGTCAGCGTGTCGCTGCGGGCGACGATCACGGCCCGCTCAATCGCCGTTTCGAGTTCGCGCACGTTGCCGGGCCAGGCGTGGGCTTCGAGCGCCTTCAGCACTTCGGGTGTCAGCTGCTCGGAGATAGTCCGCCCGTTCTCTTCGTTGTATTTGCGAATGAAGTGCTGCGCCAGCGGCAGGATGTCTGCCTGCCGGTCGCGCAACGGCGGCAGGTGGATGTTGATGACATTGAGGCGGTAAAACAAGTCTTCGCGGAAGTCGCCGGCCTCGACCGCGCGGCGCAGGTCGGTGTTGGTGGCGGCGATGATGCGCACGTCAACCTTGCGCGGCTGCGTGTCGCCGAGCGGCGTGAATTCGCGCTCCTGAATGACGCGCAACAGCCGCGCCTGGGTTTCCGGCGGGATCGTGGTGATCTCATCGAGGAAGATCGTGCCGCCGTCGGCGACTTCAAACAGTCCCTTCTTCGCCGCGACCGCGCCCGTGAAAGCCCCCCTGGTGTGGCCGAACAATTCCGATTCGAGCAGGTCGGAAGGGATGTTGCTGCAATTGACCGCGACGAACTGACCCGATTCGGCGCGCGGGCTGGAGAAATGAATAGAGCGCGCGATGACTTCCTTGCCGGTCCCCGATTCGCCGGTGATCAGCACCGTCGTGCGAGCCGGCGCGACCTGTTCGACCAGGTCGAAGACTTCGCGCATGGGGGCCGCGCTGCCGATGATCCGGCTGCGGTCCGCCGTAGTGCGCAACGTCCGCCGCAGCACCCGCCGTTCCTCATCGCCGCGCCGCCGCGTGATGCCCGCGGCCACGATCTTCAGAATCACCTCGTTCTCAAACGGCTTGCGGATGCAGTTGAAGGCGCCGAGCTGCCACGCGGCAATCGCGGTGTCGAAGGTCGCGTAGGCCGTGATCATAATGACGACAGCTTCCGGGTCGAGTTTGAGGATCTCTTCGAGCGCGCGCAGTCCCCCCATGCCGGGCATCGAGACGTCCAGCAGGATCACATCGTAGGCGCGCTCGGTCATTTTCTGTAAGCCCTCTTCGCCGGTCTTCGCCAGATCCACGCGATGGCCTTCCTGCGCGATCAGGCTTTCCAGCACGTCACGCATGATCTCTTCGTCGTCTACCACCAGAATGGAGCCTTTTTTCGCCATAATTCGCCGATTGTTGCCTTGTCCGTGAATTTGACTGTGATCAGGATTATCAGCCATCGTTGCGGCCTGAACAAGGGGGGCACCCGGCGACGACTGGCCCGGGGTTTTGACGAACTTCGGCCCCTTACGGTATCTTTTGGGCTACTTCATCCAGTGGTTCATCGCACTGTTTCAACTGAAAAATCCTGGTCAGGAAGGCCCCGAATCTCATGAAAAGGATCAAAGCTGAAATCCCCCGACGTGTGGACGCCGCGCTCACCGGGCAGGCCGTGGCGGCTGAAACCTGGGCAGGCACATTGCGCCTGCTCTATGCCGTCATCTGCGGCGGAATGGCGATCCGGGACTGGCAATTGGCTCACCCGGCCGGATACGTCTGGCTCGCGCTGGCCGCAGTGTGGCTGATCGAAATGATCGTCATCAGGGCGCGGGTGAAGAAGGGCGCGGCTGAATCGCTGATCGGCTCTTCAGTCATGACTGACCTGACGGTCATCAATCTCGGCCTGGTGGCTTTCGCTTTGCAGGGAAGGTTTCCGGCCGACGGCGCGGGATTGTTCTTTCTCTATTTCCCGGTGCTCGCGCTGGCCGCGACGCGCTATCGCTTTACGCTGCCGATCAAGGCCGGAATTTACGCGGGTGTCACATACGCCGTAATCTCGCTGTTTGAAGGCGGCAGTCCTTTGCTGCAACTGGTGGCGCTCGCGGCTGTCTCCGCGATTGCCGCGGTCGCCGCGATCAGGCCGAAGATGATGGCGCAGAAGCTGGTCACCGATATTGCTCAGGAGGCTTATCAGGATGGCCGCAAAGAAAGAGAAATCGAACTGGCCGTGCTGCTGCATGAGGCGTTTATGTCGCCGGCGATAACCGACCTGCCGACGCTCTGGTGCAGTTCAAAACACATGGCCGGGGCCGAAACCAGCGGCGATTATTACCACGTCTTTGATTTCGGCGGCGAGCCGCTGGTCGTGGTCGGTGACCTCCCGGGCAGGGGGCTGGAAGCTTCGACGGACGTTTCGCATCTCCACCGCCGGCTGACGCAGATCGTGCAGCACGAAACCAGCCTGTCAGCGATTCTCCGCGAATTGAATTCATACGTCTGGGAAAAGCACCGGGGCAAAAAGCAGTTCCGTTGCTTCATCGGCAGGTGGGAAGGGAACGACCTGCGTTACATCAACGCCGGATTGTTACCAACAATCCAGATTGGCAGGCAGGACGAGCATCGCCTGCCCGTGACCAGCGGCGCGGTCGGCGTGCAGGCAGAAGCGACTTTCACGGAAAACACCGTCCCGTTCCCGGCGCGCGATCTGCTGCTGGTTTACACTGACGGCGTGTACCGGACGCTGACCGATGACGCGGACAAAGGCGTAGCCGAGATCGAAGCGCTCGCCGAAAAATTCAAGACCGGCGAAGTCAACACGCTCTGCCACCGGGTCTTCGATTGCGCCCAGCCGGGCATGGATGCGCCGCTCGATGACCGCACGCTGGTGGTAATCCGCCGCCAGCCGACCTCTGCCGCGGCCTCAGGTGAAAGCAGGGCGCCGGCCGCATAGCGAAGCCCGAAGGAGATTGTTATGGCACTGCCGCAATCAGAACTGCTGCTGACGATTGATGAGTACCTCTCCGTCGAGCGAGAAAGCGAAGAGCGTCACGAATATCTTGACGGCTTCGTTTATGCGATGGCAGGCGAGAGTGAGGAACACGGGATTATCACCACGAACCTGACGGTTGCCATCGGGACACAGTTGAGAGGTGGCCCGTGCGCGGCCTTTTCCAAAGACCTGAAAGTCCGCAGCGGTCCGCTGCCGGCTTCGCCACGATCCCTGAAAGGGTTTTTCTCTTACCCTGATCTGGTCGTGGTCTGTGGCGAAAGGCAGTATCATGACCAGTACCGCGATGTGCTGCTCAATCCGAGCCTGATCATCGAAGTGCTGTCTGAATCCACCAGAAATTTTGACCGTAGCGAAAAGTTTGTTCGCTATCGCACGTGGTTGCCGTCGCTGACCGATTATCTGCTGGTGGAGCAAATGGAGCCACTGCTCGAACATCACATCCGGCAGAGTGAAAACGTCTGGCAGATGACGGTATTTCGCGGCCTCGATCAGGAGGTCTTCATCAGTTCAATTAACTGCCGCCTGCTCCTCACTGAAGTTTATGATCGAATCACCTTCCCTGTCTCAGACGAGAGCGGGGAGTCTGTTTCAGACGAAGCGCCACAGTGATTCATTTGCCTGATGCTTACCCTCGGGATCGAAAGCTCGTGTGACGAGACTGCCGCCGCCGTGATCGAAGACGGCGTGCGCGTCCGCTCGAACGTGATCGCTTCGCAGATCGAGACGCACCAGCCGTACGGCGGCGTCGTGCCGGAGCTGGCCTCGCGCGAGCATCTGGAAAAGATCGAAGGCGTTGTTGATGAAGCTCTCACCCGCGCCAGCGTCGGGCCGAATGACGTTGACGGCGTCGCGGTCACACACGGCCCCGGACTCGTCGGCTCGCTGCTCGTCGGCATCAACTACGCCAAGGCATTCGCCTTCGCGCTCAACAAGCCCCTCGTTGGCATCAATCACATCGAAGGCCACGTTTACTCCGTAGCGTTTGAATACCCGCGGCCCGAATACCCCGCGCTCGCGCTGATCGTTTCGGGCGGGCACACGAATCTGTTCCTGATCCCCGAGCCTGAAAAGTACAAGCTCATCGGGCGCACCCGTGACGACGCTGCCGGAGAAGCTTTCGATAAAGTGTCGAAGCTGATCGGCCTCGGCTATCCGGGCGGCCCCGTAATTGACCGGCTGGCGCAGCGCGGCAACAAACGCGCGATCATCTTTCCGCTGGCAGAGATCAAAGACGAACAGCACCGGCTGGATTTTTCGTTCAGCGGACTGAAGACCGCAGTGCTGCGTTACGTGCGCGAGAATAACGTCGCCACAGTCACGGATATGAACAACCCATCGGGGCAGGTTATTGATCTGTGCGCCAGCTTTCAGAATGCCGTCGTGCGCGCGCTCGTCCGCAGCCTGCGCAAGGCCGCCGAAAATTACTCGCCGCGCATCCTGATCCTTGCCGGAGGCGTGGCCTGCAACAGCGAACTGCGTCAGGCTGTCAGGCAGCTTGCCGGGGAACTGAACATTCCCGCCTTCATTCCCTCGCCGATTTACACGACCGACAACGCGGCGATGATCGCGGCTGCGGGTTATCCGAAGCTGTTGCGCGGCGAGCGGGCCGGACTCGACCTCGGCGCGGATGTCTCGCTGCGCCTCCAGAACGTGGATGTCGAGAGCGCGGCGTGGAAGAAAAAGCAGCGGTATCGGCTGTGATGCGGTTGTACCCGTTTTCGGAAAAGTGGTAGATTCCCCGCGCTCATTCAGCTTTTCTTTCAGCGTTACAACTTCACGAGCAGAGATGCCTGATGGATGATCGTCGCGATTTCCTGAAAGCGATGGCGGGCGCGAGCGTTCTGACCGCCCCAACTCAGGGCAGTGTTGCCGCAGTAGAAACCATGAGCAAAGGACAGACAGCATGACTAATCAACTCTCACGCCGCGAATTCATCGTCTCATCCTCAGTCGCACTGGTGGCCACGTCTTTCAGCCTCAGCGCCGCGCCTTCACCCACTTCAGTCGGCATCGCCAGAGATTCATTCCCGATCAGGAACCGGCAGGCCAGAGAAGCGGGTAACAGCACAGGGCCGGGCATTCCCGCCGAGCAATATATCCCGCTCTGCGAATCGTTCGGCGCCGGCGGGTGTCAGATGGGTTTTGAGCAGCTCGTCTCGACCGAGGCCGATTACCTGAAAGGCATTCGCCGGATGCTGGAAGAGAAGCAGATGTTTCTTGAGTTCAGCGTCAGCTCGAAAATGCTCGGTGACGCCGATGCAATGACGCGCGTGGCGATGGCGGCAAAGCAGCTCGGCGTTTCACGTCTGCGCACGGCGATGCTGAGCGGCCGGCGTTACGAGGATTACCACGAGATGGGCAAGTGGAATGAATTCGTCAGCAACTGTCAGCAGACGCTCGAACGCGCCGTGCCGCTGCTCGAAAAGCACAAGCTGGTGGCTGGGATCGAGAATCACAAGGACTGGCTGGCGGATGAACAGGTCGAAATGCTCCGGCGTTTCAGCAACCCTCACCTCGGCGCCTGCGTTGATTTCGGCAACAACATGTCATTGCTCGAAGACTCGCTCGAGGTCGCGCGGAAGCTCGCGCCTTACGTCGTGACCACGCACATCAAGGATATGGCGGTGAAGCCATATGAAGAAGGCTTCCTGCTCTCGGAAGTCCCGCTCGGCGACGGCATCACCCAGCTCAGGGAGATCACCGCCGTGCTGCGCAAGGCGCGGCCCGACGTTCACTTCTGTCTGGAGATGATCACGCGCGACCCGCTGAAGGTGCCTTACCTGACCGATCATTACTGGGTGACCTGGGAAAAGCGCGACACAGCGCGGATCAAAAAGTTCGAGGCGAACGTCCTGAGCAGGGCGTCAGCAAAGCCCCTGCCCGTCATCAGCAGCCTGAGCAACGAGCAGAGGCTGGCCGCCGAAAATGACAACGTGCGCCGCAGCATCGCTTACGCCAGGCAGACGCTCAAACTCTGATACAGGAGATGGCATAAATGGAACTGAGTAACGGTTCGCCCAGGGACATCCAGGACTTTTTCCGGCTCGATGGCCGCCGCGCGCTCGTCACCGGCGGGGCGAAGGGGCTGGGCCGCACGATCGCGCAGGCATTCGCCGAAGCAGGCGCCGATGTCGCCGTCGTCAGCCGCACGCGCGCCGAATGCGAAGCCGCGGCCAGAGAGATCAGGGATTCCACCGGCCGCCTGACCTTCGCCGCCTCAGCCGACGTGATGAAGCTTTCCGAGATCGGGCGGTTGAAGGCGCAGGTCGAAAGCGCACTCGGCCCGATTGATATCTTGGTCAACAACGCCGGCATCAACATCCGCGGCAGCATCGAAGAGCTTTCCGAAGCCGACTTCGACTCCGTCATGGCCGCCAACGTGAAGGGCCCGTTTTTATGCTCCCGCGCCTTCGGCCCCGCGATGTGCGAGCGCGGCTGGGGGCGGGTCATCAACCTCGGCTCGATCATGTCAGTCATCTCGCTGCCGGGCCGCACCCCCTACGCCTCATCCAAAGCCGCAGTGCTTGGCCTCACGCGCACGCTCGCGCTCGAATGGGCGACCCGAGGCGTCACCGTCAACGCCATCTGTCCCGGCCCGTTCGCGACGGATATGAACAGGCAGCTGCTGAGCGACCCGGCGAAGTACAAAGCCTTCGTCGAGAAGATCCCGATGGGCCGCTGGGGCGAACTGCACGAGATCGCCGGGGCCGCAGTCTTCCTCGCTTCCGACGCGGCGTCTTACGTGACGGGCAGCACGCTGTTCGTTGATGGCGGATGGACGGCGCAGTAACAGGCAATTGCGCTCAGGCTATTTTTCAATGACGATTGTGAGATTGTGCTGCATCCTCCATGCGATGCTGAAGATCTGGCAGGACAAGGAGAGTTCACCCTGCGCAGGATCGTAAACGTTCACCGTGTCAGGGCTGACTTCAAGCACAACGAGCGCATGGATTGCACGGTTGCCTTCAATCGGGCGCAGATCAACATACACTATGGGGTACTTCCCGCCAGCAACGACCGCCGCCAGTTCTTCCAGAGACAGTGTGTGCTTCGCCGTCTTCGCAAAACCGAGCTGGCGCGCAGCGTCTACCGCCTTCAGAGCGTCTGTGCCTTCAAACGTGCAGTCACAGAGGTCACGTAAGTCTGCCTCTGGCAGATCAAGGCCCAGACTCGACAGAGTCATGCGCAAACAGGCAGGCACGCAGGAGTCAGGAGTTTCCTGCCTGTAAAAAGGCGGCTTCGATGGCTTCACGATGTTGTTTGTAGAGTTCCCGACCGCGAGATCTCATCTCCTCGAAAGGCGTATGCGATGAGACCTCTTCCGAGAAGGCGCTGACAGTGATTTCCCCAACCCGGCCGATGGGGCCAATGAATGGATACGCCATCACAACCGGCACGCGCCATAATCCGGCCGTGCGGTCGAATTTCGGATCATCCGCGCAGTAGCGATCCGGCAGGTGATCGCTCAAAAAGAGATTCGCCGCTGCCAAAGCTTCCAGTGCGGTAATTTTCGGCTTGAGATTGGCAACCATAACGACCCGATCATAGCACCGAGGGGTATTGATTGTGAACGCGAAAGTCTGCATCCGCGGGAGAGACGCGATGTCCGGGAAAAAGCAGGTTTCAAAGCCCAGACTGTTGATCCTGTCCTGCTCCAGAAGGAAAAAAACTGATTCAGGGATGATGCCAGCCATTGAGCGATACGATGGCCCTGCCTTTCAAGTGCTGCGTAAGTTCATTAGACTTGTTGCGATGTATAAAATCAATATATGAGATAGAAATTCCAGAGGCCTGCGCACACGCCTAAGATGACATTGTATAGCTCGATGTCGTGGACGCGCAGGCGGTCTGACAAGA
>Ga0070741_10011700_pt1 | contig 16111 bp, 18 predicted proteins | sample Coa_R1_4_FD_66440 | JGI IMG/M metagenome (GOLD analysis project Ga0070741, IMG submission 66440) | Surface soil microbial communities from Centralia Pennsylvania, which are recovering from an underground coalmine fire - Coalmine... | ecosystem: Environmental > Terrestrial > Soil > Unclassified ...
CCGCTCCCGGATCGATCCGGCGGGTCTGTGGCCACGCGACCACGCCGCGTCATCCCTATAACTCGTCGTCATCCCTACAGCTATAGGGATTCTTATAGGGACGACGCCCCCGAGTTCAGCTGAGAGCGCACGACGATCTCTTCTTTGACGTGGTCCGCTTCAACCTGGTAGCGGAGGTCTACACCCGGCCAGACGTCGCGGTACAGCACTGTGAGGCCGTCGGTTCCGACGGAGGGGGTTACTGACCGCCGGTTCGCCCCCTGCGGGGCCATGGTGAAGCTGGTTCCGTCGTCTTCGATACTGAGCCCAGACCCGGCAGGGGCGAACCGCACGGCGAAGCCGTTCGCCTTGTTGCGCAGCACGCCGCTGCGACCCGCCTCGGCCACAATGTGGTTATCGATGTCCTCCCAGGCCTGTCCATCCCAGTAGTGCACGGGGATGGACGAAATCTGACTGGTATGCGTCCCGTCCGGGTTCAGAAACGTCTTGACCGTCTGCGTCCGGAGCGACCGATCTTCGACGCTTTTCCCGGCTACGAATCCCCCCGGCTCCCTGGCGGGCACGTTCATCGCAGTCGCCGACCCGGGCGGTGAAGCAGGAACAGCCGGAGCGCTCGCTGCAACGGAGGGGAGAGCGATCCCGTTGGACTGGGCGGCGTCCAGCGATGCCGACGGCGGCACGTGGGGATCCGACGTCAGCTTCGACACCGAAGAAGCAGCCTTCGACGGCGCAGCAGACACAGGTGACGCTAGGCCTGGGAACCCGGTGATCGGGACGCTGACAACCAGGAGACCAGCAGTCGCCATCACCCAACGGCGCAACGACCGCTGGGGCCGGTCAGCAGCACCTAAACGAACGCGAGCGCGCATAACGAGCCACCCTTCTGGGGGAGCGCCGAAGGTCCAACGACCAGCCGGTGTTGACACCGGGGACCCGGCAACAGCGGAAACCTGAGCGAGATGTGTGCCGGGCCAAGAGCTCCGGCTCAGACAGAGGTTACGGCTCGAGCTGAGATCGCTTGAGTTCCCGAATGGTGCATGGCACACCAACGTTGCTCCGAACCCGCTCGGTCTGACAGGGCTGTCCGTTTCGACCGGGCTGAAAGGACCACGAAGGGCAACCCGAACTGACTAGGCGCAGCGCGACGTGGCTCCAGGAGACGGGCCAGAGGGCCCGGATCGGACAAATTCCAATGATCGGGCTGGGATCGATCGATCCTCGTCCTCATTCGCTACGGGGCGGGCTGGCCACCCCGAAGCCGGTTTCCGAGCGGGCCATCATGGCCCAAACCGGTCACCGGTCACTGACGGTGGCCCGGGCCTACATCCGCTCCAGGTCACTGTTCCGGGACAACGCCGCCGCCCAAGTCGGCTTGTGACCGGCGAGCACCGGGCCTTCATGCGGCCGGGGTGGCCATCTCCTGGAGGGCGGCGTAGACCACTCGCCGCACGAGCTTCTCGTAGGCCTCCAGGCGGTCGGCGACATCGTGGAGACCGGCGGCGTCGAGGAGAGCAACTTCCGCCCGGAGCCGGTCGAGGACATCGCACGGTTCAGCGAGATCATTCGCCGGTCCTCCAGCATCCTGGGTGTCCCGGCGACGCCCTGGTCGCCATGGCGAGGAGCTCTGGGCGAACGTCGGCGTTCACGCGGCTGGCTTCAGGTCACTGAGTTGGCGGACGCCGCGAGGGAAACGCTCCATCAGACGGTCGTAATCGGCTTGGAGGTCCGCGTTGTCCCGAGCCATCGGGTGGCACCACGGCCTCCCATAGATGACCTCGCTGATACCCGCCTGGAGGAGGGCCTTGGCGCATGAGAAGCACGGCTGCAGGGTGGTGTAGATGACGGCCCCGTCGATGGCGATCCCGTGCCGCGCCGCGGAGACAACGGCGTTCTCTTCGGCGTGGACGCAGATGCAGATGTCGTAGAGAGAGCCCTTCATGGCCTCCGTGGCGCAGCGGTGGCAGCCGCCTGCCTCGCAGTTCCGCATGTCGGCTGGCGTCCCGTTGTAGCCGGTCGAGATGACCCGCTCGTTCAGCACGAGGACGGCGCCGACGTGGTTCCGGCTTTGGCCTGGCAGGCCACAGTTGGCGCGCTTCGCGACCTGTTCGGCGAGCTGCATGAAGTAGCTGTCGATGTCGGGCCGGGCTTCGGGCTCCATGACGATGCGATCCTCCGAGGCGGTTGCTTCGCCCGATCTATCGGCAATTTGGCCCGATTTCTTGAGGAAGGCACGCCCTATAGCTTCCTTGCGGCTCGCCGTAGCTTCGGGAGTACCAGGCCTGTTAGTGGAACCATTTCCCGCCGTTTGGCACGTTTACCCGAGATCCCGATAACCGGCCTGCGGGCGGTTTCAGGGCGTCTGAGCTGATTAGAGCTCGAGATAGGCGGAGGCGGGGTCGGTGAATTCTCCGGCGGCTTCGATGTAGGTGCGGAGGGTGGCGGTGGCGCTGGGTCCGGTGGCCCGCATGATGGTGCGTTCGGCTGCGCCGTTGCCGGCGGCGGTGGTGGCCATGCCGCGGCGGAGGCTGTGGCCGGCGAAGTCGTGGCTGTCGTAGCCGAGGCGGCGCATGTGTCGTTTGATGATGAGGGCTACGGCCTGGCCGGTGAGCGGCTGGGCCGAGAGTGTGCCGTGCCGGTTGACGGCTTGCAGGACGGGGCCGGCGGTGAGGCCGGTGTGGTCGAGCCAGGTTCTCCAGGCCCGAACGGGGCAGGTGGCGGGGCTGGTGCCGTAGGCGATCTCGACGGTGCGGCCGGCGGCTTCCTGGTCGGTATTCGATCGGCGGATCCGGACCAGCAGTCCCCGGGCGTGGTCGGTGACATCGGTGACGTCGAGGGCGACGAGTTCGCTGCGACGGAACCTGCCGGCGAATCCGAAGAGCAGGAGGAGCCGGTCGCGGTGGTCGATGAGCCGGTCGCCGAGCTCGGAGGTGGCGGCCCGGATGTCGGCGGTGGCCACGCCGCCTTTTGGGGTGGGGGCGACGCCGAGGTGGCGGGGGACGCCTTCCACGGTTTCGCGCACCAGGGGGACGGCGGCGGGGTTGTCGAAGCCGGCGACCTTGTGGCCCTCGCCGATGGCGGCCAGGCGCCGGTTGATGGTGGAGACCTTCCGGGGGCCCCGGTCGTCGGGGGGGTCGGCCAGCTCGGCGACGTAGGCGGCCACGGTGGCCGCCGTGGCCGGGAGGGCCTCGGACGCCGAGGGTGGCGCACCAGGTGGTGAAGTCGCCAGTCGGCCCGGTAGGCCCGCCGGGCGGCGTCGGCCCGGGAGCGGCGCACGGCCCGGGCCACCTTGGCCTCCAGGTCGGCCAGCCGGCGCTCCAGAGGGATCGGCGCCGGCCCGGTCAGCATCAGCTCCGCTCCGATGACGGAGGGTCCTTCGGCGGATGTCGGGGTCCTCATCGGGATGCTCCTCCGGGACCGCTCCGGGCCGCTGCTCCGCGCTCCCGGTTTCTGACCTTCGAGAAGCCGGCGTTATCGAAAGCCAGAAACGATCCGGGGGAAGCCCCCGGGCCGGCGGGGTGCATGGTCAGCCCGTCCGGCGGCGGTCCAGGCCTCGGGGTTCACTCGGCGTCGGACGTGGTCGCCGACCGTTCGATGAGACGCATCCCGAGCCCGTGGAGGACGGCTCGGCCCGCGGATCGCAGCTGGAGTCCCTGGTCAGGTCGTTCGTCAGCGAAGACGGCATCGGGGCCCACCAGACCGTTGGCCCAGTCCCGGCAGTACTCGGCCCATCCCTGTCGGGCCCAGCCGCGGGTGATGGTCCAGTCCTCGTCGGTGAGCACAACGGGGTTGTGGAAGATGGCGTCGGCGGCGAGGAAGTGGGCCTGCATGGCGAGGACGATGTCGTCGGCGTCGACGGGCCGATGCGGGGGGCCGAGCCGCCGGCCGGTGCCGGCGGGGTCGATGACGGCCCGCAGCGCCACGTCGAGGCGGGGGAGCTCGCCGGGGTCGTCGTGCCAGTAGAGCGTCTTGAGCCGCTCCGCCGCCGCGGTGCGATCCGCCCGGCTGGCGCCGGCGCCGGCCAGTCTCCGCACGACCTGGCCAGCGAGTCGGCGGAGGTGCTTGTTGTTGCGGGCATGAAGCTGGGGGCCGACCCAGGTCGCCAGCGCCTTTCTGACCTGGGCCAGCTCGACGTATCCGTCCCAATACGCCCAGGACCACAAAACGAAGTTGGCCAAGTCGGCGAGGCGGAGTTGCCCCGGTTCTTCCCGACGGTGTCGTTCTCGCAGTTCGAGGACCGCGATCAGCATACGCCGGTCGTTCTCGTACCACAGCGCGGGATTCGAGCCGGCCTGACCCGGCGGCCAGCGTCGGCCCTGCCGAGGTGCGGCAATGAGACCTTTTTCCTGGTACTTGCGGAACGTCCCGTCGGTGAAGTCTCCAAAGAGGGTGGCCATTTCGGCGACCAGCTCCAGGCGGGTGTACCGCGGGAAGGTCGGGTCCACGAACAGCGCCTCCATGGCCATCGAGGCTACGCCGTTGCCGTCCGGTCGGTTCATCGGACCTCCAGTTGTGCGACGAGCTCGGCGAGTCCTTCGCGGATCTCGGCGGCGAGCGTGTCAAGTTGCGCTCGAGCTTCGCCGGCGGCTTTCGCCGCTCCCGAGAGGCTGCGGCGGATGTTCGACACCCGGGCCAGGTCGCGCTGCATCCGGTCGATGATGGCGGCCATTCTCTCGGCGTCGGGGCCGCTGTCGCCCTGGATTGAGTGGCGCCGCACGACCCAGCGGGCGAACAAGCAGGAAGCCCTCGCTTACGCCCCCCCGAATCCCGCCGCCCGCCTCCGGCGGGAATCGAACGCCGGTTCCTGCGGGGGGCCGGTGACGGCCACCGAAGGCGTCAGCTGTTGATCCGGTTTTGGGCCGAGCGGGGGCGCCGGGCGGCGCCGACGGTCAAGAGCCCGCCGAGGCCGAGGGCGGCGCCGGCCAGCACGAGGAGCAGGCGGTCGGAGGCCGGGCCGGTCCGGGCCAGCGGGCTGTTGCCGGCGGCCGGCGCCGGGGCCGACGGGGCCGGAGCGGCGGCGGCGCTGCGGGATGGTGTCGGCACGGCCGGGGCCGGAGCCGGTGCGGCGGCGGGCGGCGTCGAGGGACCGGAGGCGCTGCTCGGCGTCGGCGTGAGCACCGGCATGCCTCCGCCGCCGCCCATCGAGGCCGACGGGCGCGTCGGCGACGCACCGGCCGCCGGTGCGGGCGTCGGCGGCGGTGCGGAAACCGGGGCGGTCGCGGCAGGTGCGCCGCCGGCGGCGGCGACGATGAAGGTCCCGTTCATGAGGTTGGGGTGGATCGCGCAGTGGAAGTGCCAGGTGCCGGGCGGGAGCGCCGGGACGGAGTAGGTGATGGTCCTCGGCCCCCTCACGATGTCGCCCTGGAAGAAGACCTGGGTCGACGTGTGCGACGCCAGGATCGCCACGCTGTGCCGGTCGGCGTCCTTGTTGTCGAAGTGGAGGGTGAACGGCTGCCCCGCCGGCACGGCGAGGCAGCTCTTGTCGAACTGGTGGTTCTGGGCCGTGAGCATCAGCGAGGTGCCGTCCGGCGAACACGAAGGACCGCTCATGTTCATGTCGGCCGCCGCCGCCGGGCGGGCGACGGGGCCTCCGAGCGCCACCGTCGCGGCGAGCGCGACGACGCCGAGCCACTTCGCCATGTTCCCTCCCCCTCTCGATCCGGGAGCCAAGAGTGTCAGCGCCGACGAACGCTGACAAGTCCGCCCGGGGCGTCGCCGAAAACCCTGACATTCCGGGCAACCCGGGCCTCTCGGCGGCGGGAGCGGAACGTTTCACTTCAGAGGGGGAATGCCTTTACCGAAGCTTGGCCGGATCCCGGTAAAGGTCGAAGTGCAGGTCGCCGATACCTCGATCGACAGGCACTTGGAAAGGACCGGCAATGCGGATCGTGGTCTGGGGCAACGGAATCGTCGAGAGCCGGATGCTGTGGGAGCGGGGTGAGAGCACGCTCGAGGCCCGGCACCTGGCCGAGACCCTCTCGCTGGCCTGGGACGACCTCGGAGGGCTGGAGCGCTGGGCGCTGGAAGTCGAGTGCCCCGACCCCGACGACGTCCTCCGCCTGGTCGAGGAGACCTCGGGCGACGACGCCGTGCTCGGCTGGTCGCCGGCGCCCCGGGAGATCCCGGCCGCCTGGTACATGTCCGACGACGCCTCCCTCCCCGGCTCGGACTGGTAGGAGCTACCCCTCCGCCATCCGCTTGAGGATGGCGGCGTCGCGAGGCCCGGTGGCGCTGTCCTCGTGCTTGAGGTAGCAGAAGACGTCGACGCCGTCCTCCAGGGCGGTGCGGAACGACGCTCCCCACTCCTTTAGCGCCTGCTCGGCGTAGCCCATCCCCCGCAGCCGGACGTAGGCGAACCCGCCGGTCCAGAGGAACCGGGCCGGTTGCTCCTCGGTGTCGGCCACGCACAGGGCCACGCCGGCCGAGGCGAGCTTCGAGCGGACCTCGTCGGTGTCGAACGACGGGTGCCGGAATTCCATCGCATAGCGGGCCGACCCGGGTGCCGCCGCCAGGTCGGCCAGGAACCCGTCGAGCACCCCGGCGTCGTACTTGAGGTTCGGGGGGCACTGGAACAGCACCGGCCCCAGCCGGGCGCCGAGCGGCGCCACCGTCTCCAGGAAGGTCTTCAGGCGCTCGCCGGTCTCCTTCAGGCGGGCGAAGTGGGTGATGCCCTGGTTGGCCTTGAGGGCGAAGACGAACCCCTCCGGTGTCGCCGCCGACCAGTTCTCGATCATGGCCGCCGTCGGGGCCCGCCGGAACGTGTAGTTCACCTCGACGCTGTTGAACTGCCCGGCGTAGTGGCCGAGCATGGCGGCGCTCTTGGTGCCGGGCGGGTAGAAGGGCCCGATCCACTCCTTGTAGGCGAAGCCCGACGTCCCCACGAAAAATCTGCCGGGCTCCATCCGCCATGCTTACCACGAGGCCCGGTATCGTCAGCCGCCCAATGGCAGGCCGATCCAACACCAACACCCAAAAGGGTGGAATCCTCGGCGGTCCCGTCGACGGGCCCGAGCGGCTGGCCGCCCGTTTCCCGGCCTGCGAGGCCACGGCCGGCCTGCCCGTCGCCCACCGCGCCTCGGGCTTTGCCGGCCGGGTGGTGGCGCTCGACGGGGACCACGTCGTCGTCGCCGGGCAGACGGGGCTCGAGAAGCGGTTCCGGAACGTCCCCGGCTCGTTCTCCGTCGGCGGCCAGGCGGTGCACCTCGTGGCCCCGGCGAAGGCAACGGCCCCCGCCGTTCTCGCCGGCGGACGGGTGTCGTCCACCGGCCGCACCGCCTCCGGGAGCCGGGCCGTCGTCGGGGCCAAGGCCCGGGCGGCCCAGCCCAGCCGGATCCTCGTCGAGGGCGTCCACGACGCCGAGCTCGTCGAGAAGGTGTGGGGCGACGACCTGCGCCTCGAGGGGGTGGTGGTCGAGCGGCTCGACGGCGTCGACCACCTGGCCGAGGTCGTGGCCGAGTTCGGACCGGCGCCCGGCCGGCGGCTCGGGGTGCTCGTCGACCACCTGGTGGCCGGCAGCAAGGAGGCCCGGCTGGCGGCCGAGGTGCGCCATCCCCACGTGCTGGTGACCGGAACCCCCTATGTCGACGTGTGGCAGGCCGTGCGGCCGGCCGCCGCCGGCATCGCCGCCTGGCCTGCGGTGCCCCGAGGAGTCCCCTGGAAGGACGGAGTGTGTGCCGCCCTCGGCGCCCGGGAGCCGGCCGCCTTCTGGCGCCGGCTGCTGGGGGCGGTGACCGGCTGGAAGGACCTCGAGACGCCCTTCGTCCGGGCCGTCGAGCAGCTGATCGACTTCGTCACCGACCCGGCCGCGGCCGATCCCCCTCCCGCCGACCGCCGGCGGGCGGCGGCGGCGGAGTGGTTCGACTGACGGCGGGGGTACGGTAGGGACCGTTCCGGCCCGCCGGTGCAACGGGGAGACTGGCATAATGGGCGACATATGAGTGACGCCCGGCGGAAAAACGTTTCACTTTTCCTCGACCACCAGGTCGATGCCGGCCGGGCCGACCGGGTGGCCGTGATCTGCGGCGACGAGCGGCTCACCTACGGCGAGCTCCTCCACCGGGCCTGCCGGGCCGGGGCGGCCCTCCATGACGCCGGCGTCCGGCGGGAGGAGCGCATCCTCTTCCTGCTCGACGACACGCCGGCCTTCCCGGCCACGTTCCTCGGCGCCATCCGGATCGGGGCGGTGCCGGTGCCGGTCAACCCGCTCTACAAGCCGTCGGACTTCCGCTACTTCCTGGAGGACTCCTACGCCCGGGTGGTGGTGGCCGACGCCGCCTTCGCCGACAAGGCCGCCGAGGCCATCGATGGGCTCGACGGCATCACGGTCTTCGAACCCGCCGACCTCTTCGACATGGGCTCCGGTGTCGACGAGGCCGGCCTGCCGGCCCTGGCCACCCACGAGGACGACATGGCCTTCTGGCTCTACAGCTCCGGGTCGACGGGGCGGCCGAAGGGCGTCGTCCACCGCCAGGCCGACCCGGCGGGCGTCTGCCAGACCTACGGGGCGTCGGTGCTCCGGCTCTCCGACGCCGACGTCTGCTATTCGACGACGAAGCTGTATCACGCCTACGGCCTCGGCAACGGGCTGTTCTTTCCCTACTGGGCCGGGGCGAGCGCCGTCCTCACGCCGGGCCGGCCGAGCCCGGCCGCCATCTTCTCCACCGTCGAGACGCACCGGCCCACGGCGTTCTTCTCCGTGCCCACGCTCTACAACGCCCTGGTCAACGCCGACGGCGCCAAGGGCCGGGACTTCTCCTCGGTGCGGATCTGCCTCTCGGCCGCCGAGCCCCTGCCGCCCGAGGTGTTCCGCCGCTTCGAGGAGACGTGGGGGCTGCCGATCCTCGACGGCATCGGCTCCACCGAGATGCTCCACATCTACTGCTCCAACACCGCCGACGCCCGCAAGCCAGGCTCCAGCGGCCGGCCTGTCCCCGGCTACGAGCTGATGATCCGCGACGAGGAAGGGCGCCCCGTCCCTGCCGGCGAGGTCGGCGAGCTGCTGGTCAAGGGCGACACCGCCCTGTCGGGCTACTGGCACCACCGTGACCGGAGCCGGCGCGCGCTCATCGGCGAGTGGTTCGCCACCGGCGACCGCTACCGCGTCGACGACGACGGCTTCTACTGGTACGAGGGCCGGGCCGACGACATGATCAAGGTCGGCGGGCTGTGGGTGTCGCCGATCGAGATCGAGAACGTGCTCATGGAGCACGCCGCCGTGCTCGAGGCCGGCGTCGTCGGCGTCGACGTCGAGGGGTTCATGAAGATCCGGGCCCATGTGCTGCTGCGCCCCGAGGCGGCCGGCAGTGCCGGCGACGACCTCGTCGCCGACCTCCAGAACCTGTGCAAGGAACGGCTGCAGCGCTACCAGTACCCCCACATCGTCCGCTTCGACGACGAGCTGCCGAAGACGATGACCGGCAAGATCCAGCGCTACGTGCTGCGGGGCCGCCCGTGATTGCCCGACGCCCATGATCGACGGCATCCCCCTCGTCGACGCCCACCTCCATCCCGCCCACCTCTCGACGCTGAAGATGCCCGTCCGGCTGTGGGCGGGGGGCTTCGGGTCGATGGACGGCATCTACGACGCCGACGGCGCCGTCATCCCGTCCGCCTTCGACGCCTACCTGGACGCCGAGGGCGTGGACCTCGCCGTCATGTTCTGCGAGTACAGCCCGCTGGCCACCGGCATCCAGCCGATCGAGGACCTCCTCCCGATCGCCGCCGCCAACCCCGCCCGGCTCCGGTTCATGGCCAGCGTCAACCCCCATCTCCACGACCCGCCGCAAGCCGAGCTCGAGCGGCAGCTGGCGCTCGGGGCCGTGGGGCTCAAGCTCCATCCCGTCCACGCCCGCTTCTCGCCCAACGACGCCGTCCTGTGGCCGCTGTACGTCCGCTGCTCCGAGTTCGGCGTGCCGGTGGTGTTCCACTGCGGAACCAGCGTCTTCCCCGGCGCCGTCAACCGCTACGCCGATCCGGGCCTCGTCGACGAGGTGGCCGGCGCCTTCCCCGACCTCACGATCGTGCTGGCCCACGGCGGCCGGGGCTGGTGGTACGACGCGGCGGCCTTCGTGGCCCAGATGCGGCCCAACGTGTGGATCGAGCTGTCGGGCCTGCCGCCGAAGAAGCTGCCGCAGTACTACCGCAACTTCGACCTCGGCCGGCTGGGACGGAAGTTCATCTTCGCCACCGACTGGCCCGGAGTGCCCGGCATCGCCCGCAACGCCGCCGCCATCGCCGATCTCGGCTTCGACCGCGACACGCTGGAGCTGATCTTCTGGCGGAACGCCTTCTCCGTCTACAGGCTGGGCGATCCCCCGGCTGCCTGGGGCTGAGGCGGCGGGGTACATTCGCCGTCATGACGCAACCGGGACGCGACGCCACCCCGAACATGACCGACTACGCCGCCGAGCGGAACAACTTCCGCCTCGACGTGCCGGGCCGGTTCAACTTCGTCCTCGACGTGCTGGAGCGAAGGGCGGCGGCCACGCCCGACGGGCTCTGCCTGCTGGCGCTGGACTCGGCCGGCGCCGAGACCGGCCGTTACACGTGGGCGTCGATGGCCCGGGAGACGAGGCGGATGGGCAACGCCCTCCTCGGCCTCGGAGTGGGCAAGGGCGACCCGCTCTTCATCATGCTGCCCCGCATCCCGCAGTGGTACGTGGCCGCCCTCGGTGCCATCCGCATCGGCGCCATCCCCATGCCGGGCACCAACCTGCTGACCGGCAAGGACATCGAGTACCGCATCGGCCGGGCCGACGCCGTCGCCGCCGTGACCGACTCGGAGGGGGCGGCCAAGGTCGACTCGGTGGCCGGCAACCTCCCGTCGCTCAAACACAAGCTCGTCGTCGGGCAGTCGCCGTCCAACGGCTGGACGCCCATCGACCGGCTCATCGAGACGGGTTCCCCCGACCCGACGCCCGCCGATCCCACCGCTTCGAGCGACCCGATGCTGCTGTACTTCACCAGCGGCACGGTGTCGTACCCGAAGATGGTCATGCACACCCAGGCCAGCTACGGGATCGGCCACACGATCACCGCCCGCTACTGGCAGGACCTCCGGGAGGGCGACGTCTCCTGGGCGCTGTCGGACATGGGCTGGGCCAAAGCCGCCTGGGGGAAGCTGTTCGGCCAGTGGACCCAGGGGGCCACGGTCGTGCTCATGAACATGGGCAAGCCCGACCCCGACCTGCTGCTCGACACCATCGGCCGGCACGGCATCACCGAGTTCTGCGCCCCGCCGACGCTCTACCGCAGCCTGGTGCTAGCCGACATCGGGGCCCATGACCTCTCGTCGCTGCGCCACTGCGTCTCGGCCGGCGAGCCGCTCAACCCCGAGGTGATCCGCATCTGGGAGGAGGGCACCCGGGGCCTCACGATCTACGACGGCTACGGCCAGACCGAGACCGTCAACCTCGTGGCCAACTACCGCTGCATGCCGGTGCGGCCGGGGTCGATGGGCAAGCCCACGCCCGGCTTCGACGTCCGCATCGTGAGCGAGACGGGCGACACCCTCGGCCCCGGCGAGGAGGGTCACATCGCGGTGAAGGTGGCCCCCGAGCGGCCGATCGGGATGTTCGCCGGCTACTACAAGGACGCCGACGCCACCGACGCCGCCTTCCACGGCGGCTGGTACTTCACCGGCGACAAGGGCCGCGTCGACGAGGACGGCTATTTCTGGTTCGAGGGACGGGCCGACGACGTCATCACCTCCTCGGCCTACCGGATCGGGCCCTTCGAGGTGGAGAGCGCCCTCATCGAGCACCCGGCCGTGGCGGAGGCCGCCGTCGTCGGGAAGGACGACCCGGAGCGGACCCAGCTCGTGACCGCCTTCGTCATCTGCGCCCCCGGCTACGAAGGATCCGAGGCGCTGGCCCTCGAGCTCCAGGACCACGTGAAGCGCACGACGGCGCCCTACAAGTACCCCCGGCTCGTGTACTTCGTCGACGAGCTGCCGAAGACGGTGAGCGGCAAGATCCGCCGGACGGAGCTGCGGGATCGGCTCCGGGAGGGCAACGCCTGACCGGAGGGTCTCGCCGGAGGCCGCGGTCCCTTTTCTCAGGGTGACTCACTAACCTGGTCGGACGATGGGGGGAGGAATCGTCAGGTCGTCCCGCCGTCGGCGCGGGCGCTATTTGCTCCTGGGGCTGCCGGTGGCCGTCGGTGTCGTGGCGGTGTTGGCCGCCGCCCCCTCGGCCGCGCCGACCGTCGCCGCCGCCGGGCCCGACACCCGGCTGCCGGCCAATCCCGTCCTCCGTTCGCTGGCGGCCCGGGCCCGCTACGACGCCCCCGTCGGGCTCTACCACACGCCCGACCCCTCGAACCCGGTCTGGAAGAACATCCACGGCCCCTTCCGGCCCAACCTGCCCGGTGGCGACCACTCCAACGACCCGTCGCCGCCCTACACCGAGGCCGAGCGCCGCCAGCTGGCGGTCGAGGGCAAGGCGTTGTTCTTCTCCACCACCGCCTTCGGGCAGCAGCCGAGCGAGGGGCCGATGGTCCGGGGGTTGCGGCTGTCCTGCGCCGTCTGCCACGCCGGCCCGGGGTTCGCCGACGGCCTGACCCACGTCGTCGGCCCGGTCCGGGAGCGGGAGCTGGCCCGCCGCCAGACGCCCTCGCTGTTCGGGGCCGCCTTCACCGCTCCCTACGGCTGGGACGGGCGGAACCCGACGCTGCAGAACCAGGCCCGGGGGGCGGCGGTGTCGCCGCTCGAGATGCACGCCTCCCGGGAGCCGACGAAGCACGAGCTCGACGCCCTGGCCGAGTTCATGAAGACGATCGTCGAGCCGCCGGCCGTCCCGGGGAAGGACTTCGACCCGGTCCGGGCCAAGCGGGGCGAGGTCCTGTTCCGCACGCCGCGCCCGGTGGTCGACCCGACCGGCGAGTTCCCCCCCGGGGCCAAGGTGGCCTGTGCCACCTGCCACTCCGGTCGCTTCTTCACCGACGGCAAGGAGCACCGTGACTTCGTGCCGACCGGCGACCCGGTGCTCGATCCCGGCCGCGTCGGTCCCGACGGCTCGATCCTCGGCTTCGACACGCCCTCGCTGCTCGGCGCCCGGCTGACGGAGCCCTACTTCCACGACGGCGTGGGCGGCGACCCGACCGGTCCCAGCAACTTCCTGGGCGGCGGCGTCGGGCCCCACTCCGTCGAGCCCCCACAGCCCGGCGCCGCCGGCCCCGCCGCCGCCCGGCGGGCGCTGCTCGACAACGTCCTGCCCTTCTACAACACCGTCCGCTTCAACTTCGGCTTCACCCAGGAGGAGCTCCGGGACATCGCCGAGTTCATCCTGTCGCTGTGAGCTGGGGGATCATGGCCGGGTGACCCTCGTCCGGCAGGCGCTGTTGGTGGCGGGCAAGGACCTGCGGATCGAGGCCCGGTCCCGGGTGGCCCTCAACCAGGTGCTGCCCTTCGCCGGCATCGTGCTGCTGCTCTTCGCCTTCGCCCTCGACCCCGACCGGGGCCTCCTCCCCCGGGTGGCCCCCGGCCTCTTCTGGGTGGCCGTGTTGCTGGCCGGGCTCCTGGCGATCTCCCGGGCCTTCGCCGTGGAGGGTGAGAACGGGGTGCGCGACGCTTTGCGCCTGTCGGGGCTCGACGGCGCCGCCGTCTTCTGCGGCAAGGCCCTGGCGGTGGCGGCCCAGCTGGTGGCCCTGGAGGTGGTGCTCGGGATCGGCGTCGTGGTCCTCTACGACCTGCAGCTCCACAATCCCCTGGTGGTGGTCCTGACCAGCCTGGCCGCGACGGCGGGGCTCGCCGCCGCCGGTACCGTGTATGGAGTGCTCGCGGCGGGGTTGCGGGTCCGGGAGACGCTGTTTCCCCTGCTCGTACTGCCCGTCGTGGCGCCCGTCATGCTCGGCGCGACCCGGGCCTGGGAGGCGGCGCTGTCCGGCGCCCCGTCCGAGGCGTGGCCCTGGGTGCAGCTCCTGGCGGTGTTCGGGGTGATCTACGTGACGATGGGGTGGCTGGCCTTCGGGCCGCTGCTGGAGGAGACATGAGGTTCTGGAGCCGGCGGGGGACGACGGTGCTCGGCGGGTTGACGCTCGTCAGCCTGGCCACTCTGGTCGTGCTCGGTCTCTTCGTCTCCGATCCCGACTTCCAGCAGGGCGACGCCGTCCGCCTCATGTACCTCCACGTGCCGGCGGCCTGGATCTCGTACCTGGCGTACGGCGTGACGAGCCTGGCGTCGGCCCTCTACCTCTGGAGGCGGACCCGGGCCCAGGTCTGGGACACGCTGGCCGGGGCCTCGGCCGAGATCGGCGTGCTCTTCACCGGGCTCACGCTGGCGCTGGGCTCGCTGTGGGGCCGGCCGGTGTGGAACGTCTGGTGGGCCTGGGACGCCCGCATCGTGTCGACCGCCGTCCTGTTCTTCCTCTACCTCGGTTACCTGGCGCTGCGGAAGGTGCCGGCCGAGCCCGCGGTGCGGGCCCGGCGCTGCTCCATCGCCGCCCTGGTGGCCTTCGTCGACGTGCCCATCGTCCACTTCTCGGTCGAGTGGTGGCGGACGCTGCACCAGAAGGGCACCGTCTTCAACCGGGCGCTGAACCCCACCATCCAGGGGAACCTGGCCTGGGCGCTGCTGTCGGGCGTGGTGGCCTTCACCTTCCTCTACCTGTACCTCCTCGAGCGGCGCTACCGGCTGGCGGCCCTGGAAGAGGCGGTCGAGGGGCGGGCGCTCGACGCCGCCATCGCCGAGCGCCGGGCCGAGGCCGAGGCCGAGGCCGTGGCCGTCATGGGGGCGAGGCCGTGACCGACGCCGGCTACGTCATCGGCGGGTGGACGTTGACCGGCGTGGTCATCGCCGGCTACGTCGGCCGCCTCTGGTCCCGGACCCGCCGGGCCCGGCGGCTGCTCCCGCCCGACGGCGGGGGGCGCCGCCCGTGACGGTGACGGCGCCGCCGCCCGCACCACCGCCGCCGGTCAGGACGCCCCGCCGGGTGCGCTACTGGGTGGCCGGCGGGCTGTGCCTGGCGGCCGTGGCCTACCTCATCGTCGGGGGGCTCGGCAGCAACATCGTCTACTTCAAGACGGTCTCGGAGGCCGTCCGCGACCGGCAGTCCCAGGGCGACCACCGGTTCCGGCTCATGGGGGCGGTGGTGTCGGGGTCGGTGGCCCGGACGGCCGACGGCGTCCGCTTCGAGGTGACCGACGGGACGCAGCGGGCGACGGTCGTCCACCACGGCGACCCGCCGGAGCTGTTCAAGGACGGCATCCCGGTCGTGTGCGAGGGGCACTGGCAGGGGACGACGTTCGACTCCGACCGGATCATGATCAAGCACGGCGCCGAGTACCACCCGCCGGCGGTGGACGCCTCGAAGTGAGAACCGGCCGAAGGGGATCGGCGCAGTGAAGGGCGCGATCGGGTTCGGGGGGATCACCCTCGGGTTCATGGCCGCCGCCCTCGGCGTCGTGACCATGGGCGTGGGGATCCACCGCCGGGACGGGCGGATCATGGCCACCGGCCGGCAGTTCGTGTTCATGGTCCTCCTCGGGGCCCTGATCGCCGCCGGCGCCATGGAGTGGGCCCTCGTCACCCACGACTTCTCGATCGCCTACGTGGTCAAGAACCACTCCCGGGAGACGCCGTTGCTCTACACCGTGGCGGCGCTGTGGGGGGCGCTGGAGGGCTCGATCCTCCTGTGGGCGCTGGTGCTGTCCGGCTACCTGACGGTGACCGTCCGGCGGCTGCGGAGCCGGGCGTCGGAGCCGCTGGTGGCCTGGGCGACGCTCGTCGGCCTGGTGGTGGCGGCGTTCTTCTTCGCCCTCATGCTCGGGCCGGCCAACCCCTTCCGGCCGACGGCCGGGCTCGTCCCCAAGGACGGGATGGGCCCCAACCCGCTGCTCCAGAACCACGTGCTGATGGCCATCCACCCGCCGATGCTGTACCTCGGCTACGTCGGCATGACGATCCCGTTCTCCTTCGCCATCGCCGCCCTCATCACCGGCCGGGTCGGGGAGGGCTGGCTGCTGGAGACGAGGCGGGCGACGCTGGTCGCCTGGGCCTTCCTGTCGGTCGGGATCGTGCTCGGCGCCTGGTGGAGCTACGAGGTGCTGGGCTGGGGCGGCTACTGGGCCTGGGACCCGGTGGAGAACGCCTCGTTCATCCCCTGGCTCACGGCCACG
>Ga0070741_10011701_pt1 | contig 16111 bp, 9 predicted proteins | sample Coa_R1_4_FD_66440 | JGI IMG/M metagenome (GOLD analysis project Ga0070741, IMG submission 66440) | Surface soil microbial communities from Centralia Pennsylvania, which are recovering from an underground coalmine fire - Coalmine... | ecosystem: Environmental > Terrestrial > Soil > Unclassified ...
GCCCCTCGACCCGCATCCGGGCAATCACGCCGGCATTCTTTTGACGGACAACCAGATCGAAGGGGCGATAGCCGATCGAAGGCCCGGGCTCGAGCACCAACCCAACGCTCGTGCTGCCGTCATGGAAGCGCACCGAGAGTTCCAGGCCGGACGATGCCCAGCGGAATCTCTGCACCCCAAAGGGTTCCAGGTGGTGCCATCCCGCGCCGATTTGGAATTCCCCGCCATCATCGAAAATGTCGCCTCCCCTTTTCCGCAGGAGACGCAGGCTCTTCCAAACGGTCCACGGCATTTGCAGCAAGGCGGCGAGTCCGCTGCGCGCCCTGCCAACCGCCATACGGGCCAACGTCGATTTGGCGCCCTTGAAGGTCTCGCTCAAGGAATGAGTCCGGCCATCGGGCGCGTTCGCGGCGACCCATTCGATGCGGAAAAAACGGAAGTTCATGATCCGGGTATTGGTCGGTATGGCACGGCCTCCCCCGGGAGCGCGCAAGCGGAGCAGTTGCAGGCCATCCCCTCCGGCAGGAGGAACGGTAAGGCGAACCGTCGCACGCGAACCGACGATCCATTCCGCCACGATCTCACCGTTCCGATTTTCCGCCTGCAGTTGAAATGGGGGTGCGCCCACTCCCGGCCCGGCTTCGAATTCCATTTCTAACGTCCCGCCGTTGGGAGGCACTTCCAGAAAGAGCTCGGCTTCATCGCGCATCCAGCGGAAGTACTCGGTTGTGTACAACTCGACCTCAAGCCAGCCCGCGCCGTACCAGATTCCGGAATCGGCCGCTACGATATCGTTCTGTTCGCGCTGGCGAAAACCACGAGGGGTCACTGGAAATACGCCATCCCTCGTGAAGAGCCGAATGACGTGGTTCTGACAATAAGCCAACTGCTCGTCGAGTATACCGTCCACCGGCACATCACGATCGGCATCCGTGCGATCCATGCGGTACAGGCGCCATTCTTCCAGTTTCCGCTGTGCGAGATACGCCACCAGTTCGTCGGAAAGAACTACGTCGATATTGGTGGCCAGAATGAATTCGCCCCGCGCCCGGCGGATGCCGGCATTTTTGGCGATCATCTGGTACAGCGGAAGAGCGGCGGCATGATGGTACCGCTGATGAATCTCCGCGGGCACTTCGATGATGCGAATCTCACAGGGTCCGGAATCCTTGGGCCAGCGCAGGGCGTCCGCGAGTCTTGGCTTATCGGCGGGCGGATTCCACTCCACCAGAATCAACTCGGAGGATAAATTGTGACGCTTGGCCTGGTTGATCCACGCGTCCACAAAAACCTGCATCCGCTCCAGCAGGCGCCCTCCATGATTGTCGTTGCGGGCTGTCGCCACAAGCGATAGATAAGGCACTTGGGGCATATTTCAGACCACTGCCCAGGCCGGCGCCGCGGCATCGGGCAGCGGATTCCGCGCCTCAGACACGGCGGGTGCGGCACACGCCCAGGCAAGCACGGCGGCCGCCGCTGACAGTACATAAAACATGGGGGAAGCCAACTGTTTATTGTCACAAGCCCCATGTAGCTTTGTCCACGACTCATCCACGGCGGGCCTTCGGAGGCCGAATGCTACAATACTCGATTCCGGCGTTTTGAAAGGACCTATGGGGCATGCCGAAAGCGCTTATCACGGGCATTACCGGGCAGGATGGATCTTACCTCGCGGAATTTCTCCATTCCAAGGGTTATGAGATCCACGGCCTGAAGCGCCGGGCATCCTCATTCAATACCGATCGCGTCGATCACCTTTACGAGGACGCCCACAACTCCGGCGCCAAGTTCTTCCTCCACTACGCCGACCTGACCGATGCGGGATCGCTGGCCTACCCTCTCGCCGAAATTCAGCCCGACGAAATTTATAATCTGGGCGCGCAGAGTCACGTGCGGGTCAGTTTCGATATTCCCGAATACACCTCCGATACCGTCGCGATGGGTACGGTGAGGCTCCTGGAGGCCATCCGCCGCACCAACGCCAAGTGCCGCTTCTACCAGGCATCGTCGAGCGAGATGTTCGGCAGCACGCCGCCTCCGCAGAGCGAAACGACGGCGTTCCATCCACGCAGCCCCTATGCGTGCTCGAAGGTCTACGCTCACCACATCACGGTCAACTATCGCGAGAGCTACGGCCTGCACGCCTGCTGCGGCATCCTGTTCAATCATGAGTCGCCGCGGCGGGGCGAAACGTTCGTGACGCGAAAGATCACCATGGCCGTGGCCGCCATCAAGCTGGGACTGCAGGACAAGCTCTACCTCGGCAATCTGGAAGCGCGCCGCGACTGGGGATTCGCCGGCGATTACGTGCGCGCCATGTGGAGCATGCTCCAGCAGGATCGTCCGGAAGACTATGTCATCGGCACCGGCGAATCGCATTCCGTCAAGGAGTTCGTGGAAGCGGCGTTCGCTCACGCCGGGCTGGACTGGAAAGAGCACGTGTGCATCGATAAGCGCTATTTCCGCCCCGCTGAGGTGGATGACCTGCGCGCTGACGCCACCAGGGCGCGCACGAAGCTGGGCTGGGAGCCTCAGGTGGGATTCCGGGATCTCGTGCGCATGATGGTGGATGCCGACACCGCAGAACTCCAGCGGAAATGGAAAGGCGGCGCCGACGCCCTGCGCGGCATGGAAGTCCCGGCCGGCAAGAAGGACTGATGCTCGACCTTGCTTCCAAGCGCATCCTGGTCACCGGCGGCGCGGGGTTCCTCGGATCGCATATCGTCGAACGGCTCCGCTCCCTCGGGGGCCGCGAGATCAGTATTCCGCGCAGGCGCCAGTTCGATCTCACCCGGTCGGCCGATATCGAGCGGCTCATGGCGGAAACTCGGCCCGAGGTAGTGATCCATGCCGCCGCGGCGGTGGGAGGAATCGGCGCCAACCGCGATAATCCCGGCCTGTTCTTTTACGAGAACGCCATCATGGGCGTGCAGTTGATCGAATCCTGCCGCTTGCATGCAGTGGAGAAAACAGTTGTCCTGGGAACGATCTGCGCTTATCCCAAATTCACGCCTCTGCCGTTCCGCGAAGAAACCTTGTGGGACGGTTACCCGGAAGAAACCAACGCGCCATACGGCGTCGCCAAAAAAGCGTTGCTGGTGCAATGCCAGGCCTATCGGGAACAGTACGGCATGAATGCCATTTTTCTGCTGCCTGTAAACCTGTACGGCCCGCGCGACAATTTCGATCTGGGTTCCTCGCACGTCATTCCGGCGCTCATCCGGAAATGTGTGGAGGCCCGCAGATCGGGCGCCGCAGCGATCACGCTATGGGGAGACGGTTCACCCACACGCGAATTCCTTTATGTAGACGACGCCGCCGAAGCGATTGTCATGGCGGCACAGCGCTACGATTCCGGCGAGCCCGTCAATATCGGCATCGGAGAGGAAGTTTCGATTCGCGACCTTGCCGCCAGAATCGCCACGCTCACGGGTTTCACTGGTGAAATCGTATGGGATTCGGAGAAGCCCAACGGTCAGCCCCGGCGGTGCCTCGACGTCAGCCGCGCCGAAAGGGAATTCGGATTCCGGGCGCGGACTTCTCTGGATGAGGGCTTGAAGAAGACGATCGAGTGGTACGGTAAATCCACAGCCGCGGCTTCGTAATCGGAGCCGGTTATACTGGAAAGATCCCGCAGGATATGAAACGTGGCGTCTCTCACTCCCGCACGCCAGTGCGGCGCGTTCCGGACGCCGCGCCCGTCGAAGAATCGTCCTTAAGCCTGGCTGTTCGAAAGCTATCGCATTTCCTGACTCCTCTCGTCCAACCACCTGATACCGGCGTCCAGCGCTGGCATTATGTCCTGATTGCGCTCATTCCCGCCGTTCTGACGCTTCTAAATGCCAATTGGCTGTTTGAAAACGGTCCGCACATGGACCCCTGGTATTACTTCGGACACTTCCAGCATTTCCCGAGATTCCATAATCTCAATCCGGAATATCCTGGCGAACGTATCGTCTGGATTCTTCCCGGATATCTGCTGAGTCATTTGCTGGGACAGGTTCCGGGAGTGATCGCGCTCCATGTGCTAACGTTTCTGACCTGTCTTTTTGCATTCCACTTCATCCTGGTTCGGCTCACCGATGGGCCCACCGCTCTCCTGTCGACGATGCTGCTCGGTTGCAACGCCTATTTCATCGGGCCGAACGGGTGGGACTTCCTGGAAGCGCAATCGTGGATGTTCCTCCTGCTGAGCTTTGCCCTGGTGATTCCGCGCCATCCACGCCGCGAGTGGATGTATCTCACGCTTTCGTCCATGGCTTGGTTCGGAATGATTTACGGCTATGTCGCGTGGGCGGTTTTCACGCCGGCATATCTCTACGTGGTCCTGCGCTTCACGAAGAACGATCGCAATTACTGGCGCGCCGGTTTCCGCGTTGTTGGCTTTTTCGTTGTAGGTGGGATTCTCGCCACATTGGGCTGCTGGGGCACCTATGCGGCGATGGGTGGGCATGGCTTCTTTTTTGCTGCGAATCTCCAGACCGCCATTCATATCGGCGTCAAGCTCACCGACAATCCCTGGCTCGATCCCACATGGACGCAGCGATGCACCTGGTTGATTCTTCCTGCGGTGGCTTTTCTGCTGGCCGCTGCTGGAACGCTCGTCCGTTTTCGCCGCAAGGATGGCGAGAACGCGGTTCTCGGCTTTCATATCTTCGCGTTTGTCTTAATGGTCGCCTGGACTTTCAGGCCTTATCGAATTCTGGCCTGGGACTATCGCGCGAGCATCATGCTGCCAGGTCTATTCCTGGTTTTCGCTTTGCTGGTTTTTCGCGTGCCTCGAAACGCCACCCGGCTCGAATGGCTGGCGCTTACCGCGTTCGCCGCGGGCCTTTCAGTTGCCCCTCTCGGCTTTCGTTACCTGGTTCTCAACCCTCCTCCGGTGACGATCGTTCTGATTTATTGCGGAGCGCTGGTTGTGCTTGGCTGTTGGAGGGTGTTCCGCCCGAGCGGCCGTTTTGTCTGGGGGACCATGGTGTTCTTATTCCCCTGGATCAGCATGGCCATCATGCCGCCCTATACGACAACGGCCTGGCGGCAGGATTACAAGGGATACGACATTTCCGAACGCGTGAGCCGGGCCATCAGCCTGATCAGTTCACGGATTCCTCGGAACGTCTTTCCGGTTTTCTGGGTATCCGGTTTCGAGCGGTCCATTTCGTCGGAGTCTCGCGCGGTCACCTGCGCCTTCTTCACGCAGGCTTTTTCGATGTGGTACTTCCCGCAAGTAACTCTCCCTCCGGTCAACCGTGTTCCTCCCGTTGGCAGCCGCGTCTTTCTGATGACGGAAGACAAGGACGCCCCGGCCGGTGCTTCCTATAACATCGCACGCGCTGGAATGCCGGTTGAGCTGCTTTCGCAGGATCGCTTGCAATACGGCGATACCTCGTACTGGATTACGCAGCTTCAAATCCTGCCACCGGCGCTTGTAAATATCCGGCGTGGCTTCGCCAGCGCCGGGCCGGTCACCGAATCGCCATTCACCCTCCCGGCAAGCGGAATGCGGCGCCGGCGCTTTGTGGCGTCGCAGACCGGCATCTACCAGTTCGAGCTTTCGGGCATTCCGTCCGGGACACGCGCCCGTTTCGGCGCGCTTCTGCCGGACGGTCTGACCTTTCTGGATGACGCGGGCCCTCCGATTGTCGAGAACGGCATCAGTATTCTCTGGTTCCGCTTAGCGCTGAAGATTGGGGAAACCGCGGACTTAGGGTTGGAAATCGAGGCCGCGCCGGCCGTTCCCGCGCACTTGAAATTGGCCATCCTGCGGGATGCCGACCCGTCTCATACGGTCGAGAGCTTCGATCATCTGGTGGAACGCCCGTCTGGAAACCTGCTGGCCAATGGGGGCTTCCAAGACGGCAACGCCCTATGGTACTGTATTCGCGGCGTAGTGCGGCCATCCCGCGACTGCTATTACGGCGCCTGCATGGAATATGCGGGATCTTCGATGTCGCAATCGGCAATTCAGAAGGTGAGTGTCCCACTTGCGCCGGGCGCGCAGTACCATCTCGGCGCATGGCTAAAAGTCCAGACCGTTGCCGCTCAGCCGATGATCATGGGTGTTTGGGACGAAACTTCCGAACAATGGATTGCGAGTCAAAAGGTGACCGTTACACCATCCTGGAATCACTATCAAATACCATTTACCGCCAAAACCAATCATCCGGTTTCCGTACGCTTCCAAAACACCGAAACTTCACCGGCGACAGTGGTTCTCGATGAAGTGGTGTTGGCGGCGTCAGACGACCGTCACTGATTCAGTTTCGGCCGTGTGAGGGCTCCGCCAGAAAGATGAAGTAGGGCTTGCCGGCGATCGACCGGTTAATAGTCTGAGCACCCGGGTGGGCCTCCAGAAAGATTTTCACTTCGGGCAACAAAACACTCTTTGCGATCACTGCCTCGCACGCCGAGACATTCTTTCGAAAATCGGCCTCCACTTCGCGCTGCAGCTTGGCATGAAGCACCATCATCTCCTCGTCAATGAGATAGGGAGCGGGAGTCAGATCAGCCATGAAGGAGAGAAACCCGGCCACCACGGCGGGATGGCTGAGCACCAGCGTCCTTCGGTTACCCACTATGTCCCGGATCTCGCTGGCATCCTCCAGAAAGTCGCGGACTTTAACGGCGTCCATGTATATCCTGGGCTCATCGCTCAAGTAGCGGGTCGCGCGCTGGAACGGTATGCGCGGATCCTCAGGTGGCAAAGCCGGGTAGACCACCGGAGTGAATCGCGCCATCTGTTGCATCGCAAGAGTGTCGTAAGGATAGGCGAGGTTCTGACCGAGCGGATAGATCACCAGCACTGCAATCACGAAAGCCCATCTGATCCGGTGCTGCCATTTTGGGGTGCGGACGAGCCACCGGGGCACATCGGAACACGCCAGGAAGATCACTAGAGGCAGCGCCGTGAGAGTGTTGAGCAGGTGAGGGGAGTCGCTACGGAAAAGCGCGGATTGATACGATGCCGCCAGCGCCATCGTCGCGGCCAGCAGAGTGACCTGCCGGGATGTGAGCGGGCTTCGCAGCCGCAAGCGGGGAACATCACAAAGCGTGCACACGGCAACGATCACCAGGAAAGGTGCGGTAAACAGAAACGCGTAATATTGAGAATCGGTGGTTTTCGAGGCCCAATTCGTATTGGAAAAACCGGCCGAAACAGCGGCCGGGTACAGAAAATACCAGCGGAGATACGTCAGCACCGACCCGTGCAAAGTGTAATACAGCAGAACCGGCAGCCAGGCGATTGCACAACCTGCCAGAAGATTACCGGCGACTTGCACGATGGCCTTGCCCTGCACGCTGCCGCTTAACCAAAGCAGAAGAAACACCAACCCCGCCGCCGCAAAACCGCCCGCAAGGTTTTCCTGCGCCATCCAGGTGAAGAGGCCCCACACAATACCCAGGAAGAGCGCCGGCGCATTGTACCTCCGGTCCTTCCAGCGCATCAACAGGAACGGCAGCGTTCCAGCCACCAGCAGGATGCCGAGATAGCGGAGATCGTTGGTCCACCCATAGAATCCATCCAAAGCGCCGCCGCCGCTGACAAAACTCAAAAATCGGAGAGGAGAGTAGGTCATTGCGATCAGCATGACCAACGCCGCCTCCCAAATTTTCAAGACTTGAAAAATAAACAGGGCGAATATCAGAACCGCAATGAGATGGATCGAGGCGTTGGCGTGGCGGAACCCCAAGATGGTGAATTGGCCGGTCCATTTCATGAAGGCGTAGAAGAAGATTTGCGAGCCAGGACCGTAGTGAGTGGATGCCGGCCCTAAATAGGGGGTGTAGCCCTTGGCGATAGCCTGCAAGGGCCCCAGGTGCACCTGTTCGTGATAGTCGATGAAACGGTGATGGGTAGCCAGATTCCAAGGCGGCCCGGCATAGAACCAGGTCATGGCAACCGCGAACGAGGCCCTGACAAGAACCCGCAGCCAAGGCGGCCGGTTCCTGGAAGTCGTAGGGAGTTCCTCTGTGGTTGGGGGCCTCGGAATGCCCGCCAGGACCGCATGGATGCACGGTGGAAAGATTACAAAAACAGCGATAGCCAGCCAGTACAGCGACACCAGCCATCGCTTATCCAGAAAATCCCAGATCATCCAGCCCAGGTCGGCATTGCTGCTGTGCCATACGCCCAGATACGCCGGCACACAGAGCAGCAGAATTCCCAATTGCAAAGCCAGGACGTAGGCCTTGAACCCCGCACGGTCCCATGCCGCCGGTAAGCGTTTGCCCCACTTCCGGAAAACCGCTCCCAGGAGAACAGCAACCGCCAGACCGATTTCACTGTATTTCATCAGGGCCATCGAGTTGGCGTGGTCCCGCTGTAAGAGCGTTTGCAGCCAGACAATTAGAGCCACCAGCACTGAGGAAACGGCGAGTGAGTAAGGAACAAAACGCAAGACGTCATGAGGAGACGCTTTCCGCAATCGGACTGCCAGCGGTTCAAGAAACGGTATCCGAAGCGGTTGCGAAAAAGTAACCTCCTTCATCACCGGCACGGAGCCGGATGCATCAGGTGGGTTGGCCGCTCGAACAGGCGGCGGTGCCTGCCGGATTGGCCCGGGGGTTTTGGGAGGATGTTGCTTCTGTGCCAATGCGTGTTCCTAGGGCAAGTTGCGCCGAAACGGGTAAGGTAACATACACGGCCAACCTTACGAACGCTAAGGCTCTTAGTCTCAGGTAATATTCTTCCCTGCAAACACGGCGTACTGCCCTCCCAGCGGCACCCGAATCAAGCTGCGCTCCACCGGCGCAAAAATCCGATACAGCATCTTGGGCAGATACAAAAAGTATTGCGTTGTGACCACGTCCAGCCGCACTTCCGCCATCAGTGCCTGCCCTTCGCCGGCAGTCAGCAGAACGGCATCGGCGTCCACCGGTGTGCGGCTGACGATCGCTCGTGTGACCGGATTCTTCGGATTATGCTCGATGAGACAGAAAATCCCCCCGGGGCGCAGAACGCGCTGGATCTCGGCGGTCAATCGCGGGCGATCCTCTTTAGGCACGTGGTGGTACACGCAAACTGCGGTGACGAAATCGAATTCGCCGTCGCCGAATGGAATCTGCAGCGCGCCGGTCTGCACCCTGGTTTCCACACCCTGGATGCCTTCCATCATGGCTGCCGAAACGTCGCACCCGGCGGCGTGAGCGAAACTTCCTCGCAACAGACTCAGCAACTCACCCTTTCCGCAGCCCACGTCAAGGTACGCCAGCCGGGACGTATCGATGCGCCTGCGGCGGAAGAATTCCCGGATCAACTCGCTCTTCCGCTGGTGAAAGAAGAGGGACTCGTTGCCCGTGAAGCGATCGCGCAGTGGATCCTTCAGCAGATCGTCGTACGAAGAGGAGAAGCGGTCGAATTCAGGAGATCCCATCGGTGCGAGACGACCCTTCTTTTTCCATGTTGAACGTGCGCGCCACCAGATACAGCGGGCGGTCCTTCGACTGTTCGTACAGCTTGGCCACGTATTCGCCCAGGATCGCGATGCTGATCAGGATCGCGCTCCCGATCAGCGATGTGATCACGGTGAGCGAAGCCCACCCGGAAACCGTATACCAGCCCAAAACGTGAGCCAGCAGCGCACGGGCGCCTTCTTCCAGCCCGAGTATGCCGATCGCCAACCCCAGCAATCCGCTGATGCGCAACGGGATGGTCGAAAACGAAGTGGCCGCAGTCCACGAGAAGGCCAGCATCTTCCGCATGGGATACTTGGTGCTCCCCGCCTTGCGAGGCTGGCGGTCGTAAACCACCCCGATCTGCGGAAAGCCCGCCCAGGCGACCATGCCGCGCAGGAAGCGATGCGTTTCCCGCATGCGGATCAGCGCATCCAGGCACTCGCGGGAGATCAATCGGAAATCGCCGGTATCCAGCGGGAGCCGGGCGTCCACCAGCGTGTGCATCAGGCGATAAAAGAGCCAGGCCGTGAAGCGTTTCCAGACCGATTCGCCGGCTCGCGTTCCCCTCTGGCCGTACACGACGTCATACCCTTCCATGTACCGGCCGATCATTTTATGGATCACCGGCAGAGGGTCCTGCAGGTCCGCGTCGAGGATCACTACGGCATCGCCGCGGGCGTGGTCGAGTCCCGCCGTAGTGGCCACCTGGTGTCCGAAATTGCGCGAAAGGTGGACGACGCGAATGCGGCGGTCCGATGCCGCCCACTCCGCCAGATGATCCAGAGTCGCGTCCGTGCTGCCGTCGTTCACCAGGACGACCTCCAGTGAGCTTTGCACGCTGCCGGCGAACTCTTCGATCGCGGCCCGCAGGTACGACACCACGTCCTGCTCGTTATACATGGGAATGACGAGCGAGAGAAGCGCGGGATACGGCCGCGGGCGCAGCAGATGGCGGCTTGGCGCGTGCGATTCGGTCATAAGGGCGGCAGAAGCTCTACGAATGGTCCTTCCTGCGTCTCCCACCGTGTACCGGCGCGATACCTCTTTTTCAGTATCGACAAATAGGCGCGGGCGATGGGCTCCTGAGTCACGGTAGCAAACGACGCGGCGCTCTGCTCAAGGGGATCTGTCCACACCGAATCCGCCACCACTCGGCGGCCGGACGCGAATGCGGCGTCGATCTGTTTCTCCACGTCGGCGGCGGCATCGCTCGCGCTGATTCCTGCGTGCTCCGCGAACACATCGGTCAACAGCGTATTCTGCCGGATATATTCGCCGAAATTGCGATAGCCCAGAAGCGCGAAATGCCAACTCACCCAGATCTCGAATCCCTGGGCGACGAGCATCGTCTTGTCCTTGGGAAAGAGGCTTTCAATCTGCCGGATGCCGGCGGCCGCACGGCTGTCGCCGCCGCGATCCCGGCTCGAGAAAAGATGGACGTTGGTGTACCCGTTGACGGCCGCGACCGCCAACAGAACCATCGCGACACCGCGGCGCCAGGCTACCGCGGCAAGCAAAATCACACCCGCCACCACGATCAGCATCGGTTGAATCTGCATCTGCGGATCCTGAGGCTGTGAGTATACCGCTCCCGCTTCACCGGTCAGAAACAGCACCACCGCGAAGACCGCCAGCAACCTGAACCGGAACGCCACGCGCCGCCAGAACAGGATGCCGGCGCATGTCCCAAATCCGGCGAGCCATGCCGCCCAACTGAAGATCATCAGGCGCAACATAGAAGGATTCTGAAACGGAATGCGCCAATCATCCACATTGAACGCGCCGGTGAAGTAGTTACCGATGCCGACGGCGAGAAACCAAATCTTCTGCACGAGCAGACCGACCCATCCGGCGGCGGCCTTCTGTGGGTACAGCGCGTCGAGCATCGTGAGTTCGCGCTGCGGAAATGCCAGCAGCAGGAGCACTCGAATCGAGATGAGAAAGAGCAGCAGCCAGGCAACGCCGGTCCGGAAGAAGGTGCGCCCTTTCGGCAGCAGGAAAGCATAGACTGCTCCGAAGGCCGCCAGTGCGGGCGCCATCACCGTCCAGTGAAACAGCGTCACCAGGGCCAACAGCACGGCGCTGGATGCGAAGAAGGCGATTCCTCCGTTGTGCAGGAACTCGAAAAAGCAAACTGTGGCCGCCAGAAAGAATGTGTACGCCGGGATAATGTCTTCCGAATTCACGCTATTCAACATCACGAATCCGCACCCCGCATGAACCAGGGCAACGGCGATTGCGGCCCATCGCGATAGGGTGAAGCGGAACGCGAGCAGACAGACCAGACCGGACGCAGCGGCGCCAAAGAGGGCGTTCAGGAGGGCCATTTTCCGGAAAGTGACGTCTCCCGCGGGCGCTCCGTACCGCACCACGGAATCCGGGATCAGGCGCGAAAGTCGACCGTAAACCGGGGAGTAAAGGATGCCTCCGCTGTCCAGATCGTTGCCGGCGCCGTGCGCCCATGCCGACACCTGGACCGACTTCCAGAGTCCGTTCGAGGTGCCGATGACGGTGTTATCGATCCAGACCACCAGAAACACATAAAAGCAGGCCACCCCCAGCGTCACCAGCAGGGCCGGAAGCCAGCATGGCTTCACTTTTCCTGCTTCGGGACCTAGCGGAGAGGCCAGCATCGCAGATCCCGTAGCATTTTTAGTAGCCGGCTGCGACGGGAGAGGCTTCCGTCAGCCCGGACCCGAGATACAACACGGTCAGGTCACCCAGCGCTTCACGCGGCAAAATGCGCCAGCAGTCCAACACCGTGGCGCCGGCTTTGAAATCCGAGCTCGTCAGCCTCTTGAATTCGTCCCATGCCGTGGTGATCGCCACCACATCGGCCTTCCTGGCGCAGTCGGCCGCGCTGGAGGCGAACTCCGCGCCACTCAGCAGCGCGCGTGCGTTCGTCATCGCTTCGGGATCGTAGACCGCCACCCGCACACCTTGCGCGAGCAGATGCGACGCCAATCCGACGCCCTGCGACTCCTCGATGACTTCGGTATTCGGCTTGTAGGAAAGACCCAGGATTCCCACCGTGCCGCCCTTCGGCATCCGCGCCAGAATGGCATCGGCGAGCCGGGGGACCTGGCGCTTATTCAATGCGTCCGTTGCTTCCGCCAGCAGCGCCGGAACGCCGTTGGCCCGCGCCAGCGCCGAAAACGCCACGTTGTCCCGCGGGAAACAGGGACCGCCATACCCGAGCGCGCCTTTCAGGTACTTCTGTCCGATGCGAGAATCGCAGCCAATCGCCGTGGTCACCACGTCGACGTCCGCGCCCGGCAGCGTGTCGCACACCTGAGCCAGCATGTTGGCGTACGAAATCTTGGTGGTGACGAACGTGTTGACCGAAAGCTTGGTCAACTCGGCATTCACGTAGTTCATTCGCTGGATGCGCGGATTGCTCTCGCAGGTCTGCGAGTACAACGCCTCCAGAATCGCGCCCGATCGCTCATCGGATTCGCCGATCAGGATCATGTCCGGCCGCAGCATGTCGCGAATCACGCTGCCCAGCGCGATGAACTCGGGGTTATAGCAAAGGCCGAAATCCGGGCCGCACTTCTTTCCGGAATGCTTTTCCAGCGCCGGCTGCAGGATGCCGCCAACGCTCCCCGGCATGACGGTGCTGGAGAGCACGACCAGGTGCCACTCCGTCTTCTTCTTCAATGCCGCGCCGATCTTCTCGGCCGCGCTCAGCACGTAACGCATGGAGAAGCGCCCATCGGGATCGGACGGCGTCGGCACGATGATGAAGGTGACATCTGTCGCCAGAATCGCTTCTTCGTAGCTCTCAGTAGCCGTCAGCCGTTCGCGGTTGGCCTGGATCATCTCCGCCAGGCCCGGTTCGTTCACCGGGGGCCGGCCTTCCTGAATCGCTTTCACAAAGGCCGGATTCAAATCCACGCCCACCACCTGGTTGCCCTTGTGCGCCATCACGGCTGCCATCGGGGATCCCAGTTTTCCCAAACCGATGATCGATAACTTCATGCGTTTCCAGACTACTCCTGTCGAACGATTGGCATACGCCATCCGGTGCCGAACGCGCGCGACGTCACCTTCAGCACAGGCGCAGCCTGCTTTCTCTTAAATTCGGCGATCCGCACCAGCCGCAGCACGCGGCGCACCGTCTCCGGATCGAACCCCTGCGCGATGATGTCTTCGGCCGTCTGGCACTGCTCCACGTGGAGCTCCAGAATCTGATCCAGCAGCTCGTACGGCGGCAGGCTGTCCTGGTCTTTCTGGTCGGGCCGCAGCTCCGCCGAGGGCGCCTTGGTGAGAATCGCTTCCGGAATATCCGGCCGCCGCAGATTGCGCCAGCGCGAAACCCGGTACACCATCATTTTCGGAAGATCGGCGATGACCGCCAGGCCGCCATTCATGTCGCCGTATAGCGTGCAATACCCCACCGACATTTCGGATTTATTGCCGGTGGTGAGCAGCAGCGAGCCGAATTTATTCGAGAGCGCCATCAGGAGGTTGCCGCGAATGCGCGACTGGATGTTCTCTTCGGTCACATCCGGCTTCCGGCCCGCGAACGCCGGGGCAAGCACGCTCTCGTAGGTGCCCATGATGTCCGAGATCGGCAATTCCAGAAGCTGAATGCCCAAATTCTGCGCCAGTTCCTGGGAATCGCTGACGCTGCCCTCGCTGGAATAGCAGGAGGGCATCATGACGCCCAGCACGTTCTCCGGACCCACGGCATCGGCCGCAATCGCCGCCGTGAGCGCCGAATCGACTCCGCCGGAAAGCCCCAGCAGAACCTTGGAGAATCGGGTCTTGCGGGCGTAATCGCGCACGCCCAGCACCAGCGCGTTCCAGATCTCCGCTTCGGGCGTAAAATCGTCCTCCGCGATGGCGCCCGTGCCGGCGGCCAGATCCACGATGACCAGATCTTCGGCAAAGCCTTTCGCTCGCGCGAACATGCGCCCGTCCGCATCGAATGCGCCGCTGCGTCCGTCGAAGATCAGGTCGTCATTGCCGCCCACCTGGTTCACCCAGGCCAGCGGGAGTCGATACTTCTGCGACATCTGCGCCAGCATACGCTCGCGCAGAAGCTGCTTCTCCACGGTGAACGGGGAGGCGGAGAGATTGATGATCGCCTGGGCGCCTTCCTGCGCCAGCACCTCGATCGGGTCCTGATGATAGCGCCGCCGCTTCCAGAAATCGCGATCGTTCCAGACGTCCTCGCAGATGCTGATTCCGAAGCGCCAGCCGTCGAGTTCTAGGATGCCGGGGGCTTGCGCCGGTTCGAAGTACCGGTCTTCGTCGAACACATCGTACGTGGGCAACAGGGTCTTATGAAATGATTGGCCCACCGCCCCGTTCTTCAGCAGCACAGCGCTGTTGAACAGCGGCCGGCCCATCTCCGAAGGGTTGGGAGTTGCTACTCCTACCAACACGGGCGGTCCGTCTTTCAATTCCCCGGCGATGCGCCCCAATTCCTGGCAACTGCGGCGCACAAATCCCGGACTCATCAGCAGGTCGCGTGGAAGATATCCCATCAGCGAGAGTTCCGGCGTGACGACAAGATCCGCGCCTTGATCCTTCGCGGCGCGCACACCGCGGACGATGAGCGACGAATTCCCTTGAATGTCGCCCGCTGTGGGGTTGAGCTGTAGAAGCGCTACACGCAAATAAGTGTCCAGCCGTGTGGAGTTTAGACTGCGAAAAGTTGATATCTCAGTATAATCGGTGGCATGGCCGGCGGGGAAATCAGCTCGCGCCCCCCTGCTATCATGAGTTTTCTCATGAATGTCCCCCTTCTGGACGTACATCGCCAGAATCAGCCACTGGAGGAAGAATTAGAAGAAGCCTTCCGCCGCGTTCTGCGCTCCGGCCGGTATATTCTGGGACCCGAAGTCGAGCGCTTCGAGCACGCCGCTGCCGCTGTCGCCGGCGCCCGTTACGGCATCGGCGTGTCTTCCGGAACGGATGCCATCCTGGTGGCCCTAATGGCCCTTGGAATCGGGCCCGGCGACGAAGTCATCTGCCCTTCATTTACCTTCTTTGCCACGGCCGGATGCGTGGCTCGCCTGGGCGCCAAACCGGTCTTTGCCGATTCCTGCCCTGTCAGTTTCAATATCCGGGTCGATACGCTCGAGTCCCTCATCACGCCGCGGACTCGCGCCATCATCCCAGTCCATCTATACGGCCAACCCGCCGACATGGACCCGCTTATGGAGATCGCCCGCCGGCACGGATTGGCTGTAATCGAAGATGCGGCCCAATCCTTCAGCGCCGAGTATCGCGGCAAACCCGTCGGGTCAATCGGCGATTTCGGCACAGTCAGCTTTTTTCCCAGCAAGAATCTCGGCGCGCTGGGAGAAGCCGGCCTGCTGGTGACGAACAACTCCGAGCTTGCCGATAAGGCGCGCCTTCTGCGCGACCACGGCATGCATCCGCGCTATTTTCATAGCATCGTGGGCGGAAACTTCCGCCTGGACGCCGTGCAAGCGGCCCTGCTCAGCGTGAAACTGCCGCACCTTTCCGAATACACGTCGGGCCGCCAGCGCAATGCCTGCGACTACACGCGCGCGTTGGAACATCTGAAGGGCGGGGAAGTGGTGCAGGTGCTCACGCCGGCCACCCGCCCGGACCGCACTCACATTTTCAATCAATACACGCTGCGCGTCCGCCGCGCGGAGGGTTGGCAATGGGCCGAATCGCCGCGCGATGCATTGCGCCGCTGGCTGCAGGAGCGCGGTGTGGCATCGGTAATCTA
>Ga0070741_10011702_pt1 | contig 16109 bp, 18 predicted proteins | sample Coa_R1_4_FD_66440 | JGI IMG/M metagenome (GOLD analysis project Ga0070741, IMG submission 66440) | Surface soil microbial communities from Centralia Pennsylvania, which are recovering from an underground coalmine fire - Coalmine... | ecosystem: Environmental > Terrestrial > Soil > Unclassified ...
CGCTCCAGCTGAGCGCCGCATTACGGTGAAGCTTCATCCGGGTCTCCTCTCGACTGAGCTGCCTCGACAGCGCTCAGCCTCCAAGGCGGCCCGGATGAACCAACCTGCCTAGGAACTACATCTAGCCCGGCGCGGTCGCGAAGTAGGTCGCGGCCCAGTCCTCCCGGCCGTGGCCGAGCTCGATCGCACGCTCGAAGCGCCCGCTGATCGCCTCGTGGAGCCGCAGCTCGACGCCGGCGCCCCGCGCCGCCTCCAGCACGAGCTCGACGTCCTTGTGCGCGTGCTCGAGTGAGAAGCTCGGCTCGAGCTCACCGTCGAGGATCGCCTTCCCCTTCAGCTGGAGGTACGGCGAGTCGATCGGGCCGCCCTCGACGAGCGCGAGGAAGCGGCGCGCGTCGACACCGAGCGCCTGCGCGAGCGCGATCGTCTCCGCGGCTCCCTCGACGACGGCGGCGAGCCACGCGTTCGTCACCATCTTCATGCGGCTGCCCGCGCCGGCCTCGCCGAGCCACACCGTCTCCTTCCCGACGGCGTCGAACACCTCGCCGCTCCGCTCGCGCACGCTCTCCGGGCCGGATGCGAGCACCGTCAGCTCTCCCTTCTCCGCCGGCTCCTTCGTCCCGAGCACCGGCGCGTCGACGTAGACGACGCCGTGCTCGGCCGCGAGCTCGCCGAGGCGCTCGGCGCCCTCGACGCCGACCGTCGCGCACTGCAGCCAGATCCCGTCATCGCGCATCGCCGCCGCCGCACCGCCCTCGCCGAACATCGTCTCCTCGACCGCCTCGGCGTCCGGCGCCATCGTGAGCACGAAGTCCGCCCCACGCACCGCCTCGGCCGGCGAAGCGCAGACGCTCGCCCCGAGCCCCTCCGCGCGCCCGCGGCTCGGATTCCAGGCGCGTACGTCGAGGCCTGCGCGGGCGAGGTTCCGCGCCATCGCGCCGCCCATCGTCCCTGTGCCGAGTACCGCAACGCTCGTCGCCACGATTCGCTCCTCTCGCTCGTTCCTTTCTCCGCGTTTGGCCGCAAGCGGCTGTGGCGACACCTCAGGTGACGCCGCCCCCCGAGGAATGGAGAGCACCATGTCCGAGCTCGTCGCCGACTACGTCCTGGAGCGTCTGCGCCTCTGGGGCGTCGAGCGCATCTACGGCTACCCCGGTGACGGGATCAACGCCTTCCTCGGCGCGCTCGACCGCGCGCAGAAGCAGGGCGGGCCGGAGTTCATCCAGGCGCGCCACGAGGAGATGGCGGCGTTCATGGCATGCGGTCACGGCAAGTTCGCGGGCCCCGACTCGATCGGGGTCTGCATGGCGACCTCGGGACCCGGCGCGGTGCATCTCCTGAACGGCCTCTACGACGCGAAGCTCGACCACGTGCCGGTGCTCGCGCTCGTCGGCCAGCAGAAGCGGTCGTCGCTCGGCTCGCACTATCAGCAGGAGATCGACCTGCAGACGCTCTACAAGGACGTCGCCGAGTTCGTCGAGGTCTGCATGGTCCCGGAGCAGGCGCGCCACCTGATCGACCGTGCGATCCGCACGGCGCTCGACCGCAAGGGCGTGAGCGCGATCATCTTCCCGAACGACGTCGCCGAGGAGAAGGCGGTGCCCTCGCCGCCGCGCGCGCACGGCTCGGTCTTCTCCGCGCCGGGGTACACGCGGCCGCGCATCCTTCCCTCCGACAAGGAGATCCAGCACGCGGCCGAGCTGCTGAACGAGGGCGAGAAGGTCGCGATCCTGATCGGCCAGGGCGCGCGCGGCGCGGCCACCGAGGTCGAGCAGGTCGCCGACCTGCTCGGCGCCGGCGTCGCGAAGGCGCTCCTCGGCAAGGACGTGCTCGCCGACCACCTGCCGTTCGTCACCGGCTCGATCGGCCTGCTCGGGACGATCCCGAGCAGCGACATGATCGAGGGCTGCGACACGCTGCTGATGGTCGGGACGACGTTCCCGTACGCGGAGTTCCTGCCCAAGGAGGGCCAGGCGCGCGCGGTCGAGATCAACCTCGACGCCACGCTGATCGGGATCCGCTACCCGTCGGAGGTGATGCTCGTCGGCGACGCGAAGGAGACGCTGCAGGCGCTCATCCCGCACCTGATCCGCAAGGCGGATCGCGAGTGGCGGCAGGGGATCGAGAAGAACGTGAAGTCGTGGTGGAAGATCGTCGAGGAGCGCGCGCTCCAGGACGCCGATCCGATGAACCCGCAGCGCGTCGCGCACGAGCTCTCGCAGGTTCTGCCGGACGACGCGATCATCACGGCGGACTCCGGCTCGTCGACGAACTGGTACGCGCGGCAGGTGATGCTGAAGCAGGGCAACCTCGCTTCGCTCTCGGGCACGCTCGCGACGATGGTGCCCGGCGTTCCGTACGCGATCGCGGCGAAGTTCGCCCACCCGAACCGGCCGGTGATCTGCTTCGTCGGCGACGGCGCGTTCCAGATGCTCGGGATGAACGAGATGCTGACCGTGAAGCGCTACCGCGAGCGCTGGCCCGACCAGCGGCTCGTCTTCTGCGTCTTCAACAACCAGGACCTGAACCAGGTGACGTGGGAGCAGCGCGTGATGGAAGGGGACCCGAAGTATCCGGGCACGCAGTGGCTGCCGAACTTCGACTACGCCGGCTACGCGAGGCTCTGCGGCCTCGAGGGCATCTTCTGCGACCGCGGCGACGACATGCGCGCGGCCTGGGAGCAGGCGCTCTCCGCCGACAAGCCCGTCGTGCTGGAGGTGAAGACCGACCCGGAGGTGCCGCCGCTGCCGCCGCACATCACGTTCGAGCAGGCCAAGAAGATGGCGATGGCGATGCGCACGGATCCGGAGCGCGGCGGCGTGATGGAGAAGGCGCTGCGCGGCAAGCTCGTCGAATTCCTGAAGGGTTGACGTTGCGTCGGTTCGACGGAGCACGCACGTGAACGGAGGCGTCGGCGTTGCCGACGCCGCAGCCGGAACCGCCCGGATCGATCTCGACGTGCACGCCTGCACGATCCCGACGGATGCGCCGGAGTCGGACGGGACCGCCGAATGGGATTCGACGACGATCGTGATCGTCGAGGCCCGCGGCGGCGACGCGACCGGCATCGGCTACACGTACTGCGAGGCCGTCGCCGCGGAGCTGATCCGCTCGAAGCTCGCGGACCTCGTGCACGAGGACGTGCGCAGGTCGTGGCTGCGGATGAACGGCGCCGTGCGGAACGCGGGCCGTCCGGGGATCGCCTCGTGCGCGATCTCCGCCGTCGACCAGGCGCTCTGGGACCTGCAGGCGCGTCGGCTCGGGATTTCGCTCGCCGAGCTGCTCGGCGGCGCGCACGACGACGTGCCGATCTACGGGAGCGGCGGCTTCTGCTCGTACAGCGACGAGCGGCTCGCGGACCAGCTCGGCGGCTGGGCGTCGGCAGGCATCCCGCGCGTGAAGATGAAGCTCGGCCGCGAGCCGGAGCGCGACCCGGCGCGGCTCGACGCGGCGCGCGCGGCGATCGGCGACGACGTCGAGCTCTTCGTCGACGCGAACGGCGCGTTCACGGCGAAGGAGGCGCTCGAGTGGGCCGAGCGCTATGCGCTCGAATGGAATGTCTCGTGGTTCGAGGAGCCGGTCTCCTCGGCGGACTTCGACGGCCTGCGCCTGCTGCGCGAGCACGCTCCGATGGAGATCGCCGCGGGCGAGTATGCGTACGTCGCCGCCGACTTCCGCAACCTGATCGGCTGCGTCGACGTGCTGCAGGCCGACGTCACGCGCTGCGGCGGCATCACGGGATTGCTGACGGCGTCGGGGCTCGCGAACGCGCACGGGATCGACGTCTCTGCGCACTGCGCCCCCGCGATCTCGGCGCACGCGTTCTGTGCCGTCGAGCGGCGCCGGCATCTCGAGTACTTCCATGACCATGTCCGCATCGAGGCGATGCTGTTCGACGGCGTCGTCGAGCCGGTCGGCGGCGCGCTCCGCCCCGACCGCTCGCGTTCCGGCAACGGCCTCGAGCTGAAGCGAAAGGAGATCGAGCGATGGGCGGCCTGATCGCGAAGACCCTCGACAACGTCCGCAGGGGCCGGATGCAGCGGCTGCTCGCGGCCGCGACCGCGTTCTCGGCGCCGCCGCTCGCGTTCGAGATCTACCTCGAGCACGAGAAGGGCTCGTGGGGCGACAAGTGGATGTGGACGCCGATCTGGCTCACGCCGCCGCTCACGGCGGCGGGCGTCGCGGGCTTCCTCTCGCCGAAGGCGGCGCGCACGGTACTGCCGCTCTTCGGTGCGCTGTACGCGCTCGACGGGGCGATCGGCGTGCTCACGCACTTCCAGGGGGTACGGAAGCGCCCCGGCGGCTTCGGCGAGGCGCACTACAACCTCGTGATGGGCCCGCCGCTGCTCGCGCCCGGGTCGCTCGCGATGGTCGGGGCGATGGGCGTGCTCGCGGCGATCATGAAACGCGAGCGGTAGTGGCGGATTTCCGCGAACCGCACCACCTCCCGAGCCGCGGCACGTTCGACCCGAACCGGCTGCCGCGCCAGCGCGAGGGCGTCACACCGCAGATGCACGGCCGCTATCCGGATCACGACGTGCTCTCGCAGACCGACCACTGGGACGAGGTGACGCGCCGCGTCGTGCTCGACCGCGTCGACAACCCGCCGAGCATCCGCTTCTTCGACGAGCGCGAGCGCGCGACGCTCGCGCCGTTCTGCGACCGGCTGACCGCGCAGGACATCGAGCCGCGGATTCCGGTGCTCTCCTACGTCGACGAGAAGCTCTACGAGAACTCGGGCGACGGCTACCAGTACTTCGACATGCCGTCGGACCAGGAGACGTGGCGGCGTGTCGCACGCGGCCTCGACGACGAGGCGCGCACGCTCGGTGTCGCGTCGTTCGACGAGCTCTCGGAGCACCACCAGCTCCAGATCTGCCACCGGTTCGCGCAGGGCGAGCTCTTCGGCGGCGTCTGGGCGACGCTCAACGTGTCGCGGGCGTTCAGCCTCGTCATGCGCTACGTCTGCGCCGCGTTCTACGCGCATCCGTGGTCGTGGAACGAGATCGGCTTCGGAGGTCCCGCGTATCCGCGCGGCTACGCCGCGTTCGGCAACCCGGAGTTCGGCGAGCGCGAGCACTGGGAGGGCGAGGAGGCCTTCGAGAGCGACCCGGTGCGCGACGTCCGTCAGCAGGGGCTCGACTGATGCCGATGCGCAAAGGATCGTTCGCGATGCCCGAGGAGAACGATTCGCCGTTCCTCCTCGACAAGCACAAGCGCGGGCTGCCGAACGTGCACAAGATGGCGCGCTACTCCGACGGCGCGCCGGTCGACCTCGTCGTCGTCGGCGCGGGTGCGGGCGGCGTCACGCTCGCGCAGCGGCTCGCGCGCAAGGGCTGGAAGGTCGTGATCGTCGAGAAGGGGCCGTTCTGGGATCCCGACCGCGACTGGGTCTCCGACGAGAAGGGCTCGGGGCCGCTCTACTGGACCGACAACCGCATCATCGGCGGCACCGATCCGATCGAGATGGGCAAGAACAACAGCGGCGTCGGCGTCGGCGGCTCGATGACGCATTTCGCCGGCTACGTGCCGCGCTTTCATCCGTCCGACTTCGAGGTGCGGACGCGCGACGGTGTCGCCGCCGACTGGCCGATCTCGTACTGGGACCTGAAGGAGTCGTTCGAGCGGCTCGAGCGGGAGCTGCCGGTCGCGGGCGAGCCCTGGCCGTGGGGCGACCCGCACGACTATCCGCATGCGCCGCATCCGGTCTGCGGCGCCGCGCTCCGGGCCTGGGAGGGAGCCCGCGACTGCGGGATCGAGATGCGCGTCGGGCCGGTGTCGATCACGAACGGCTCCTTCGGCAACCGACCGCACTGCATCTACCGCGGCTTCTGCCTGCAGGGCTGCAAGGTGAACGCGAAGGCGTCGCCGCTGATCACGCACCTGCCCGACGGGATCGAGCACGGTGTCGAGGTGCGCGCCGACTCGATGGTGACGCGCATCGAGAGCGAGGGCTCGCGCGTGACCGGCGTCGTCTACGTCCACGACGGCGAGGAGCGCTTCCAGCCCGCCGACGCGGTCGCCGTGTGCGGCTACGCGATCGAGTCGCCGCGCCTGCTGCTGAACTCCGGGCTCGGTAACGCGTACGACCAGGTCGGCCGCTACGTGATGGTGCAGGGCGCGGTCCAGGTGGCAGGTCGCTTCCCCGAGCTGATGCGGATGTACAAGGCTCCGCCGCCGGAGATCTCCTCGGAGCAGTTCTACGAGACCGACGAGTCGCGCGGGTTCGCACGCGGGTTCTCGATCCAGACGATCTCGCCGCTGCCGATCGGGTGGGCCGAGCACGTCGTCGCGGAGGGGCACTGGGGCATGGCGTTGCGCGAGTACATGCGCGACTACAACCACTGGACGGTGCTCGGCTCGCTCTGCGAGCTGCTGCCGCAGGCGGAGAACCGTGTCACGCTCGCCTCGCAGACCGACCAGTACGGCATGCCGATCGCCGCTTTCAGCTATAGCCTCTGCGACAACGACAAGCGCAACATCGCGTACGCGACGAAGACGATGCGCGAGATCTGGGAGTCGGCCGGCGCCCAGGACATCCTGCAGATCGACCGCTACGCGCATCTCGTCGGCGGCTGCCGGATGGGCTTCTCGCCCGAGGAGTCGGTCGTCGACTCGTCGCATCGCGTGTGGGGGATCGAGAACCTCTTCGTCTGCGACGGCAGCGTGTGTCCGACGCAAGGCTCGGCGAATCCCGCACTCGCGATCATGGCGCTCGCAGACCGGCTGGCGTCGCTTCTCGCCGACAAGCGGGTGGTCGCATCGGCAGCCTGAGCAACCCACGCGACCTCGTGTTCCTGCAGCTCGGCGAGCTGCTCTGGGTGGAGCGGACGCTCGCGTTCGAGGCGCTGCCGAAGCTGATCGACGACGTCCGCGACGAGGAGCTGAAGGCCGCGCTGCAGGAGCATCTCGAGCAGACGCGCTACCACGCGGCCCGCGTCGAGGAGGCGTTTCGCGCCCTCGGCGGCGAGCCCACGTCGGCGCGGAGCGCCGAGCTCGACGGTGCGCTGAAGCAGCACGACGAGCAGCAGGTGACCGAGCCGACGCTGCGCGACCTCTTCCACGCGTTCGGCGCCGCCCGCACCGAGCACCTCGAGCTCGGCCTCTACGACGCGCTGCTCGCGCTCGTCGGCGGCGACGCCTCGCAGCTGCTCGCCCGGAATCGGGGCGAGGAAGAAGACGCGCTCGGGAAGCTGCAGACGATCGCAGAACGGCTCCGCACCGAGCTCCCGTCGTAGCACCGCCGGCAACCAGGTTGCACGTCGCGAGCGGAGCCTCGCGCAGCCATGTCCCGCAACCTGGTTGCGAGACATGTCCCGAGCAGAGCTGCGGCTCGCGACGCTGACTCCTCGCACCGCGTGCGGCGCCGCCGCCGGCGACCAGGTTGCGCGTCGCGAGCGGCGCCTCGCGCAGCCATGTCCCGCAACCTGGTTGCGAGACATGTCCCGAGCAGAGCTGCGGCTCGCGACGCTGCCTCCTCGCCCCGCGCGCGCCGCCGCGAGAAGCGTCGCGGGCCTAGAGCACGCGCTGCAGCGCGAGGATCGCGATCACGACCGCGACCGCGCCGGCGGCGAGGGCGAGCACCGCGGCGCCGAGCAGGACGCGGGGGTCGGAGCGGCGTCTCATCCGGCCGCTCGATCGTCGATCAAGGCGGAGAAGGCAGGCGCCCCCGGCGGGGTGACGTTCACGTTCAGGCCCCAGTGGCCGACCATCACGAGCGCCGACGCCTTGCGCGTGTAGACGCCCGGCGAGGTCTCGGCGAGGCCGTACTCCTGCTGCGGCATCTCCATGTCCAGCATGTTGAACTGGATCGTCACCTGCGCGTGTGAGACCGGCGCGCCGTTGCGGGTGAGCTTGACCCCGAACGAGTTCTCCGCGACCGCCTTGTTCGGGTCGATCAGGAGCTGCACCGTGTAGCCGTTGCGCGTGACGGTCTCTGCGACACGACCCGGGCCCACGTGCGCCTGCGCCGAGCTCTCGAGCGCGAACGCGGGCGGCGGAGGCGCGAGGCTCGAGAGGAGCGCCGCGGCGAACACCGCGCCCGCCACGATCAGCGCCTCACCGGCGACGAGCCCGCGCAGGAGTCGCGCCGCGGGCTCGCCGAGCTCGGCGCGCTGCACCGAGCGAACGAGGTTCGGCTTCGTGCGCAAGAGGTTCGTCGCGGCGAGCGGCATCGTCGCGAGCAGCAGTCCCGCCTTCAGGATGATCACCTTGCCGTAGCTCGTCTGCCACAGCGCCGAGAGCACGGGCAGGTGCAGGACGCTTGCGCCGACGCCGCTCGAGAAGAGCACGAGCACGGAGACGAACGCGACGTTCGAGAAGCGCGGCACCGTCACGATGAGGCCGCCGACGCGCTTCGCGACCGGCAGGCTCCGCCACACGACGACGAGCCCGAGCAGGCCGCCGATCCAGAGCGAGCTCGACACGAGGTGGAGCCAGTCGAACGCCACCGCGAGGCCGCGGGGCGCCGTCTGGCCGGCGTGCCCGGTCGTCCCGGGCAGGACGAGCGTCGCGGCCGCCGCGGCGAGCGCACCGCTCAGCGAGAGAAGCGAGGCGACGCTCCGCCGTGGCTGCTCGGGGCGGTCGGCCCAGAGCGCCACGAGCGCGGCGCCGACGAAGAGCGCAAAGCAGATCCAGAAATCGACGTAGCCGCGGCCGGCTTCGGTCGTCCGCCAGAGCGGCACGAGCGTGCCGAAGGCGAAGAAGGAGCGCACCGAGTCGATCGCCGTCGCCTCCTCGATGTAGATCGGCGTCGCGACGAGGCCGAGCACAGCCGCGACGACGCAGCCGATCGACAACGCGCGCAGCGTCGTCCCCTCGACGAGCCGGACCATCGGCCGCGCGATCAGCATGCGCAGGACGAAGAGGCCGATCGCCGACATCACCGTGAGGAACATCAGCCAGCGCGCGATCAGGAGCGGCGTCGTCGTCGCCGTGCCGTTGATGTGCGGCACGTTGAACTGCGGCACGGGGCCGGCGTTCGGTCCGACGGCGAACTGGAACGCGCTCTGCACCGGGTGCCCGTCGACGGAGATCGCGCGCCAGTAGACGAGGTACCACCCCTCGGGGACCCGTTTCAGCGGGACGATCAGCGTGTCGGGGTTCGAGGGCGAGCGGAAGAGCGGGCCGCTCGTCACCGAGCGACCTTCGGCGTCCGTGACGGAGATGATCGCGAAGCGCGGCTCGACCGCCTCGTCGAAGGTGAGCTCGACGTCCGGCGGCGGGCTGTTCAGCGTCACGCTCGCCTGCGGCACCGTGTGCGTCAGGTACGCGTGCGCGGACGCGGCCGCCGGCAGCACGAGTGCTGCGACGACGGCCGCGACCGCGATGCCGGTGGAGCGGCGCACGGTCAGGCGATCGGCCTCCCGCCCGCGCCGCCGCGGCCGAGGAGCGCGAAGCCGCCGAGGAGGATGCCGACCGCGCCGAGGACGAGCGCGACGATCGTGAGCGTCGAGGTTCCCCCGCCGATCGACGAGCGCGCCTCGATCGTCGGCGCCGGCGACGCGGACGACTCCGGGCCGCTCCAGTTGACGATCGAGCCGTCCGAGTACGTCTGCTGCACCTGGAACGTGTACGTCCCGGACTTCGCCGGCTGGGCGAGGAACTGGAAGAGCGAGTCCTCGCCGGTCGGCGTGCTCCCGCCGGTCCACGTCACCTGCTGGACGACAGCGTCCTCGCCGGAACCGGTCGACTGCACCTGCTGCTTCCAGCCGCTCGCGGGCACGAACGAGTCGATGCCGAAGCCGCTCGGGACCGTCAGCACGATCTTCGTCGTCGTCAGTCCCTCCTTCTCCGTCGGCACGGCGAGGCTGTAGAGCTGCAGCTCGTTCGAGAGCGACACCGCCGGGCTCACGCGCGCGTGCGCGAACGCGTCGGTGGAGAGGACGAGGGCGAGCGCCGCCAGCGCGACGAGCACGGCGCCTGCCCTGCGTACACGGGATGCCATCGGGTTCAGCGCTCCTTTCGGGAACGGTCGTTGCGTCCCACGGACGGGTCGGTCCGCGTGGGACGGGAAGGCGATTCGGTCGGCTGCTACCGGGAGGGCAGCGGCGGCGCGCGGCCTGCGGCAGAGGCCGCGAGCGGCGCGGGCCGCACGAGCGCGACCGCGACGGCGCGGCGCACCGGTGCGAGGAGACCGACCGGGACGGCCGGGCGCAGCGACTCGACGATGCGCGCGACCGATTCCGCGGTGCGCAGGAGCAGGCGCGCGATCAGGTACGCGGCGAGCCCGACCGGGATCTGCAGCAGGAGGCCGCGCCAGAACGTCGGCGCGAGCACCGCCCACCACGGGAAGAGCCCCGACGCGACGAACCGCTCGACGTGCTCCTGCACGACGAACGTGAGCGCCGGCAGCAGGACGAACGCCCACGGCGGCAGGCGCCGAACCGGCCGGCCGTGCAGCCGGTCGGCGACGACGAACGCGCAGACGACGAGCTCGACCGCGCCGGTGATCCCCAGTGCGACCGGCGCGAAGGCGAGATAGCCGTGACCGGAGTGCTGGAGGACGGCGAGCCGCAGCCGCGCCTGCGGGTAGGCCCACCAGTAGGCGAGCCCGTGCCCGGCCTGGGATCCCGCGATCACGAGCGGCAGGATCAACGCCCAGGTCGACGCGCGGCGCACTGCGCGAGATGTTACTCCGGCCGCGGGCGGCGGCGGTCGCGCAGCGCCCGCCAGAGACGGAGCGGCAACAGGGCCACGAGCGGTGCGCGGCGGCCGAGGTCGTCGCGGTCCTCGCGGTCGAAGACCCGTGCGAAGCGCTCGGCCTCGGCCGGCGAGGCGTACTCCTTGCTCCCGCCGCGCGTGCCGCAGCGCGCGCAGGACCACGACATCACGGACCCTGCCGCGCGGAACCGGTAGCGGTGGCCCAGCAGGCGGCACGCGAGCACAGGCATAACGTACGACCGCGCGGGTACCGGACGCCGCATGAGCGCGGCGACCGGAACGATCGAGACGAACATCCCCGGCCGGCTCGACCGCCTGCCGTGGTCGCGCTTCCACTGGCTCGTGATCGGCGGGCTCGGGACGGTCTGGATCCTCGACGGGCTCGAGGTGACGATCGTCGGCTCGATCGCGTCGCGCCTCACCGAGAAGGGGAGCGGGGTCGGGATGACCGCCGGGTCGATCGGCACCGCGGCGGCGATCTACGTGGTCGGCGCGTGCGTCGGAGCGCTCTTCTTCGGGCAGCTGACCGACCGCTTCGGCCGGAAGAAGCTCTTCATCGTCACGCTCGGCGTCTACTTCGTCGCGACCGCGGCGACCGCGTTCGCCTGGGCGCCCTGGTACTTCTTCCTCTGCCGCTTCTTCACCGGTGCCGGCATCGGCGGCGAGTACTCCGCGATCAACTCGGCGATCGACGAGCTGATCCCCGCGCGCGTGCGCGGCCGCGTCGACCTGATCATCAACGGCTCCTACTGGTTCGGGTCGGCGGCCGGAGCGGGCGCCGCGCTCTTCTTCCTCAGCTCGGTGTTCCCGACGAACATCGGCTGGCGGCTGACGTTCGGTCTCGGCGCGGTGCTCGCGCTCTCGATCATGCTCGTCCGCCGCAACGTGCCGGAGAGCCCGCGCTGGCTCTTCATCCACGGCCGCGAGGAGGAGGCGGAGCAGATCGTGCGCGACATCGAGCAGGGGGTCGAGCGCGACACCGGCGAGCGGCTCGAGGACGTCGACGACACGATCAAGGTGCGCCAGCGCGAGAGGATCCCGTTCCGGACGATCGGCAAGACCGCGTTCAAGCTCTATCCGCGCCGAGCGGTGCTCGGCGTGGCGCTCTTCGTCGGACAGGCGTTCATCTACAACGGCATCACCTTCAACCTCGGCGACCTCTTCAGCAAGTTCTACGCCGTGTCGTCGGGCTTCGTGCCGGTCTACATCGTCATCTTCGCGGTGGGGAACTTCCTCGGGCCGCTGCTGCTCGGCCGGCTGTTCGACACCGTCGGCCGCGTGCCGATGATCGCCGGCACCTACATCGGCTCGGCGGCAGTCGGCGCGGTGCTCGCGTTCCTCTTCGCGGGCAAGCAGCTCGGCTCGCCGTGGTCGTTCGAGGCGCTCATCTTCGCGACGTTCTTCCTCGCCTCTGCGGGCGCGAGCGCCGCGTACCTCACGGTGAGCGAGGTCTTCCCGATGGAGACGCGCGCGCTCGCGATCGCGTTCTTCTACGCCGTCGGCACAGGTCTCGGCGGGATCATCGGGCCGCTGCTCTTCGGGCACCTGATCGCGACGAACAACCGCACCTGGGTGATGGTCGCGTTCCTCGTCGGCTCCGTCGTGATGGCGCTCGGCGGCATCGCGGAGATCTTCCTCGGCGTCAAGGCCGAGCAGACGCAGCTCGAGGACATCGCGAAGCCGCTCACCGCGGAGGAGGCCGAGTCCGGCGAGCTGGCCGGCGAGGATGCCGACGAGGCGGTCTCGCGCGAGCGCGAGGACGAGGACGAGCGCCGGCGGCGGCGCGACGAGCGCCGATCGCAGCGCGAGCGCCACGGCGGCCGTCGCTACCGGCCGGGGCCGGGCCCCGGCGAGACGTTCTACTCGCCCGGCATGCTCGGCACCGCGCTGCACACGCGAACCGCGTCGCCGGGGCTTCTCGACCGCGAGGTCGACACGATCGCCTCGGCGCTCGAGGGCGCGGACCGGCCGCTCTCGCGCGACGAGCTGGCCCGGCGCGTCGGGGCGCGGCGCTGGGGTCCCGGCCGCTTCGGCAACGCGCTCGCCGCCGCCCTCGACGAGGGCCGGATCCGGCGCGCCGGCCGGCAGCGCTACGCCCCCGCGGAGCGCGAGACCTAGCGCGTTTCCTGGGTTCCGCTACACTCCCCCGGCGCGCGGGGCGCCGTAGCTCAGCTGGTTAGAGCGCTGCACTCATAATGCAGAGGTCGGTGGTTCGAGCCCACCCGGCGCTATTCGATCGCGTTCACCTCGAGGTAGAGAGAAGAGATGGCCACCGGAGTCAGAGTCGCAATCACGCTCGCCTGCACCGAGTGCAGGCGCCGCAACTACCAGACCAACAAGTCGAAGCGGAACTCACCGGACCGCGTGGAGTTCAAGAAGTACTGCCGCTGGTGCGGCCGCCACACGCCGCATCGGGAGACCCGCTAGGCACCTTGGATGGCCCGGCAGTCGCGTCAACAGCGGCGCGCACGGCGCGCGCAGGAGCCGGCCCTCGCGGGCGGGCCGCCGCCGCGCGGCCCGGTGCCGCCGACCGCGAACGGCGGCGACCCGGGGCCGGAGCGCCGGCCGCGCACGGTCGCCGCGCAGGAGCGGCGCTTCCCGGGGGCGGGCGTCGTCCGCTTCGTCCAGGAGTCGATCGCCGAGCTCAAGAAGGTCGAGTGGCCGAACCAGCAGGCTGTGATCAGCGGCACCGCCGTCGTGCTGATCGCGTGCCTCATCGTCGGCACCTACCTCTGGCTGAACGACGAGCTCTGGAAGTACGTCGTCAAGCACGTGCTGCTGCGCTAAGGAGATAAGGACGAGACGATGTTTCAGTGGTACGTGATCAACACCTATTCCGGGCACGAGAACAAGGTGAAGGCGAACCTCGAGCACCGGATCGAGTCGATGGGCCAGCGCCCGCGCTTCCGCCGCGTCGTCGTCCCGACCGAGCAGGTGATCGAGACGAAGGACGGTCAGAAGGTGCAGGCCGAGAAGCGCGTCCTGCCGGGCTACGTGCTCGTGAACATGGACCTGAACGACGATGCCTGGACGGTCGTGAAGAACACGCCGGGCGTGACGGGCTTCGTCGGGGCGGGCTCGAAGCCCGTGCCGCTCTCGCAGCCGGAGGTCGACCGGATCCTGCACACGGGGACCGGCTCGGCCGCGCCGGCGCGCGCGCAGGTCGAGTTCCAGCTCGGCGAGTCGGTGAAGATCACCTCGGGTCCGCTCGCGGACTTCGACGGCGAGATCACGGACGTGAACGCCGACGCCCAGAAGCTCCAGGTGATGGTGAACATCTTCGAGCGGCAGGTGCCGGTCGAGGTCGGATTCGACAACGTGAAGAAGCTCGACTAGAGGACGTGGTATGGCGAAGAAGGTCCTGACACTGATCAAGCTCCAGATTCCCGGCGGGCAGGCGAACCCGGCGCCGCCGGTCGGCCCCGCGCTCGGCCAGCACGGGGTGAACATCATGGAGTTCTGCAAGGCGTTCAACGCGCAGACCGCCGACCAGAACGGCCGCATCATCCCGGTCGAGATCACGGTCTTCGAGGACCGCTCGTTCACGTTCATCACGAAGACGCCGCCGGCCGCCGTCCTGATCAAGGAGGCGCTGCGGATCGACAAGGGCTCCGCCGAGCCGAACCGCACGAAGGTCGGCCGGCTCACGCGCGACCAGGTGCGCTCGATCGCCGAGGCGAAGCTCGAGGACCTGAACGCGCGCGACGTCGACCACGCGGCGCTGATCATCGCGGGCACCGCGCGCTCGATGGGCGTGGAGGTGGACCTGTAATGGCGACGCGGGGCAAGCGCTACGTCGAGTCTCGCGGCCGCATCGACCGCGAGACGGTGTACTCGCCCGCGGACGCGGTCAAGATGCTGAAGGAGTTCCCGGGGGCGAAGTTCGACGAGACGGTCGAGGTGCACTTCCGGCTCGGCCTGAACGTCCGCCACGCGGACGAGCAGCTGCGCGGGACGCTCATGCTCCCGCACGGCAGCGGCAAGGACGTGCGCATCGCCGTCTTCGCCGAGGGCGACAAGGCGCGCGAGGCGCAGGAGGCGGGCGCGGACGTCGTCGGCTCCGCCGACCTCGCGAAGCGGATCGAGGAGGGCTTCACCGACTTCGACGTCGCGATCGCGACGCCCGACCAGATGGGGAACGTCGGCCGCCTGGGCCGCATCCTCGGCCCGCGCGGGCTGATGCCGAACCCGAAGACCGGCACGGTCACCTTCGACGTCGGCAAGGCCGTCTCGGAGGCGAAGGCCGGCAAGCTCGAGTACCGCACCGACCGCGGCGCGAACGTCCACGTCTCGATCGGCAAGAAGAGCTTCGACACGCGCGCGCTCGTCGAGAACTACGCCGCGGTCGTCGAGGAGATCGTCCGCGCGAAGCCCGCTGCGGCGAAGGGCCGCTACATCCGCCAGATCACGTTGACCTCGACCATGGGCCCGGGCATCCACGTCGACCCGGCGCGGACCCGCGGTATCGTGGACGAGCTCGAGGAGCAGGCAGAGCACGTAACCGCATAAGCACAGCCCAATCGCCGAAGACAGGAAGCAGCCGCAAGGCAGAGGTCTTCCCGAGGCGGTGTTCGGTGCAAGAGGATCTCGTTTCGCCTCTTTCGCGAGCCCGCCGACGTGCGGGCTCGATCGTTTTTCAGGAGGTGATTCGATGAAGAAAGAGGCCAAGGAGCAGGTCGTCGCGGAGCTGACGGCGCGGCTGAAGGCGTCGGAGACGCTGCTCGTCGCGGACTACCGCGGCCTGACGATGCCGCAGATCGACGCGCTCCGCTCGCGCCTGATCGAGAGCGGCGCCCGCTTCAGCGTCGTCAAGAACACGCTCACGCGGCGCGCGGCCGAGGCGGCGGGCGCGGACGCGCTCCTCGCCCTGCTCGAGGGGCCGAGCGCGATCGCGTTCCTCGAGGCCGGCGGCGACATGGTCGCCGCCGCGAAGGCGCTCGCCGACGCGGCGCGCGAGACCCGGGTGCTCGCGATCCGCGGCGGGATCATGCAGGGCCGCACGGTCTCGGCCGCCGAGGTCGAGAGCCTCGCCACGCTGCCGCCCGTCGACGTGCTGCGCGGCCAGGTGCTCGGCGCGATCATCGCTCCGCTCAGCGCGCTGCAGGGCCTCGTCACCGCCCCGCTGCAGAACCTGTACGGGCTGATCGACGCGAGGATCGAGCAGCTGCAGGCGCAGGGAGATACAGCGGCCGCAGCCGAGGCATCGCCTTCGGACGAGGAGCCCGAGCCTGCCGCCGAGGAGCCGGCGGCGGACGCAGACGAACCCACACCGGCGGACGCGGCAGCGTCCGCCTCCGACGACAGCACCGAACAGGAAGAGGAGACGAACTAGACATGGCAGCAGTGGACACGATCTTCGAGTCGCTCGGGAGCCTCACGGTGCTCGAGCTCGTCGAGCTGAAGAACAAGATCGAGGAGGAGTGGGGCATCACGGCCGCCGCTCCGGT
>Ga0070741_10011703_pt1 | contig 16108 bp, 8 predicted proteins | sample Coa_R1_4_FD_66440 | JGI IMG/M metagenome (GOLD analysis project Ga0070741, IMG submission 66440) | Surface soil microbial communities from Centralia Pennsylvania, which are recovering from an underground coalmine fire - Coalmine... | ecosystem: Environmental > Terrestrial > Soil > Unclassified ...
CAGTAGGGCGTCTTCCAGGGTGGCGGTAACGAGCAGCGACGGCGCCGACGCGACGGCGCGGTAGGCCGCCACCGCCGCGTCCTCCGGCGGGGCGGCCTCGCTCCCGGCCACGCGCGCCAGGCGCCCGGCGACCGTGCGTTCGGCTTCCTCGTCGACCTCGACGCCGATGGCGTGGCGGGCGCGCACGTCGGCGCCGGTCGCCACACCTGCGACCGTCGGCAGGTCGTGGGTCGTGACCGCGGCGAGGGCGCCGACCGGCCACGCCGAGGCCGGCGCGTCCTCGAACCACAGGAGCCGGTACGACAGAACGCCCCATTGGGCGAGCGCCTCGCGGAACCAGGGCTCCACGGTCCCGAGGTCCTCGCCCACCACGAACGCCCCGGCACGCGTCGCCTCGAGCGCCACCACGTTGAGCAGGTCCTCCCACGGGTAGCTGACGTAGACGCCCTCCGTCGGTGAGTGCCCCTCGGGCACCCAGAACAGCCGCGACAGCCCGGCCACGTGGTCGATCCGCACACCGCCACCGCCCTCGACGGCGGCGCGCACGATCTGCACGAACGGCTCGTAGCCGGCGGCCCGCAGGCGCCACGGGTCGAACGGCGGGAACCCCCAGTCCTGGCCGTTGACATTGAACTCGTCGGGCGGCGCGCCCACCGTGACCCCTGAGGCGATCACGCCCTGCCACTGCCATGCGTCGGCACCGCCAGGGTCGGCGCCGATCGCCAGGTCCGAGATCAGGGCGGGCCCCTCGCTCGCCGCGGCGTCGAGCTGGCGCTCGACCAGCCACTGCAGCCAGCTGTGGAACCACACGCGGTCCCGGTGCGCGGCCACCCAGGCGGCGACGTCGCGGCCACCCGGCTCGCGCAGGCCGGCGGGCCACGTGCGCCAGTCGGCCCCGTGCTCCTCGGCGAGCGCCGCCCACGTGGACCACCCGAGCAGCAGCTCCCCCCCGTACGCCGCCCACCGGGCGAACTCGTCGCTCGGCCCCGACGCGGCCCACGCCCGCGCCAGGGCGTCGCGCTTCAGCCGCCAGATGCGGTCACGGTCGATCCGCGGGTCGGCGGACAGGGCGCGCCCTTCCGGCGCCAGGTCGAGGGGTGCGCCGGGGACGTCCTCGACGCGGAGGTAGCACGGGTTACGCCAGCGCCGGCTCGCCGGGTAGTAGGGCGACGGTTGCTGGTGCTCGGTCGGGGCGACGCCATGGAGCGGGTTGACCAACAGCACCCGCCCGCCCGCAGCGGCCGTCCACCGGGCGAGCTCGCGCAGGTCGCCGAGGTCGCCCATCCCCCAGCTGTGGCGCGACCGGGCGGCGTAGAGCTGCACGGCCCACCCCCAACCGCGCGCCGGGAGGGGGCAGGTCCCCGGGCTGACGATGAGGCGGACGTCGCCGACGGGGCCGCTCAGGTGGTGGTACCCGAGGGGCAGGTCCTCGGGCGGCACCCACCCCGACACGACGCGGCATTCTCCGTCCTCGGTCGTGAGGCGCGCCGACCACGGCACGTGCACCCCGTCGGCCCGGCGCACGACCCACGTGCCCGCGGGCGGGGGCGCGTCGGCCGTGGCACGCATGGCGCGCAACGCGGCCTCCGTCCCGGCGGGCGGTGAGGGCACCCACTCGCCGCGTACGTCGTGGTAGCCGGCGGCGATCCCCCAGGCGCGCAGGTCAGGCATCAGCGAGGTACAGCACGCCGAGCGGTGGGAGCCGCAGCACGACCGACCACTCGAAGCCGTGGCTGGGCTCTGGCTGGGCCTCCACCACGCCGTTGACCACGTCGCTCCCCGCGAAGACGGGCGCGTCCGTCGTCAGGATCTCGTGCCACACGCCGTCGTGGGGCACGCCGACGCGGTAGCCCTCGCGCGGGACCGGCGAGAGGTTGGCGACGCAGACGACCGGGTTGCTCCCGTCGGCGGCGAAGCGGACGAACGACAGGCAGTTCTGGTCGGCGTCGTTGGCGTCGACCCAACGGAACCCGGCCGGGTCGAAGTCGAGCTCCCACAGCGCCGGGTACCTGCGCATGAGGAGGTTGAGCGTACGCACCAGCGCCTGCACGCCGCGGTGCTGCTCCCACTGCAGCACGCCCCAGTCGAGCTCACGGTCCGCGGACCACTCCCGCTCCTGGGCGATCTCGCCGCCCATGAACAGCAACTGGCGACCGGGGTGCGCCCACATCCACGCGAGCAGGGCACGCAGGTTGGCCATCTGCTGCCAGCGGTCGCCCGGCATCTTGTTGAGCAGCGACCCCTTGCCGTGCACGACCTCGTCGTGCGACAGCGGCAGGACGAAGTTCTCGGTGAAGGCGTACAGCAGGCCGAACGTCAGCTCGTTGTGGTGGTAGCGGCGGTGCACGGGCGTGTGGGAGAAGTAGTCGAGCGTGTCGTGCATCCAGCCCATGTTCCACTTGAACGTGAAACCGAGGCCGCCCGTGTAGACGGGCCGCGAGACCGCCGGCCATGCCGTGGACTCCTCGGCGACCGTGCAGACACCCGGGTACTTCCCGTGCAGCAGTTCGTTGACCCGCCGGACGAACGCCACCGCCGCCAGGTTCTCGTTGCCGCCGAACTCGTTGGGCACCCACTGCCCCGGTTCGCGCGAGTAGTCGAGGTACAGCATCGACGCGACGGCGTCGACGCGGATGCCGTCGATGTGGAACTCCTCGACCCACGCCTGTGCGCTGGCCTCGAGGAAGTTGGCGACCTCGTTGCGCGCGTAGTTGAAGATGAGCGTGCCCCAATCGGGGTGCTCGCCCTGCCTGGGGTCGGCGTGCTCGAACAGCGCGGTGCCGTCGAAGCGCGCCAGCGCCCACGCGTCACGCGGGAAGTGGGCCGGCACCCAGTCGACGATCACGCCGACCCCGTGCTGGTGCAGGGTGTCGACCAGGAACCGGAAGTCATCGGGATCGCCGTAGCGCGCCGTCGGCGCGAAGTACGACGTCACCTGGTAGCCCCACGACCCGCCGAAGGGGTGCTCGGCCAGCGGCAGGAACTCGACGTGCGTGAACCCGAGGTCCGTGACGTACGCGGCGAGCAGCGGTGCGACCTCGCGGTACGACAGCGGCCGGCCGTCGGGCGTGTGGCGCCAGGAACCGAGGTGGACCTCGTAGACGCTGAACGGCCGCTCCAGCGGGGGCGTGGCCGTCCGCTCTGTGAGCCAGGTGCCGTCGCCCCACGCGTGGCTCGAGCGGAACACGCGGCTGGCCGACCCCGGCGGCTCCTCGGCCCACGCGGCGAACGGGTCGGCGCGCAGCTGCAGGTGCCCGGCGGCGTCGATGAGCTCGTACTTGTAGTGGTCGCCCGGGCGAGCGGCGGGCACGAACAGCTCCCACACACCGGAGCTGCCGAGCTGGCGCATGGGGTGGACGCGGCCGTCCCACTGGTTCCAGTCGCCGACGACGCGGACCACCTGAGCATTGGGCGCCCAGACCGCGAACGCCACGCCTTCGACGCCCTGGTGGGCGCGGGCGTGGGCGCCGAGCGCGCCCCACAGGTGTTCGTGGCGGCCCTCGCCGAACAGGTACAGGTCAAGCTCGCCGACGGTCGGCCAGAAGCGGTAGGGGTCCTCGCGCTCTTCGACCACGCCGCCTGGCCACTCGATGCGCAGGGTGTAGGGCGGCAGAGCGCCCGGCCCGGCGGGCCCGGCGTCGGCCTCCCAGAGCCCTGCGGGGTGCACGCGCCGCGCCTCGGCAGTGCGGTCGGGGAACCTGACCGTGACCGCGTCGGCCCGTCCGGGCACCCACGCACGCACGACCACCGAACCGTCGACGGCGTGGGCGCCGAGCAGCCGGTGCGGGTCGGAGTGGCGCCCGGCCACCAGGCGCTGCACCCCGAGGTCGACGGGGGGCGCCGCGGCGCGCGCCGGTTCGCTCACCGGTCGCTCCGGGCCAGCACGGCGCGCAGGCCCTCGAGGGGGATGTCGACCCAGTCCGGCCGGTTGCCCTGCTCGTAGGCCACCTCGTACACCGCCTTGTCGACCTCGAACGCGGTGAGCAGCGCGTGGGCGGCGGCGGGGTCGCGCGGCACGAGCTCGCCGGCCCGTTCGACGTAGGCGCCGAGGAAGGCGTCGCGTGCGGCGCGTTCCCACTCGGCGGCCTGGGCGGCGGGCGCGCCCCGGCGGCGAGCGGTGCCCGCCGCATAGCCGAACGAACGCAGCATGCCCGCCACGTCGCGAAGCGGTGACGACGGCGCCCGCCGTTCGGCCAGCGGCCGCGTCGGCTCGCCCTCGAAGTCGAGGACGTACCACCGCGCGCCCGAGCGCAGCACCTGGCCGAGGTGGTAGTCGCCGTGCACGCGGATGGCGACGCCCGCGTCGCGCAGGCCGCGGACGCGGTCGATCGCCGCCCGCACGGCATCGCCGTCGATGTGGTCGTGGGCCGCCGACGCCACGCGCGCGGTGGCCGCGTCCGCCCACTCGGCAGGCGAGGCGGGCCAGGTCCCGAACGCGCGGGCGAGCGCCTCATGGAGCGCGGCCGTCACGGCACCGATGTCGTGGGCCTCCTCGGTGAACGGCCGGCCTTCGAGCGCCGCGCCGACGGCAAGCTCCCATCCGTCCGCCCCACCGGCGAGGAAGCGCTGCACGACGGCGAGGTCGTCGCCGTCGTGGCGCCACACGCCGAGCGGCTCGGCGACATGGTCGAACCCGGCGCGCCACAGCCCGGCACTGACCTCGACGTCGGGGTTCGGCGACGCCAACCGGCGGAACAGCTTGAGGATGTAGGCGTCGTCGTAGACGACCGAGGAGTTCGACTGCTCGGCGCCGAGGGCCCGGGCCGTGCGGGCCTCGAGGCCGGGGGCGACGGCGCGCAGCACGGCGAGGGCGAGCCGCTCGTCGGCCAGCGCGTCGAACACGACCGCCGGCCGGCCCCCGATCTCGACGTGCGCGACCGTCGCCGCGTCGTCCGGGGCGCGATCGCCGATGCCGAGGAGGAGCTGGTAGCGGTCGTCGCCCACCTCAGCGATCACGCGCACCATGTCGGGCGCCAGCTCCTCGACGGGCCCCACGCGCACGGGTCGGTCCTGGTCCTTCGCGCCGTACCAGCGCTGCCGGGCAAGGAACGCCGGGAGCGCCCGAGCCAGGTCGTCGGTCAGGTTCACCCCCCCACCTCCGAGAGGTCGAACCAGAAGAAGCCGAACGGGGGCAGCGTGAGCAGGTAGGGGAGGTCGCCGATCTGCGGGAACGGCACCCGTCCGGTCAGCTCGATCGGGCGGCGGCCGTTGAACTCCTCGAGCGGCACCTCGCACGGCTGTGCCAGGCGCGAGAGGTTGTGCACGCACAGCACGGTGTCGCCCGTCCGTTCCGCCGCATCGGAGTCCTCCGGCGGGCGCTCGGGCTCAGAACGGATGTAGGCGAAGATCGCCGGGTTCTCCACGTCGAGGACCTCGAAGCGGCCCGTGCCGAACACGGGGTGCTGGTTGCGGACGTGCAGCATCCGGCGGACCCACTGGAGGAACGAACTCGAGTTGCGCATCTGGGCTTCCACGTTGACGGCTTGATACCCATACACGGGGTCCATCAGCGGGGGCAGGTAGAGCTGGGCGAAATCCGCCCCGCTGAAGCCGGCGTTGCGGTCGGGCGCCCACTGCATGGGCGTGCGGACACTGTCCCGGTCGCCTAGGTACACATTGTCGCCCATCCCGATCTCGTCGCCGTAGTACATCACCGGCGAGCCGGGGAGGCTGAACAACAGGGCGTGGAACAGCTCGGCGATGCGGCGGTCACCGTCGAGCAGCGGCATGAGCCGCCGGCGGATGCCGATGTTGAGCTTCATGCGCGGGTCCTTGGCGTACTCCGCGTACATGTAGTCGCGCTCCTCGTCGGTCACCATCTCGAGGGTCAGCTCGTCGTGGTTGCGCAGGAAGATCCCCCACTGGCAGGGCGCGGGGATCTCGGGCGTCTGGGCGAGGATCTCGGTGACCGGCAGCCGCGTCTCGCGGCGCACCGACATGAACATCCGGGGCATCAGCGGGAAGTGGAACGCCATGTGGCACTCGTCACCGTTCCCGAAATAGTCGACGACGTCGGACGGCCACTGGTTGGCCTCCGCGAGCAGCACGCGGCCCGGGTGGGTGGCGTCGACCTCTTTGCGGAGGCGCTTCAGGAAGGCGTGGGTCTCGGGCAGGTTCTCGCCGTTGGTGCCGTCGCGCTCGAACAGGTAGGGCACGGCGTCGAGGCGGAACCCGTCGAGGCCGAGGTCGAGCCAGTACCGGACGACGGCGAGCATCGTCTCTTGCACCTCGGCGTTGTCGTAGTTGAGGTCGGGCTGGTGCGAGAAGAACCGGTGCCAGTAGTACTGCTCGCGCTCGGGCCCGTACGCCCAGTTCGAGCGCTCGGTGTCGGTGAAGATGATGCGGGCCTCGGGCCAGCGGCGGTCGTCGTCGGCCCAGACGTACCAGTCGGCTTTGGGGTTGTCACGGCTGGCGCGCGATTCGAGGAACCAGGGGTGCTGGTCGCTCGTGTGGTTCATCACCAGGTCGGCGACGATGCGCAAGCCGCGGCGGTGGGCCTCCTCGACGAGGAACGTGACGTCGGCGAGGTCCCCGTACGCGGGGAGCACGGTCCAGAAGTCGCTGATGTCGTAGCCGCCGTCACGCAGGGGTGACTGGTAGAACGGCAGCAGCCACAGGCAGTCCACGCCGAGCCATTCGAGGTAGTCGAGCTTCTGGGCGAGCCCGGCGAGGTCACCGGTGCCGTCGCCGGACGCGTCATAGAAGCCGCGCACGAGCACCTCGTAGAACACCGCCCGTCGGTACCAGTGCGGGTCGGTGGTCGGGTCGAGCGGGACCGGCATCAGTGCGGGGCGGGCATCAACGCGGGGCGGCCGGGGCTCACGCCACGTCCGCGGCGCGGCGCAGGTGGATGACGTGCGCCGGGCGCCACGTCTCGAGGCGCACGTACGCGTCCGCCCCCTGCCAGTGGAACACGTCGCCCGACAGCTCGTCGTAGGCATGCAGCGGCTCGTCCCAGTGCAGCCCGAGCGCGCCGAGGTCGAGGTGCACGAGCCCCTCGGCAAAGCCGCTCGGGTCGACGCCGACGATGACGAGCACGGTGTCGACATCCCCGCCCGCCGTCACGCCCTGCTTCGAGTAGGCCACGAAGGCGTCACCGGTCGTGGGGTGGAAGCGCAGCGTGCGCAGCTCGGCCAGCGCGGGGTGGCGGCGCCGGATGCCGTTGAGCTGGGCCAGCACGGGGGCGATCGAACGGGGGTCGTCGAAGTCGCGGTGCTTGAGCTCGTACTTCTCCGATTCGGCGTACTCCTCGTTGTCCTCGGACGCCGGCTGGTTCTCGATCAGCTCGTAGCCCGAGTACACGCCCCACGACGGCCCGAGCGTCGCGGCCAGCACGGCGCGCTGGACGAATACCCACGGCTGGCCGCGCCGAAGCGGCCCGGCCAGGATGTCGGGGGTATTGGGCCACAGGTTGGGGCGGAAGAAGTCCGACGCGGGGCCGTGGGCGAGCTCCTCGCCATAGGCGACGATCTCGTCTTTCGAGGTGCGCCACGTGAAGTACGTGTAGCTCTGGCTGAACCCGATCTCCGCCAAGCGGTGCATGACCGCCGGGCGGGTGAACGCCTCCGACAGCAGCACCACGTCGGGGTGGCGGGCGCGGACCTTGGCGATCAGCCACGACCAGAACGCGAACGGCTTGGTGTGGGGGTTGTCGACGCGGAAGATGCGGACGCCCTTGGCGATCCAGAACTCGAGGACCTCGAGGCAGGCGCGCCACAGCTTCACCCGGTCGGCGTCGTCGGGCGGGAGGAAGTTGATCGGGTAGATGTCCTGGTACTGCTTGGGCGGGTTCTCGGCGAAGCGGATGCTGCCGTCGGGGCGGTGGCTGAACCATTCGGGGTGCTCACGGACCCACGGGTGGTCGGGCGAGCACTGCAGCGCGAAGTCGAGCGCCACCTCCAGGCCGAGCCGCCCGGCCTCGGCGAGGAAGGCCTCGAAGTCGGCGAACGTACCGAGCGCGGGGTCGATGGCGTCGTGGCCCCCGTCGGCGGACCCGATGGCCCACGGGCTGCCGACGTCGCCGGGCGAGGCGGCGAGGGTGTTGCCCGGGCCCTTGCGCGCCGTGGTCCCGATGGGGTGGATGGGCGGTAGGTACACGACGTCGAAGCCGAGGCCGGCCACGTACGGCAGCTGGCACGCGGCGCCCTTCAGGCCCCCGTAGCTGCGCGGGAACAGCTCGTACCAGGCCCCGACGGCGGCGCGCGGCCGGTCCACCCAGATGGCCCACGGGCCGCTCGTCGTCGTGCGTTCGCGGTCGGGCAGCTGCGAGAGGGCGGCGGAGACCTCGGGGTCGAGGCCGGCGTCGGCCCGGTCCCCGGGGTCGAGGGTCTCATCGCGCAGCATCCCGACGATCCGGGCGACGCGCGACGACAGCTCCTCGGGGAGCCGGTCGCACTCGGCCTCCATGAGGCGGGCGCCCTCCTCGAGCTCCTGCTCGATGTCCTGCCCGGCTGCCGCCTTCGCCCGCACCCGGTGGCGCCACGTCGCATGGGCGTCGACCCACCCGTCGATGACGTACTCGTGGGCGCCGAGCTCGCCCGGGACGAGGGCGACGACGAAGCGGTCGTTGCCCAGCGAGGTCATCGGGGCATCGGTCCATTTCTTCTTCCCGCACGGCCGCCACCGGGCGCGGGCAGCCACCACGTCGTGGCCATCGGCGAACACGTTGGCCGACAGGTCGAGGCGCTGGCCGACGGTCGCCTTGGCCGCCGAGACCCGGTCCGGCGTCCGCGGGCGGACGTCGTCAATGACGACCCGCACCAGGGGGGTGTTCATCTTGCCGCCCTTGCCCGTCTTGTCGGGACGCTCCTTCGGGGGCACACGGCCCACGGTAGCGGCGCGGGGAGCGGTTACCTTCACACCCATGGAGGCACTCCCGTGAAGGCCGTGGTCAGCTTCGTGGTCCGGGCGCGCGTGCCGGAACGGCTTGCCCCGCTCATCGAGCTCGCCCACAACTTGCGGTGGTCATGGGACGACCGGACGCGCGAGGTATTCCGCTGGATCGACCCCGAACGGTGGGAGCGGTCGGGCCACGACCCGGTGCGGCTGCTCGGGCTCGTGCCCGCATCGCGCCTCCAGGACCTGTCGCACGACGCCTCGTTCCTCGGGTTCATGAACGAGGTCTCTGACGAGCTGCACCGCTACCTCGCCGCGCCCGCGTGGTTCCAGGACCGCAGCGGGTCGCCGCTCACGTCGGTGGCCTACTTCTCCCCCGAGTTCGGGATCGCCGAGGCGCTCCCCCAGTACTCCGGCGGCCTCGGGGTGCTGGCGGGCGACCACCTCAAGGCGGCGAGCGGGCTCGGGGTGCCGATCACGGGTGTCGGGCTGCTGTACCGCCACGCCTACTTCCACCAGGAGCTCGACGCCGACGGGTGGCAGCTGGAGCGCTACCCCACGCTCGACCCGCACACGATGCCGCTCGAGCTGGTCGAGGGGGTACGGATCGCCGTCGATCTCGCCGGCAGGCAGCTCCACGCCCAGGTGTGGCGCGCCAACGTCGGGCGCGTGCGGCTGTACCTGCTCGACGCCGACGTCGACGACAACGACGACGAGCTCCGCCAGGTCACCGACCGCTTGTACGGCGGCGACCACGAGCACCGCCTGCGCCAGGAGATCCTCCTCGGCATGGGCGGCGTGCGCGCCCTCGCCGCGCTCGGCGAGACGCCGCAGCTGTTCCACATGAACGAGGGCCACGCGGGGTTCTGCACGCTCGAGCGCATCCGCTCGCTGTGCCGGGCCGGGCCGGAGGCGTCCCGGCCTGGACCTGGCGCGCCCGGGCTCGGCCTGTCGGTCCCCGAAGCCATCGAGGCTGTGCGGGCCTCGACCGTGTTCACGACGCACACGCCGGTGCCGGCGGGGATCGACCGGTTCGACCGGTCGCTGATGGAGCGCTACTTCTCGGGTTGGGCCGCCGACGTCGGCCTGTCGATGGACCAGCTGATGGCCCTCGGCCACGAGCCGGGCGAGCCCGCCGACGCCCCCTTCAACATGGCGGTGCTCGGGCTGCGCCTTTCCGGCGCGGCGAACGCGGTCTCGAAGCTGCACGGCGCGGTCAGCCGGCGGATGTTCGGTGGGCTCTGGCCGGACGTCCCCACCGACGAGGTCCCCATCGGGTCGGTGACCAACGGCGTGCACGCGCGGACGTGGGTCAGCGAAGAGATGAACGAGCTGTTGTCGAGGCGCGTGCTGCCCGAATGGCCGGACGCCCCGGCCGACCGCTGGGAGCACATCACCGACGCGCCGCCCGAGGAGCTCTGGCGGGCGCGCACGCTCGGGCGCGAGCGGCTGGTCGGGTTCGTGCGTGCCCGCTTGCGCGCGTCCGCGGCCGCCCGCGGGGAGACCGACACCGGGTGGATCGACCACGCCTTCGACCCGGCGGCGCTCACCATCGGTTGGGCGAGGCGCTTCGCCACGTACAAGCGGGCGACCCTGTTGCTCGCGCAACCCGAGCGCCTCCGGCGCCTGCTGCGCGACTCGGAGCGCCCCGTGCAGCTCCTGTTCGCAGGCAAGGCGCACCCTGCCGACGACCGCGGCAAGGAGATGATCCGGGCCATCGTGCAGGCCAGCCGCGACCTCGAGCTCCGGACGCGGATGGTGTTCCTCGAGGACTACGACATGGCGCTGGCGCGCGTCCTCTACCAGGGCGTCGACCTGTGGCTCAACACCCCGCGCCGGCCGCAGGAGGCGTGCGGGACGAGCGGCATGAAGGCCGCGCTCAACGGCGTGCTGAACTGCTCCGTGCTCGACGGGTGGTTCGACGAGCTCTACAACGGCGTGAACGGGTGGGCCATCACGTCGGCGGAGTCGCACGGCGACCTCGCGAGGCGCGACGACGTCGAAGGCTCGGCGCTGTTCGACCTGCTCGAGAACGAGATCGTGCCGGCCTTCTACGACCGGCGCGGCCATGGCGGCGGGCCTGGGCGGTGGCTCGATCGGATTGCCGCCTCGCTCGCGTCCCTCGGACCGGCGGTCTCCGCTTCGCGCATGGTCCGCGACTACGTGTGCGACATCTACGAGCCGGTCGCGGCGCGCGCGTCCGAACTTTCGGTCGACGGGCACGCGCGCGCCAGAGCGCTCGCCGCCTGGAAGGAACGGACGGTGTCCGGGTGGCCCGGCGTGCACATCACCGGTGTCCAGACCGACGACTCGCCGACCGAGCTCGGCGCCACGCGGAAGGTCTTCGCGTCCGTCGCACTCGGGGCGCTGTCGCCCGACGATGTCGCGGTCCAGCTCCTCCACGGCCCCGTCGGGCCCGACGGCGAGCTCGAACGGGCCACGGTCATGACGATGCAGCCCGCGGGCGAGGGCGGGTTCTGGGGAGAGTTCGCGTGCGACGCCGCCGGGCGCTACGGCGTCACCGTTCGGGTCGTGCCCGCCCATCCCGACCTGGCCACGTTCGCCGACGTCGGCGTCGTCACCTGGGTCGACGCCTGAACGGCCGGGCGCCCGATGCGTCGTGGACGGCCGTCCGACCGTCAAGGCCGGGCGGCACCGACGAGCGCGTCGGTCCGCATCGGCACGATCCGGACGGGCACGCCACTGTGCGCCGCCTCGACCATCATGCCGCTGCCGACGTACATGGCCACGTGGTCGACCGGGGAGTCGTAGAAGAGCAGGTCGCCCGGGGCCAGGTCGGCCACGTCGGCAACGACGGCGGGCAGCATCTGCTGTTGCGCGGCGGCGTTGTGGGGCAGTGAGACCCCGGCGGCGGCCCACGCGAACATCGTCAGGCCCGAGCAGTCGAAGTTGTCGGGGCCAGCGCCCGCCCACTGGTAGGGCTTGCCGAGCTGGGCCTCGGCCGTCGCGACGGCGATCGACGCCTGCGGGCGGGGAGTCGGCGCTGGGCCGGCCGGGGCGACCGTCGTCCCGGGGCCAATGGTGGTCGTGGGCAGGCCGACCGTCGTCGTCGTCGTGGTCGTCCGCGGCAACGTCGTGGTCGGCGCGACGGTCGTCGCCGTCCGGGGCGCGACGGTCGTCGTCGTGCGGGGCGCGACGGTCGTCGTCGTCGCGCGCGGCACGACGGTCGAGGTGGGCGCGACGGTCGTCGTCGTGCGCGGCAACGTCGTCGTGGTGGGGCCGACGGGCGTGGTGGGCGCCGGCGTGGCCAGCGCGGCGTTGACCTGCTGGACGAGCGTGTCGGCGACCGCCGCCCCGCCCCCGACCAGCGTGAGCCGGGCGGGCCGGAGCCGGCGCAGTTCAAACACCACGGCTGGCGGAGCCGACGCGGTCCCCACCAGGAGCACCGGTCCGCGTCCTCCGGCGGCGCCGGCCGCGGTCAGCGCGTCAGGGAAGGCCTGGCCCGTGGCGAGGAACGCCATCGAGGCACCGGACGGGAAGGCGGTCGCGCTGACTGCGGCCGCCGTGGCGTAGCGGTCTGCGCCCGCGACGCGGGTCACCGTGCTGTGCGACAGGACGTGAGCCAGGGTCGCCTGGGTCTGCTGGGCGACGGCGCCAGCCCCGCCGACGATGAACACCTGGCGCGGCTGCAGGCTGCCGAGGGCGAACGTCGTGGTGAGCGGGATGCCCTGCGGGGGGACGAGCAGGACCGGGCCGCGCCCGGCGGCGGCGGCGGCCGCGCTCAGGGCGTCGGGGAACGCCTCGCCGGTCGCCACCCATGCGACGGCGACCGGGCCTTTGAACGTCGCCGTGGCGACGGCCGCCGCGGTGGCGTAGCGGTCGGCGCCCGAGATGCGCGAGATCGCCGCGCCGGGCAGCGCTGCGTGCAGTCCGGCCTCGGTCGTCGCCGGCAACCCGGCCGTCCCGCCGACGATGACCACCTGCGACGGCCGGAGGCGCTGGAGCTCGGCGACGGTCGACGGTGGCAGCCCTGCGGCGCCGGCGAGGAGGACGGGCCCGCGGCCGCCGGCGGCAGCGGCCGCCGTCAGGGCGTCGGGGTAGTCGGCGCCCGTGGCGAGGTAGGCGACGCGGGCGCCCCCGGGGAACGTGGCGGCCGAGACCGCGGCTGCGGTGGCGTAGCGGTCACTCCCGAACAGGCGCGACGTGGCGGGGCCAGGGGCGGGCGGCGCGGTCAAGGTCGGCCCAGTCGAGGTCGGCGCAGTCGAGGTCGGCGCAGCCGAGGTCGGGCCCGTCGAGGTCGGGCCCGTCGAGGTCGCCGTCGTCGCGCCGACCGTCGCCGTGGTCGCCGTCGACACTGGGCCGAAGGCGGCGCCGGCAGCTTCGCCAAGCCCGATCAGGGCAGCTGCTGCGGACACCGACACGAAAAGCGCCGCCGCGACGCGAGTCCTCGCGCGTGGCCTCATACCCCTCAGGCATCGACCCGTTCGGGAGGACCTTGAGCCCGACTTGCCCGATTCGGCGCCCAATCAGCTGACGCGGCGCAACAACAGCAAGGAACGGCCACCCACGGTCACCGATGCACGCGCCCGCAGTGGTGCCAGGCCCTCCGAGACCTCGCCGGTCGCAGTGTCCACGATGGCCTCCCAGCCCGACGCCCACGCACGCGGCGGCAGCGTGAACGAGATGGGCTCGTGCCAGGCGTTGAGCAGCAGCAGGAACGTGTCGTCGGTCACCGGCTCGCCGCGCGGGTCCACCGCGCCGATGGCGTCACCGTTCAGGTACACAGCGATGGACTTGGCGACTCCGTCGTCCCAGTCGTGCTGGTCCATCTCCGTGCCCTCCGGCGTGAACCACCCGATGTCCTTGATCGTCTCACCGTGCAAGGGCCGTCCCTGGAAGAAGCGCGGCCGGCGGAAGACCGGGTGCTGCGTCCGCAGGCGCGTCAGCGTGCGCGCGAACTCGAGCAGGTCGGCGTTCTTCTCGAGCAACGACCAGTCGAACCACGAGATGGCGTTGTCCTGGCAGTACGCGTTGTTGTTGCCGCCCTGCGTTCGCCCGAACTCGTCTCCCCCGAGCAGCATCGGTACGCCTTGTGAGAGGAGCAGCGTGGCGAGGAAGTTGCGCTGCTGGCGACGCCGCACCTCGAGGATCGTCGGGTCGTCGGTCGGCCCTTCGACGCCGCAGTTCCATGACCGGTTGTCGTCAGACCCGTCGCGGTTCCCGTCCCCGTTCGCCTCGTTGTGCTTGCCGTTGTACGACACGAGGTCGGCGAGGGTGAAGCCGTCGTGGCAGGTCACGAAGTTGATGCTCGAGTGCGGGCTGCGCCCCTGCGAGCCGTACAGGTCGGAGCTGCCCGTCAAGCGGTACGCCATCTCGGCGAGGGCGCGGTCCTCGCCGCGCCAGTAGTCGCGGACGGCGTCGCGGTACTTGCCGTTCCATTCCGACCACAGCGGCGGGAAGTTGCCGACCTGGTACCCCCCCTGCCCCACGTCCCACGGTTCGGCGATGAGCTTCACCGTGCGCAGGACGGGGTCCTGCTGCACGAGGTCGAAGAAGCTCGACAGCCGGTCGACGTCGTGCAGCTCGCGCGCCAGCGTGGCGGCGAGATCGAAGCGGAACCCGTCGACGTGCATCTCCGTCACCCAGTAGCGCAGCGAGTCCATGATCAGCTGCAGCACGAACGGGTTGCGCATGTTGAGGCTGTTGCCCGTCCCCGTGTAATCGAGGTAGAGGCGCTTGTCGTCCTCCGTGAGCCGGTAGTACGCGGCGTTGTCCATGCCGCGGAGCGAGACCGACGGGCCGAGGTGGTTGCCCTCGCCCGTGTGGTTGTACACGACGTCCAGGATGACCTCGATGCCCGCCTCATGCAGCGCCTTGACCATGCGCTTGAACTCGTTGACCTGCTCACCGCGCTGGCCGGTCGAGCTGTAGCCGTTGTGCGGCGCCAGGTACGCGATCGAGTTGTACCCCCAGTAGTTCGTGAGGCCGCGGGCGACGAGGAAGCCGTCGCGGATGAACTGGTGCACCGGCAACAACTCGATCGCCGTGACACCGAGGTCGGTGAGGTGCGCGATCGACACGGGGTCGGCCAGCCCGGAGTACGTGCCGCGGATGGACTCGTCGATCCCGGGGTGCTGCTGCGTGTAGCCCTTCACGTGGGTCTCGTAGACGATCGTCCGGTCCCACGGCGTGCGCGGCGGCCGGTCATGGCCCCAATCGAAGTAGGGGTTGGCCACGACGCTCTTCGGCACGAGGTCGGCGTTGTCCTCGGTGCTCGGCATGAGGTCGGCGTCGTCGCGCCCCGTCTCGACATAGGGCATCACGCGGGGCGACCACTCGACTTCACCTTCGACCGCGGTCGCGTAGGGGTCGATGAGGAGCTTGGCGAAGTTGCAGCGGTTGCCGGCGCTGGGGTCGTAGGGGCCGTCGACGCGATAGCCGTAGCGCTGCCCGGGGCCGACGTTCGGGAGGTACCCGTGGTGGCAGTACGCCGTCACCTCCGGGAGCGCGACCTGCCGTTCGGTCCCGTCGTCGTCGAAGAGGCACAGCACCACGCGGTCCGCGACCCCGCTGAAGACGCTGAAGTTGGTCCCCGAACCGTCGTAGGTCGCGCCGAGCGGGTATGGCTGGCCGGGCCAGATCTTCAAGCAGGACCTCCGGGACGCACGCCTTCGTTCTACACGGGAGGCGGCGGTGTCGGCACCCTCCGGTACATTGTCCGGGCACTCCCCCCTCTGCCTGCCCATGCACGCCAGGGAGGAGCCATGCCACGGCCCTGTCAGTCACATCACCGTCGCGCCGTCGCGCCCGTCAGAACGCCGGAGGCGGCGCTCGAGGCCGTGGCGCTCGCCACCGACCACGGCCACACCCCCTGCGTGGTCGTCGGCGCACTCGACGCGGACCGCCTGCCCGCCGTGATGATCGCCGTGGACGGCGCGGCCACGCCAGACCTGCCGACCGTGGTCGAGATCGTGCTCCTGGGGGCCCGCGAGGTGGCGGCGGCGCTGTTCGTGGCCTCGAGCGGGCCGGGCGCGACGGCCCCCGATGAGGCGCTGTTCGAGTCGGTCGCGCAGCAGTGCGCGGCGGCCGGGGTCACGTTCCTCGAGTGGTTTGTCGCCGCCGCGCCGCTGTGGGTCGCCGTGGGTGAGGCGCGCCGCCGTCCCTCGGAGTGGTGAGGGCCGCGGTCGACGGCGTCGCGGCCTCGGGGCCTTGCGGCCTCGGGGCCGGGCACGCTGGGGCTGCTTGACCGGGCGGTCGGAGTCCCGAGCCGCCTGGTGGCGCGAAATTCGCGCCATGCGGCAAAAAATTCGCG
>Ga0070741_10011704_pt1 | contig 16108 bp, 12 predicted proteins | sample Coa_R1_4_FD_66440 | JGI IMG/M metagenome (GOLD analysis project Ga0070741, IMG submission 66440) | Surface soil microbial communities from Centralia Pennsylvania, which are recovering from an underground coalmine fire - Coalmine... | ecosystem: Environmental > Terrestrial > Soil > Unclassified ...
GTGCCGGCTCTCGCCAAGTGCGTCTTCCTGGGGTGCTCCCCCGCTCCTCCTGTTGGAAAAAGGGGCCGTCCTCCGACGACCCCAACCTCAACCGATTCTACTGCGGGCGCCGGTCCCCCGCGACCATCTCCGAGATCCCGGGTCGGCGATCACCGCTCGCGCCCGCCCCGGCGTCGCAGGTGCCCCCGGACGACCGCCCGCCTGCCGAACGACTCCCCACGCAGCTCCGCCAGGTGCTCCAGGAGCTGACGCTCCTCGCGGCGGAGGTCCTCGGGCGTGCGCACGTGCACGGTGAGGAACAGGTCCCCGCGCCCGCGCCGGTCGAGGTGCGGGACGCCCTTGCCCCGTAGCTGGATCACCGCTCCCGACTGCGTGCCCGGCTCCAGGTGGATGCGTTCCACCCCGTCGAGCGTCTCGACCTCCAGCTCGGCGCCGAGCGCCGCCTGCACCATCGAGACCTCCAGGACGGCCGCGAGATCGTCCCCCTGCCGCTCGAAGACCGGGCTCGGCTCCACCGCGATGGACAGGTACAGGTCGCCCGGTGGGCCGCCGCCGGGCCCGGCGTTGCCCGCCCCGGGCACGCGCAGGTCCATCCCGTCGGAGACCCCGGCGGGGATCTCCACGGGGATGGGGCGCAAGACCCGGACCCGCCCCTCGCCGCGACAGGAGGAGCAGCGCTGCACGATCTCCTCGCCCACCCCCCCGCACGCGGGACAGGTCTGCGCCGTCATCACCGTCCCGAAGATGCTCCGGCGCACGTCCTGGATCTGGCCCGTGCCCCCACAGGTCCGGCAGCGGGTCGGCCCCGTGCCGGGTTCGGCTCCAAGCCCGGAGCACCGATCGCACGTCTCGAGCAGCTCGACCTCGACCTCGCGGTGTACCCCGAACACGGCGTCGGGGAACGTGAGCGAGACCGAGGCGAAGACGTCCTCGCCGCGCCGGGTCCGCGACCTGCGCGCGGGTCGCCGTCGACCGAACGTTCCCGTGCCGAAGAAGGCCTCGAACAGGTCGCCGATGTCGCCGAACGGGAAGACCTCGGCCCCTCCCTGCCCGTACCGGTCGTACTGCCGCCGCTTGTCCGGGTCCGAGAGGATCTCGTAGGCGGCGGTGACCTCCTTGAACCGCTCCTCCGTGGAGGGGTCGTTGCTGACGTCGGGGTGCAGCTCACGAGCCAGCCGGCGGTAGGCCCGCTTGATCTCATCCTGCGTGGCATCGCGCGGAACCCCGAGGATCTCGTAGAGGTCCCGGACTCCGGCCATGGCGCGTCAGGCGCCCAGCTCGGTCGCGAGCTCCGAGAGACGCTTGGCCACCGCGCGAACGGAGGCGACGACCGTGAGGTAGTCCATCGCGGTCGGACCGACCACGCCGATCGTTCCGACCTGCAGCTCGCCGGCCCGGAACGGAGCCGCCACGACCGCGGCCTGCCACTCGTCGGTCGAGGGGTGCTCCCGGCCGATCGTCACCGACACGTCCTCGTCGGGCGCCACGTCGCGCAGCAGTCGGAGGATCTCCGACTCGTGCTCCAGCGCCTCGAACAGGCGCCGGACGGTCTCGCGCCTCCAGTGCGCCGCCTCGTCGGCGAGGTTCGAGGCCCCACCCACCATCACGTGTTCGCCTCGCATGCCCTGCTGCATCTCGCCCAGGATGTTCGCCACGACGAGGAGCAGCTCGCGCTCGGCGGGAGGGGATTCGCCGGCGAGCTTGAGGGCGCGCGCCTGCGCCTCCGGCAGGCTTCGTCCGCGGAACGTGTCGCCGACGCGCCGCTCGAGCGATTCCACCGCCTGCCCGTCCAGATCGCGCGGGCGATCGACGATGGCCTTCTCCACCCGACCGTGCTGGCCGACGACGAGCACCATCACGGTGGGGCCCATGTCGATCAACTCGACGCGCAGGATCGGCTCCTCCCCCATGGCGGGAGGAACCGCGAGCCCCGCGTACTGCGTCATTCGGGAGAGCAGCAGCGTCGTCCCCTTCAGCACCTCCTCCAGGTCGCGCATCGTCTGCGCGAAGAACCCCGTGAGCGCTCGGCGCTGGGCGTCGCCGAGCCGCCCGCCCGCGGGGAGCGTGTCCACGTACCGGCGGTATCCCAGATCCGTCGGGATCCGGCCGGCCGAGGTGTGGGGGTGGGTGAGGTAGCCGAGCTCCTCGAGGGCGGCCATCTCGTTGCGGATGGTGGCGGGCGAAACGCCCAGGCCGGTGCGTTCCGCGATCGTCTCGCTTCCGACCGGCTCCCCCGTCCGCACGAACTCCTCGACCACCGCGCGGAGCACGGCCGTCTTCCGCGCTCCGAGCTCGGATTCGACCATACCTACATTGTTAGCAGTCCCCGAGGCGGTATGCGCGGATCCCTCCCGCTCGTCAGCTCCAGGACGAGCTCGTTCAGCAGCAGCATCCCGCGCTCGGTCGGGACCAGGTCGCCGTCGCGCGCCTCGAGCAGCCCGAGCTCCAGATACGGCGCCGCGACCCCCGGGTGCACCCAGCTCGCCGGAATGCCACGGAGGGTCCTGAGCCGGAGGAACACCTCCTCCAGGTGCTCGTCGGACGGCTCGAGCCGCTCCTCCCCGCCGACCGGCGCGCGGCCGGCCTCCACCTGCTGCACGTACTGCTCGACCGGGCGAACGTTCCACCACCGGCGGCCTGCGCGGAACCCGTGCGCCCCCGCCCCGAGGCCCGCGTAGGGCCGCCGCTCCCAGTAGCCGAGGTTGTGGAGGCACGCGAACCCGGGTCGGGCCCAGTTGGAGACCTCGTAGTGCTGGTAGCCCGCCGAAGCGAGCCTCTCGCACGCGAGCAGGAACATGTCCGCCTGCAGGTCCGGATCCGGCGGCCTGGCCACCCCGGCCCGGACCTTGCGTCCGAGGGGGGTCGAGGGCTCGATCGTGAGGGCGTAGGCGCTCACGTGCTCGGGGCGGAGGTCGATCGTCTCCAGGAGCGTCCGTTCCCAGGACTCGAGCGTCTCGCCCTCGGCGCCGTAGATCAGGTCGAGGTTCACGTTTCGATAGCCGGCTGCGCGCGCCTGATGGATGGCTCGCCGGGCCGCGTCCGGCTGATGCACGCGCTCCAGGGCCCGCAGGACGCCCGCGTCGAACGACTGAGCCCCGATCGAAAGGCGCCCGAACCCCGCCGCGAGCAGGCGCTCGAGCGACTCGGCGTCGACCGTGTCGGGATTGGCCTCGACGGTGACCTCCGCACCGTCCCGCACCCGGAACCGGGCGCGAAGGTGGGCGAGCAACCCGGACAGATGGTCGGGGTCGAGCGTCGTGGGCGTGCCGCCGCCGACGAAGACCGATCCGAACTCCTCCTCGGCCCACGCGGGCGCGATGAGGTCGGCCTCGCGGAGGACGGCGGCCACGTACCTGGACCTCAGGTGGTCCAGCCCGGCCACGGCGTTGAAGTCGCAGTAGCCGCACCTCGTGAGACAGAAGGGCACGTGGACGTAGATTCCGGCGCTCACGTTCGCGCTCCGGACCGCTGGTCCACGCGCAGGGCCGCGATGAACGCCTCCTGCGGGACGTCGACGCGACCGATACGGCGCAGGCGCGCCTTCCCCCTCTTCTGCTGCTCGAGGAGCTTGCGCTTGCGGGTGACGTCGCCGCCGTAACACTTGGCAAGCACGTCCTTTCGCTTGGCCTTGACCGTCTCGCGGGCGATGATCCTTGACCCGATCGCGGCCTGGATCGCGACGTCGAACAGCTGTCTGGGGATGAGCTCCCTGAGGCGCTCCACCATCGCCCGGCCGTACTGGTAGGCCTTGTCGCGGTGGACGACGCTGGAGAACGCATCGACCGGCTCCCCGTGCAACAGCACGTCGACCCGGACGAGGTCGGCCTCCTCGTACCCCGCCGGCTCGTAGTCGAGCGACGCGTAGCCTCGCGTCCGCGACTTCAGCTGGTCGAAGAAGTCGAAGATGATCTCCGCGAGCGGCAGCCGGTAGTGAACCTCGGCCCGGTCGGGCGAGAGGTAGCGCAGGTCGAGCATCTCTCCCCGGCGGGACTGGCAGAGCTCGAGCACCGTCCCCAGTGAGTCAGAGGGGGTGATGATCGTCGCCAGCACGACCGGCTCCCGGACGGCGTCGTAGGTGCCCGGGGGAGGCATCTCCGAGGGGTTGTGGACGACGGTGACCCCGTCACCGCGAACCACGTGGAACTCGACGTTGGGGGCCGTCGCGATCAGCTCGAGGCCGAACTCACGCTCCAGCCGCTCCTTCACGATGTCCATGTGCAGGAGACCGAGGAACCCGCAGCGGAAGCCGAACCCGAGCGCCTGCGAGGTCTCCGGCTCGTACTGGAGCGCCGAGTCCGAAAGCTTCAGGCGATCGAGCGCCTCCCTGAGGCTGCCGTAGTCGCCTCCCTCCGCCGGGAACAACCCGCTCCAGACCATCGGCCTGGGCTCGCGGTAGCCCGGGAGCGGCTCGCGCGCGGCCCGGGTGCCGGCGAGCGTGATCGTGTCGCCGACCTTCACCTGGTGGACGTCCTTCAGCCCCGTGACCAGATAGCCGACCTCGCCCGGGCCGAGCTCGCCGACGGGGGTGGCCTCGGGAGCGAACACGCCCGCCTCCTCCGCGTCCGACTCGATGCCGGCGGCCATCAGCCGGATCCGCGACCGGCTCGGCAGGACACCGTCGTGGATTCGGACGTACGCGATCACGCCGCGATACGGGTCGAAGCTGGAGTCGAAGATGAGCGCCCTGAGCGGGTCCTCCCGCGCCCCCCCGGGCGCTGGGATCCGCTCGACGACGCGCTCGAGCAGCGCGGTCACGCCGTCGCCCGTCTTGGCCGACACCCGGACGACGTCGTCCGGCTCGCACCCGACGACGGCGGCGAGCTCGCGAGCGACCTCGTCGGGCTGCGCGGCCGGCAGGTCGATCTTGTTGAGCGCGGGCACGATCGCGAGACCCGCATCGCGCGCCAGGTGGAAGTTCGCGAGCGTCTGGGCCTCGATCCCCTGTGCGGCGTCGACCAGGAGCACGGCCCCCTCGCACGCCGCGAGCGACCTCGAGACCTCGTACGTGAAGTCGACGTGACCCGGCGTGTCGATCAGATTGAGCTCGTAGACCCGCCCACGGATCTCATGGGTGAGGCGGACCGCCTGGGCCTTGATCGTGATCCCGCGCTCGCGCTCGAGGTCCATCTTGTCCAGGTACTGCGCGCGCATGTCCCGCTCGGAGACGGCGTGCGTGAGCTCGAGGAGCCGGTCGGCGAGCGTGGACTTGCCGTGGTCGATGTGAGCCACGATGCAGAAGTTCCGGATTCGGCTGGTGTCGGTCACGCCCGCTTATCGTACGGGCCCGCCGGGGGCGCGGGCTCCTAGGCGCCGGGTGCGCGGGCCGGGTTCCTCGGGGTTCCCACTGGTACACTCGCTCCCCGTGGCGAACATCAAGTCGCAGATCAAGCGGAACAAGCAAAGCGAGCGAGCCCGGCAGCGCAACCGCGCCGTGCGCTCCGCGCTGAAGACCGCCTCCAAGAAGGTGCGCCTTGCGGCCGCCGGCGGCGACCCGGACGCCGCCCTCCAGCGCGCTCGCGAGGCCGCTCGCGCCTTCGACAAGGCCGCCTCCAAGGGCATCGTGCACCCGCGGACCGCCGCGCGGCACAAGTCGCGTCTGGCGCGCACCGCCAACCGCGCCGCTCGCGCGTCAACCGCGCCCTAGGCCGTCCGGCGTCCGGGCGCGTCCCCGGCCGCGATCGCGCTCACCAGCATGGGCAGCACGAGATCCTCAGAGGCGCCCGACTTCAACGCTCGATCCGCCTCCACCACTCGCTCGTGCACCCGCACCAGCTCCTCCAGCGTGAAGCGGCGTGCCTGCTCCCGGTAGCGCCGGGCCTGCCAGTCGAACCGGAGGCCGGCGGCGCGGGCGAGCTCGGTCGGACCCATCCGATCGGGGAGCGCCCGCACGCGCAGGAGGTCGCGCAGTCTGGACGCGATGCCCCCGAGGACGAGCAGGCCGTCCGCGTGGTCGCGCAGCAGCGCCTGCAGCGACCTCAGGGCGCCCGGCAGATCCCGGCCGAACGCCCGATCGCACAGGTCCCACACGTGCTGGTCGCCGAGCCCTCGAAACTGGCTGGCGACCAGCGCGCGTGTGATGCGCTCGCCGGCGAAGGCCGACGCAAGCTGTTCGAGCGAGCGGGCCAGACTGGCCGGGTCCTCTCCGACCGTCTCGACCAGGGCGCTGGCGGCATCGGGAGCCATCTCGATCCCTCCCGCGCGAGCCCGCCCCACGAGCCAGCCGGGAAGGTCGCGCCTGGCCAGAGCGACCTGACGAACCTCGCCAACGGGCTCCACCAGCTTGACGAGCCCCGCCGGCGCACGACCCCGCTCGCCCACCGTGGCGCACAGGACCAGGAGGGCGTCCGGGAGCGGCTCGGCCAGATAGGCGGCGAGCTCGCCCAGCGCTCGCTCCGGAAGGGACCGGCAGTCGGTGACGAGGAGCGCCCGGCGTTCCCCGAACAGGGAGGGGGTCGCGAGGTCCCCCGTTTCGCCACCCGCCCATGCCGCGGCGTCGATCTCGCGGACCTCTGAGTCGGGCCCGATGATCTCGAGGGCGGCCTCGCGGAGAAGGAACGGGTCCTCGCCCCACAGCAGGTGGACCGGAGCGGACCGGGGGCTCACGCGGCGGATTCTACGAGAAGGCCGTCCTCGCGAAGGACGATCGTGATGTCTCCCCGCCGGTCGGTTCGCAGCACCCGGGCCCCGGTCGCCCTGAGCTCGTCGAGCACCTTCGGCACGGGGTGACCGTAGTCGTTCGGCTGGCCGACGCTCACGATCGCGAGCTTCGGGTCGACGGCCTCGAAGAAGTCGACGAGCGAGGTGTCGCCCCCGTGGTGGGGCACCTTCAGCACCTCGGCGGCAAGGGGCGCGTGCTCGTCGAGCATCGCCTGCTGGGAGGGAACCTCCGCGTCCGCCGGGAACAGCACGACCCGGCCGTTCCACACCAGGCGAAGCACGATCGAGTCGTTGTTCGGATCCGAGTCGGTGCCGTGCGCGCAGGCGTCCGGGGCGAGGACGTCCAGGTGGACGTCCGCGACGTCGAACGCGTCACCCATCCGAGGATGGCGGACCGGCAGGTGCTCGTCGCGGACCGCCCGCAGGAACTCCTCGTAGGCCGGCGACGGCTCCATGCACCCGGGCTCGATCACGAGGCCGATCGGAAAGCGCGCCATGATGGCGGGGAGCCCTCCGACGTGGTCGGCGTGGGGGTGCGTCGCGACCACGAGGTCGAGCCGCTTCACTCCGAGCGCCGAGAGCTTCGTCGCAACCTCCTCGGGGTCCGGACCGCCGTCGATCAGGATGCTCGCCCCGCCGGGCGAGGTGACGAGCGCGGCATCTCCCTGCCCCACATCGAAGAAGCGGAGGACCAGCGCGGAGGGCGGGCCCGAGGATACGGCCGAGCTCCACACGAACAGACAGAGCAGGGCGCACCCCACGACGAGCGCCGGGCGCGGCAGGCGCCGTCCGGTTCGAAGCCACCAGGCCGCGAGCGCGACAAGCGCCCCGCCCCCGATCAAAGGCGCCAGTCCGCCCCCCGAGGTAATCCACGGCACCGGCGCGCGCGCCAGGTGGTCGGCGACGGCCATCAGGTACCGCATCGGCAGCGCCGCAACCCACGCGAGCAGCCGCCCGACCGGTTCCGCCACCAGGCCGGCGGCGGCCGCGACGAGCCCCAGGACGAGGGCAGGCGAGACCGCGGGGAACGCGAGCAGATTGGCGAGCACGGTGACCCCGGGGACCTCGTGAAAGTGAAAGAGCAGGATGGGCGTGACGCCGAGCTGCGCAGAGATGGTCGTGCCGGCGGCAAGCGCGACCGGTCCCGGGAGCAGGCGAAGCCGGCCCGCGATCGGCGAGGCGAGCCCAATCATGCCGGCGGTCGCTGCCACGGAGAGCTGGAAGCCGATCGACCACACCAGCGTCGGGTCGATCACGAGGAGGACGAGGACCGCCGCCGACAGGACGCTCGCGGTGCTCCTCGGGCGACCCAGGAGCACGCCGGTCAGGCTGATGCACGCCATCACCCCCGCGCGCATGACCGAGGGCTCCGCCCCGGTTAGCACGACGAAGAAGAGCACGGTCGACAGGCCGAGCAGGAACCTCGGGACCCGGGACAGACCCAGGAGCGCACCGAGCCCCAGGACCGGCGCGAGCACCATCGCCACGTTCTCCCCGGAGACCACGAGCAGGTGCCCGAGACCGGTGGCCTGGAAGTCGCGCGCGAGGCCGGGGTCCAGGCGGGAATCGTCCCCGAGCGCGAGACCCATCAGCAGGCCCGCCTCCCGCGGGGCGAACAGCCTCCCGATCGAGCGGCCGGCGAAGGCCCGGAAGGCCTGGGCGGCGGCCACGACCGGGGAGGTCGACCCCCCCAGGCGCCGAACCCGGTCCGCCCGGAGCTCGACGGCGATCCCGCGCCTGGACAGGAACTCGGCGAAGCCGGGGTCGGAGGGCTTCCCGAGCTCTCCACGGATGCGCAGACGATCCCCTCGAACGGCGACCGGCACCGCTCCCGAGCCCTGGACCCAGGCGGTCTCGCGCAGCGTCGCCGCCCCCGAGCTCCACGACACGCGCCGAGCGTCCAGGACCGCGCTCCAGCCCCGGCCGGCCGGCGACGGATCGGTCCGCAGGCTGCCCTCGATCGTGGCATCCGCGGGCGCCAGCCGAGCGAGAAGCGAGGCGCGGAGGCGGTGCTCGTGGACTCCCGCCCATCCGACCCCGAGGGCGAGGATCCCGAGGATCGCGATCGGCCCGCGGATCCACCCGGAGACCCCGCGCGGCCCCGAGCGCGAGGGGGCGACCGCCCTGACGGCGGGGGGCTCCTCGCGCCCGACCAGCCCGGCGCGCGCCACCAGGTCATCGGCGTGCGAAGACCGCGAGAGCCGGACGGCGGCGGCCAGCGCGCACAGCCCAAGCGCGATCCAGGCGGGCAGGGGGAGGGCGGCGCCGACGCCCCTCCACGCGAGGAGCCCGGCCCAGAACGCAGTCGCGGCCGAGGGCAGGACCCACGCGTTCACACGGTCACGCTGTCTCGGATCTCGGCCAGGATCGAGTCCCCGATGCCGCTCACGTCCAGCAGCTGATCGACGGAGGTGAACGGCCCATTCTGCGTCCGGTAGTCGACGATCCGCTGGGCGAGCACCTCGCCGATGCCGGGGAGGGCCTCGAGCTCCGTGGCCGAGGCGGTGTTGATGTTGACCTTCCCCGAGGCGACCCCGGTCGCCGGCGGCGAGCCGGGGCTCGCTCCGCCGGCTGCGGAGCGCGGGACCAGGACCTGGCTTCCATCCGAGAGCGGAGCGGCGAGGTTCAGCGAGTCGAGCGCGGCACCGGACCGGGCACCCCCCGCGGCCTGGATCGCATCGATCACCCGATCGCCCTCGTGGAACTCGTAGACGCCCGGACGGCGAACCCAGCCGGCGACGTCGACAAGGATCACGGCCGGCGATGGCGAGGCGCTCGCCTCCGCCACCCGGCCGCTGGCCGCCCGGACCTGCACCGGCCTGGGCAGCGAGCGCAGGTACCAGACCGCCGCGCCGGCGAGCGTCCCGCAGACGAGCAGGGTCAGGCCGAGCAGCTCGGCGCGCGAGAGCGTCGAAAGACGCTCGCGCAGGGAACCGTTCGTCACGTGCCCCCCTCCGGTCGAAAGGACGCGAGGGGGAGCAGCGCCACGACCCTAGCAGCGAGCCGGGGTGCGGTCAGTGAGCGGGATCACACCCCGGACGCTCGACACGCAGCCCGTCCGCTCGCGGGGGCCGCCGGCCCTCAGCCCACGCTGGCGTGGTCGCGAGGATGCTCGGCGGTCACCAGTACACGGCCCACCGGATGCTTGGGCAGCGTGAAGACGAACTCGGCGCCGCCACCCTGGCCCTCCCGAACGCTGATCTCTCCGCCGTGCGCCTCCACGAGGCACCGGGAGATGTACAGGCCGAGCCCGGCCCCGGGCTTTTGGGAGCCGTCCATCAGCCGGCGGAAACGCTCGAAGATCTCCTCTCGGTGCGCGGCCGGGACCCCCGGCCCTTCGTCGCGCACGCTGAAGGTCACGGTCTCCTCGTCCTCAGCCACCGCCACGAAGATCGTGCCCCCCGGCGGCGAGTACTTCTGCGCGTTGTCCAGGAGGTTAGTGAGCACGCGGACGATCCGGTCGGCGTCGCAGAGGACGCGTTCGACGCCACCCGTCTTGACGCTCACGACGTCGGCCGTGCCCGAAGCCTGTACCGCCTCGTAGATCAACCGCTGCGGATGCACGGGCTGAAGGTCGAGCGGCAGGGCGCCGTCCTCGATTCGCGAAACCGTCAGGAGGTCCTCCACGAGCCGCGCCAGGCGCTCCGCCTGGATCGCCGCCCCATCGAGGAGCTCCGCCCGGACGTCCGGGTCGAGCTCGTCACCGTGGGCGCGGAGCGTGCTCACGACGCCCAGGATGGCGGCGAGCGGTGTGCGGAACTCGTGGGAGGCCACGGCGACGAACTCGGTCTTCGCGAGGTCCACCTGGCGGAGACGGGCCACGAGCGCTTGCTCCTCGGCGAGCGCCGCCGAGCTCTCCTCCGCGATCCGCGCGAGCGCCTCGCGCTGCTGCTGGTCCAGGCGTCGCTCCCGGGCGAGGACCCCCACGGCGAACCCGGTGATGAGCATCAGCGGGGGCCGGGTGAGGAGCGAGGTTCGCGGCAATCCGCCGTTGATGCTCATCACGCCCACGTACAGCACGGCGAGGGCAAGCGCGGCGGCCAGCGTCTCCAGCAGGTCGAATCGCATGGCGACCGCGATCACGGCAATGAGGTACAGGGTCCAGAACTCGCTCGCGGGACCGCCGGTCGCCTTGCACCACAGCGTGATGAAGGCGGCATCGGCGAGCAGCGTGGCGGCCTGGAAACGCGTGCCTGGCACGCTCTCGTATGGTTTGGCCAAGAGGGTCCACAGCGCGTACAGGGCGGCGAGCGCCAGGATCGCGATCGCGAGCGGGCCGAGGGGCCTGCGGATGCCGATCGAGCTCAGGTAGACCGCGGCAACCACGAGGATCACCGCGATCCGGATGATCGCGATCGAGCGCTCGGTCCTCAGCTGGTTCGGCGAGAGGTCGGCGGGCGGTGCGGGACGCTCGACCCCGGAGACCGCCGGTTCGGAGCGGGCGACCCGCGCGCTCGCAGCGCCGGACGGACCGGTTTGCGTGCTCTCCGGCAGTCTGATCGCCCCCTCAGCCACGACGAGGACCGGGCAGCGCCCTGGTCAGTTTCAGGTATCGGGCGGGGGCAGACTCCGGTTGAGCCTCGCCGGGCGGCGATTCGGAGCTCGCCGCGGATCCTCGGGGCTTCAGCCCGCGGTCACGACGTTCACGAGCTTGGGGGCCCGCACGATCACGCGCGCGATCTCGCGGCCCTCGAGGAACCGCCGCGCGGGCTCCGAGCCGAGCGCCGCCCGACGGCAGTCCTCCTCGGAGGCGTCGGCCGGCACCTCGATCCGGTCGCGCACCCGGCCGTCCACCTGGACGACCAGCACGGTCGTCTCCTCGCGCGCGAGCTCGGGGTCGTACGAGGGCCAGGGGGAGACGTGGACACTCGACTCATTGCCCAGCACCTCGCGCCAGAGCTCCTCGCTCAGGAACGGGGCCATCGGCGCGAGCATCTGGACGAGCGCGATCGCGGCCTCGCGCGCGCCGCCTCCGCCGTCGAGCGCCGAGCGCATCTCGTTCGAGAGCACCATCAGCTTGGAGATCGCCACGTTGAACCGGAACCGCTCCAGATCTTCCGTGACGGCCTTGATCGTGCGATGGGTGAGCCTCCGCAGGCGCTCGGGCTCGGGAGTCTCGCGCCCGGCCGCCTCGCGGATCACCGCGAAGACCCGTCCGAGCCACGCGTTCACCCCCGGGCGCCGATCGGGATCGGGCGCGATCAGCTTCCAGTCGATGTCGTCCTCGAACGGCCCCGCGAACAGCATCATGAGGCGCATGGTGTCGGCGCCCCAGCGTTCCACGAGCGGCATCGGCTCGACGATGTTGCCTCTGGACTTGCTCATCGACGCCCCGCCGTAGATCACCTGGCCCTGGTTCATCAGTCGCGGAAACGGTTCGGTGAACGGGACCAGGCCCATGTCGTACAGCACCTTCGTGAAGAACCGCGAGTACAGCAGGTGCAAGATCGCGTGCTCGACGCCGCCCGTGTACTGGCCGACCGGCATCCACCGCGCCACGAGCTCCGGATCGAACGCGCGCGTCGCATCGCCGGGCGAGCAGTAGCGGAAGAAGTACCAGGAGCTGTCGACGAAGGTATCCATCGTGTCCGTCTCACGCCGCGCGGGAGCCCCGCACGCCGGGCAGGTCGTGCTGACGAACCCATCGTGTCGGGCAAGCGGCGACTCGCCCCCGGGGCGGAAGTCGACGTCCTCGGGCAGGAGCACCGGGAGCTCGTCTTCGGGAACCGCCACCTCCCCGTGCTCGGGGCAGTGCACGATCGGGATCGGCGCGCCCCAGTACCGCTGGCGCGAGATGAGCCAGTCGCGCAGGCGGTAGGTCACCGCGCCCTTCCCCTTGCCCTGATCCTCGAGCCAGCGGACGACCTCGCCGATCGACTCGGGCGAGCGCAGGCCGTCGAAGGGCCCGGAGTTGACCATCACCCCCTCGTGGTCGTAGGCCGCGGTCATCGTCTCGGGATCGCGGGTCTCCCCCTCGGGCTGGACGACGACGCGGATCGGCAGGCCGTGCGCCCGGGCGAACTCGAAGTCGCGCTGGTCGTGGGCCGGCACGCCCATGACCGCGCCCGTGCCGTACTCCATCAGGACGTAGGGCGCGACGAAGCACGGCACCTTCTCGCCGTTCACGGGGTTGACGGCATGAACGCCCAGACGAACTCCCTCCCGGCTCTCCGCCTGCTCGCGGTTGGTGAGCGGGGTCGCCTGGAGCCTCTGGATCAGCGCCTCCGCCTCCGAGGCCGCCCCTCCCGCCTCGGCGAGCCTGCGCACGAGGGGGTGCTCGATCGCGAAGACGAAGAACGTCACTCCCCACAGCGTGTCCGGCCGGGTCGTGAATACCTCGACGGCGTCGCCGGTCTCGGCGATCTCGAACTCCACCCGTGCGCCCTCGGACCGGCCGATCCAGTTGCGCTGCATCGTGATCACGCGCTCGGGCCAGTCAACGAGCTGATCGATGTCGTCGAGCAGGCGCTGCGCGTAGTCGGTGATCTTGAAGAACCACTGGGTGAGGTCCTTGCGGACGACGGCCGTCCCGCAGCGCTCGCAGGCGCCGTTGACCACCTGCTCGTTCGCGAGCACGGTCTGGTCCTTCGGGCACCAGTTGGCCGGAGCGGTCTTTCGGTAGGCGAGCCCGCGCTCGAACAGCTTGAGGAACAGCCACTGCGTCCACTTGTAGTACTCGGGGTCACAGGTGTGCAGGCGTCGGGTCCAGTCGAAGGACATCCCCATCCGGCGGAACGAGCGCGCCTGCTGCTCGATGTTCGCGTACGTCCACTCCTTGGGATGGGTGCCGCGCTTGATCGCCGCGTTCTCGGCCGGAAGCCCGAACGCGTCCCACCCGATCGGGTGCAGGACGTTGAACCCGCGCATGGCGGCGAATCGAGCCACGACATCCCCGCCCGAGAAGGCCTCGGCGTGCCCCATGTGCAGGTCCCCGGAGGGATATGGGAACATGTCGAGCGCGTAGAAGCGGGGGCGCGGATCGCCGGGGTCGTCGGAGGCCCGATACAGGCCCTCGCGCTCCCAGATCTCCTGCCACTTCGGCTCGATCAGGCCCGGCTCGTACCGGTCGGCGTTCGCCCTTGTGCTCGCCATGGTGCGGAAATGCTACACAACGCCGTTCCCGAACCCGTAGCGCGCAATCAGGCTTGGGGCTCGGCCTTGGGTCGCCGGACCTTCGGAGCGGGCTTCGGGGAGGGCTTCGGGGAGGGCTTCGGGGAGGGCTTCGGGGAGGGCTTGCGTGCGGGGGCCCGGGCCGGAGTGGCGGCCGGCGGCAAGGCGTCCCCCGCGGGTCCCTCCTGCCAGTAGCTCTGCCAGAGCGCCGCGGCGACCAGACCGGCCGGGCCGGTCGGTGCCAGGCGCTGGGCCTTGCCTCGAACCGCGCGCACGATCTCGTCGAACGCCTCGGCGCGTACGACCAGAACGTCCTCGAGCAGCTCCCACACCTCGAGCCAGGCCTCGACGTCATCCGGCCCCTGGGGTGTCCGGCGGAGTCCGAACCACTCCCGGGCCGCCCACGGCGTCATCTCCGCGTCGAGGTCGGGAACGAGCGTCGGCAACAGCGCGTGCAGCGTCTTGGCCACCCTCGGGACGCCGAAGTCGGCGACGGTCTCGGAGTGCAGGAGGCGTCGGATCCACGTGTGGCGGTCCGGGCTCCCGGGCCCCGCGGCTGCCGGGGCCGCCGAGACGAGCTGGGAGAGGGGCTGACCGTGGGTCTCCAGGAAGCGCAGGACGTCGGCGATTACCCACCCTGCCCCGAGGTGGTTCGCGCGCCACACGTGCACGGGGGTGAGCGCCCGGGTGCCCGGCCACAGGTCGCTGCGGAAGAACTCGGCGTGCGGGGATGCGGTCAGGTATCGCAGGTAGACGCTCTCCGGATCCTCGAGCCTGCGGACGCCGATCCGAACGCTCGCGGGCGGCGCCGTCACAGGTTTCAGCGGCGGCGCAGTCCTCTTAGAGCCTCCGCGAAGCGGCGCCGCCGCCCGGGACCGGTCGGGCGGCGCCGATGGGGCCGGTCGCTCAGCAAGCTCGTCCGATCCCGAGTCGGGCACGGATGTCGGTCGATGCTGCGGCTCGGCGGGAGCGGGCGGGGGGGAAGCCTCCGCGATCTGGCGCGCGAGCTCCGTCTGCGAGGCACCCGCGTCCGGCTCGGCGAGCTCGCCAGAGGCCTGGCGGGCGAGCACGCGGTACCAGCTCGTCTCGTAGGCCTCGGTCGCGCCTGGCGCGGGCTTTCGCCGCCCCTCCCGACGCCGTCGCCTCTCGAACTTGCCGACCAGCACCGTCACCGCCTCCGGCGCGCTCGCCCGAGCGCGCGGATCCAATCCCACTCGCGAGGGCGTTCACTGGTTGGCATCGGCCGGCGTCCGGACGAGCTGTAGCGGGGGCCGGCGTCCGCCGCGAGGGTGGGAAGTCAGGATCCCCTGAGACGGGACTCACGCGGGACATTGACGCGACAGCGGCAAAGTGGTACTCGCGGTTGGTGCCACGGGTTCCCCACGGGTGGAGGTGTGGTGGTGGCTTCTTGGGTCCGCCGGGGTGCAGCGATTTCTGCAGGCATCCTACTTCTTGACATTTGCGCCCTGGCCGGCCCGCTCGCTGGCCATGCACTAGCCGACTGCTCAACTGAGGAGAGTGTCTATGGCGGAGGGAATACGGGTACGTATGGGACCATGAATAACATTCGCCTGACCGATCGTGACTTGAACACCGCGTGTGGCACCCTGCAATTTAAGGCGGTGAGTACGGCGCACATCGTACTCGCCGGTATCGCGGGGAACTGGGTTGAGGTGGGCTGGGAGGAGTTTATCGATGGCGGGACAGGCGCCCACGATTTCGACGCATTTACGGAGTGGGGGCTCGCCGGGAATATCAAGGGACAGCTGGTCGTCGGTGTCTCATGCATCAAGCTGGGCAACGCGGGCAACTACTACAAGTGGCGAGTCAACAACGTGGCCGGCACCAATGACTGGAAACTCCTCCTGAACTGTGGAAGCGGGTTCAGTCAGATCTCGGAGTTCACCGGTACCGGATACCACACCGGCATCGCAACCGGCGAGGCAAGTCGATACGGGGTACGGCGACCGGCATGTCTGATTCGCAGAACACACTGAGGTTCAAGAACAGCTCAGGGAGCTGGACAGATTGGACCTCGAGCTACTGCTACTTGGACAATGCCAGCGATTGGCAGTACAGCTATGGTTCGTCCAGCGCATACACGGTGATTAAGGGGTCCGCGAATTGCTAGAGAATCTTGCTAAGGGGGGCATCGGTTGAAAGCCAATGCCGTCGGGAGGCACCTCCGAGCTGGGGTAGCGATGCTTCTTGGGGCAGGCGTGGTGGTGGCTGCTTCAACAGGGATCGGACTGCTGGGCCCGGCCCGGTCTCAGCCAGCACTAGGCGGGGAATCTGCCGGGGCGGTGATGAACTTCTTGAGCCCCTTGGGGGGAATTGGTCT
>Ga0070741_10011705_pt1 | contig 16108 bp, 29 predicted proteins | sample Coa_R1_4_FD_66440 | JGI IMG/M metagenome (GOLD analysis project Ga0070741, IMG submission 66440) | Surface soil microbial communities from Centralia Pennsylvania, which are recovering from an underground coalmine fire - Coalmine... | ecosystem: Environmental > Terrestrial > Soil > Unclassified ...
CGCCGCCTTTGGTCAGGAACATGGCACCGTTGCCGGTTCCATCCAAAATTATGACAATGGCGATGTTCGCAGCGTTCACCGACAATTGAGCTAGCCCATTGTTAGCAAGTGCGCTAATCACATTCATTTGGTTGAAGCCTTGCGATGCGCCGTTCAGTTGCAAATTGCCGGTGAGTGCAAGATTGCCAAATTGACCGCCGCCCGCGGCGTTGCTATGGTTGTGGGTGGCATTGACGAAGCTTGCGATGGTGGGCGTGGTGAGGGTTTTATTGGTGAGGGTCTGTGTAGTGTCGGTGCCAACAATGGTTGTAGTGGCATCCGGCAGCGTGTAGGTGCGATCCGCGGTGTTGGCGTGCGTAAAAATGGCAAGGAACCCGCCGATTTTTTCACGGAGCGTCGAAAAAATGCCACTTGCCGGTGTGGTGCCCCCGATGGCAGCATTGTCAATGGTTCCACCCGAATGGACAAGGTTCGTTCCAAAGAGCGTTTGCAGGGCACTCAACAAAACCTTTTGGGTAACGCCCCCGGCGACTTCTGGCACAATGTCCGTAAGAGCCGGTGAGTTATTTTGTGACAAGTCGGAAATTTTCGGCATTATCCTATCTCCAAAATCTGACCGTTCTCGGTCAAGAGTTCATCGCCATTTTCAGCGAGCAAGGCTTGCGGATCTTGCGTAGAGACGCCGGTTAATAGTAAATCTGCCATGATTAGAACGCCGTGATGTCAGCGGCACTCCGGGAGACTTCGATATAGTTTGTGCCGTCATAGCAGGAAAATTCGATGCAGCGACATTTGCCTGGACCCGGGTCCACCCATGCGCCCGCCAATTTATAGGCCGCATTAAAGGTTGTGGTGATGGCACCCGCCGTATTGTTTTTGATTGCCAACAAGACCCGCTGCCCGCGGAATGAATTGTTCGGCGCTGCAATCGTATGCGAGCCGCCTTCGATGAGCTGCCAATTGTCGCCTTGCTGGGCGTCCGGCGTGACGGTGGCACCATCGGTCAACGCCTGCCAACGGGGGCGCGGGCTGACAATTTTTTGGGTGTTGTTCGGATTGGTAAAATGATAGCGGGTGATGGTGTAGGCAGTGCCGATGTTGTCATCATATTCATTGCCTGCCCCATCATTGTCACCGACTCCCGTATTGTCGTCCACAAAATAATTACACAGGTTCGAGACGCCAACGCCGCCAATCCAGTTGCCCTTGATGGAATTCTGACTTGCGTTATTTACTTTGATGGCGGGATAGCCCCCGTTCGAGTCCTGCGAATTGGCGTTGAAATGACACGCTTTGATATAGTTCTTGCTGCATTGAACACCATCCAAAAGAATACCGTAACCCTGATTCCCTTCGGGGCGAGACATGAGCAAGCGATTGAGAATGCCCACATAGCGAATGCCGGTTTGTGCGGCGGCAAACGTCGAGCGCAAAATTGAAGATTGGCTGCCGACTTGGTTCAGCGCACACGCAAAACCAGAGCCGAATTGACCCGTTACGCCAAACCCAACGGGTCCATTGATATTACAGTTTTCAATAAAGTTTTCGGTGCTGGTCAGGTCGAGGGCACCCAAATAACTGGCGAGAGGTCCCCCGCCGTTTCCAACCAAATATCCCTTCAGGCACCCATCAATCTCGACCCGCTGCAAATCCCAATTGATGCCGCCAGTGCTTTGGATGCCTGGGCCACCAAAGCTATGCACGTCAACATCTTTTATCTTGATGTTGCGCCCATTGCCGCCCTGAATGCCCATGTGATTTAGGTTGGTGCCATTGCTGCCCAACAACGTAAATCCATTGAGGTTGATTCCGGTGTGCGTGCCGAGCTGAAAGGCGATTTGGGTCGAGTCCAGCAGTTTGAGTGTAGAAATGCCCGGATGACCGGAACCGCCATCCCCGGTCCAGAGTCCGGCTCCGCCAATCAAAACATTATCGCCCAACAGCGTGATGGGCTGACTAATTTCATAGTAGCCGTTGAACGTAATGAGCGCACCATAGCTGGGACCAGAAAATTGCGCCGCCCACTGCATCGCCGCTTGCCATGCAAGGTCATTGACGGCGTAATAACCTACCCCCTGCTTGGCACCAAAATAAGAAATGTCCCGAATGCGGTTCGGGGCGGGACGTGCTTCTAAAAAGATGTTGTAGAGGGCATCGCCTTGCTGTTCGATGGTGGGCGGCATTATTTTTTCCTCAACGAAATTTTGCGCTTGCGGCGTTGCGGTGCATTGCGATTTGCCGGGCGTTGGCTGCTGCGCTTGCGCTTGGCAACGATGCGAAATGTATTATGGTTCGCTTTTTGCGGCATGGTGATTTCCTCGCCAATCAATTCGCTCGACCGGGCAGAAATAATCCACGTTGCGGAACATAGATCCCGCCCGCTTCGTTGGGTGTGGGTGTGGGCGACAATGGCGCAATCAGCACGTCGAGATCAATCAGTCCGCGGTGCTGCGGCGCATGTCCCATGCCAACAAAATTGCCAAGGGCAGGCGCAAAGGATTGGGCTGTCACCTCATCGGTGGTGAGCTCCAACAAAAGCTGTTGGCACTGCTTGCAGTGAATGGTGACTCGGGCGTTTTGCATGGATGCCTCCGGGCTTAGGGATAGATGCCATAGAGCGAGAGCATTCGCCGGGTGTCATCGTTGGCGGGCAGCGGTTCAATCTCTCGGTTATGGAAAAAAATTGCCAGTTGTTCGGGCTGAACGACGAAATACATGCGAACCAGCGGCGCATTTTCGGCGGGCGTGGTGCTGCGCTGTTCTTTCAAGAGCAGCCATTTTCCACCGTTGGCGTCGCCGAGAAAAACCAACAGCTGATCAATGTCATTGGGCTGGCGGGATTTGGTGTTGAAAACTTGGAAAGGCACGCGGCACCTCTATTCGTAAAAGAGATTGACGATCACATCGCCTGCGCTGGGGGCAGTATTGTCATAGTCACCGGCACCGGTTGTCACGGCAATGCTCATGCCCTGCGAAAACTGGATGCCTCGCTCCATCCAGAGATTGGCACCGCCGTTGGCAGGCAGCGGAATGGTGATGCGAGGTTTGTCACTCCCCATGTTGGCAGGCTCGTCTTTGCCAAAAATTTTGACATAGCGGGCGGCAGCCTGCGTGTTGTAAAGGAACCAACCATGCAATACTTGGGGCTTGGGACGCACCACATCGGCGACATTGGTGAGCACCGCCGATTTATAAACATGCGTCCATTTGGCTTGGCTGGGCGACACTGCCAAGAGAATTTTTTCCAACAAATCGGCAATGCGGGCGAGTCCGACATGGAAACGCTCGTCGGAACTGTTGACCCGAATCGGGCTGGGTGGATTGCCAAACTTTGGCAAAATGGATGCCATAGAACCTCCTCAAAACGGCTCGTAGCCTTCGATGAAAAAATTAGCAATGTCAATGTCTTGGTCGTTGCATTGGAACGTCAGCACGCTTTCGGCAAACACCGTGATGTCCAGCCCGCGGGCGAGCTGGTAGGTGTTGGCGGCGAAATTGGTGACGGACCCCACCGGCAGCACTTGCCCGGCGTCCGGCGCTCCGGCATAATTTTGCACATCGCCGGGCAGGATGATGACTGAATCCGGATCAGTGGGCAATGCGGCAGCTCCATAATTTTTCGGCTGCCAATTAAAATAAAATGCCCCACTGTTTAGGTCGGTGAGCACTAACGACCAATCACGTGGAATGCCTGTCACCCCGCGCAGGTGAGCACCAATCGCAAACCCTCTAAATCCGCTGTCAAAATTCCATGAAATGGGCGTGCCCAGCGGCAACGCATTGGCTTGGCGAAAACGTGCCCGGGTCGCCATCCGATGTGCCACCGGAAATTCACGCTCCGCACGGTCCAGAAATTCATACCAGAGGGTGTACCCCCATTGGTCTAAAACAAAGCCCGGCTCGACCGTAATCGTGACGGTTTGATTGGTGCGAAACGCAAAGTCAGACCAATTGACCGTCAGATTGGGCTTTTGATTTTCGATTCGCAAGCGATAGCGTTCGATGCCATCCGTCAAGGTGATGAACAGCGGTGCGGTCGGTCCCGGGTTCGTTTCCACCGCCCAATGCAAGCGAAACCAGCGACCCACCATTTTGACCTGATACCCGGTGGATGCCGGCAGCGCTGTGAGGGCGACTGCATCCAACAGCACCGGTGGGTCAATCGGCGTTTGAAAGCTCTGCCCGGCGATGGCAGCGTTTTGCGGCGTGGGGTAAAACTTGGCATACGCCGGGTTCGTCGGATTGGGCAATAGCACCGCAATCCCAAAACTCGTCACGCTGTCCAGCGGAAACATGCGTTCGCTGTTCGGTGGAATTTTGAACCGAGCATCCAACGCTGACGGAATGGCATTGTCGCCGGGCGTGATGTAGATAAAATCACGCGTCGGATTGAACACATACACCGCCCGCATGGGCGTTTCGAGGTTCAATGACCGGTTTTGGTCCAACGGCACATAGACATCTGCCATTTATGCCACCGCCGCAGCTTTGGCTCCGCTTTTCACAACCTCACGCACCGTCTGACTTTTGAAAATCGTCGCAATGATGACGAGCACCACAATGAACGCACCACCACCAATGAGAATGAGGGGCATCAGGTCAATGCCGCCGAATAGCTGCGAGAGCCAGTCAGCACCGGGAAAATCAATCGGTTCGCCCGGTGGATTGCCGGGCGTGGTATCTCCGGCGATGGCGCTGCCCAGCTGCGAACCTTGTGCCATGAATGTGCTGACGAGCTGCGGAAACGCGGTGTTGACCGGGTGCCCGCTTTGGCGTGCCACTTCAAACGCTTGCTGTGGCGGCGTGAGCGCAGTCGTTTTGACCGCCTCCCACGCATGAGCAATGGCATCCGAGGCGAGCTGGGCATTAAACACCGGGTCCTGCAGCTGCGCCACCGTGTAGCCTTGTCCTTGCCCACCGCACCGGTTCAGTTGAAAGAGTCCGATGCTGCACCCGCCGTCGCCGATGGCTTGCGGATTGGCAAGCGATTCAACCCACACAATGGGATACCACACCCATGTGGGCACACCTTTGGCATCAAAGACTGCTTGGACCTGCGACCAATCTACAGACACGACTAGGCTACCTCGATATAGCGACCAACGTATTGATTTGCCTTGCCGCTAATCCATGCGTTCCAACTGCGAATGTCCTTGGTGCCAACGCCGAATTTTTGAGCGATGCTGACCCACGTATCACCCGCTTGCACCTGATAGACTTGCGGCTGCTTTTTTTGGTAATCGAGCAGCTGCCCGTATTCATCCTTCAACTGCTTTTGCAAGTCGGTGATGGAATTGGTGATGGGCGTAAGGTCAGGCGCCACCGGCACTTGCGTTGTGATGTCTTGCGTCGCAGGCGCACCGCTGGTTTGCAGCGAATTGCCGCCACCCTTGGCGACAATAAAAATGACGGCAGCTCCGGCAGCTCCGAGCGCCAGCACTTTGTAGGAGAGCTTGTGCCCGCCGATGTTGATCCCACCTTCTTCTGCCATGTCAGCCTCCCCTCTGCCGGTAGGCGATGTTGTTGAGTCCCGGATTGCCCTGCCCCAGCAAACTCTCGGGCTGAGCAATCAGACGCCGCGGGCGTGGGCTGAGGGCTGAGCCTTGCCATTGGGCAGGCGGAAACAAACCGAGCGCCTCTTTTTCTCGGTAAGCGGATTTCATAAAGCGCACGTCCAACACTTTGCCGAGAAAATGGTTCAGGCGATCAAACGAATCGGTAGGGCGAATGGGTCCGTTCATTAGCCCACCCCGTAGAGTGCTTTCGTGGCGGTGGAATAGGCGCCCGCCGTCGCACCGGCAACGGTGGCGAATCCACCCGCATGGGTCAAGATGATAAAAACGATGGCGGCAACGAAGGTGATTTCGAGCACGCGATTGATGGTTGAATTCATGGGTTAATTACCTCGCAGACTAAAGAGGGTTTGCAGTTGCTGGGCGAAACAATCGCTGTGGGTCAAAATGATGCCCAAGGCGAGAGCGAGAATATAGTAAAAGGTCAGCTCCGGTGCCGTGCGTTGAATCACCAGCAACACGATGAGAGCTGCCACAATGCCCAAACCAAATTGCACCGGGTCCGGTGGCTGGCAGGGCGCAGCAGCCGATTGATTGGAAGTTGTGAGAGGTGGATTGTTTGCCATCACGAAAACTCGGTTCATTGTGAACGATGTTCACGAGAACCCGGACGAACCGCCCCCACTTGGTTGAGCGTTCGATGGTCCGCTAAAGACCGGATGCCCGGCTAACGCATTGAAAAAGTTAGCATAGCGTCCGGTGATTCCAAGGTAGATGGCAAACAATGCCACGAGTAAAAGAAATGCACGCATAATTCGCTTAATTAGGGCTGAATCGGCGACGCAGATCGGCAAATGAGCTCACTGGTATAAAGCTTGGATGGCGGGCAACAAACGCCCGCTGATGAGGAGCCACAGACCGATTACGACCGCAATCAGTATCAGAGCGTTCATCGGTTCAGCCACCCTTCAGCTGCGGCAAAACGACGAACCAAAACACGAGGGCCAGAATGAGTACTAGCACCGTGATTTTGAATCCGTCAATTTGCAAGAGCTTTTTATTGAGAATTCCCACTGGAACCTCCCGCAGGCGGTGTTTGTGCCGCCTGCTTTACGACATTGGCGAGCTGAGCATCATGCTGCGCCAAAATTAAACGCACATTGTTGGCAAAATCGGCGGCGAGCTGGGCGTTCGTTGCCGCCGCCGAGTCTGCGATTCTTTGATTGCTGTTGACCCCACGCTGCCCAAAGAAAATGCCAATCACCGCCGAAACGATGACCGTCAAAAAGGCTTGCATATAGGGTTCCACCGGCACATGGGCAACAATGACATAGCAGACGGTCGCAAATGCCATGATTGCCAAAATGCCGGAAACGATAACCGAGCTTTGCAAGAGCTCGTTAAAGGTGGGCGATGCTTGATTGTCCATCAGCTTGCCCTTTCGTAGAGCACGCGGATGGCGACGAGCGCCAACACAATGCCCAAGAGAATGTGCTGCGGCTGCGGTCCGCCCGAAACGTTGGGACCGCTGAATTGTTGGGAGTTCGGAGCTGCCGCATTGCTCACCATGCCCGGGTAAACATCGTTTACGCCGAGCGTGCGAGCTGCCCCATACCCCCAATTGGTCCAAGGTGAATTTGGCATGGTTGTTTGCGGATTTTTTGCACTCAAATTGCGAGTGCATGAAAAATCGCCATACTACTCCTAATACTGCGCCGGAATCAACATGCGACGCACGGCATAGAGCGTGCCGGACGCCGAGACGGTGACGACCGAATAAATGTCGGCAGCGGCCGCCGAGTCAATTTGGTCGCGCGGCATCCCAAAGGCACCCAGACCGGACGAACCCAACAGGTCGAAGGCAAACACACCGCTGGGGCGAGTGGTGGGGTGATTGTTTGCCCAGAGGTAGGATTGCCATGCGGGATTGTCCTGATAGATGGCATCGGTCTGATTGGCACGCAAAATGGCTTGGGTCCAATTGTCAGCACCTGCGGCACCGAACCCGTAACCATGATACATTGCCAAATAGATGTTGCCCGGCGGCCAGCGATATTGAAAATCGCCGGAGGTTTGCGAGACAACGATCTGATCTTCGATGATGGAATGGAAATTGAAGATGTCCGGCCAGTCATTTTGCTGGGCAGGCACTTGGAACCATTCGACCGTGGGCACGGCTTGGCAGCTGGTGAAGGTGGGCGCTGAGGCAACATTGGCGTCCGCTTCCCATTCCACTTCGAGCGTGACGTAGGTGCCCTCGTTTTGCAGCATCAGCAAGCCCTTGGCATCGTGCTCGTTGAGCATGATCGGGATATACATGCTGATGTCGAAGGCACCGGGGGCGACCGCCGAGCGTGCATCCGAACCCGGGAACGGATTGTAATAACCGTCCAAAAAGTCGCGGAGCAAATAATGATAGCCCGGACCAGACATCGAAAAGAGCACGTTGCCATTGTTGATGGACACACGCACCCGCTTGATGATGGACGACTTGCCTAACGCATTCGGCGATGTGAGTGTGCCGCCGAGCGAACCGGTGATGGCAAGGTGGATGCCTTTGAGCAAGCCTACCTTGGCGATTTGGGTAACGGGCGATGAAAGACCGCCACCGGGTGGACGTGTGATGGCGGGCAGCACCTTGCGGCGCAACCGGGTGTTGAATTCAAACCCGGGAATGTGGGCGGGTTGTGCAGTGTTGGGCACGCCCGCGGGAGCATTGAGACTGGGCATAATTGAGAATTCTCCTTAAAGGTTCGTTCCGGCTACAACAGAAAACTGTAGCAATGATTGAATGAGCTAGACCATTTGGGCAATGTCATGCACGCCCGGGATAGCCCATTTCGCATCCAAAATTTTGAGTAAGACGATAAAGAGGACCGCCATCAATCCGACGATCAGGAACGAAAGCGGGTCCGGTTTAACCGTCGCCATGTCAAACTCCATGTGACTTTCCCTCCGGCACCTTGTTCGAGTGCAATTGATATTCTGGATAGTAAATCGGCGCATCCAGATCGCCGCCGTAGTAAAAAAATCCGTGCTTGTCTTTGATTGGCTCTCTCACCTCCTCGCCCATGAACGCTGCCATGCGGGCACGGTCCTCGGGCATGTTGAGTTTGAAACAAAAATAATGACTCGATTCGCTCATGCAAAACAGCGGAACCCAGCTGGGGCGCTGCGTGAGGGCGCACATTGACACATTGAATTCTCGCCCTCGGGTATAGATCACTTTCAGGAATGGCGGTGCCTGCGTGACGGTGGGCACAACGCCGTAGAGCTCGTCAATGTAAATCCGGCAATCGCCTGCGTAGTAAGCACTTTCAAAAATGGCATCCCAGAATTCGGGTGAATCGTCACCGATGGGTGGCGCAGCTCGCAACCGAATGGCATCGCCTTGCTCGAATTTTTTGCGGCTCTCTTTGTCAGCCCATTCACCCGCATTCCAGCCGCGGAGGGTGCCTTTGGAGTCGCAAACAATGAGACGCCGCACCGGTTTAAGAATTTCTTTGGCGAGCGTTGTTTTGCCCGAACCGGTGCGCCCGGCAATGAAAATGTGCTCATCCGATCTAATGTCCATCAGTGGCAGGAAAGATTTCGTCGGCGAGCTTGGGCGAGAGCGATTCGGCGACCATTTGCTTTACATGGTCCGTGTTGCCGGATTTAATTTCCGCGAAAAGCGTCCGGGCAAAAGCAATGCCCTCTTGCAATTTTTCTTCGGTGACGGCGTTCAATGCCATCGGCAAAAATGTTTTCGCCATGGGCGGCAGCACATTCGTTTTGCTGAGGTCGCGTAAAAGGTCAGCTCGGGTCATAGTCTCACCTAGTGAAGAAATGATTCGTCGCCCCATGTGGCACCGGGCGAGTGAGCACCGGGAATGTATTCGGCGTTCTGAGCGTTGCCATTCGATGGTGCGGTGAAAACCGGTGCAGGCGTGGGCGGTGGGTTAACAGGTCCCGTTTGCGTGGGCATTTGCTGGGCGAGCTCTTTTTGCAGCTGCTTCATGGTGTAGGCTCGGTAAATCCATGCGCCGGACGCCATGACGAGTGCCACCGGATCGGCGAATTGCGTCGCCGTTTGCATGACCTGTGAATCGAGTCGGGAGAGAATACGAGCCAGCGGTTTTTCAATTTCGGCACGTTCGGCAGCGGTCATTTGTGATTCATCGCCACCAATGACCTTGGCGAGCACATTCACCACATCAAGCAAATTGTCGGCGACGTATCCACCATCGGCGACCGCTGTTTTCGATTGACGCTTTGGGCGAGCTCGGGGCGCACTCGGTGCAGCATCCTCGATTACAAACGCCGGGGCGTCCGGGCTTTCTTCGTCAACAAGCGGCGTTTCGCTGGCGGGGCTGGCGGTGGGCTGCTCGACTCGCTGGCGCTGGCGTTCGGCGTGGGCGAGGTCGGCGGCGATGCTGGCGGTGCGGTCGCTTCGCTTATCCGTTGGTGCAGGCGATCTATTTTCGTCGCCAGCTCTCTCGCCCAAGTCGGTGCGTCCGGTTCCGCTGCCACTGTCGGCAACGTCGGCGTAGAGCTCGGGGTGGAGCTGTTTTCGCTTGCGGAGGCTGCGAGGGTGGATTCTGTCACCGCGGATGGGGTCTCGGACTCGTTGCCCTGCGGTTGAGGTTCCATCGCTCATTGACCTTCCCCACTCACAAATGGCACACCGGCAACCGAGGGCGGCGCAGGTGGCGGTGGCGGTGGATTGACGATTTGCACCGGCTGATTGTTGGAGCTGGCATTTTGTGCAGCATTGGCAGCGACGGCATTATTCATATACGCTTGGTGAAAGGCGTCGTTTTGCTCACGTGCCTTTTTCATGCCGTTGATTTCATTCCACAGCGCACGCAGTTGGAGCTTGGTCCATGCTTGCGGGTCGTTCGTTTCGGTCATGCCCACATCGGGCAGCTCCGCACCTTCAAAATTTTCAGGAGCTGACATCGCTTGCCTCCTCTTCCGATTTGAAGTCAACGACAAAAATTTTGCCGAGGGTGAATTGTTCGAGTGCCGCGGGATTGTCAATCGCCAACCGGCATTCACCCCACGGCGTCGCTTTGGTGAAGCGGGCATTTTCCGGCGTCGAGGTGTCATAGATGGGGTTCAATATGACTTCCTCGGTTGATTGACCGAATTTTTTGCGAATTTCCGCAACACGTAATTTTGCACGGACCATAATGCCTCCTCGAATTGTGTCTGCGCCGGGCTGAACCTCTCTACTCTGGATTGGTCCAGCCCGGCGACTTAATTTTGATTAGCGTTTCTGATGGGGCGGTGTGCATCATCCGTTTGCTCGACAATCCAACTCTCCCACACACCGCCCCTATTCAGTTGTGACCCGAGGCGGCATTGTGAGCCGTAGACTCGGAACGGCACCGGCAAGGTGGCGGGGCGCACCGCCGAGGGTCCCCTCCGGTGCCGCATTGCTTGGCTCTTTCAGTTTAACAAAATGCGCGGCTATGTCTATGTTTCATTTGATGACATTTGTTATCATTTGTAACGTGTATCATGTGTTGACTTTTGTTATCATTTGCTATAAGATGCTACATGGAGGTATAGTTATGGCAGACCCGAGCAACACACGGCGAAAGCAAAAACGCTCCGCACGAATGCCGCGGGCGATTCAACAGGCAGATGACCCAAACCCGGAGCAAGGGCGCATTGAGTTTTTGCGGGTGGAAATCGCTCTTGCGGACCGTCGCCGGGTCAAAAGTTGGGCATCGCTTCGAGGGCTTTCTATCCCTCGGGCGTATGGTCGTTTAATTTTGGCAGGTCTTGCTGCCACTGAACAAGGGGAGGTTAATTATGGGTCGGGACAATCAACCGCAAGCGTCGGATAATGCGCCACGGATGGGAATGCCGGAAATGCCCTACCGGGTGAGCATCAAGCGCAAAGCGAATGGGCAAGTTGTGGATTGCGTGCTGACGATTGGCAGCATGAGCGCAGACCGTTTCAAAGGTGAGGTGCCCGGCATGTTGGAATGGTTTGCCAATTTGAATATCCCCGGGCAATCGCAAGCCGACGAATACGATGTGCCGAGCGAGTGCCCGAATTGTGGCAATGACGAATTTTACGACAACACCGGGGATAAAAAGCCCAATTTCAAATGCAAGGAATGTGGGCACAAGGTGTTTGTCAAGCGTAAGGAAAAAGGGCAAGGGAAGCTGCCGGGGGTGGAATAATGGAAAAGCAAAAACGCACATCCGCACAAATTGCAAAATCGAATATTAAGCTAGCGGCAAGCTTGGCTCGTCAAATCAAGGCTCTGAATAAAAGGATTGACGATGCAAATTGGGCAGCACTAGATTTGAAGGTGCGCCATGCAGATTTGGTGGATGATATTAAATCTCTAAACGCCACGCTGCAAACAATTAGTCGCCAAGTGGATGACTATTCGGTAACAAAATCGCTTCGTTAGTTGAATATCTCATAGGAGGTGTGCCGATGGATGAATTGCTCGAACTCATTGCCGCACGTGGGTATATGGTGATGCTTTGGAAAAATGAAGGTCAGGGCTGGCTGGCGTGTTTGATGGATGATGGCGGTGACCGCTTGCCAGATACAACCATTTGGAACTATCAGGATTCGCCCACAATTGCGGTTGCTCGGTTGAATGAAATCGCCGAACAAATGCCCAATATCAAAAAGTAAAAAACCCGCCCCGGCTAAGCTGGGGCGGGTTCATTTTTGTTGAATAGCTCACCTTGCAGTGGATGAATTTGCCAGACCAGCCAATAATAATGATAGCCTTTGTGTGGTCCCTCTTTGGTGACGATGCCCGTTTTTTCGGTGGCGTCAATGACCTCGAACACGTTCCTAAAAACCTTCATCTCTGTCTCGCTGGGCAATACACCATAGCGCATGACTAAAAGGGAAAATTCAAACTCGTTGGCAAACATTCGCAGAAGGATGCCACCGCCCAGAGGCTGCTCTAGGGGTTCGGTGGCATTGATGTCCCGGAGAATCATCGCCCGGTGCATCATCGAATCGGCGATGCGCTTAAGCTTGCTCATCCTTTTGTTCCTTCCCACAAAACGGGCAATAATTAATTTTTAGCATAGGGTGCTTTGCTCTCGCCCTTGCGCCCGGGTGTTCGATGGCGGTGCCAATGACTCGCATTTTGATGGTGGGTTTGTGTTCGACAACAATCATCGGCACTAGATATTTTTCTTCCACGCTTTGCTGCATCGCTTCACAGCAAAAATGCTTGCTCACGCTGCCCTCCCATACATCTGCAGCTCTTTGGGCTGCGGCAATTCGTCAAAATGATAGGTGCCGTTCAGCATCCAAAAGGATTGGTGGCAGCTGGGGCACTCGATTTCGCAGAGGGTGTCAATCAGGTGGTGCTCATAGATTAGAAGCGAACCCGTTTTGACAAAATTGATGGTGCAGCAACAGGGGCACGCCAGCAAAAACCCACCGCCATTGTCAGGATCGAGCCGGATGACGGTGCCCGGTGCTTGGGGCGGCATGTGGAACGCTGCCGCTTTCATGGCTGCACCTCCGCTGGCGCAAACGAATCGAATAGCTCGCGATCAGCGGTGACGAACCCTCGGTGGAATTTGGTGGCACCCGCCTTGACGAGAAAATCAAAGCGGTTCCGAAAATAACTCCAACGATTGTTGTAGCGGTAGGGGTCGGTGCAGGAAATCGAAATCGAATGGTGCTGGGCGATAATCTCTGAGGGAATGATGAATGGCACCGGCACGGTGGGTGTCTCACAGAGCAAAATGACAACGGGTTCGTGGATGGGCTTGCTGTGCCCTACTCGATAGAGGCAAAATTGATAGCCCATGCTTTTGGCGTTCACCCGGCGCAGCACAGAGGTTTTAACCTCGACCTCGATGCCCGGCGCAACACAAAGGTCGGTGTCATGGTATTCGTGATTGGGGTCAAAGAACACAATGAACCCTGCAGCTGCGAGCAGCTCCGCTGCTCGCAGCTCGCCGTCACGCCCGGCAGCGTCAAAGGATTCGGGGGTGTAGGTGTGGGTCATAATTCAAATTTCCCAGAGAAACTGAAAATATTTTCGTTTTGGTTCGCGTGGGTTGGTGGCACTCTCTTGATAAAGGATTTTGCTGTCCATTTCAAAATATCGAATAAAACGTTCCAGCTCTGCCTTTGAAAAGGATTTTGCCTCTCTGGAGATGTATAGGCGAAACGTCGTCTTTTCGATTGCAAGTTCAAGCCGAATGCCATTCTCTAATTCTACTTTTGCCAACTTGGGCTGCTTGCGTCCCGCTTCCCGCTTTAATTCATTGGCAATGCTCATCCATTCCCATTGTGTCTTCGGAGTCGTTTTCATTCTGTCCTCCCTGCTAGGTGTTGAAAATTATTTTGAAGCCAACGTTTGTAAGGCACATCGGCGATGGCGTCCCAATCATTGTCTTGTCCCGGTTTGCGAAAGTTGACCGTCTCCTCATCGCCCACTTTATAATTGCCGGCGTTCCGAATTTTGCCGGCCCCTTCATACTTGATTCCGCAACGCAAACCCCAATCCGCAATCATTTGCTGGATACGCCGGGCGGTTGGTTCATCCGGTGCAATGTATCCGTCCGTGTGTGCATAGACGGCACCGCATGAGATAGCATCGGCTGCGATGGCATTCAAAACGTCACGAATGAGTGCTGAAATGGATTCGTTTGTGATGGGGTTAAACGTGGTGAACGGATGGGGGCGATGTGTTTTAGGCTCGCACCAATAGAGCACCCGGGGCTGTGCCAGACTGACAAGTGAATTGCGTGCAATCGAATGATTTTGAAAGGGGAAATCCGAAGGTGGACGCCCCATGCCCAATATTTTGCGTGGATGGTAGTGCAAATTCCATCCTGCAATTAGAAGGATGGAAAAAAAAGCGTGCTCCAAATCTATGTAAAAACCATGGTCGAATCTGCATCGCCGGGCATAGTGTGGCAGAATTGGATAGCGTTTCATCACCTGTTGAATCACATCGCCCTGCGCCCCTCGCAGGTCGGGTCCGTGCCCATAGACCAGCATTAAATAATCCCGGGTCAAGCGGGTGGGTGTTTCGATAAATTCAGCGACCCGAATGCCGGTGCTCTTGCGAACATAGCGACGCCGTGATTCTCGGAGTGTGACCGAATAGTTTCCGGCAATGTAGGGTTCGGTAATTTGATTTTTGCTGGGCAGCGCATGGACCTCTTTGGTTGGATACATCTGGCGGCGTTCAGCAATGCGCCCGGCGATTTGGTTCAGGATTTTTTCTTGCGTTTGCGGCTTTTGGATTGGGAGTCTTTTATCCATAATTTCACCTCGTATTCCTCTGCGCTCGGTGGCTCGTAAGTGATGCCCCAATAGCCGGGCGGCTTGAATGTTTCAGCAATCTGCCACATAGAGGTAGCATTGCTAGTGAACCATGTGCCACGAAAACGATAGCCACTCACAATGGCATCATCGAAGATCGCAAAAAAATCGGGCGTCTCTTGCCGTCGCTCAAACACCCATTTGAGCTCACGAATCCACGCCTCGGAGAGAGCACCTTGCCCGGCAGCGGTTGGCTCGAATGGTCGCCGATAATCAAACCCTGCATTTTGCGTCGCTTCGGTGTCCGCTTCGTTGGCATCGAAACATGCCTCACGAATGGATTCCAATCGGCTGCCAGTGATTTTGGGCGAGCTGGGTAGCCGTTTCCCTTTGGCAATCGCTGCGGCGATTTTGTCGAATGATTCCCGGGTGAGCGTTGAACCCTCCAGCACCGGGTCAATGCCGGTGGCAAATGCAAGGTGGACCGCCGAAACAGCATCCGCCCGGGTCGCTCTCTTTTGTGGCTTTCGAGTCGGTTTGCCCCGCGGCGTTTTTACCCTTCGTCGAGGCTGCGCCTTCGACGTGCGGCGTTTCTGTTTGGGCGGTGCAGCTCGTCGCCGTTTTGGTTTGACCGTTGGTTTGCGGCTGGGTTTGCGCTTCGGTGGCGGTGCAGGCTTGGGAGCCTTGCGAACGCGGCGTAGAGCTCGTGCCGGTGGCAACGCTTTGCGAGAGCGTGCCAATCCTCGCTTGGACACCCTGCCCTTTTTAATCCAGCTCCACAACGTGGATTGTGGAATGCCGGTGCGCCGGGAGATTGCCGCAACAGTTTTTTGCTCACCCAATTCACCCAGCTCGTGAGCGATTTGCGTTCGGGAGAGTCGTTCGGGCGCAGCTTTAGTGGGTGTTTTACGCTGTGTTTTGACGGACCTAGCACGAGAGGAATGCTGTGTGCGTTTTGCCACGTCTATTATTTTACTGCTAATGATTAGATGTGTCAATGCTTACATTTGTTTGCACTTGCATACAAATTATAACAATTTACTACAAATGATAACAACTTCTAAAAGTGCATACAAACTACCACTTGCATACATTTGTTAAGTATGATAGAATGACCCTCGGAGGGTTAACCATGCCTGAAATCAAGATTTTTGCCCGGATGCCAATGACCCCCGAGCAAAACGCAGAAATCGCCCGCATTGCAGCCATGTATGGGCTGCCCAAAGAGAGGGCGATTTCCGTTTTAGCATCTTACGCAGCGGGAAAAGAGTCTGTTGGCGAAGGGGAAATTAAAAAAATTCTGAAAGATGCCGGAGCCCACTATCGGGTTTCT
>Ga0070741_10011706_pt1 | contig 16107 bp, 16 predicted proteins | sample Coa_R1_4_FD_66440 | JGI IMG/M metagenome (GOLD analysis project Ga0070741, IMG submission 66440) | Surface soil microbial communities from Centralia Pennsylvania, which are recovering from an underground coalmine fire - Coalmine... | ecosystem: Environmental > Terrestrial > Soil > Unclassified ...
GGCAATTGAGATTTCAGGCGCTGTTCCGTTGGGTTGGCGATTCATGGAATATTCTCCATTTAATCCAGTATAGGGCATGAGACTTTATCTCTTTCCCCAGCCGCCGCCACCGGGGGTCTCTATTCTGAGAATATCTCCTTTCCCAACATCAAAGGTAGTCTTAGGTGGAATCACTTTTGACTTTTTATTTCTAATTAAAATATTTCTTCCCCTCTCGCCGGATTTCCCGCCGAGGATTCCGTAGGGGGCAAAAATTCTCCGCTCTGTGATTAGGGAAACCGTTGCCTTGGAAAGGAATTTGTATCCTCTTACAATTCCATCTCCGCCTCTGTACTCGCCGTCTCCGCCACTCCCCCTCCTTATGGAGTATGCGTCTATCATTACGGGTAGCTCTCTTTCAATCGCTTCAATTGGAGTGTTGAGCGTGTTTGTCATGTGTGTCTGCACCGCGCTTACCCCATCTTTCCCAAACCTTCCTCCCATTCCTCCTCCGATTGTCTCATAGTAGGCAAAGCCCTTTCCCGTCCTTGGATTTTTCCCACCAAATGTAACGTTGTTCATGGAGCCTGAACTTGCCGCTTGAATTTTTTCTGGAATTGCGTGGGCGAGCGCTCCAAAAACTACATCTGTGACGCGCTGTGAGGTCTCAACATTTCCCCCTGCAACCGCGGAAGGAAAAACGGCGTTGAGTATAGAGCCTTTTTCGGCGTGGATTTCCATTGCTCTAAGCAATCCGGAATTAAGAGGCATCTCAGGAGGGGCAAGGCATTGAAACACATAAGAAACTGCGGCTGTTGTGACACTGAGGGGCGCATTGAGACATCCCTTTACTTGAGAAGAACTTCCACTGAAATCTACCTTTGCTTCTCCTCCGCTTATAGTGACGGCAACTCTGATTGGTATTTTTCTCGTGCCGACTCCATCATCGTCGAGGTAATCACTAAACTCATAGACTCCATCCGGTATCTGCATTATTACCTCCCTCATCATCCTTTCGCCGTAATCGAGGAGTTCGAAGCTCGCTCTTTTTATTTTATTGAGGGAATATTTTTTTATCACAGCCTTTAGTCTCTTTTCCCCCAGCTCAAGTGCCCCGACTTGAGCCTTGAAATCTCCTTCTCTTTCTTCCGGGTCGCGTGTGGAGAGGAGAATTTCTTTAAAAAGGGATTTATTCAATTTCCCTCTCTTGTACAATTTGGATGGCGGAATGATAATTCCCTCTTCGTGTATGGATGTGGAAAGGGGCATTGAACCGGGTGTGAGTCCACCCATATCTGCGTGGTGTGCCCTAGATGTGGCAAAAAATTCAAGCTTATGGTCTATGAAAATTGGGGCAATGCAGGTTACATCGGGAAGATGGGTTCCACCCTTAAACGGGTCATTGAGAATTAATACGTCGCCCTCTTCAATCTCATCTTCAAGGACCGCTTTTACTGCAAAGCTCATTGAACCTAGATGAACCGGGATGTGTGCCGCCTGAGCTATCATCTCACCATTTGCCTCAAATATGGCGCACGATATATCCCTTCGCTCCTTGATATTTGGAGAGAACCCCGCACGCACAAGAACCACTCCCATCTCTTCCGCAATGGAACTCAGGATGCTCTGGAAGATTTCAAGCTCAAATGGGCTGAGAGATATTTTTGAGGACTCCTTTTTTTGAAATAACGCCGGGTATGAGGTAATAGCTAATTAAAACCTTACTGGCTAATATAACTAGCAAATTCGCATGGTTTAGGTTAGATTTTAACCATCTTTAACGCCGATGTAAATAATTACTGTTCCCATAGTAAGCTCAATTGGTTTTTTCACCGTAAATCCGGCCTTTTCCATCAAATGAGTAAAGCGGCTCCTCTGGGGGAACTCGGATATAGAGCGTGCCAAGTACCTGTATTCATTTTTCCTTCCAAAAAATGATCCAACGAATGGGAGTGCATTTCTTAAGTAGAACATATAGAAGGGGCTGAAAAATCTATTTTGTGGAACGGCAAATTCAAGGATTCCCGCTTTACCTCCGGGTCTTAGAACCCTCCTCATCTCTTGGAGGGATTCCAGGGGCTCCACTGTATTTCTAATTCCGAAGGCGATTGTCACTGCGTCGAAAGTGTTGCTCTTAAACGGCAGGTTCTCGGCAAATCCCTGAACTAAAATTACTTTCTCTCCAGCTCCGAGCGCTTTGAGTTTTGCGCGTCCAAGCTCAAGCATTTCTCTGCTTGGATCAATTCCTATTACACGGCACGCGCTTGATCTATTTACAATTTCAACTGCTACTTCGGTCGTTCCTGTGGCGATGTCGAGTGCAGAGGTTGATCCGTTTATCTCACGAGCAAGCTGCCTTCTCCATGATTTATCCATACCAAAGCTAAATAGTGTATTTAGCAGGTCATAGTACTTTGCAACTCTATTAAACAGAGATTTGGTCTCAGGCATTTCTTGCTGCTTTGGTTGTAAGCACTTCCATAGTTATTTAGCCGCGAATGAACACGAATTAACACGGAAAGAAGAATACAGGGAAGAGCCTCAAGTCCATGTATCCTGTTTCCTGTATTCTATATTCTGCATGCTGCATCCCGTTTATCTCATCCGTATCAGTCCTTATCTGATTAATTGCTAGCCCCTTATAGACCGCTATAGCCGCAGCGCTTCCATAATCTGCCGTATGCATGTGGATTTGTTGAGCACATAGAAATGAACTCCTGGCACCCCCTGCTTAATAAGGTCTTGCGCCTGGTGTATGCATTGCCGCACTCCGATTTCATGGGCTTTTTCATCGTCATCGGCGGCAGCGTCGAGTTCCCGCTGTAGGTCCAGCGGGATACTGGAGCCGCACATTGAGGTAATTCGTTGAATCTGCCTCACGGAGAGAATTGGCATAAGTCCTGGAATAATCGGTGCCATAATGCCAGCCGCTCTAACCTTTTCTACAAAGTCGAGGAAAAAGTTGTTGTCGAAAAAGAGCTGAGTAATAATAATGTCGGCTCCCGCCTCGACCTTTCGTTTGAGGTTGGCGATGTCTTCTTTCATACTCGGTGCCTCAAGGTGCTTTTCCGGATAGCCGGCAACCGCAATACCAAAGTGTTCTCGGCCTTTCTGCCTTTCGAATCGCCGTATATGCTCAACTAACTCGTTGGCGTGTGAATAACCGTCCGGCGGCGGTATAAAGGCATTTTCGCCCTTAGGAGGATCGCCGCGCAGGGCTACAATGTTTTGGATACCCGCGGAAAAAATCCTTTCAAGAATTTCATCCAGTTCAGTTCGTGATGCTCCCACACACGTGAGGTGGCATGCGGTTTCCATGTCATAACGATTTCTTATGAGCGAGGCGATTTCGAGGGTTCTTTCCTGTGTGGATCCCATTGCTCCATATGTTACCGTTATGTAGTCAGGACGGAGCGCAACGAGTTGTGGAAGCTCCTGAAGTAGTGTTTCCATCGCCTTATCTGTCTTTGGCGGAAAAATCTCAAACGATATAATCGGTTTTCTACCGTTTTTGAAATACTCTGGAAAGCGCATAAGCATTACCAATAGTGACGAATTCTGAATACGAGGGCTTTCAAAAGAATATCCTAAATTATAAATCTTTCAGCTTTCGAGGGATTTGTCAACATATCGAAGAGATAGTCTTGTGAAAAAGCAGGCTACGGATTAATATTAAAACGTGAAAATGTACGCGCTGATCATGGCAGGAGGCGAAGGGAAAAGATTCTGGCCGCTCAGCAGAAGAGATAACCCCAAGCAATTTCTCTCCCTTGTTGGCGGAAGGTCTATGATAAGAAGCACTGTGGATAGAGTCCTTCCTCTAATTCCTATTGAAAATGTCTTTATAGTGACACTTGAAAGGTACGCCGATGAAACTCTAAGACACATACCGGAGCTTCCCAAAGCCAATCTAATCCTTGAACCAGATGGGAAGAATACTGCCCCCGCAATTGCCTTCGGAACACTCAAGATAAAAAAACTGGATTCTAATGCGGTAACTGTAGTCCTTCCCGCAGACCACGTCATAGGAGAAGAGGATGTATTTAGGGATGTCCTCCTGTTTGGAGAGAAGATGGCAAATAGGAGGCTTCCAAACGGGGATTTTCCCCTTGTGACGCTTGGCATAAGACCTAATAGACCTGAGACGGGATATGGCTACATAAAAGAGGCGGAGGTGATTGAATCGTCAGAGAAATATCAGGCTAAGATGGTCCAAAAGTTTACCGAAAAGCCGGATTTGAAAACCGCATTACAATTTTTAGATGAGGGGCGATATTACTGGAATAGCGGGATATTTGTATGGAGGGTGTCATCAATACTGGAGGCATTCCGTAGGCTTTTACCTGAGTGGTATAAATTCTTTGATAAAATCCTGAGTGATATAAATACGCTCGAGGAGAGGGCTGCACTTGTTGAGTTCTACAAACAAATAGAGCCGGGGCCAATTGATAAGCTTATACTTGAGAGGTCTCAAAATACCATTGTGATACCTGTGGACTTTCCCTGGAGTGATCTGGGCAGTTGGCAGGCTCTAGATGAATTTCTAAGAACCGGTGTGGAGGAGAACGTCTTCTTTGGAGAGGGGGTCTCGATTGATTCCTCAGGATGTTTTGTATTCGGAGGCAATAGGCCCATTGCCATTGTTGGGGTGAGGGACTTGGTTGTGGTTGATTCGGGTGATGCGGTACTGGTCATAGACAAGCAAAAGGCGCAGGATGTCAAGAGGGTAGTAGAGGCACTGGAAAAAAAGGGAGAGATGTGATTTTTGCAGTAAATTCAATTACAATACTTGTGGAATACAGGAGTTGGCGTTTGAGATAATTAGGGAAATATAAATCACCCTTTCAAACCATGCGAGAAGGAATCCTCTTTATAGTGTCTGGTCCCTCGGGAAGCGGAAAGACAACGCTTACAAGGCGTGTGGTAAAAATGGTTGACAACCTTCGATTTTCGGTTTCCTGTACGACTAGGCGTCCAAGACCGGGGGAGACAGACGGAGTGGATTACAGATTTATCTCCAAAGAGCAGTTCGAGAATATGGTTCGAAATGGCGAATTTGTCGAATGGGCTACCGTTCACGGCAATCTCTACGGAACGCCCATCGAGGAACTCGAAAGGGCTAAATTCTCAGGAGTTGACCTTATTTTAGATATAGATGTCCAGGGGGCTAGTAGCATAAAAGGTAAATACAGTTCTGGAGTTTATGTTTTTATCACGCCATCATCGGTTGCTGCCCTAAAAGACAGGCTCGTCGAGAGAAAGGAAGGAGTGGCTGAGATTACAAAAAGGCTTGAAAATGCCCGGAAAGAGATGGAAGAGATATGCCTCTATGATTATATTATCATTAATGACTCTATAGATGATGCCCTAGGAAATTTAGCCTCTGTAATACGTGCCGAGAGGTGCAAGAGGGAAAGGGTCTTAGAATCACTTAAAACAGGATTCGGGATTCAGGATTCGGGATGCGAGTAAACATTATGAATCGTGTATCATGCATCTCGCATCATTTTATTAGTGGCTAAATAGTTCTGTTTGAAAAGCTATGTTGAGACTGAACGATATAATTGAAAAGGTGAACTTATACCTTCCTGATGCCGATGTTGAGGTCATAAAGAAGGCTTATGTCTATTCTGCAAAGGTTCATACAGGGCAAAAACGGATTTCGGGAGAGCCTTACCTAAGCCACCCGCTTGAGGTGGCGGGTATTCTTGCGGATATAAAGCTGGACGTGTCATCCGTGGCGACCGGGCTTCTTCACGACACAATCGAGGATACGCTTGCAAAGCTTGAGGAGATAGAGGCTCTTTGCGGTAAAGAGGTTGCGTTTCTTGTTGACGGCGTCACGAAGATAAGCAAGCTCCCTTTTACGTCAAAGATCGAGGAACAGGCGGAGAACTTCAGGAAACTTATACTCGCGACGGCAAAAGACATCAGAGTCGTTCTTGTTAAGCTTGCGGATAGGCTCCATAACATGCGCACGCTTGAACACCTTCCTGAAGAGCGCCGCAAGAGAATAGCCAAAGAGACGTTCGAGATTTATGCGCCTCTTGCCCATAGGCTCGGTATTTACTGGATGAGAACTGAGCTTGAGGATTTGTCTTTCCGGTTCTTAAACCCGGAGGAGTATGAAAACCTTTCAAAACTCATAGCAAAAAAGAAAAAGGAGTGGGAGAAATACGTTGAAGAGGTAAAAGCTATACTCGGCGAGAAACTCATGGAGTTTGGCATAAAGGCTGAAATCACAGGCAGGTTCAAGCACATATATGGAATATATAACAAGATGCGAACGCAGAACCTTGAATTTGATCAGGTTCACGACGTTATCGCCTTTAGAATCATCACAAACTCTCTTAGGGAGTGCTACGAGGCTCTTGGCGCAGTGCATTCAGCGTGGAAGCCTGTTCACGGGAGGTTTAAGGACTACATTGCGCTTCCGAAAGGGAACGGCTACCAGTCGCTTCACACCACGGTTATAGGCCCGTTCGGAGAGAGAATGGAGATACAGATTAGAACCCAGAGAATGCACGAGATTGCCGAATACGGTATCGCAGCTCATTGGAAATACAAAGAGGGAAAGATTGAAAGCGTTGATAGCGACAAGATTTATGCGGGGCTAAGGCAACTTCTTGAATGGAAGGACATAAAAGACCCGACGGAGTTCCTTGAGGCCGTAAAGGGAGAGCTAATTCCTAATATGGTCTATGTGTTTACCCCAAAAGGAGACTTAAAAGAATTTCCCAATGGAGCGACTCCGGTAGATTTTGCCTATTCTATTCATACGGAGGTTGGAAACCGGTGCACAAGAGCAAGGGTCAATGGAAGACTCGTTCCGCTTGATTATGCGTTAAGGAGCGGGGACACGGTGGAGATTGTCACATCGGCTGACAGGCAGCCCAGCCGCGATTGGCTTAAATTCGTAGTTACATCCCGCGCTAAGACAAAGATTCGCTCATGGCTCAGAACCGAGGAAAGGGAACAGTCGAAGGTTGTTGGAAGGTCTATATGTGAGAGAAAATTCAGGCAGCACAGGCTGGATTTTCAAAAGATGCTAAAGGCTGATGAGCTTAAAAGCGCGCTTGGTGAACTCGGATTCAAGGATATAGATGAGTTTTATCTGGCCGTCGGTTTTGGAAAGGTCTCTGTAATGGAGCTTCTAAAGCGCATCCTTCCAAAAGAAAAGATAGAAAATCTGCCGGAAAAGGAATCGAGAATTGAGAGAATCATACGGACGCTTACACGCTCGACTAAAAGCGGGGTTCTTGTTAAGGGCTACGACGATGTTATGATAAGGTTTGCAAACTGCTGTACTCCCCTTCCTGGAGAAAGCATTGTAGGATACATAACAAGGGGTCGTGGGATAACAATACATAATCACGGCTGCTCTCAACTTCTCGATGTTGATCCAGCAAGAAAAATTGACGTTGAGTGGGACAAGGAATTTAAGGGTTCAAGGCCAGTAAAGATCGAGGTTATATGCGCTGACCGTCCAGGAGTACTCTCTAGCATTACGCGCTCCATCGCATCGTCTGATGTAAATATTTCCAAGGCTGAGATCCACTCAACTGATGATGACAGGGCTATAGGAACCTTCGAGGTAGCCGTCTCCGATCTTGGCCAGCTTGAAGGCGTAATGAAGTCAATAAAGAAGGTAAAGGGCGTTATCTCTGTAGAGCGGGTCCCAGGAGCCGAGGAGGTATGACCAGTTATGTTTAGTAATATGTATGATTGCACATTTTGGACGAACTTAATGTCCACTCATAGAGCGTATTGAAACAAAACCTCTCCCCATATATAATCAAAGCCTCAAGATGCCAACCATTTTATCTAATGAATCTCAAATTAGAAGTAAAGCAAAACAACTAATATCTACAACGCGCTCTCTCCTTGAGAAAAACGCTTCAAAAATCAAGCCTCAAGTGGCGGAACTTATAAGGGAGAGGCTTAGCCAAACCGAGGATGCGCTAAGGAACGGCGATTCCAGAGATTTAACTGCAAGGACGGAAGAGCTTCAAAGGATAGTTGACGATCATCTATCTAAATTCAAAAAATCGGGACTGAGACAGAATATCGAGTCTCTTATTATTGCCATAGCCCTTGCACTTTTCATAAGAACATTTATAGTGCAACCCTTTAAAATCCCCTCTGGCTCTATGATCCCTACGCTCCTTATCGGAGACCATCTGCTCGTGAGTAAATTCATATACGGTACTGAAATTCCATTTACAGATAAGAGGATTCTGCCCTTAAGCAATATAAAACGCGGCGACGTTATAGTATTTACATACCCTAATTATGAGAACGATCCCTCGAAGAAAGGGGTGGATTACATAAAGCGGGTAATAGGAGTCCCCGGCGACAGCATAGATGTAAGAGGCAGGAATTTGTACATAAACGGAGAGGAGATACCGCTTAAATTCTTAGGTGATTTCCGGGATGAAAGAAGCGGAATGGAATACGATGAATACCAGGAGAACCTGCTTGGAAAGAAACATCTTGTTATGTATATGAAGGGAAAAGAGGCGACAGAAAAAGGGAGTTACCTTCCCGTCGCAAAGGTTCCACAGGGACGGGTCTTTGTTATGGGGGATAATCGCGACAATAGCCAGGACAGCCGATTCTGGGGATACGTGCCGATTGAGAACATAGCAGGACGGGCTTTTATAATTCATTGGTCTTGGGACTGGGATAGTGAGGGGATATTGGATAAAGTCAGATGGAAGAGAATACTTACGATAATCCATTAACGGGAGGGTGGTCGGATGGGCCTAAAGGCTATATTTTGGATCCTGGTTTTGGCGCTGATTTTCTATGTGGGGTTTAAAGTGGTTCCTATATATTACAGGGGCATTATAGGCATAAGGGGAGCGTGCAGTGAGGCCGCCGATCTCTACAAGAAATACGGACAGGCTTATACCTTTAAAAGCCTTGACGAATCTCTAAACGATATTGGAATACCTAAGGATAAAAGAACACAGAGTGTGGAGGCAACAGATACGGCTGTTGTAGTTAAAATAGACTATAGCGATACGGCGGATTTCTTCGGAAGGTATACAAAAACCTTCGACTTTCACCACGAGTGTACTGGGGAGCTAAAGAGTGTGTATTAAATTTTCATATTAGGCTATCATGTCCACTAAAGTCATTATGGATTCAGAAACAATGTCCCGCACGATTTCTCGAATTGCGCACGAGATACTGGAAAGGAATAAAGGGGCAAAAGAGCTAAGAATTATAGGGATAAGGACGCGGGGGATTCACATTGCTCAAAGGATCGCGGATAAGATTGAGGAACTCGAAGGAATAAAGCCGCCCCTTGGAACGCTAGATATAACGCTCTACAGGGATGATTTTAGGAGAAGAAGCGATATGCCCAAGGTTCAGAAAACTGAGATTCCATTCTCAGTAGAGGATAAGAATGTGGTTCTTGTAGACGATGTCCTCTATACTGGAAGGACGACCAGGGCTGCTATAGACGCCATAATGGATTACGGAAGACCTGCCTCGATTCAGCTTGTCGTCCTTGTTGACAGAGGCCATAGAGAGCTTCCCATACAGGCGGATTACGTGGGGATTAAGGTTATGACCCTGAAAAATGAAAATGTAGAAGTTCATCTTAAAGAAACGGATGGAGTGGATGAGGTTATTGTGGTTTAATTAGACGACACATGTTGTTGTGGGGTAGATATGAATTTTAGGCAAAAACATATTCTGGGACTCGAAGAGTTATCTTCGGAAGAAATAAAGTTCGTTCTCGATACCGCCGAGTCAATGAAGGAGGTATCCGAGAGGGATGTGAAAAAGGTGCCTGCCCTAAAGGGTGTGACGGTTGTGAACCTCTTTTTTGAGCCGAGTACGAGAACTAGGGCGTCATTTGAGATAGCGGAAAAGAGACTCAGCGCCGATGTGCTGAACTTTACGCCATCTGAGAGCAGCGTGGTAAAAGGTGAGACACTTCTCGATACCGCAAGAAACCTGGAGGCTATGGGAGCAAGCGTAATCGTGATAAGGCATTCTATGTCGGGTGCTCCGTGGCTCCTTGCAAGGGAGCTTCGCTCTTCAATTATAAATGCTGGCGACGGCTCTCATGAGCATCCAAGTCAGGCGCTTCTTGATCTATTCACCGTAAGAGAGATTAAAAGAGAAATCGCGGGACTCAAGGTTGTGATAGTAGGGGACATTTCACACAGCCGTGTTGCAAGGTCTAATGTATGGGGGTTGATAAAACTAGGAGCCGAGGTCAGAGTTGTGGGACCTCCCACAATGATACCCAGGGATATTGAAAAGACGGACGTAAAGGTCTACTACAACCTTGACAGCGCCCTTGAAGGAGCGGATGTCGTAATTATGCTCCGCATTCAGAAGGAAAGACAGGAGTCCGGGCTTTTTCCATCTCTAAGGGAGTATTCGCGGTTCTACGGGCTGACGCGCGAGAGGCTAAAACGCGCAAAAGAGGATGTTGTTGTCATGCATCCCGGACCTATAAATAGAGGGGTTGAACTCTCGTCAGAAGTAGCGGATGATGTTCATTCTGTGATTCTTAATCAGGTGTCAAATGGAATTGCGATTAGGATGGCAATGCTCTACCTTGTTGCTTCGGGTGGAGGGAATGGATGAAGATACTGATAAAAGGCGGCCGGATCATAGACCCTTCTCAGGGAATGGATGAGGTGCGGGACCTCTTTATAGAAGATGGGAAGATTAAGGGCTACCCCCGGGATACAGAAGAATTAGAAAGGGATTCAACCATCCAAATAATTCCCGCTTCAGGAAAGATCGTCTCTCCGGGATTCATAGATATGCATGTTCATCTAAGGGAACCCGGTTTTGAGCATAAGGAGACAATACGCACGGGATGCGCCGCGGCGGCGGCAGGCGGGTTTACGTCTGTTGTGTGCATGCCCAATACCAACCCGGTAAACGACAACGCGTCTGTTACGGAATACATACTCCTTAAAGCGAGAACTGAGGGGGTAGTGAACGTGTTTCCGGTAGGAGCCATAACAAAAGGACAAAAAGGAGAGACACTCGCCGAGATTGGAGAGATGTGGGAGGCGGGCTGCGTGGCAATCTCGGATGACGGAAGACCTGTAATGAACTCAAAGGTCATGCGATATGCGATGGAATACGCAAGAGCTTTTGACATTCCCGTTATATCTCACGCTGAGGATATAAATCTCTCATCAGGCGGCGTAATGAATGAGGGATTCACCTCGTCTATGCTTGGGCTTCGTGGGATTCCTAATGCTTCTGAAGAGGTAATCGTTGCGCGCGATATAACCCTTGCGGAACTTACAGGGGTGCATCTCCACATAGCGCATGTTTCGACTGCAGGCGCAGTCCGACTTATAAGGGATGCAAAAAGGCGCGGAGCGAATGTAACCGCAGAAGGAACGCCACACCACTTTACGCTCACGGATAAAGCCGTCCTCGGGTATGACACAAACGTTAAGGTAAACCCGCCAGTAAGAGCCAAAGAGGACATGGAGGCAATAAGGGAGGGATTAAAAGATGGCACGATAGATGTGATTGCAACAGACCACGCACCCCATACTGAGGATGAAAAAAAGGTCGAGTTCGACTTAGCCCCATTTGGAATCTCCGGGCTTGAGACTGCCCTTCCCCTCGCACTCCAATTGGTTGAGGATGGAGTATTAACCCTTCCCGAAGTAGTAAGGAAGCTTACATCTATTCCCGCTCAGATAATCAAAAGCGACAGAGGAACGTTAAAGGTAGGAGCCGTTGCCGATGTCATTGTATTTGATCCGAATAGAACCATTACGGTTGATAGAGAAAAATTCCGATCAAAGGGGAAAAACACCCCGTTTCATGGATGGAAGCTCTCAGGATGCGTTCTCTACACCATAGTTGACGGGAAGGTAGTATTCTCTAATTGAAATCCATTGTCGCTTCTTATATATAATCTATCTCTCATTCTCTAAAGCTGGTTCCAGTTATACTTAGACTGTGTCGGAAAACCTGAGACTCTTGGAACATCTCCTGATTGCCCTTGCTCTGGGCGCTCTTATTGGAGCCGAAAGGGGAATCGCCAGGGTTCGTCAACGAGTGGAGGAGAAGGCATCCTTTGCCGGGATAAGGACTTTTATGCTTATATCCCTTCTCGGTGCCCTTTCTCTACATTTTGTAAGCTATTTTGGAAGGATATTTTTTGTAGCTTCGTTTTTCGGTTTTATATTACTCGTTACAACGGCATACATTATAACATCAAAAAGAGAGAAGGACGTGGGGACAACCACAGAGGTTACCGCTATTCTTACATTCCTCTACGGGGCACTCTGTATAACTGAATATCGTCTGGTTGCAGTTGTACTTGCGATTTTTACGACCGTTATCCTCTATACCAAAAAACCCACTCACTCGTTTATAAGACTTATTACTGAAGATGAGTTCTATGCCACGCTTAAATTTGCCATAATCGCCTTTGTGATCCTTCCTTTTCTTCCCAAAAATGTTTATTTTGGATTTTTTAATCCCTATGAGATATGGCTCATTGTGGTAATTGTATCGGGTGTTGAATTTGTGGGGTATATAGCTATGAAGCTTCTGGCGCCGAGAAAAGGAATTGCAATAATTGGGCTTCTGGGTGGAATTGTATCGAGTACAGCTTTGGTTTTAAATGCTTCAAGGGAAAGTAGAGAAGAGGGGGCGATTACGAATTCCTTAGCCTTTTCCTCCGTGCTCGCATCATCAATGGCATTTTTGAAAGTAGTAATACTGGTTTATATCGTAAACAGGGCTATAGTGGATAGGGTAGTGCTTCCTATGTCTATTATGTTTACCTTGGGAATGATGAGTGCTTTCTTTTTATGGAGAAGAACTAAGGTAGAAAAAGAGGTAGAGATGATTAATCTCAAAAGCCCTTTTACACTTAGCCCTGCACTGAAGTTTGGAGTTTTTTTTGCCTTTATAATCTTTCTTACGACACTTGGGAACAAATATCTCGGTGTAAGCGGCGTCTATGCTACATCTGCACTTGGTGGGATTGCAAGCCTCAATGCTCCAACTGTTTCACTTGCCGAGCTTGCTCATGGAGAAATAACAGCGGAGGTTGCCACTTTCGGTATAGTGATTGCGGCCTGCATTAATACGATTTCAAAAGCGGGAATTGCTATTCTTCTAGGTTCAAAGGAATTTTCGAAACTCGTGGCTTTATCCTCTGCCTTTCCAATAATAGGGGCGATCGCGTACTCAATAGTTTTTATGCTCTTGGCCACCACATAATAATTACAACGCCTATTAGGCAAACTAATCCGCCTATCAGATCGAAAATATCAGGATTCTTTTTATCTATCAGCCACCCCCAGAGTATGGATAGAACTACAAAAACGCCTCCGTAAGCGGCATAGACCCTTCCGAAATGGGCGGTTTGATATGTCGGAACAATTCCATAGAGAAATAGAACGAGACCACCCAGAACGCCGACCAAAAATGCCCTTGATTCCCTTAGCCAGAGCCACACCAGATACCCACCTCCAATCTCACATAGCCCTGCGACGACGAAAAGAAAAGCGGATTTAAGAATTGTCATTTATAGTTCTCCCCCTTAAATTTTTCTTGACCGTAGTTCCATTCTAGTTTATATCAATAGACCCTAGTGGCTAAATATCCAGACGGATTGGACGAGATTATCAAAGAAGAGAAAGGGTCAATTCTCAACCGGGAGTTTATCCTTGTTACACTCTCGGGGTTTATTTTTTTCTTCAATTTCCATTCGTTTCTCCTACTGCCCCTTCGCATAAAAGAACTCGGTGGAAGCGAATCCGATATAGGATTCATTATGGGCGCCGCCGGATTCAGCACCATTTTCACAACCCCCGCCGTGGGGATATTAATAGACAGATTAGGAAGAAAGTGGTTCCTTGCCCTTGGCGGACTTATTATGGCGCTCAGCACATTTCCATTTGCGTATCTCATTACACTTAATTTTCTGTTTCCCATACTGAGGATTTTACACGGTGCCGCTTTTTCCCTCTGTTTTATATCTGCGGGAACACTCACGGCGGATGTTGCTCCTGTACAAAAAAGAAGCCAAGCGCTTGGGTTATTTGGCGTGTTTACGATTGTCAATTATGCCCTTGCCCCTTTTGTGGGAAAGCGTATTGTAGAGAATTATGGCTTCCATACCTTTTTTCTAACAGTCTTTATATTCGGTTTTCTCTCTTTTCTCGTTGCCCTTTTTATAAGAGAGCCTGTTAAGACAAGGGGAGATGTAGAAAAAAAAGGGATTTTAACTACGCTCTTTCGAAAGGGCGTACTGGTCTCTGCTTTTACGCTTATGATCTCAGGCTCAGGTTTTATTCCGACACTGACATTCGTTCCCGTGTTTGCGAGGGATATAAAAATCGAGGCCTTTGACATATTCTTTATAGCCTATACGGCTTCTGCCCTTGCCATCAGAATCCTGGGTGGCTGGATTCCAGACAGGTTTGGAAAGAAGAGGGCTGCTACGCCCGCGCTCCTTTTTTTCTCCCTTAGCATTATAGGGATAAGCTTTGTATCAAGAGTGGCCCATTTCATAGAGACCGGGATTATTTTTGGGCTGAGCCACGGGCTTGTTTACCCCTCAATCTATGCCCTTGTAATTGACCTTTCTCCTGTTGCCGAAAGGGGCAGGGCGTTTGCAATATGCAGTGTGGCTTTTACCCTGGGTGGAATGCTGGGTTCTTTCATATATGGTTTAGTTGCCCAGTTCTGGGGGTTTCATATTATGTATCTTACAGCGGGCGGGGTTTGTTTGATTGGCTTTATTCTGTTTAGCTTGTTTGGAAGGGATAGTAAATGAAAAACATTGGCGTATTTGTGCTACAGATTTTCTGGTGCATATTCTGACAGTATTTTCCGCACTTGAGGATTGCGAGCCACTATAACATCATACAAGTAAGGCCAGTATTCTGATACTAACAAGTTGCCTTGCATATTGCTTCTGATGAAAGAAGATGTTTTCAAGACCTTATGGTTTTGCATGTCGTCAAGGAAGATCGGAGCGGCAAGGTTGCAAAGACGTCGAATAATTCCGCCATAACAGTCGCCCTCGCGCCAGCCGGCTTTCCCTCGACTAAGTCCACCAACGAGGGTGAATATGTCCGATATTCTTTTTTCAGGATAGCAACGGTACATTAATAGCAGGTCACCAGGTGTTGCTCTTTTGGATAACCCCCAGTCCATTTCATCGTATTCATCTAGATTGTGCCATTGACTCTTAATCACTGGCTGAATCCAGACTTTAGGAGTGGCTCCGAAGTACCGCTTTAATTCAATCACTTCAATTGAGTTTGGTACATCTGGCCAGTCGTGATGCCAACATACGATACAATCGCATTCTTTAATGTCGTGTTTGTGAGACCTGAAGTTGCTGGATTTGAATTCAAATTCAATTCTCACCCGCTTTTCTCTATCACCTGTTCGCTTATAAGCGATACAATCTGGAAAGTAAGGGCGGATTTCTTCTATCCTTAGTTGAAGTTTCTTCGCAATGTGGGCAAACAAGAAAACAACACCTAGCTCGTTTTGAGGTGCATATTGTATGGGTGCGTTTCTCAGTGTATTGGGACGATATTTGCTTTTCATGGATACTCCGTTTGATAATTGGTGTGGTATGCTCCAACTATCAACTATTAAACACCATTAATTTGATCTGCAATTTTGCCATCTAATTATACCAGTAAAAAGTCCGTATATTGCACGGTGAAGCCAATCTGATTTAGATAAAATCTCGAACAACTAACTGTCATATTGACAAAGAATAAAGGTGAGTAAGGCTATCAGTTGTTTATCTGGTATAATGAGTTTTAGATTCAATAGTGGGGATAAATAACTCATGGCTGACTCATATAGGAAAAAAGAAATTAGACTGCCGTTTCCGCCACCGCCTTTTTGGGAACTGCTTGGTATAGAAGTTACCGAAATGGATGAGGGCTATGCAAAACTCGTGATGCCATTTGATGAAAAGCTCACCCAGCCTTACGGTCTCGTTCACGGTGGGGCGCTCTTTTCCCTTGCCGATTCTGCCGCCGCCGTTGCGATTGGATCGGTGGTTGATGATAAAAGATTCGTCACAATAGAGATGAAAATAAATTTTCTACTCCCTGTTAAAGAAGGCATAATGGAAGC
>Ga0070741_10011707_pt1 | contig 16107 bp, 16 predicted proteins | sample Coa_R1_4_FD_66440 | JGI IMG/M metagenome (GOLD analysis project Ga0070741, IMG submission 66440) | Surface soil microbial communities from Centralia Pennsylvania, which are recovering from an underground coalmine fire - Coalmine... | ecosystem: Environmental > Terrestrial > Soil > Unclassified ...
GACTGGGCGTGGCGCAGCCGCGCGGCCGCCACCATCTCGAGCGCCTTGGTGATCTGTGAGGTGTTCCGGACGGAGCGAATCCGCCGGCGGATTTCGCGCGCGGACGGCATCTAGTACGGCACGCTCTGCTTGAACTCGTCGAGCGCGGCGCGGAGCTGAGCGGTCGTCTCGTCGGTGAGCTGTTTCTCGTCGCGGATCTTAGCGAGCAGCTCGGGGTGGTTCGAGTCCATGAAGGGGTGGAAGGCCGCCTCGAACGCCTGCACCTTCTCCACGGGGACGTCGTCGAGGTAGCCGTTGGTGACGGCGAAGATGATCGCGACCTGCTTCTCCATCGGCAGCGGCTGGTACTGTGGCTGCTTGAAGACCTCGGTGATGCGCGCACCGCGGTCGAGCTGCCGACGTGTCGCCGCGTCCAGGTCGGACCCGAACTGCGCGAACGCGGCGAGCTCGCGGTACTGCGCGTACTCCAGCCGCAGGCGACCGGCGACCTGCTTCATCGCACGCACCTGCGCCGAGCCGCCCACGCGCGACACCGACAGACCGACGTTCATCGCCGGCCGGATGCCGGCGTAGAAGAGGTCGGACTCCAGGTACACCTGGCCGTCGGTGATCGAGATGACGTTCGTCGGGATGTACGCCGAGACGTCGTTAGCCTGCGTCTCGATGATCGGAAGCGCCGTGAGCGAGCCGCCGCCGTTCTCCTTGTTCAGCTTGCAAGCGCGCTCGAGCAGGCGGGAGTGCAGGTAGAAGACGTCGCCCGGGTACGCCTCGCGGCCCGGAGGGCGGCGCAGCAGCAGGGACATCTGCCGGTAGGCCCAGGCGTGCTTGGTGAGGTCGTCGTACACGATCAACGCGTCGCGCCCTGCGTCGAGGAAGTATTCGGCCATCGCGCAGCCCGAGTACGGCGCCAAGTACTGCAGCGCGGCGGCGTCGGTGGCGTTCGCGACGACGACGATCGTGTTGTCGAGCTTCCCGAAGCGCTCGAGCGTCGCGACGGTCTGGGCCACCTTGGCGGCCTTTTGGCCGACGGCGACGTACACGCAGACGACGTCGCCCTTCTCCTGGTTCAAGATGGTGTCGAGCACCACAGCGCTCTTGCCGGTCTGGCGGTCGCCGATGATCAGCTCCCGCTGGCCGCGGCCGATGGCCGTCATCGAGTCGATCGGCTTGATGCCGGTGTAGAGCGGCACGTTCACCGACTGACGGGTGACGACGTTCGGCGCGATGCGCTCCACCGGTCGACGCTCCGTGCCGACGATCGGTCCCTTGCCGTCGATCGGTTCGCCGAGCGCGTTCACGACGCGGCCGATCAGCGCCTCGCCGACCGGCACGTCGACGACGCGGCCGGTCGAACGGACCTCGTCGCCTTCCTTGATGCCCGTCTCGTCGCCCAGCAGCACCGCGCCGACGGTGTCCTCTTCCAGGTTCAACGCCAGGCCGAAGATGTTGCCGGGGAACTCCAGCAGCTCGCCGGACAGAGCGGCCGACAGGCCGTAGATCTGGGCCACGCCGTCGTGGACTTCGATCACCGTCCCGACGTTCGTCGTCGTGACGGTCTGACCGAAGTGCTGGATCTGGTCCTTGATGATGTTCGTGATCTCTTCAGCCCGTACGGCCATCGTCCCTCCGGAAGGTGCGCCGAAGCGCCCTAGACAAGCTGCCGGCGCAGCGCGGCGAGGCTCTCGGCCACGCTGCCGTTGATTAGTCTATCGCCCACCCTCGCGACGACACCGCCGATGATCGAGGGATCGACCTGCCGCTCGAGGATTACCCTGCGGCCAACCAGCCTCGCGAGCAGCGCCGCGATGCGGTCGGCCTCCGCGTCGGAGATCGGCACGGCGGTCGTCACTGTCGCCTCGGCGACCCCCTGATGCTCGAGCATCATCGCACGAAACTCGCGCACGACGGCGCCGAGCAAGTCGATCCGCCCACGCTCGATCAGCACGTAGACGAAGTTGCGCCGCAGCGGATCGAGGCCGCTGAGCGCACGGTCGACCAGCTCGCGCTTCCGCTCGAACGAAAGCTTCGGCGAGACGAGCACGGGCCGGACCGCCGGGTCCTCGATCGCCGCCTGGATCGCCTGGAGGTCGCTCAGCCAGCTCTCGAGCGGCTCGTCGCGCTCGAGCGCTAGCTCGAACAGCGCCCGCGCGTAGCGCCTGGCGACCGATTCCGCTGCCATTCACACCTCTACCCGGCGGTGGGTCTTCCTCGGAAGACTCACCGCACCCTGCCGGAGCCCGACTCTGCCTCTTGAAGGACGCGCTCGATCAGATCGACGTGCTGCTTCGCGTCCAGGTCGCGCTGGACGACCCGGCTCGCCGCCAGGATCGCGAGCTCCGCCACTTGCTGGCGGAGCTGCGCCTGGGCTTGCTCGGTCTCACGCTGGATCTGCTCGCGCGCCCGTGCCAGGAAGGCCTCCGCGTCGCGGCTCGCCTTCTCGTGCGCCTCGGCCTGGATGCGCTGGGCGATCTGGTTGGCGTTGGCGACCACCTGCTGGCCCTCGCGGCGCGCCTCGGCCAGGCGCTCCTGGAACTGCTGCTCCATGCGCTCGGCGTCACGCTGGATCTGCTCGGCCTTCTCCATGCTCTCGCGGATCCGGTTCGCGCGCGCGTCGAGCATACCGACGACGCGCGGGAACAGGAACTTCCAGAGGATGAAGAGCAGGACCAGGAAGTTGATGAGCTGCGCGAGCAGCCCCGTCCCGTTGATGCCGAGAGCTTCCACCGACCGTTCCCGTTCCTAGGCGACGAACTTGATGATCAGCGCCACCACCAGCGCGTAGATCGCGATGGCCTCGGCGAACGCGATCGCCAAGATCAGGTTACCGCGGACGGCTGGCTCGGCCTCCGGGTTGCGGCCGAGAGCCTGCATCGCGCCCGAGCCGAGGATGCCGATGCCGAGGCCCGGCCCGATCGCGCCAAGCCCGATGGCCAGCGCCGCGGCGAGAAGACGAACACCTGCGTCGGTCATTGGATCGGAATCTCCTACCTAGTGGTGTGAGGCCTCGGCCCCGTGCGCGACGTCGCCATGCTCGTGGGCCGTCGTGGCCAACGTCATGAAAACGAGCGTCAGCACCGCGAACACGAACGCCTGAATGAACCCGACGAAGAGCTCGAGCCCGTAGAACGGCAGCGCCGCCAGCCAGGGCACGAGGAACACGATCACCGCCAGCAGCACCTCGCCGGCGAAGATGTTGCCGAAGAGCCGGAAGGTGAACGACACGATCTTGGCGAACTCGGCGATCAGCTCGAGCAGGCCGACGTAGATCCCGATCGGCCCACCACGGAAGTTGAAGAACTTCTCGACGTAGCCGCCACCGAGCTCTTTAAGCCCAAAAATCTGCGTCGCGACCACCGACGTGAGCGCGATCGCGAGCGTCGTGTTCAGATCGGTCGTCGCCGCGCGCAGCAGCGGAACGAACTCGGTCTCGCCCTCCGGCGTCGTCTCGCGGAAACCGATCGATCCGAAGCCCGGCAGCAGCCCCATCCAGTTCGACAGGATCACGAAAAAGAATATCGTCCCGACGATCGGGAAGAACTGGCGGCCCTTGCGAACTCCCGCCACGCTCTCGCAGAGGCCGAGGATCGCCTCGGTCGCGTACTCGACGAAGTTCTGTAGCCCGCTCGGCACCATCTGCGCGTTGCTCGTCGCCGCGTAAAAGACGACGATCAGCACGACGGTCGAGATCCACCCGGCCAGGATCGAGTTGGTGACCGTGAACCCGCCGATGTGGCCGATCGGCTCGGCGGCGAGCTGGATGTGCGCCAGGGGGACCGGCGCGAGCAACGCGCCGGCGATGATCGCCGCGACCACGACGACCGCGATGAGCAGGCCCTTCACGTCAACCCTTTCGTGTTTCCCGCATACCCAGCGACGCGCTGATCGTGCGGTAGACGAGCACCATCGCCAGGTTGGCAGCTACGACCGAACACACAAGCGTCAGGAACGGCCGCGTGCCCAGATGGCCGTCCAGGACGACGCCCGCGGCGAGCGCCCCGATCAGCACCGCAGCGACGACCATGCACAGGCCCACGGTGCCGGACCTGCTCAACGTCGTCGTTGGGGGCGTCATTCAGGCGCCGCTCGGCGCGGGCGCGAGTATAGACACGATCAAATCGCTCCGCAAAAGGGGCGTGCTCCGGGGCATCGCACCATTCTCGCACGACCGACGCCATCGCGCCGGCGTTCTCTTGTCCTGCTGTCAGGTCACCGATAAACTCTGCGTATCTTCGAACGAGAACGCCCCTCCAGAACAGAGATGGGAGCAGGTGCGTTCGCCGCGGTGCGCGCCGGTCGGATCGGGCCCAGCCCACGACGTCGAGGCTCGCTAGGCACCGCCGTGCCACGTAGAAAGGAACCGGCACCATGCCCGAGCAAGAGGGCGGTTACGTCGCCCTATTCATCGACTGGGACAACTTAGCGATCTCGACCGCCGCCGACCACGGCGGCGCGCCGCCCGACCTCCGCCGCATCGTCCAGGTCGCGCAGAGCTACGGCACCTTGCTGATCGCGCGCGCCTACGCCGAATGGGGCGTTACGAGCGAGCGGCTGAACGTCTACCGCGCCGGCGTGGAGCCGGTCTACGCACCGACCTTCCGCTTCTCCGAAGACGGCCCCGGGCGGCCGGCTGGCGGCAAGAGCCTTGCCGACCCCTGCCTCGTCTCCGACTGCATCGACATGCTGCACCTCCATCCGCAGCTCACCACGCTCGTGCTGGTGTCGGGCGACAAAGACCTGATCCCTATCGTTCGTCTGGCGCAGATGCGCGGCAAGAAGGTCGTGGTGATCGGTCCCGACCTCGTCGCGGCGGTCCTGAAGGACATGGCCGACGAGTACATCGCCTACCGCTCGCTGCTCGGCGGCGACGCGGCGCGCAGCGCCATCGTGCGCGCCGAGGCGGCCGAGCTCGGCCGGCGGCGGCGCCGCCGTGGCGGCCGCGGCCGGGGCGGCGCCGCCGCCGAGGGCGACGCGGAGACGCCGGAGCAACGAGCGGAGCCGAAGGCGCCGGGCCTGCCGCCGGCGCCGGGCCTGCCGCGTCCCCTGCACCGGGAGCGGCGGCCGTTCGCCGACCGTGCCGCCTTGCCGCGCCCTGAGCCGCCTGCCGAGCCGGTTGAGGAGGTACCGACACCACCGGCGCTCGGGGAGCCGACGCGGGTCGAGCCGCGCGTCGAGCCAATGCCGGAGCGGGCCGAGGTGCCGCCACCACCGGACCGGCCGGCGCCGGCCGAGGGCCCGGGGAGCCAGGCGTCGCCCGAGGAGCTGAGCGAGCTGTACGCCACCATCCAGACGATCCTGCGTGAGCGCACCAACGCGGGGCGGCCGCGGCTACGCGCCACGAACCTGAAGGACCACCTCATCGCGCGCAAGCCCGGCTTCAACGAGCGAAAGTACGGCTTCAGCAGCTTCCGGGACCTGCTGGCCGCGGCGCGTGCGGCCAGCGTCCTGCAGATCACCGACGTCGGTCAGGTGCAGTGGATCTCGCTGCCGGACGTCCAGCCCGAGTCGGGCGGAACGCAGCCGGCGCCGCCTGCCCAAGCGCCAGCGCCGCCGGCCACGGAGCGGGCGCCGGCCATCGAGCTGGCCGAGGCGCTCCAGGCGATCGTCGAGATGCAGCACCACACGAAGCTGCTGACTCCGACGTACGTGACGAGCACGCTGAGCAACCTCATCAACGCCCGCAGCCCCGGCTATGGATCCGAGGACGCCCAGCGGCTCGTCGAGGCGCTGACCCGCTCGGGCGCCATCCGTGTCGACACCGAGCCCCAGGAGGTCGAGGTCGACGGCGCCAAGCACCGCGTCCGGCTGGTCCATCTGGTCGAGGAGAACCCAGAAGTGCAGCGGGCCGAGCAGGCCCGGCAGCAGCGCAACGGCGCGTCCGCGACCCGCGAAGGCTCCGCCGAGGTGACCGAGGCCGCGCCCGAGCCCGCCGCGAATGGACGGAACTCAAGCCGGCGCTCGCGGCGCGGTCGCGGCGGATCCAAGAAGGGTGCGGGGGACGAGGCCGGCGAGGCGGTCGCGGCCGAGCCGCCCGCCGCTGAGCCGACGGCGGAGAGCCCGCTCGACCAGGTCTTCGCCACGCTGGTCGATGCGGTCCGCGCAAGCATCCCGCCCGGCCGCGACACCGCCGGCGCTGCCGGCGTCAAGTCGCGCCTGTCCGCCGCGCTGCCGTCGTTCGACGAAAAGCAGCTGGGCTTTTCGAAGTTCAAGGACTTCCTGCTCGCCGCCGAGAAAGCCGGCAAGGTCCGCGTCGAGACGAGCGGCGCCGCGACGCGGGTCGGGCTACCCGGCTAACGTGGTGGCCGAAGCGGCGCGCGAGGCGACGGCCACGCACGAGGCCGTCGCCATAGTCGACTTCGGGTCGCAGTACAGCCAGCTCATCGCGCGGCGGGTCCGCGAGCAGAACGTCTACTGCGAGCTGATCCCGCCGGACGCCACCGCCGACGAGGTGGCGCGGCTCGACCCGAAGGCGTTCATCCTGTCCGGGGGTCCGGCCTCTGTCTACGAGCCGGGCGCGCCGCGGGCACCCGACTACGTCTTCGCGTCGGGCAGGCCTGTGCTGGCGATCTGCTACGGGATGCAGCTCGTCGCGCACCAGCTCGGCGGGCGGGTCAGCCCGGCGGCGAAGCGCGAGTTCGGGCAGGCCGAGGTCGAGCGGGTCGACGGCGCCCTCATCTTCGACGGCCTGCCCGAGAGCTTTCCGGTCTGGATGAGCCACGCCGACCACGTCGAACAGCTCCCACCCGGCTTCCGCGCGCTCGCGCGCAGCCGCAACTCGCCGTACGCCGCGATGGGCAACGACCGCATCGTCGCGCTCCAGTTCCATCCAGAGGTGGTCCACACGCCGCTCGGCGGCGAGATCCTGCGCAATTTCCTGTTCAAAGTCGCCGGGCTGCGCGGCGAATGGACGCCGGCCGCGTTCGTGGACGAGGCCGTCGAGCGCATCCGCGCCCAGGTGGGCGACGGGCGTGCGATCTGCGGCCTATCGGGCGGCGTCGATTCGGCCGTCGCCGCGGCGCTGACGCACCGCGCGATCGGAGACCGGCTCACCTGCGTCTTCGTGGACCATGGGCTTCTCCGCAAAGGCGAGCGAGACCAGGTCGTCGAGACTTTCCGCGACCGGCTCGGCTTCAACCTCGTCGCGGTCGACGCCGCGAGCCGCTTCCTGGAACGGCTGGCCGGCGTCGAGGACCCGGAGGAGAAGCGGCGCCGCATCGGCCACGAGTTCGTGCGGGTGTTCGAGCACGAAGCGCAGCGGCTGACCGCGACCGTGGGCCAGTTCGACTTCCTGGTACAGGGCACGCTCTATCCCGACGTCATCGAGAGCGCGACGAAGCACAAGACGGCGCAGACGATCAAGACGCACCACAACGTCGGCGGCTTGCCCGAGCAGATGGAGTTCGACCTGGTCGAGCCGCTCCGCCACGTCTTCAAGGACGAGGTGCGGCGCATCGGCCTGGAGCTCGGCCTGCCGGAGGACGTCGTGTGGCGCCACCCGTTCCCGGGTCCCGGCCTCGCCATTCGCATCCTCGGGGAGGTCACGCGCGAACGCGTCCGGACGCTGCAGGAAGCCGACGCGATCTTCGTCGAGGAGCTGCGGGCGGCCGGCCTGTACCGCGCGTGCGCCCAGGCGCTCGCAGTGCTGACCCCGCTCCGCACGGTCGGCGTCATGGGGGACGGCCGCACCTATTCCAACGTGGTGGCCTTGCGCGCGGTCACGACCGAGGACTTCATGACCGCCGACTGGGCGCGCCTCCCGTACGACCTGCTGGGGCGCGTCTCGTCCCGCATCGTGAACGAGGTCGCTGACATCAACCGCGTCGTCTACGACATCTCGAGCAAGCCGCCGGCGACGATCGAGTGGGAGTGACCTAGCCGTGCGCGTTCTCGTGATCGGCTCGGGGGGGCGGGAGCACGCGCTCTGCTGGAAGATTGCGCAGAGCCCGCGGTGCGACGCGCTCTTCTGCGCGCCAGGGAACGGCGGCACGGCCGCGATCGCCGAGCCCGTGCTGGCCGACGACCTGCCCGCGTGGGCCGCCGACAACGGCATCGACCTCGCGGTCGTCGGTCCGGACGACCCGCTCGCGGCCGGCCTCGTCGATCGGTTCCAGGCCCGCGGCGTCCGCGCCTTCGGCCCGACGCGCGCAGCGGCCGAGATCGAGTGGAGCAAAAGCTGGGCGAAGCAGTTCGCCGCCGACCACGGCATCCCGACGGCGCGCTGGGCCGCCTTCGTCGACGCCGACGCCGCGCACGCGTACGTCGACGCACATCCGCCGGGCCTGGCGGTCAAGGCCGACGGCCTGGCGCTTGGCAAAGGCGTCACCGTCTGCGCCACGCGCGAGGAGGCGCACCAAGCCGTCGACGCGTTGATGCGCGACCGCGTCCTCGGCGCGGCCGGGGCGCGCGTGGTGATCGAGGAGCGGCTGACCGGCCGCGAGGTGTCGGCGATCGCCGTCTGCGACGGCCGCGCATACCGGATGCTGCCTTTCGCCTGCGACCACAAAGCGGCTTACGATGGCGACCGCGGTCCCAACACCGGCGGTATGGGCGCTTACTCCCCCGCGCCCTGGGTCTCGGGCGCACTGGCGGACGAGATCGAGCGGCGGATGATCGCGCCGGCCGTGCGCGGCCTGGCCGCGATCGGCCGTCCGTTCGTCGGATTCCTTTACTGCGGGCTGATGGTCACGCCGGCGGGGCCGCGCGTGATCGAGTTCAACGCGCGGATGGGCGACCCCGAGGCGCAGGCGATCTTGCCGCGACTCGACTTCGACCTGCTCGAGGTGCTCGACCTCGCGGTCGACGGTCGGCTCTCCGAGGCCCCCGATCGGCTGCCGATCTCGCCGTGGGCCTGCTGCTGCGTCGTGCTGGCGTCGAGGAACTACCCGGCTTCGTCCCCGACCGGGCTGCCGATAGAAGGGCTCGACCGCGTCGAGCCAGCCGTGCACGTCTTCCACGCCGGAACGCGGCGGGAGGGCGAGCAGCTCGTGACGGCCGGGGGTCGGGTGCTCGGCATATCGGCGGTGGGTCCGACCGTGGAGGCCGCGCGTGAACGCGCCTACGCGAACGCGGCGCGCGTCCGGTTCGAGGGCGTTCGCTACCGACGCGACATCGGGGCCGCGGCCGTGCCGACGGCTGCTCGGTGAAGCTCCTGCACCGCGGGAAAGTCCGCGACGTCTACGAGCTCGACGGCGACCGGCTCGTGCTGGTGGCGAGCGATCGGATCTCGGCGTTCGACGTCGTGCTGCCGACGCCGATCCCCGGGAAGGGGATCGTCTTGACCCAGTTGTCCGCGTTCTGGTTCGAGCTCACGCGCCACCTGATCGATAACCACCTCATCTCCGTCGAGGGACGGTCGATGGTCTGCCGCAAGGCGAAGCGGCTCGACGTCGAGTGCGTCGCGCGGGGGTACCTGGCCGGCTCGGCCTGGGCCGAGTACCGACGCGCCGGGACGGTTGGAGGGCAGCCCGCGCCCGCCGGACTGAGCGAGAGCGCCGAGCTCCCCGAGCCGCTCTTCACGCCGACGACCAAGGCGGAGGCCGGCCACGACCAGCCGATGTCCTACGCTGAGGTCGAATCCGCGATCGGCGCCAGGCTCGCCGCGCAGGTGCGGGAGTCGACGCTCGCGGTCTACGGCTGGGCACGGGCCTACGCGCGCGAACGGGGGATCATCATCGCCGACACGAAGCTCGAGTTCGGCCTTGTCGACGGCCGCCTCATCTTGATCGACGAGCTGCTGACGCCCGACTCATCTCGCTTCTGGCCGGCCGCCGAGTACCAGCCGGGAGGACCGCAGCCAAGCTTCGACAAGCAGTACGTCCGCGACTACCTCGAGGCGACGGGGTGGGACAAGACGGCACCCGGCCCCGAGCTGCCACCTGATGTGGTCGCGAAGACCGGCGAGAAATACCGCGAGGCCTACCGACGGTTGGTGGGCCGCGAGCTGGAGCTCTGACCGATGTGGCTGGCGCGCGTGTACGTCACGCTGAAACCGACCGTGAACGACCCGCAGGGCCTGGCGATCCGCGGCGGGCTGCTGCACCTCGGCTTCGACACGCTCGAGTCGGTGCGGGCTGGCAAATACCTGGAGTTGCGGATGACGGACCAGGATCGGGCGGACGCCGAGCGGAAGGTCGACCAGATGTGCCGGCAGCTCCTCGCCAACCCGGTGATCGAGGAGTACCGCTACGAGGTCGAGCCCCTGTCGACCACGCCCTTGGTCGAGGGGACCTGATCGCCTAGCCGCGGGTCGAGCCGCGTCGCCCCATCCAGCGCCCGACCGAGCGCCTTGAACAGCGCCTCGACTTTGTGGTGGCCATTCACGCCGGCCAGCACCGCCGCGTGGAGGTTCAAGCGCGCCTCGATCGCGAACGACTCGAGGAAGTGCCGGAACATGTCGCCGTCGATCCCGCCGATCCACGTGCGCTCGAGCGGTGCGTCGACGACCGCGTAGCCGCGCCCGCCGCAGTCGATCACGACGCGCGCCAGCGCCTCGTCGAGCGGGACGTAGGCGTGGGCCGTGCGCACGATGCCGCGCCGCTCGCCAAGCGCCTCGTTCACGGCGCGCCCGAGCGCGATGGCCACGTCCTCGACCGTGTGGTGCGCCTCGACCGCCAGGTCGCCCTTCGCCTCGACGTTCAGGTCGAAGAGCCCGTGCCGCGCGAACGCGTCGAGCACGTGGTCGAAAAACGGCAGACCGGTCGACACCTCGGCCTGACCGGTGCCGTCGAGCTTGAGCGTCAGCCGGATCCGCGTCTCGCGCGTGTCGCGAGCGACGGTCGCGGCGCGTGGGTCAGGCACGCGGGGCAATCCTTTCCAGCCGGTGCTCGACGGCCGCGGCGTGCGCGGGCAGCCCTTCGGCGCGCGCCAGCGTCGCCGCCGGCGGGCCGAGGCGGTTCACGCCGTCCACGCCGATCGCGAACACGCTCGTGACTTTGAGGAAGTCGTTGGTCGTCAGGGGCGAGGAGAAGCGGGCTGTGCCGCCGGTCGGCATGACGTGGCTGGGTCCCGCCGTGTAGTCGCCGACCGCCTCGAGCGACGTCTCGCCGACGAACACGCCGCCGGCGTTCTTAACCTTGGCCATCGCCGCCCACGGGTCCCGCACGAGCAGGCACAGGTGCTCGGGGGCGTACTCGTTGGCCAGCTCGAGCGCGACGTCGACGGAGCCCGTGACGACGATCCCGCCGCGGCTCGCCAGGGAAGCGCGCGCGACGTCCGGCTTCGGAAGCCGCGCCAGCTGGCGCTCGACCTGCGCGCCGACCAACTTGGCGACCTGCTCGCTGGTGGCGAGCAGGATGGCGCTGGCGAGGGGGTCGTGCTCCGCCTGGGCGAGCATGTCGGCCGCCGCCGCGCCTGGATCGGCCGACTCGTCGGCGATCAGCATCGTCTCGGTCGGCCCGGCGATCGCGTCGACGCCCACGACGCCGTAGACGCGCCGCTTGGCGAGCGCGACGAAGATGTTGCCCGGACCGACGATCTTGTCAACGCGGGGCACTGACTCGGTGCCGAACGCCATCGCCGCGATCGCCTGCGCCCCCCCGAGCTTGAAGACGCGGTCGACCCCGGCCAGGTCGGCCGCGACCAACATCGTGGGGTGCGCCGTCCCGTCCGGGCGTGGCGGCGTGCACATCACAACGCTCGAGCAGCCGGCGACGCGGGCCGGCACCGCGGCCATCACGACCGTGGACGGGTAAGCAGCGCGGCCACCCGGTGCGTGCAGGCCGATTCGCTCGATCGGCGTAACCCGTTGGCCGATCGCCCCATCGGGGCCAAAGTCGAGCCAAGACCGCGGCAGGTGCCGCTGGTGGAAGGTTCTGACCTGCTGGATCGCCAGCCGCAGCGCGTCGACGACTTCGTCTGGCACGGCGCGGTACGCGGCTTCGACCTCCGCGCGCTCGACCTCGAAGCTCGCGAGGATCGCGCGGTCGAGCCTCGCCGTTACCTCGCGCAGCGCGGCGTCGCCGCGGGCGCGCACGTCGGCCAGGATGCGCTCGACCACCTGGTCCGGCGCGAGCCGCTCGCCCCAGACCCGCTCGCTCTGGTCGAGCAGTTCCGGCGTCACCTCGACGTCCTGGACGAGCCCCCGACGCAGCAGCGACCGCCGCGCCTCGGCCAGGTCGGCCACGATCCGAACGGACACGGCCGGGAATCCTAGCACGCGACCTCGGCGGCCCTAGAATTCGAGCCGTGACGGAGACACCCAAGAAGCCATCCGCCCCGCCGCGCGTCCTACAAGGCATGCGCGACTTCCTCCCCGAGCGCATGCTGCTGCGCCAGTGGGTGATCGGCGAGCTCCGCACCGTCTTCGAGAGCTTCGGCTTCGAGCCGCTCGACACGCCGGCCGTCGAGTACGCCGAGACACTGAAAGGCAAGTACGGCGAGGAAGCCGACAAGCTGATCTATGAGTTCGAAGACCGCGGCGACCGGCGCGTCGGCCTGCGCTACGACCTGACCGTGCCGCTGGCCCGCGTCGCCGCGACGTACCCAGACCTCCCGAAGCCGTTCAAGCGCTACCAGATCGCGCCGGTTTGGCGGGCCGAGCGTCCGCAGAAGGGGCGCTACCGCGAGTTTTGGCAGTGCGACGTCGACACCGTCGGGTCGACCTCGCCGCTCGCCGACGCCGAGCTCGTGATGGTCGTCACCTCGGTGCTCGACCGCCTCGGCTTCGCCAACTACACGGTGCGGATCAACAACCGGAAGATCCTTGGCGCCCTCGCCGAGGGCCTCGGCGTCCGCGGCGAGGCCGCGCTCGCGCTGTTCCGCTCGCTCGACAAGCTCGACAAGATCGGCGCCGCTGGCGTCCGCGCCGAGCTTGTCCAGCGCGGCCTGTCAGAGGCGACCGCCGACCGGCTGTTCGAGCTCGTCGAGACGTCCGGCTCGAACGAGGAGACCCTCGCCGGCCTGCGCCGGCGGTTCCAGGATGCTCCGCGAGCGATCGAGGGGGTCGCGGAGCTCGAGGCGATCGCCGCGGCCCTCGGCGCGAGCGGGGTCGGCGCTGACCGGTACCGCATCGACCTGTCGATGATCCGAGGCCTCGACTACTACACCGGGCCGATCTTCGAGACGGTCGTTGACGAGCCAAAGATCGGCTCGATCTCGGGGGGCGGGCGCTACGACAACTTGATTGGCATGTTCGGCCGCGACCTGCCCGCCACCGGCGTCTCCCTCGGATTCGAGCGCGTCGTTGACGTGATGGAGGAGCTCGGCCTGGCACCCGAGCACCTCGCCCGCACGGTGACGCAGGTGCTCGTCACCGTCTTCGGCCCCGATACCGAGGCGGCCTCGCTGGGCATCGCCGCTGAGCTGCGGCGCGCCGGCGTGCGGACCGAGGTCGCGCTCACCGGCGACCGGATCGGCAAGCAGCTCCAGTACGCCTCCCGCCGGCGGATCCCGACCGTCGTGATCGTCGGACCAGACGAGGTGTCGCGCGGCGTGGCCCTCGTGAAGGACATGGCGACCGGCGAGCAGCGGACGGTCGCCCGCCCGGACCTGGCAGGCACGTTATGCAAGCACTACGGCTCTATTACGTAGTCTTACTGCTCTTCATCGCGACCACTGCCCGCGCGGCCGGGCAGTTCGTGCAAGTCCTGGTGGTGGATGGACCGATCACGCCGACGGTCGCCGGCTACGTCCAGCGCGGCATCGACGATGCGGAGCGCAACGGCGCCCAGGCGGTCGTGCTTCAGCTCGACACACCTGGTGGCCTCGACGATTCGATGCGGAAGATCATCCAGCGCATCAACGCGAGCAAGGTGCCCGTCGTCGTCTACGTGTATCCGTCGGGCGGCCGAGCCGCGTCGGCCGGTATGTTCATCACCCAGGCCGCGCACGTCGCGGCGATGGCGCCGGACACCAACATCGGCTCGGCCCACCCGGTCCAGCTCGGCGGTGGTGGCCTCTTGGGTGGGGACAGCGCGCCGGACCAGACGATGACCCAGAAGGTCGAGAACGACGCGGTGGCGCTGGTGCGCTCGCTCGCCGCGACGCACGCCCGCAACGCGGATTGGGCCGAGCAAGCGGTCCGGCAGAGCGTCAACGTCCCGGCCAGCGAAGCGCTCGAGAAGCACGTCGTCGACGTGATCGCGCCGAGCTACCCGGCGCTCCTCAACCAGATCGACGGGCGTGACGTGGCGCTCGGGGACGGCAGCCACGTCACGCTGCACACCGCGAACGCCGAGCTGCGGCAGGAGCCGATGACGTTCGCCGAGGGCCTCATCGCCCGGCTCAGCGACCCGAACGTCGCCTACCTGCTCCTGACCCTCGGCTTTTATGGGCTCATCTACGAGCTCGCCAACCCTGGCACCTGGATCCCCGGCACAGTCGGCATCGCCGCGATCGTCGTCGCGCTCTACGCACTCGGCACGCTGCCCGTCAACTGGGCGGGCGTCGCTCTGATCGGCCTTGCGTTCGCGCTCTTCGCGGCGGACGTGCTGGTGACCTCCGGCCACGGGGCGCTCACCGCCGCCGGCGCGCTGACGCTGCTGCTCGGCTCGCTGTTCATCTTTTCGGGGGCGACGCCGGGTATGCAGCTCTCGCCGTGGGTCGTCGGCGGCGTCGTGCTGGCGAGCAGCGGCTTCTTCGTTTTCGTCGTGGGCGCCGCCTACCGCACGCGGCGCCGGCCGGTCGCGGTTGGCGCCGAGGCGCTGCTGGGCCAGGTCGGGACGGTGATGGTCGAGCTCGCACCCGTCGGACAGATCGAGGTGGCCGGCGAGATCTGGCGCGCCGAGCTCGCCGGCTCCGGCGCTCCCGTACCGAGGGGCCAACGCGTGCGCGTCGTCGGACGCCACGGGCTAACCCTCGACGTCCAGCCCGCCGCATAGCATTGTTCGACCCGCGGTGTATCCACCTTCGGAAACACCGCACCCTGCCAGGGAGGAAGCGCCGGTGCAGACCCTGATCAACCTGGGCATTCTCATCGCGGTCATCGTCTTCGTCGTCCTGCCGCTGTTCGGGGCCGCTGTGCGCGTGGTCCAGGAATACGAGCGCGGCGTCATCTTCCGCCTCGGGCGGCTGGTCGGCGCCCGCGGGCCGGGTCTGTTCCTCATCGTGCCGTTCCTCGACCGGATGGTGAAGGTAGACCTGCGAGTCGTCACGATGGAGGTGCCGCCGCAGGAGATCATCACCCGGGATAACGTCACGCTCCGCGTGAGCGCGGTGCTCTACTTCCGCGTCGTCGACCCCGGCGCGGCGGTCACGCGCGTAACCGACTACGTGCGGGCGACCTTCCAGATCGCGCAGACGACGCTGCGTTCAGTGCTCGGCCAGTCGGAGCTCGACGAGCTGCTCGCCAACCGCGAGCACATCAACGAGCGTCTGCAGCAGATCATCGACACGCAGACCGAGCCGTGGGGGATCAAGGTAACGGCTGTCGAGGTGAAAGACGTCGAGCTGCCCGAGTCGATGCAGCGCGCGATCGCGCGGCAGGCCGAGGCCGAGCGCGAGAAGCGCGCCAAGATCATCCACGCCGAGGGCGAGCTACAGGCGTCGGAGACGCTCGCCAACGCGGCGCGCGTCATCGGCTCGCAGCCGCAGACGCTGCAGCTCCGCTACCTGCAGACGCTCACCGAGATCTCGGCCGAGCGGAACTCGACGATCATCTTCCCCGTCCCCATCGACCTGATCTCGGGCTTCCTCGAAGCGGCCGGCATCGCCATTCGGGCTCCGCGCGGCGCCGAGTCGACCAATCGAGAAACCCCCTAGAACTTTTTGCCCAGCCTGGCTCCCCCAACTGGCCAGCTCGCTCGCCATCCTGCTCAATACAATTGCGCGCCTTAGTAGTACATTTTGGGCGTCACGGAGAACGACCTGAGCGACGGCCAGACCACCGCGCGCGAGCCCGCGACCGTCGAGGCGGCCACCGCGTTCCGCTCGGTCGAAGCACGGCTGCACGATCTCCTACAGGAAACCCGTGACGAGCAGGCGCGCTTCCTGGAGAAGCTGCGCGAAGTCGAATGGCAGCTCGGCACAACCGCCGCCCGGATCGACGCGCTCGCCGACGAGGCACAGTCGGCCGGCGTCGACGCGGCGAAGCGCGAGCTCGAGGCATCGGTCCTGCGCGAAAAGCACGAGGCGCTGCGCGCCCGGCGCGCCGCCATCGGGGAGCGGCTGAGCCAG
>Ga0070741_10011708_pt1 | contig 16107 bp, 12 predicted proteins | sample Coa_R1_4_FD_66440 | JGI IMG/M metagenome (GOLD analysis project Ga0070741, IMG submission 66440) | Surface soil microbial communities from Centralia Pennsylvania, which are recovering from an underground coalmine fire - Coalmine... | ecosystem: Environmental > Terrestrial > Soil > Unclassified ...
GAATCAGGGCACAGCGCCAACGTGCTGATCAAGGCACCCAAGAGCACGACCAGGCACCGGCGCGCCTGAACTGCGAGGCGCCCCGTCCGCTGCACGGGACGCTCAGCGGGGCGCTCAGACGATGCCGCGCTCGCGCAGCAGGCCGAGCACGCGCTCGACCTCCTGCTCGACCGTTTCACCGCCGCTGCCCAGGGTCAGGTGCGGGTCCTCGGGCGGCTCGTAGGGGGCGCCCACTCCGGTGAGGCCGGACAGCTCGCCCGCGCGTGCCCGCGCGTAGAGGCCCTTCGGATCGCGCTGCTCGCACAGCTCGAGCGGCGCGTCGACGAACACCTCTAGGAACTCGAGCTCGTCCGCCGCGTGCAGCGACGCCGCCGTGAGACGGTCCGCCGCGTACGGGCTGACGAGGCTGACCAGCGCGACCGTTCCGGACTCCGCCAGCAGTCGCGCGACATGAGCCGTGCGCCGCACGTTCTCGGTGCGCGCTGTCTCGTCGAAGCCGAGGTCGCCGTTGAGGCCGTGGCGCAGGTTGTCGCCGTCGAGCAGGAAGGCGGGCCGCCCCATCTGGAGCAGGCGCTCCTCGACGGCGGCCGCCACCGTCGACTTGCCGGCGCCCGGCAGACCTGTGAACCAGAGCGTCGCGCCGCCGTGGCCGAGCTCGCGCCAGCGCACCTCGCGGGTGACGCGCGAGCCCTGCCAGCGCACGTTCGGGCTGCGCTCGCTCGGGCGCTCGCCGGCCTCCTCGACCTCGGTGTCGAGGATCACGCCGGCGGCGACGGTGTCGTTCGTGGCCTCGTCGATCACGATCAGGCTGCCCGTCAGACGGTTGCGGCGGTAGGAGTCGAACACCAGCGGCGAGCTGAGCTCGAGATGCACGCGCGCGAGATCGTTGAGCTCCAGCGTGTCGACCTGTTCGTCGCGGCGCAGCGTCTCGACATCGATCCGGTAGCGCACCTCGACGCTGCCGACCATCGCCGTGCGGGTCGTGTGCTTGACGATGTAACGGCGCCCGCGCTGGAGCGGCTGCTCGCTCATCCAGCAGACGAGGGCCTCGAAGCGGTTGGAGACCGTGGGCTGGTTGTGCGTCCGCACGAGCATCGAGCCACGCGAGACGTCGATGTCGTCGCTCAGCCGCACCGCCACCGACATCGGCGGCGAGGCCTCCTCGAGCGCTCCGTCGAAGGTGTCGATGCTCGCGATCGTCGAGCGCTGGCCGCCGGGAAGCACGACGACCTCGTCGCCGGCGCGCATGATGCCCCCGGCCACCTGCCCCCCGTAGGCGCGGTAGTCGTTCGCCCCGGCTCCCTGCGGGCGGATCACCCACTGCACGGGGAACCGGACATCGATCAGGTTGCGGTCCGAGGCGATGTGAACGTGCTCGAGGTGGTAGAGCAGCGGCGGCCCCTGGTACCACGGCATCTCCGAGGAGCGCTCGACGACGTTGTCGCCGAGCAGCGCGGAGATCGGGATGAAGGTGACGTCGGGCATCTCCAGGCGCGCGGCGAAGCGGTCGAACTCCTCGACGATCTGGTCGAAGACCTCCTCCTCGTAATCGACGAGATCCATCTTGTTCACGCACACCACCACGTGGGGGATCCCGAGCAGGGAGCTGATGAAGGCGTGGCGCTTGGACTGCGCGACGATCCCCTTGCGGGCGTCCACGAGCACGATCGCGAGGTCCGCCGTCGAGGCCCCCGTGACCATGTTGCGCGTGTACTGCTCGTGGCCGGGCGTGTCCGCGATGATGAAGCGCCGCTGCGCGGTGGCGAAGTACCGGTAGGCGACGTCGATTGTGATGCCCTGCTCGCGCTCCGCGCGCAGGCCGTCGGTCAGCAGGGACAGGTCGAGCCCGCCGTCTCCGCGGCGCTGGCTCGCCTGCTCGACATGCGCGAGCTGGTCGGCGAGCACCTGCTTGGAGTCGTAGAGGAGACGCCCGATCAGCGTGCTCTTGCCGTCGTCCACCGAGCCGGCCGTCGCGAACCGCAGCAGGTCAGACGGGCGATCGGAGAGCCGGCGGAACACCTCGGCCGCGGCGTCCGCCTCCGCGGCCGCCACCGAGGCGCCGCCGGCCCCGTTCATCGCGTGCTCTCTGCCGTTCTCCGCCATCGGCTCAGAAGTATCCCTGCCGCTTGCGATCCTCCATCGCCGCCTCGGTGACGCGGTCATCCGCGCGGGTCTGGCCGCGCTCGGTGACCTCCGTAGCCGCGATCTCGGCGACCACCGCGGCGAGCGTGGCGGCGTCCGATTCGACCGCCCCGGTGCAGCTCATGTCTCCGACCGTCCGGTAGCGCACGCTGGCCGTGAAAGCATCCTCACCGTCCGCCATCTCGATGAAAGGACTGGTCGCGTACAGCATTCCATCGCGCGAGAAGACCTCGCGCTGGTGCGCGAAATAGATAGACGGCACTTCAAGAGACTCCTCCGCGATGTACTGCCACACGTCGAGCTCGGTCCAATTCGAGATCGGAAAGACCCGCGCGTGCTCTCCCTTGTGGATGCGGCCATTGTAAAGGCTCCACAACTCCGGCCGCTGCCGCTGGGGCTCCCACTGCCCGAAGCGGTCGCGGAACGAGAACACGCGCTCCTTGGCGCGGGCACGCTCCTCGTCGCGGCGGGCGCCGCCGAACGCGGCGTCGAAGCCGTGCTCGGCGATCGCGTCGAGCAGCGTCACGGTCTGCAGCCCGTTGCGCGAGGCGCCGGGCCCGGTCTGCTCGACCACTCTTCCCCGATCGATCGACTCCTGCACGCTCGCGACGACGAGACGCTCTCCCAGCTCGGCGACGCGCCGGTCGCGGAACTCGATTGCCTCGGGGAAGTTGTGGCCGGTGTCGACGTGCATCAGCGGGAACGGGAACGGGGCCGGCCGGAACGCCTTCTCGGCGAGCCGCAGCAGCACGATCGAGTCCTTGCCGCCCGAGAACAGGAGCACGGGCCGCTCGAACTCCGCCGCCGTCTCGCGCATCACGTGGATGGCCTCCGCCTCGAGCATGCGCAGGTGAGAGATCGGGGTGGTCTGCATCCTTGCTCCGCTGGCTGCGCCGGCCCGCGGGCCGGACAACAACTTTAGGTGCATGACACACATTGTCAAGCGACTTCGGCGCGGCGGTGTTGCCGCGCCGTGACCCCCCGTGCCCCCTCCGCGGGGTGCGGCCGGGTGCTAGTCTGCCGCCGCCCGGCGGCGGCCTGCTGATCGCAGCGAGCGCCCGGCGAGAGGCGGCCTGCAGGCGCGGCGCACGAGCACCTTCGAGAGGGCACAGCCAGGCCAGCGAGCAGTGCAGACCCAGTGAGCACACAGACACAGCGCAGCCACGGGGACGGCGGGGTCGCGCCCACCGTCGCGATGCTGGGCCTCGGCTGGTTCCCCGACACCGTCGGCGGGCTGGAGCGCTACTTCCGCTCGCTCTTCGAGGCGCTCCCGGAGGCGCGCGGCGTGGTCGTGGGACCGGCCGGCGGCGCCCCCGCGCGCCTCACCGCCGTCTCGCGGGCCGGCGCGCCGCTCGCCCGTCGCCTGGCGGCGTTCCGCCGCGCCGCGCTCGGTGCGGCACGGGGCGCAGAGCTGATCGACGCGCACTTCGCGCTCTACGCCGCGGCCCCCCTCCTGGCCAGCCGTTTGCGCCGTACGCCGGCCGTCGTCCACTTCCACGGGCCGTGGGCCGACGAGAGCAGCGTGGAGCGCGGCGAGGAGCTTCACGGCCTCCGCCGGGCGCTCGAGCGCGCCGTCCTGCGTCACGCACGGGCCTACGTCGTCCTGTCCTCGGCGTTCCGCCGCGTGCTCGTCGAGCACTACGGCGTGATCCCGTGGGACGTCCACGTGCTCCATCCCGGGGTCGACCTGGAGCGCTTCTCACCAGGCCGGCGAGCCGCCGCACGCGATCGCCTCGGCATCCCCCCGGACGCGTTCCTGGCCGTCACGGTTCGGCGCCTGGTGCCGCGCACCGGCGTGGGCGAGCTACTCGACGCCTGGGAGCTCGCGGCCGCGGAGCTGCCCGCGGGAGCGACTCTGCTCGTGGCGGGGGACGGCCCGCTCGCAGGCGAGCTGGGCGCGCGCGCCGCGGCGATCGCCTCGCCGCGGGTGCGGATGGCGGGACGGCTGAGCGAGGAGGACCTGCTGGCCGCCTATCGCGCTGCCGATGTGGCGGTCGTGCCGACGCTCAGCCACGAGGGGTTCGGCCTCGTCGTGCTGGAGGCGGCGGCGTGCGGGACGCCGAGCATCGTCACCGACGTCGACGCCCTGCCCGAGATCGCCGGACCCCTCGACCCGACGCTGGTGGTGCCGGCCGGCGAGCCGAGCGCGCTGGCGGCGCGGCTCGCCGCGGCCTCGCGCGGGGCGCTGCCTGCACGGGAGACGGCGCGCGAGTACGCGGAGCGCTTCTCGTGGCCGTCGGTGGCAGCCGCGCACCGGCGGCTCTACCGGCGCGTGCTCGAACGGGCCCCCGCCGCGCTCCCGCGCGTGGTCTACCTCGACCACGTAGCCCGGCTCTCGGGCGCGGAGATCGCTCTGCTGCGGCTGCTGCCGCATCTCGAAGGCGTGCAGGCGCACGTCATCCTCGGCGAGGACGGGCCGCTCGCCACGCGCCTGCAGCAGGCCGGCATCTCGGTCGAGGTGCTGCCGCTGGCGCCCTCCGCACGCGATCTGCGCCGCGCCTCGGCTCGCGCCGGGGGCGTGCCGCTGAGCACGGCGTGGGAGACGTTCCGTTACACGCTGCGTCTGGCCCGCCGCCTGCGCAGGATCGACCCCGACCTCGTCCACACCAACTCGCTGAAGTCGGGGGTCTACGGCGGGCTCGCCGCGCGCCTGGCGGGAGTGCCGCTGGTCTGGCACCTGCGCGACCGCCTCGCCGACGACTACCTGCCGCGCTCGGCCACGCGCGTGCTGCGGTGGGCGATCCCGAGGCTGGCCGGCGGGATCCTCGCCAACTCGCAGGCGACGCTCGACACGCTCGGCCCCGTGCGGGGCCGCCCCGCACGGGTGCTCCCCGACGCCGTCGAGGCGCCTTCCGCCCCCAAGAGCCGCGGCGGGCACGACGAGGCGCCGGCCACGTTCGGGATGCTCGGCCGCATCGCGCCCTGGAAGGGCCAGGACCTGTTCCTCCGCGCGTTCGCCGACGCCTTCCCCGCCGGATCGGAGCGCGCCGTCATCATCGGCACGCCGCTGTTCGGCGAGGAGGACTTCGAGGCCTCGCTGCGCGAGCTCGCCCAGGAGCTCGGCCTCGCCGCGCGCGTCGAGTTCCGTGGCTTCCGCGAGGACATCTGGCAGGAGCTCGCCTCGCTCGACATCCTCGTGCACGCCTCGCTGATCCCGGAGCCGTTCGGGCAGGTGGTGCTCGAGGGGATGGCCGCGGGGCTGCCGGTGCTCGCGCCCGACGAGGGCGGGCCGGCGGAGGTGATCGAGGACGGACGCACCGGCATCCTGTTCGCAAGCCGCGACCAGCGGGCGCTGGCAGCGGCGATGCGGGCGCTCGACGCCGACCCCGGGCGCCGTGAGCGTGTCGGGGCCGCCGCGCGCGAGGCGGCGGCGGCGTACCGGCCGCCGGTGCTCGCGGAGCGCTACGAGCAGGCTTACGCGCAGGTGCTCGGCGCCCGCCCGGTGCGCTGAGCCCGGAGACCGAGCCGGCGGAGCCGAGACGCCCCGGCGGCAGCTGCCCGGCGCCCGCGTCGAGCGCGGGCTCTGCGTGCTCAAGTAACCCGTCGCCCGTGCCGAATAGGGACGCGGACGGGATGCAGCCCCGCGGCTGCGCGCCTGTTCCCGAAGACAGACATGACCGCAAAGCGCCCTTCGACCACCCTCGTGCACCGCCTGATCGGAGCGGTCGCGCTCGCGGCTCTCCTGCTCGCCTGCACGGCCGCGACCGCCGGCGCGCGGCGCAACACCGATCTGAGCGGGCCGCCCGGCGCGAGCGAAACCCCGGTGACGGGCGAAGCCCCGCCGACGGGCGAAACCCCGCCGACAGGCGAACAGCCGACCGCGTCCGGCACCGAAACGCCGCCTCCCACGGAACCCGCGCCGGTCCGCCGCCACTCCCGCCGTTCGAGCTGCCCCGTCCGCCTCGAAGGCCCGAGCGAGCTGACCGCCGAGGAAGCCGTCGTCCTGAAAGGGCAGCTGACCTGCGCAGAAGCGGGCGAAGCCGCGGGCCAGCAGGTCCAGATCTTCGAGCGCACCGCAGGCACGCCCGGGTTCGTGCAAGCCGGCACCGTGCTCACCGAAGCCGACGGGAGCTTCACGGCGACGCTCGCCCCCGTCGAGCAGAACAGCTCCTTCTACGCGCGGCTCGGCCGCAGCCGCAGCGCGCACGTCGCGACGCGCGTGACTCCGCTCGTGACGCTCGCCGGCCCGGCCCGCGGCGCCGTCTTCCAGGCCACGCACCACGGACGAGCCCAGACTCCGATCACCTTCAGCGGTACGGTCAGCCCCGACGATGCGGGCGCCGTGGTCGTCCTGCAGCGCGAACGGCCGCTCGGCAGCGGACGCTGGCGGCGCGTGGCGACCACACAGGTGGCCGAAAACGGGGGCTTCGCCTTCGCGCACGCGTTCCACGCCGCAGGGCCGCTCGTGCTGCGGGCCTTCCTCCACCGCCACGCGCACCGTCTCGCGGCGGCGTCCGAAACGCTCAGCTACGAAGTCGCCGAGCCGCAGAACCCCGCGCTGACGATCTCGGCCTCGCCCTGGTCGGTCGCCTACGGCGAAACCGTCACCATCTCCGGCGCGCTCGCCGGCCCGGCCGGCAGCACGGTCACGTTGGAAGGGCGCAGCGGCGGCGGCCCGTTCAGCCAGCTCGCTACCACCACGACGAGCGAAGGCGGCGCCTACACGTTCACGCAGACGCCGGGGCAGGTGAGCGACTACCGCGTGAGGAGCGGCCTTCAGCGCTCCGCGCCGGCACGCGTGTCGGTCGCGTTCGCGCTCACGGCTGTGCCCTCCTCGACGACGATCGCCTCCGGCGAAGGGTTCACGATCTCCGGCACCCTCGCGCCCGCCGCCCCTGGAGCACGGGTCTACCTGCAGCGGCTGATGCCGGGACGCGTCGTCTGGGCCACGCTCGGATTCGCAACCGTCCGCCCGGACTCGAGCTTCGAGTTCGAAGTGCCCCCGGCTCCCGCCGGGACGGCGAGCTACCGGGTGCGCACCGAGCGGGGAACGGGCCTCGCCGGCGGCATCACCCAGCCGGTCGCGGTGACGACCGCGGACTCCTAGACCGGGCCGGACCGTTCCACCGCGGCGAGGCGCCCGGGTCGCGGCGACAGGCGCGGTTAAACTGGCCACGGAGTCATGAGCGCATCGCCCGATCGCACGCCGGCGGCTGACGCCGAGGCGCCCCCGGGAGCGGTCGCCGCTCGGCGCCTGGCAGTCGTCGGGGTGTCCGAGCCGGGACCCTGCGGCGTGCGCGACCACGGCAGGCTGCTGGCCGAGGAGCTGACGCGCACGGGGATGCCCTGCAGCCGCCACTGGCTCGAGCGCGGGCAGCCCGGCCTTCGCGGCGCGCTCGCCGAGGCCCGTGCGTGGGCCGCGGACCTCCCGGACGCCGTCCGCGCCGAGCGGGCCGAAGCGATCGTGCTCCACTATTCGTGCTTCGCCACGGCGCACCGGGGCGTTCCACTGCTCGCGCGCCCGCTCGTCGGCGCTCTGCGCCGCACCGCCCTGCCGGTCGTGGCGGTGATGCACGAGCTCACCTTCCCGTTCGGGCGCGCGGGCCTGCGGGGGGCGCTGTGGGCGAGCACCCAGCGTCTCGCGTTGCTGGAGACGCTGCGCGCGGTCGACGCCGTCGTGGTCACGACCGAGGAGCGCCGCCGCTGGTTGCGCAGCCGGCGCTGGCTGCCGCGGCGGCCGGTCGCGTTCGCGCCCGTGTTCTCGAACCTGCCGCAGCCGCGCGTGAGCGCCGACCCCTCATCCCACGCCGCATCGCCGGCGGTGCTCGCGATGTTCGGGTACCCCCACGACAGCTCGGCCGAGGTCATCCTGCGCGCGCTGTCCCGGCTCTCGGACCCGGGGGCACCGGTGCTCCGGCTCGTCGGCGCGCCGGGCTCGGACTCGCAGGTCGGCGCGGCGTGGCGCGCGAGCGCCGCGAGGCTCGGCCTGGGCGAACGTCTGTCGTTCACCGGCGTCCTCGACCCCCAGGCGCTCTCGGACGCCCTTGCCGGCGCCGACCTGATCCTCTTCTCCGATCCTCCCGGCCCCACGTCCCGCAAGGGAACGCTCGCGGGATCACTCGCCTCGGGCACCGCGGTGCTCGCTCTCGACGGACCGTCCACGTGGACGGAGCTGCGCGAGGCCGGCGCGCTGAGCATCGTCGCGCGCGAGGAGTCCTCGCTCGCGCATGAAATCGCACGGATGCTCGGCGACGAGCACGCCCGGGCCGAGCTGGGCGCGCGGGGCAAACGCTTCGCCGAGGCCGCGATGGGGGTCCACCGCACAGCCGTCGCTGTGGGCGAGCTGCTCGACGGCCTCCCGGCAGGAGCCTACGCCGGGCCCGCTGCGCATCGACTGCGGCGCTCCGGGCTCAGCCGCTCGTCGACCTGACAGCTCCCCCGGCCGGGGCGGCGGCCTCCCAATGCGCCCGCGCAGCCGCGTACGCCGCACCGACCGCGGCGAGATGGCTCGCGGGCGAGTAGCGCGCGGCCACGCTCTCGCGGCCCGCCTCCCCCATCGCTCGGCGGAGCGCCTCGTCGTCGAGCAGCTGCCCCAGCGCATCGGCGAGCGGACGCGGCTTCCCCGCGGGGACGGTGAAGCCCGACACCCCGTGCTCGAGCCACTCCGGGATGCCGCCCGTCGCGCGGCCGACCGCCGGCCGCGACGCGGCGAAACCCTCGATTCCGACGAGCCCGAACGGCTCGGGCCAGAGCGACGGCACGGCGACGACCGCTGCTTCCGCGAACTCGCGGGCAAGCTCGGCCGGCCCGAGCCACCCGCGGAAGTCCACCCGCCCCGAGATGCCGAGCTTGTCCGCGAGCGACCGCAGCCTCCGGGCCTGGACCCCGTCGCCGCAGACGACCAGCTCGGCGTCCAGTTTGGCGATCGCGCGCAGCAGCGTCTCGCCGCCCTTCGACGGCACGAGCCGTCCGGCGAAGAGGACCCGCCGGCGGGACCCGCCGCCGGAAGGAGCCGGGTCGAGCGTCGGGAAGTACGGGACGACGTGCCGCCGCGCCACTCCAGCCGCGCGCAGGTGGGCATCCATCGCATGCGAGTAGGCGATCGCCGCGTCGGCCTCTCTGAGCACGCGCGTCGCATGTCCCGCGCGCCGGAGATCGGCGGGATAGCTGGTGACGTTCCAGCGGTGCGCGCAGCCGCGTAGCAGCAGGTTGGGCACGCAGCCGGGACCGTGCGCGCGCCGGCAGCCGTCGCCCGCACGGAAGTAGTGCTCCCCGGAGGCACACGAGAGATAGCCGTGCGCGCTGACCAGGACCGCCGCCCGCCGTCGCAGGTAGGCGAGCACATCGAGGTCGTCGAGCTGGTTGAGATGGACGACCTCCGGTTCGCCGGCGAGCGCCTCATCGAAGCGCGGCGCCATCGCGTCGGTCTTGTAGAGCATCGGGCTGTGGTGCAGCTCGACGCCCGGAAAGCGCTCATCCGATTCGACGCGCCCCACCAGGACCGACACCTTCACGCCCGTCCGGGCGAGGGCCGCCGCGCTGCGCATCAGATGCGCGCCGACCCCCCCGTCGCGCACCCAGCGCGGCATCACGATCAGGACGCTGCGCGGCGCCGGCTGCCCGCGCGCAACGGGCGGCTCGCCCTGAGTGCCGCCGCCGGCCGCCCGTGACGCGGCCTCGCGCTCGGAACCGTTCATGCGCGCGGACGTCCCGAGCCGTGATGCCCGGGGCCGAACCCGTCCGCCCCAGCCCGGCCGATTCGGTTGTTCGCGACAGCCAGCAACCCTCTCTCCTTTGCGTCGGGGAGCCGCCCGGCGCGTCCGGGGGCCCGGCGGCTGATGGTAACTTGGGCCAATGTCCGCAGGGCCCGTACAGCGCGAGGGCGACCCGCGGCCCATCAGCAGCCCGGGGGCGCAGCGGACGCCCGACTTCTTTCTCGCGGGGCACCACAAGAGCGGCACCACGGCGATGTACGAGATGCTCACGCAGCATCCGCAGATCTTCATGCCGGAGCTGAAGGAGCCCCATTTCCTCGCGACCGACCGGCGGTCGCGGTTCGGCAGTCCGGCCGACCTGCCGACCACGCTCGAGCAGTACCTCGCGCTGTTCGAGCCCGCGCTCCCGGAGCAGCTCGCCGGCGAGGCGTCTGCCTCCTACCTGTGGTCGCGCACCGCCGCGGCGGAGATCGCGCGGCTGTCCCCGGGCGCGCGGATCATCGGCATCCTGCGCGAGCCGGCGAGCCACCTGCGCTCGCTGCACCTGAACTACCAGCGCCTGCAGTGGGAGGACCAACCGGACCTGCTCACCGCCGTCGCGGCGAGCGAGGCGCGCCGCGAGGGGCGCGAGATCCCGAAGCGCTGCCCCTACCCGGAGATGCTGATCTACGCCGATCAGGTCAACTACGCCGAGCAGCTGCGCCGCTACCACGAGCACTTCCCGCGTGAGCAGGTGCTGATCCTGATCTACGACGACTTCCGCGCCGAGAACCTGGCGACGATGCGTCAGGTGGCGGGGTTCCTGGGAGTCGACGAGACGTTCGCATTCCGGGCGCTCGACGCCAACACGACCACGAAGGCGATGCGGCGCCAGCGGCTCGACGACGCGATCCTCTCCACGGCGCTGGGCGAGAACGCCACCGCGCGCACCGCGCGCGCGGCGCTGCGCGCGGTGACCCCGCGCCGCCTGCGGCGCGGGGCGGTCACGGGCATCCGCCGCAAGCTCGTGTTCGGGGCGCCGCCGCCCGAGGACGCCGGCACGATGCTGGAGCTGCGCCGCCGCTTCAAAGGAGAGGTCGAAGCCGCCTCCGAGTACCTGGGGCGCGACCTCGTCGCACTCTGGGGCTACGACCGGCTCGGCTGAGCCGCGGCTCCCCCGCCCACGTCCGAAGGCGCCCCAAGCCGGTCCCCAGAGGAGCCGGCAGAGCCCCGCCTTCGGCCTCTCGGAGGCCGTATAGTGGCCTCGATGGAGGCGCCGGCCGGTCAGGAGATCTCCGGCGCGAGCGCAGGCGCCGGCGCGGCCTCGCGCGAGGCCGGAGACGAACGCGTGCCCGCAGGCGCGCGGGTGCCGGACTTCTTCATCGTCGGCCACTCGAAGTGCGGGACGAGCGCGCTCTACGCGATGCTCACACAGCATCCGCAGATCTTCATGCCGGAGATCAAGGAGCCGCGCTTCTTCGCCCCCGAGCTGCGCTCGCGCTTCCGCGGCGGCGACAGCGACCGCCGGCCCGACACGCTCGCCGGCTACCTCGACCTGTTCGCGCCCGCCGGGCCCGATCAGATCGTAGGTGAGGCCTCGCCGTCGTACCTGCGCTCGCGCGAGGCCGCCGGCCGCATCGCCGCCGTCGCGCCGGGCGCGAGGATGGTCGCGATCCTGCGCGAGCCCGCGAGCTTCCTGCGCTCCTTCCATCTCCAGTCGCTGCACAACCACATCGAGACCGAGCCCGACCTGCGCCGTGCGCTGGAGCTCGAGCCCGAGCGCCGCGCCGGACGCAGCATCCCGGAGACCTCGCACGTGCCTGCGACGCTCCTGTACTCCGACCACGTGCGCTACGTGGATCAGCTGCGGCGCTTCGAGGAGCACTTCCCACCCGAGCAGATCCTCGTGCTCATCTACGACGACTTCCGTTCGGACAACGAGGCGACCGTGCGCCGCGTGTTCGCCTTTCTCGGCGTCGACCCGCAGGCCCCGATCGCCGCGGTCGAGACCGAGACGCTCGAATCCGTGCGCTCGCCCCGGATGCACCGGCTGGCGCGGCGCCTGCGCCTCGCCGAGCGCAACCCGGATGCGGCGGGCCTGCCGGCGAGGGCACTCGGCGCGGTGGTGCCGGGGCGCCTGCGCGGCGACCGCGCGAGAGCCCTGTGGCGGCGGGTCGTCTACGGGCGTCCGCCGCATGCCGACCCCGAGCTGACGCTCGAGCTGAGAAGACGGTTCAAGCCGGAGGTGCAGGCCCTCTCCGCGCATCTCGGGCGCGACCTGGTCGCCGAGTGGGGCTATGACCGCCTCGACTGAGACCTCGCCCGCCACGTCCGGCCGGCCGGCGCCGGACGCGCCGGTGAAAGTGCTGTTCCTGATGGGCTCCGGGCACAGCGGCAGCACGATCCTGGGCGTCACGCTGGGCAACGCCGAAGGCTTCTTCTACGCCGGCGAGCTCGACAACTGGCTCGTGCGCAAGGGGGCCTCGCTCCTCGGCGGCACCGAGCGGACCCGCTTCTGGAAGGAAGTGCGCGAGGGTGTGGAGGGGGCCGAAGCGGCGTTCGGCAGCGATGCGCAGCTCTATCTCGAACGCTCCTCGGCGATCCTGCGTCCGGGCGGGGCGGCGCGCCGCGAGCGCGTACGGCAGAGCTGGCGGCCCGTCACCGAATCCCTGTACCGCTCGATGGCGCGCGTCGCCGGCGCGAGCCACATCGTCGACAGCGCCCACTTCCCGCTGCGGGCGCGCGAGCTCGAGCGCCTCGAAGGCGTCGAGCTCTACCTCCTCTTCCTGGTCCGCGAGCCCCAGCAGGTGGTCCACTCCTTCGTCAAGCACATCAACCGGCACGCCGTCGCCGAGCGGCAGTGGCGCACGCTGGTGACGAACGCGGACATGTGGCTCACATACCTGCTGGGGACGCTCGTGTTCCTGCGCCACCCGCGCAGGCGCCGCGCGCTGCTGCGTCACGAGGACTTCCTGGAGGACCCGGAGGGGGTGCTGCGCGCGATCTTCGAGCTGACCGGCTCGCGCGCGCAGACGCCGGATCTGGCGACGCTGGAGACGGGCTTTCCGATGCAGGGGAACAGGCTGATCAAATCGGAAATGGTCTCCTTCCGCGGCAAACCCGGGCCGCCGCCGCGTCACTCCCGCCTGACGGCGCTCGTGCAGGCTCCCTGGCAGCTCGTCTTCTCGCTGCTGCGTCCACGGCTGAGAGCTGTCGCGCCCGCACGCGGACAGAACGGCCGGTGAGCGTCCTGCGACGCGGCGCCGGGGTGCTCTCACGGCGCCTCGGGCGGCCGGAGCTGCTCGCCGCCGTCGACCCCCACGCGCGGCAGGCGCAGCGTGAGGAGGTCGCGATCCGTGCCGTCCTCGCGGCGTGCCTGCGTGGCGAGCCGACCTACGTCGACGCCGGGACGAACCGGGGGCAGGTCCTGCGCGACGCCGCCCTCGTCGCGCCCCGCGCCCGGCTGATCGCCTTCGAGCCGGTGCCGGCGCTCGCCGCCGGCCTGCGAGCCGCCTTCCCCGGCCTCGACTGCAGAGAGCTCGCCCTCGGCGCCGAGCAGGGTCGCGCGCAGTTCACCCACTTCCGCAAGCTCGACGGCTGGAGCGGTCTGCGGCGGAGCCCCGAGATCAGCGACGAGCAGGGCGCGCCCGAGACGATCGAGGTGACGGTTTCGACGCTCGACCACGAGCTGGCCGGGATCGATCCGGCGGTCGTCAAGATCGACGTCGAGGGGGCGGAGCTGGACGTCCTGCGCGGCGGGCGCGAGATGCTCGCACGGTCGCAGCCGATCCTCGTCTTCGAGCACGTTCCGTCGGCGGCGGCGCTGTACGGGGCGGCGACCGAGGAGATATGGGAGCTGCTGACAGGGCTCGGCTACGAGCTGTCGGAGCTGACCGGCTCACCGCCCCTGACTCGTGAGGGCTTCCTCGCCGCCGCCGGCACGGCGGTCAACTGGCTGGGGCGGCCGCAGGCGGCCTCCTAGCCGAGCTTCTCGTACCCCCACAGCGTCACGAGGTCCCGGCCGAGATAGTCGCTGAGGGCGGCGACCTCGGGGGCCAGGCGCCGGCGCAGGCTCACGATCAGCTGCTCGTCGGGCTCGGGCGGCTCGCCCCATACGAGGCGTCGCTGAACCGTCGAGAGTGCCTGCCGCCGCAGGTGCTGCGGGACCACGCGCTTGACCGCGCCCGTGATCGCCCCTTCGCCGTGCGAGATCGCGTGCAGCAGCGCGTCGGCTCGCTGCGAACGCGTGGCGAGCGTCGGATTCGCCTCCAGGGCGGGGACCTCGAGGTGCTCCTCGACACCGAGATGTCGCAGCACGCGGCGCAGCGCCGCCTGGTTGTCGGCCCGGAAGTCGTCGTAGATCAGCACCAGCACCTGCTCGGAGGTGAACACATCGTGGTAGCGGCGCAGCTGCTCGACGTAGCGGACATGGTCGAGGTAGAGGAGCTCCTGCGGCCAGAGCGAGCGGCGCGGTAGGTGCCTGCCGCGCCGCCGTTCGGCTTCGAGCGACAGGGCGCGGGCGAGGTCGCGCTCGTCCTCGTAGTGCGCCTGCACGACCTGCAGGTGAAAGGAGCGCAGAAAGCTCGCCGGCTCGCGCAGGATCGCGACGATGCGCGCGTCCGGTCGCGCCTGCGCGATCAGCCGCGCGGCCGTGGGCGAGCGCAGGTAGGAGGCCGACGCCTCGCCGGCGAGCAGACCGGGCGTCGCGGGCGCGAACAGCGCCAGGTACTCCTCCAGGGTTCCCGGCGCCGTGTAACGGTGCGCCCGGCGCGGCAGCTCGGGAGCGAACCAGATCGGTTCCTTCATGTCCGGCATGAAGATCTGCGGATGGCTGCGGAGCATCTCGTACAGCGCCGTCGTGCCGCTCTTGGAGTGGCCGACGAGGAAGAACTCGGGGACGCGGCCGCCGGCCCCGGCGAGCGCGCCCCCGGCGCCTGCCCGAGCGCCGGGCCCGGCGACCGCCGGAGCACCGCTCCTCTCAGACGCGCCGCTCATAGCCCCACAGGGTTGCGAGGTCGCGCCCGAGGTACTCGCTGAGCGCGGCGACCTCCGGCTCGAAGCGCCGCCGCAGCTCGGCCATCAGCTCCGGGTCCGGCGCCTGGGGCGGCGCGTAGGCGCGCCGGCGCAGCACCGCGCCCGCGCGTGAGCGAAGCGGAGCGGGCGCGACTCTGGCGGCACCTCGAGCGACACGCGCCATCGCGCCCTCGCCGGCGTGCAGCGAGCGAACCGCCTCTCCGGCGCGCAGCGAGCGCAGCTGCACGCTCGGATTCGCCTCGACGAGCTGCACGGGGATGGAGTCGTCGACCCCGAGGAACCGGAACACACGACGCACGGTCGCCTCGTTGTCGGAGCGGAAGTCGTCGTAGATCAGCACCAGCATCTGATCTGCGGCGAAGCGCTCGGCGTAGCGTTCGAGCTGCTCCACGTAGTGGACACGGTCGGTGTAGCGCAGGACCGGCTCCTGGCCGGGCCGGGCCGCGACCAGCTCGAGCTCGAGCGCGCGGCGCAGGTCGAGCTCCTTCTCGACGTGGTTCTGGACCATTTCGAGGTGCATCGAGCGCAGGAAGTCCGCGGGCTCGCGAAGCACGGCGACGATGCGCGCGTCGGGGCGCAGGCGGGCGATCTCTGCGGCCGCGACGCGCGAGCGCAGGTATGACGGCGACGCCTCGCCGACGCGCTGATCCGGCGCGGCCGCCTCGAACAGCGCCGCATACTCCTCGAGCGTCTGCGGATGGGAGGCCGAGCCTTGGCCCTGGAAGCGCTCCCGCAGGTCGGCGGCGAACCAGCGCGGCTCCTTCAGGTCCGGCATGAAGACCTGCGGGTGGCGGCGCAGCATCTCGTACAGCGCGGTGGTTCCGCTCTTGGGGTGCCCGACGATGTAGAAGTCCGGGATCCGCAACTGCGCCTGGCGGGACGGGCTCCGATCAGGCGAGGCCGTCATAGCCCCACTCGGCGACCAGGTCGCGCCCGAGGTACTCGCTGAGCGCGACCACCTCAGGCGCGAACCGGCTGCGAAGCTCTGCCATCAGCTCCGGGTCCGGCGGCTGGGGCGCCGTGTGCACGAGACGGTGCTGGGCGGTGTGCAGCGCCCGCGCCCGCACCTGCGCCGGCACGACCGCCTTGATGGCCCGCTTCAACGTCCCCCCCACGCGGCCACGGCCGACTGAGACGGCGTTGACGATCTCGTCGAGCTGCTGCGAGCGCATCTGCACGGTCGGGTTGGCGTCGAGGGCCTCGACGGGCACCGTGTCGTCGACATCCAGGAAGCGGAGGACCCGGCGCACGCTCTGCTCGTTGTCGGCGCGGAAGTCGTCGTAGATCAGCACCAGCA
>Ga0070741_10011709_pt1 | contig 16104 bp, 2 predicted proteins | sample Coa_R1_4_FD_66440 | JGI IMG/M metagenome (GOLD analysis project Ga0070741, IMG submission 66440) | Surface soil microbial communities from Centralia Pennsylvania, which are recovering from an underground coalmine fire - Coalmine... | ecosystem: Environmental > Terrestrial > Soil > Unclassified ...
GGTCGGTCCGTACATGTTCCAGAGCGCGCCGCAGCGGTCCAGGAGCTGGGCCGCCAGCTCGCGGGGCAGCGCTTCGCCGCCACAGAGGATCCGCAGCGCCGGCGTGCCCTCCCAGCCGGCCGCGATCAGCAGGCGCCAGGTGGCCGGCGTGGCCTGCACGGTCGTCGCGCCCGAGGTCTCTAGGACCGTCCGCAAGGCGACGCCGTCGACGGCGACGGCGCTGCTGGCCAGCACCACCCGCGCGCCGGTGATCAGCGGCAGGAACAGCTCGAGCCCGGCGATGTCGAACGACAGGGTCGTGACCGCGACCAGGACATCTTCGGAGGAAAGCCCCGGCGCCTCGCGCATCGAGCACAGGAAGTTGACCAGCGCCCCCTGCGGGATCTGGACGCCCTTGGGGCGCCCGGTCGACCCCGACGTGTAGAGCACGTAGGCCAGGCGATCGGGGTCGCCGGGCCCCGGCAGGTTCTCGGCGCTGTGCGCGGCGATGCGCGGCCACTCGGCGTCGAGGCAGACTACCGTGGCGTCGCGGGGCTTGAGGGTCCCGTCGAGCCTGGTCTGCGTGAGCAGCACCGCGGCCCGCGAGTCGTCCAGCATGTAGGCCAGCCGGTCGGGCGGGAAGAGCGGATCGAGCGGTAGGTAGGCGCCGCCGGCCTTCAGGATGCCGAGCAGGGCGACGACCATCTCGAGCGACCGCTCCAGGTACACACCGACGATGGTCTCGGGCCCAACGCCCAGACGCTGCAGGTGGCGGGCGAGCTGGTTGGCGCGGCGGTTCAGCTCGCCGTAGGTGATCTGACGCCCCTCGAACTCCACGGCCACGGCCTCGGGCACGCGAGCCGCCCGCGCCTCGAACAGGCGCTGCACGGAGGCCTCGCGCGGATAGGCCGCTTGCGTCGCGTTCCAGGCGACGAGGAGCTGCTGCCGCTCGGCCTCGCTCAGCAGCGGCAGCTCGGAGATGCGGGCGTCCGGCGTGGCCACGATCGCGGCCAGCAGCGTCGCGTAGTGGGCTTCCAGACGCTGAATCGTGCTCTCCGTGAACACGTCGGTGTTGTACTCGACCGAGACGTACATTCCCTCGGGCCGCTCACACAGCTCGCAGGACAGATCGAAGCGCGAGGTGGCGCATTCGGGAATGATGGGCTGCACGGTGAGCCCGGCGAGCTGCACGTCCTCCAGGTCCATGTTCTGCAGGCTGAACAGGACCTGGAACAGGGGCGGCCGGCTCGTGTCGCGCTCCGGCTGGAGCGCCTCCACCAGCTTCTCAAAGGGCAGGTCCTGGTTGGCGTAGGCGTCGAGCGTCACGGCGCGGACGCGGGCGAGCAGCTCGCGGAAGGTCGGCTCGCCGGACAGGTCGGTACGCAGGACGAGGGTGTTCACGAAGAACCCGACGAGTGGCTCGGTCTCGACGTGGCGTCGCCCGGCGACCGGCGTCCCGACCAGCAGGTCCTCCTGGCGCGTCCAGCGGTACAGAAGCGCCTTAAAGGCGGCCAGCAGGGTCATGTAGAGGGTCGCGCCTTCGCGGCGGCTGAGCGCCTTCACTGCATCGATCAGCGCCGTGTCCAATACGAACAGATGGCGAGCGCCGCGCCCCGACCGGGTGGCCGGATACGGGAAGTCGGTCGGGAGGTCCAGCGCGGGCAGGGGGCCGCTGAGCTGCTGCTTCCAGTAGGCGAGCTGGTCCTGGAGGCGCTGGCCCTGGAGCCACTGGCGCTGCCAGGCGCTGAAGTCGGCGTACTGGATGGGCAGCTCGGGCAGCGGCGACGGACGGTCGTCGAGATAGGCCGCGTAGAGCGCGCACAGCTCGCGTCCGAGGATGCCGAGCGACCAGCCATCGGCGGCGATGTGGTGGACGGTCGCCGCCAGCACGTGATCGGTCTCGTCCTCACGGAAGAGGACGGCGCGCAGCATCGGCGCGCGCCGCAGATCGAAGGGCTGGCACGCCTCCTCCAGCGCCAATTGTCGGACACGCTCCGACCGTTCCGGCGCCGGGAGATGCGACAGGTCGACGACGCGCAGCTCAAAGGGACCGGGCGGGTCGATGACCTGGACCGCTTCGCCGTCGATCGTGTCGAAGCGGGTGCGCAAGGACTCGTGGCGGCGCAAGAGCTCCGCCAGCGTGCGCTGGAGGACGGGAACGCGGAGGGGGCCGCGCAGCCGCTGCAGGCTGAAGATGTTGTAGGCGGAGCTGCCGGGCTGAAGCTGGTCGAGGAACCACAGACGCTGCTGAGAAAAGGACAAGGGGAGACGTCCGTCGCGCCGAACGGGCGTGATTGCGGGCGCGGCCGGGGCGGCCGTGCGCGCGGCGAGCCGCAGCAGCGCGACGATCTCTGCCTTACGGCGGCTCAGCTCGGCCTGCAGGTCGGGCGTCAGCAGGCCCGCGGGGGCATTGACCCGCAGCCGCTCGCCATCCAGCCACAGCTTGACGTCGCGCCGACGCAGGTCGGCCAGGAGCGCCGGCAGGTCTTGCTCAGTGCTGGATGACTTCATAGCTCGACCTCGTCCCGCTCGTCGTGAGCGAGCGTGCCCTCCGCGGGCCCGCTTGCCGCCGCCCAGCGGAGCGTCTCGATCCAGTCAGCCTGCGCCGCGATCGTCTGCGCCTCGAAGACGCGGTACACGGGCAGCTCGACGTTGAACAGGCCCTGCAGGCGACCGACGAGCTGGGTAGCCAGTAAGGAGTGCCCCCCCAGGTCGAAGAAGTTGTCGTGGATGCCGATCTCGGCGATCCCCAGGACTTCCCTCCAGGCGGCGGCGATCTGCTCCTCCGTCGCGTTCCGCGGGGCCACAAACGCGTCTGCCTGGCCTCGGTACTCCGGCGCCGGCAGCGCCCGCCGGTCGATCTTACCGTTGGGGGTCAGCGGGAACGCCGGAACGACGACGAAGGCGGCCGGCACCATGTAGTCGGGCAGGCGGTCTTTCAGGAAGGCGCGCAGCTTCTCCGGCTCGGGCGCGCTCTGGGGCGCGGCCACCAGGTACGCCACTAGCCGCTTGTCGCCAGGCGTATCTTCGCGCGCCAGCACCAGCGCCTCGCGCACGGCCGGATGCCCGGCCAGCACGGCCTCGATCTCCCCTAGCTCGATCCGCTGGCCGCGCAGCTTCACCTGGTGGTCCAGCCGCCCCAGGTACTCGATCGCCCCGTCCGGCAGCCAGCGCGCCAGGTCGCCGGTCTTGTACAGGCGCGCGCCCGGCTCGCCGAACGGGTCCGGGATGAACTTCTCCGCGGTCAGAGCGGGGCGCTTGAGATAGCCCCGGGCCAACTGAATGCCCCCGATGTGCAGCTCCCCCGGCACCCCGATGGGGACCGGCTGGCCGTGCGCATCCAGGAGGTAGATCCGCGTGTTGGCCACCGGGAAGCCGATGGGGACGATCCGCCGCCCGTCGTCCCGCCGGCAGGGCCAGTAGGTTACGTCAATGGACGCCTCGGTCGGCCCGTACAGGTTGTGCAGCGCCGCGTGGCCCAGCCGCGCGAAGAAGCGCTCCTGCAGCTCGTACGGCAACGCCTCCCCGCTACAGAACACCTGGCGGAGCGACTGACAGCGCGGCGCGCCGGGCTCGTCGAGGAACGATGCCAGCATCGGCGGGACGAAGTGCAGCGTCGTGATCTGCTCCCGCTGGATCAGGTCCACCAGGTAGCCCGGGTCCCGGTGCCCGTCCGGCCGCGCCATCACGAGGCAGGCGCCGGTCAGCAGCGGCCAGAGGAACTCCCAGCCCGAGACGTCGAACGTGTAAGGCGTCTTCTGCAGCACGCGGTCGGCCGGGGTGAGCTGGTACTGCGCCTGCATCCACAGCAGCCGGTTCACGATGCCCTGGTGGGGCACCATGACGCCCTTGGGTGTCCCGGTCGAGCCCGAGGTGTACAGCACGTACGCGAGGTCCTCGGGCTTCACCGCCCGGCCGGGCGCGGTGGCCGCCTCGCCGGCGACCGCCGCCCAGTCCGCGTCGAGGCAGAGCACCCGCGCCGCGCTCGCGGGCAGACGCTCGCGCAGGCGCGCCTGGGTCAACACGACCGGGGGGGCGGCCTCGTCCAGCATGAACGCCAGCCGGTCGTGGGGGTAGGTCGGGTCGAGCGGCAGGTACGCGCCGCCGGCCTTGAGCACGCCGAGCAGCGCCACGACCATCTCGACGGAGCGCTCCAGGCACAGCCCCACCAGCACGTCCGGCCCCACGCCCTGCCGCTGCAGGTAGCGGGCGAGGCGGTTGGCGCGCGCGTCCAGCTCGCGGTAGCTCACGGCCTGGCCCTCGCACGCCACGGCTACCGCGTCGGGCGTCCGCGCGACCTGCTGCTCTACGAGCTCGTGGAGGCAGACGTCGCGCGGGTAGGGGGTCTCGGTCGCGTTCCACTCAACCAGGAGCTGCTGCCGCTCGGCGGCGGTGAGCAGCGGCAGGGTCGCAACAGATTGGTCCGGGTCGGCGACGATGCCTTCCAGCAGGACGCCAAAATGCTCCACCATGCGCGCGATCGTCGGGGCATCGAACAGATTAGTGTCGTACACGAAGCTGCCAACGACGCTGGTGTCGGTCTCGAAAGCGTTCACGAGGAGATCGAACTGCCCCTCCGCTACAGGAACGGTGAAGTGCTCTAGCGCCAGCCCGCCCACGTTGAGCGCCGCGTCGACCTGTCCCGTTGCAGTCGACCCATAGGCCCTGTTGTAGCGCTCTAGCCGCTGGAGCTGGAACGCCACGTCGACGAGCGGCATGCGGCTCAGGTCCCTATCCGTCTGGAGCCTTTGCACCAGCAACGACAGGGGATAGTCCGCGTGGTCGAGGGCGGCGAGCACCGTCGCGCGCGTCTGCGCAAGAAACCGGCTAAAGGAGGGCGAGCCCGTAAAGTCCGCCCGTAGAGGGACCGTATTGACAAAGCAGCCGATCGCCCGCTCGAACTCGGCTCGACTGCGGCCTAAGGGAAACCCGGCCAGGAGAATATCCTCCTGGCCGGTGTAGCGGTAGAGCAGCACCTGGAAGGCAGCCAACAGGACCGTGTACAGCGTGGTCCCAGTAGCGTTGGCCAGGGCGCGCAGCCGCCCGGTGACATCCGCCGTGATCGTGAACTCTCGCGCGGCGCCGTGGAACCCGCGGACCGCCGGCCGCGGTCGGTCGGTCGGGAGGTTCAAGGTCGGTAGCTCGCCGGCGAGCTGCTGCAGCCAGTATGCTTCGAGCCGTTGGCCCTCGGGGCCGTCTAGCATCTCGAGCTGCCAGTCCACGTAGTCGGGGTACTGCCATTCCGGCCGTGGCAAGGATGCGCGCTCGCCGGCCGCTTCGGCGGCGTACAGCGATCCCAGCTCGCCCATCAGGACCTGCATCGAATGGCCATCCACAGTGATATGGTGGGCGACGATCAGGAGCACGTGGTCCACGTCCGAGCGCGTGAACAGGCTCACCCGCAGAAGTGGACCGCGCTGGAGGTCGAATGGGGGGCGGCACGCTGCCGCTACCTGGGTGCGCAGCTCGTCTTCGTCCCACGGTGAGGCGTCGATCGTTTCCACCGGGAACTCCTGGTAACCATGCACTACCTGGACCAACTCGCCCGACTCAAAGTCAAATGTCGTCCGCAGCGCCGCGTGTCGCGCAACCAGCGCCCGAAAGGCGCGCGCGAGCGCCCCCACGTCTACCCGGGACCGGACGCGCATGGCTAACCCGAGGTTATAGGCTGCGCTCTGCGGCGCCAGGCGATGCAGGACCCACGCCGCGCGCTGCATGTGGGATGAGCGACGAATGGACCGTGCAGCACTGGCCTTCTCGCGGAGGAGCCGGGCCAGCAGCTCGCGCTGCTCCGCCGGCGACAGCTTGGCAACATCCCCTCGTACCAGGGTCATGAAGCTACCTCTTTCTCGGCCAGCATGGCGTCGAGCAGGACAGCCACCTGCTCGTCGGAAGCATCGTCGAGGCTCGCCAGCAGATCAGCTAGGCTCGCCTCACTCATGGCGGCACCGTCGCCGCCGTCCGGGCCTTGCGGGGGCGACGTGCTGTCGGCCGGGGCGGCCGATTCCACAGTCGCGGGAGTGGTAGGCGGCGGCGCCCAGTGGCGGGCGACGTTCGCGGCGAGCTGAGCGAGGCTAGGGCTAGACAGGACAGCGCTGACTGGCAGCCGCACCCCCAGCTCCAACTCGATGCGATTCCTCAGCTCGATCGCCATGATCGAGTCGAGGCCGAACTCGTTCAATGGGCGCGCCGCATCGAGCGGCTCGCCGGGAGTCAGGCCCAGCACTTTCACCACCTGGTCGCGCAGACACGCGCTAATGAGGTCGTGGCGCTCCGCCTCGGCTGCCGCCGCCAGGGCGCGCAGGCGCTCGGCCCGCGCGACGTCGGCGGGGTGGGCGGCGCTGCCCGCGGTCGCTTGTGCGGCGAAGTCGGTGAACAGCGGTGGCACGGTCCCAGGGCGGAATGGCGCCAAGAACCTTTGCCAATCGATCGGCAGGACGGAGATCTGGGTCATGCCTTGGCACAGGATGCGACTGAGCAGGTCCACGCCCTGCTCGGCACGCAGATAGCTAATGCCGCGCTCTACCCAGCGACGGTTATGGAAGCTGCCGACTCCCGCCGCCAGCCCGAGGTTCAGCCAGGCGCCCCAGTTGATGCTGGTAGCTGGCAGCCCCTCCGCTTGGCGCAGGTGGGCCAGCGCGTCGAGGAAGGCGTTCGCCGTGGCATAGGGCACGAGCCCAGGCGACCCCAAGAACGCCGCGGCCGACGAGAAGAGGACAAAGAAGTCCAGGGGCAACTGGCGGGTCAGAGCGTGGAGGTGCCAGGCGCCCAGCGCCTTGGGGCGCATGGCGCCGAGCAGCCGGGCACGGTCCTGCTGCAGAATCACGCCATCGTCGAGCACATTCGCCAGGTGCAGGATGCCGCGCAGGGGGGGCATCGTGCGGGCGATCTCGGCCAGGAGAGCGCGCACCTGCTCCTCCTGGGAGATGTCCGCGCGCAGGGTCACGACCTGAGCGCCGCGCTGGCGCAGCTCGCTCACTGTCTCGCGCGCCGTTTCCGATCCCTCCGTGCGGCCGACGAGCGCGAGGTGGCGCGCGCCTTGCGCCACCAGCCAGCGGGCCACGACCAGGCCGAGCGCGCCCAGCCCGCCCGTGATCAGATAGGTGGCGTCCGGACGAATGCCGGCCGCGGGGTCGCGGGGCGGCGCCCGGTGGGCGCCGCTCGCGCGCTCGCCGTGCGCCCCGTTGCGCTCGGGCGACAGCGCCGCCGCCGGAGCGCCGGGGAGGGTCGGTCCGGCGGGGCTGTCGAGCAGGCTGGTGCGTACGAGCCGCGGGACGTAGCGGGCGCCGCCGCGCCAGGCCACGCGGTCCTCGGCGTCCCGCGCCGCCAGCTCGGCGAGGAGGCGGCGCGCGTCGTCGGCCGTGCCGGCGGGGTCGAGGTCCACGCACACGCAGGGCAGGTCGGAGTGCTCCGCGGTGATGACCGAGGCGAGGGCGGCGACTGGCGCCTGGCTGACCGCCACGGGCGCCTGGCCGGGCAGGACGGGCTGGGCGCCGCGCGTCACCAGCCAGAGCCCGGGCAGCTCCCCGTGCTCGCCGCGCATGACCTGCTGGACCAGCGGCAGGATGCTGGCGCAGGCCAGGGTTTGGGCCGTCTCGAACGCTGCCGCGCCCGTCGTCGTGAGCTCTGGCGCGTCGAGGCTCCAGAGATGGACGATCCCGCTCCAGGCTGGCATCCCCGCCTGGCTCGCCTCGTCGAACAGCCGGCGCATGTCCTCTGGAGCGGCCGGCCTGAGCTGCACGCGGCCGCTACCGTCCGCGCGGTACGCTTCGCCCGGCCGGACGAGCGTGCAGGCATTGCCTCGCGCGACCAGCAGTTGCGCGAGCGCCTCGCCGACACCGCCGCCGTCGGCGAAGATCAGCCAGGGGCCCGAGCGGAGCGCATCGGGCGCCGCCGGTGGCGGGGCCGCGGGGGTGGCGGACGGCTCCCAGCGGATCTCGTAGAGCCAGTCGCTCATGTTCGGCGACATCGCCCCCGGCTGCTCGTCAGCCGACCGCGGCGCGCGCTCGTCGTCGTCCCGCCGGACGTACCGGTCACGGGGGCGCGCGGAGACCTGGTACCAGTAGCGTCTTCGCTGGAAGGGGTAGGTGGGCAGGCTCACCTTGCGGCGCGGATAGTCGCGGTCGAAGCCGGCCCAGTCCACGGCCGCCCCGCGGATGTACAGGTCGCTGAGGCTGTCCAGGATCTGCTCCCAATCGTCCTGCCCCTGGCGGAGCGACGGCAGCCAGGCGCCCGCGTCCGCGCCGAGGCAGCGCTGCGCCATCCCGAGGAGCGTAGGGTGGGGGCCGATCTCCACGAACAGCTCGCAGCCGCGCGCTTGCAGCTCCCGCATGGCGGGCGCGAAGCGCACCGCCTGGCGGAGGTGCCGCCGCCAGTACGCGGGCGTGGTCAGGTCGCCGTCTTCCGCCAGGCGGCCCGTGAGCGTCGAGACGAGGGCGGTGCGCGGCGGGCGGTACTGGATCGTCGCCGCCACGCGCTCGAACTCGTCCAGGATGGGCTCGACCAGCGGCGAGTGCGAGGCGGCCGGGATCGGCAGCCGCCGCCACTCCTCCTCGCTCAAGCCCAGGGCGGCAATGACCGCGTCCACCGCCGCGGCCGCGCCGGAGACGACGACGCTCTCCGGGCTGTTGAGGGCGGCGATGGCGGCGGCGTCCGCATACGGCGCCAGCGCGGCCGCGACCCGCGCTTCGGGGGCGAAGAGCACGGCCATCGCCCCCGTGCGGGGCAGGCGCTGGAGCAGCCGCCCACGCGCGGCCACCAGGCGCAGGCCCTCTTCCAGCCCGAACACCCCGGCCACGCAGGCGGCGGCGTACTCGCCCACGCTATGCCCGACGAGAACGCTCGGCTGGACGCCCCAGGCCTGCCACAGCGCGGCGAGGGCGTATTGCACCGCGAACTGCGCGGGCTGGGCATACGCCATGTCGTCGCGGATGGGGTCGTCGTCCCCCGGGCGCGCCGGATAGAGCACGTCGAGCAGCGGGCGGTCCAACTCGCCCTGCAGCAGCGCCGCGCAGCGGTCGAGCGCCGCGCGGAAGGTGGGCTGGGTCTCGTAGAGGCCACGGCCCATGCCGGCGTACTGCGAGCCCTGCCCGGTGAACAGGAAGGCTACCTTCGGCCGGTCGGCGCCGCGCACCGTCCCCAGCCGGATGCCCGGCCCCGCCTCGCCGTGGCGCGCGGCGGCGAGCCGGGCGTGTAGCGCGGCGGTGTCGGCGGCCGTCACGGCGAGGCGGTGGGCGAAGTGCGCGCGGCCGGCGTTCGCGGTGTGGCACACGTCGGCGAGCGGCTGGTCGGGGTGCGTGGCCAGGTGGTCCGCGTAGCGCTCGGCGAGCGCGCTCAGCGCGGCATCGTCCCGGGCCGACAGGGCCAGCAGGTGGAGCGGGCGCTCGCGCTCGGGCTGGGCCGGCTCGCAGGCGGGGGCCTCCTCCACGATCAGGTGGGCGTTCGTGCCGCTGAAGCCGAACGAGCTGACCCCCGCCACGCGGCGCCGCGCCCCGGACGGCCAGGGGGTGAGCCGCGTCGGGATCGTCAGCGGCAACTCGTGCCAGGGAATGAGCGGGCTGGGCTGCTCCAGGTGCAGGTGCGGCGGGATCTCCCCGTGCTGGAGTGAGAGGATGACCTTCATCAGCCCGGCGATGCCCGCCGCCGATTCCAGGTGGCCCAGGTTGGTCTTGACCGAGCCGATCAGGAGCGGCTGGTCGGGCGCGCGCCCCGGCCCCAGCGCGGCGGCCAGCGCCTGCGCCTCGATGGGATCGCCCAGCGGCGTCCCGGTCCCGTGGGTTTCCACGTAGCCGACGTCGGCGGGCTCGATCCCGGCGTTGGCGAGGGCCGCACGGATGACGGCCACCTGTGAGGGGCCGTTCGGCGCGGTCAGGCCGTTGCTGCGGCCGTCCTGGTTGATGGCCGAGCCGCGCAGCAGGGCCAGGATGCGATCGCCGTCCGCGCGCGCATCGGACCACCGCTTGAGGACCACGAGCCCGCAGCCTTCGGAACGGACGTAGCCGTCGGCGGCGGCGGCGAACGCCTTGCAACGCCCATCCGGCGCCATCGCCCGGCCCCGCGACAGCATCATGGTCGTCTCGGGGCCGAGGATCGCGTTGACGCCGCCGGCCAGCGCCATGCGGCACTCGCCATTGCGCAGCCCCTGGAGCGCCAGGTGCACCGCGACCAGCGACGCCGAGCAGGCCGTGTCCACGGCGAGGCTGGGCCCCTTGAGCCCAAGCTGGTAGGACAGGCGGCCCGCCGCCACGCTGTGCCCGTTGCCGGTCGCCACGTACGTATCGAGGCACTGCAGGCCCTCGGCCACGAGGAGCCGCAGGTAGTCGGCCCCGAAGATGCCGACGTACACGCCCGTCGGGCTATCCATGAGCCGGTCCGGGGCGTAGCCGGAATCCTCGAGCGCCTCCCACGCGACCTCCAGCAGCAGCCGCTGCTGAGGGTCCATGGTGGTGGCTTCGCGCGGGGAGATTCCAAAGAAATGGGGGTCGAACTGGTCTATTTCGTTGAGAAAGCCGCCCCAGCGGGTGGCCATCTTGCCGGGCACGTCGGGGTCCGGATCGTAGAGCGCGTCGAGGTCCCACCTGGCCTGGGGCACTTCCTGGACGGCATCGGTCCCGTCACGAAGCAGTCGCCAGAATGCATCGGGCGAGTCCGCACCGCCGGGATAACGGCAGCCCATGCCGATGACCGCGATTGGCTCGGTCCGGGCCTGTTCGAGCGCGTCCAGCTTGGTCTTTAGCTCCAGTGCCAGCAGTGCCAGGCGCTTCTGAGAGAAGGTGCTGATTTGCTCCAGAAATTCGCTCATTAGGCTGCTCGCTCGATATCATTCGCGCAGGACGGGACCGCGATGACGGTCGGACCTGGGGCAGGAGGTGGAGGCCTCCCTGCCGCAGCGCTGGTCGTTGCCATCCGCTCCCCCACCAAGTGGTATTCACCCTGCAATAGTGACAGTTGGCGCGGGAGAGCGAGTACAAGCTGGGTTGAGAAGTTGTTGAGGTAGCCCATCAATTCCTCAACCACGACGAGATCACACGACGGCAGCGCCAGAGGCATAAGCGCAAACGTATCGGGCCACGCGAGTCGCGACGGCGCGCCAGGCTCGATGGCCTCAGGCGCCACCGCGGAGCCGCTCCGCGAACAGGCGGTCGACGTCGTCCTCGCTGAGATCAGCCAGGCTCTGCACCAGCGTTTCCCCGTCGCGCGCAGCCTGGGCCACGGCTGCCGGATCCGAGGCCGCGGGCCCCTCCGTCCCCTCGGCGAGGTCGTCGGTTGTGCCGATGGCCAGCACCTCGTCGGCCAGATAGCGGGCGATCGCCTCGATAGTCGGGTAGTCGAAGACCAAGGTGGCGGGGAGCGGACGCGCCGCGCCGACGGCCGCGCCCAGCAGATTGCGCAGCTCAACCGCCATCAACGAGTCCAGCCCCATCTCGCTCAACGGCAAGCTGTTGTCGAGGCTCGCTGGCTCCAGCTCCAGGACCTTGCCCGCCAGGGCCTGCACCTGCTCCAGGATTAGGCCGCGCTGCACATGTACCGGCGCCGCGGCCAGGCGCGCCGGGAAGCGCGGCGCCGCGGCCGGCGCCGCGGTGGTCGCCTCGCGCCGCGCCTGGTCCGCAAACGCGGCCAGGAAGGGCGGGACGCCGCTGGCCGCGTACTGCTGTAAGTACTTCGGCCAGCGCATCGGGGTGACCGCGAGCTGCGGCCCGGCGTGAGGCAGGACCCGGGCTAGCACTTGCAAGCCCTGTTCGGTTGAGAGGCTCTCAACCCCGAGGCCGGCCGCCCGGACATCCGCCCCGCGCTCGGCGGCGAGGCCGTGGTCGGACCAGATCCCCCAGTTGATGGACAGGGCCGGGAGCCCGCGGGCGCGGCGGGCGTGGGCCAGCGCGTCGAGGAAGGCGTTGGCGGCGACGTAGTTGCCCTGGCCCGCGGACCCGAACAGGCTGGCGATCGAGGAGAAGAGCACGAAGAAGTCCAGGTCCTGCTCCGCTGTCGCCGCGTGAAGGTTCCAGGCCCCGTCCACCTTGGGCGCCAGCACCTTCTGGAAGCGGTCCCAGTCCTGGCGCAGCAGCACGCCGTCGTCGAGCACGCCGGCCGCGTGGACGATGCCGCGCAGGGGGGGCAGCGTGCGGCCGATCTCGCGCAGGAGCGCCTCGACCGCTTCGGCGCGCGACACGTCGGCCTGGGCAATGGTTACCCGCGCGCCAGCCGCCCGCAGGCGCTCCACGGTCGCCGCGGCGCGCGCCGAGGGAGCGCCGCGCCCGACGAGCACGAGACTGCGGGCGCCCTGCTCCACCAGCCACTCGGCGACCACCTGGCCCAGCGCGCCCAGGCCGCCCGTAATCAGGTAGGTGGCGTCGGCGCGCACCGCGGCTGGGACCGCGCGAGCAGCTTCCGGCTGGACGACGACGATCTTGCCGATGTGCTTGGCCTGCGCCATGTAGCGGAAGGCGCCTGGCGCCTCGGCGAGCGGGAACGCCCGAAGCGGCAAGGGGCGGATGCTTCCTTCGTCGGTGGCCGCCATGATGCGGGCAAAGATCGCGCGCACGAGCGCGGGGTCGCTCCTGGTGATCGCCGTGCCGTCGAGCACGACGTACTGGAGGTTCCGGCCGAGCCGGGCCACGTCCGCCGCGCTCAGCAGGTCGCGCTGGCCCAACTCCAGGAATCGCCCGTTGGCCCGCAGCAGCGCCAGGCTCTTCGGGATGAACTCGCCAGCCAGCGAGTTCAGCACGACGTCGATGCCCTCGCCCCCCGTCGCCGCCATAACCTCGTCCGCGAAGCCCAGCGAGCGCGAGTCGAAGACGTGCTGGACGCCCAGGGAGCGCAGGAAGGCTCGCTTCTCGGGGCTGCCCGCCGTGGCGAAGATCTCGGCGCCGGCGCGCTGCGCGAGCTGCACCGCCGCCTGGCCCACCCCGCCCGCGGCGGCGTGGATGAGTACGCGGTCGCCAGGCCCCATGCGGCCCATGTGCTCCAGCGCGAGCGCGGCCGTCACGAACGCGACCGGCAAGGTGGCGGCTTCCTCGAAGCTCAGGCCCCTGGGCTTGGGGAGGACGAAGGCGGCCGGCACGGTCAGGAAGGTCGAGAAGGTGCCGTAGGTCAGCGCTACGACCGCGTCGCCTACCTGGAAGTCGGTCACGTCGGCGCCCACCGCGCTGATGGTGCCCGCGCACTCCATGCCGAGCGGCAGCCCGGTGTCCGGCACCATGGCGAGGGCGTTGAGCACATCCTTGAAGTTGAGGCCGCTCGCGTGGACGCGGATCTCGACCTCGCCCGGCCCCGGCGCCCGACGCGCGGTCGGGACCAGTGCCAGATTGTCCAGCGTGCCGCGCTCGGCGATCTCCAGGCGCACTGGCTGCTCGTCCGGCGGCCGATCGGCGCCAGCGGCGTCACGGACCGCGCTCGGCACGAGGCGGGGCGCGTAGCGGCTGCTGGCGCGCAGCGCGACGGCATCTTCGCGGTCTGGCGCCCAGATCTCGGCGAAGAGCGCTGCCGCGGCCGACTCCGTCTCCTCCGCCGGGTCGAGGTCCACGCGCAGGCAGCGCAGCTCGGGATGCTCCAGCCCGATCACCTTGCCCAGCCCCCAGAGCGGCGCCTGGGCGGTGGCCGGCGACGTCGCCGGCCCAACGGGCTGGGCGCCGCGCGTCACGAGCCAGAGCGTGGGCGGGCTGCCGGGCTCGCCCACCAGGGCCCGAACCAGGGCCAGGGCGGCGCCGCAGCCCCGCACCTGCGCGGCGGCCAGCTCGGCGGCCGTCAGCGCCGCGTCCGCGGGCGTATCGAGGCTCGCGAGGTGGACGACACCCCGCAGCGGCGCGGCGCCCGCTCGCGTCTCGCGCAGCAAGCGCCGCAGGTGATCCGGCTGCGCCGGAGCGATCTGCCAGCGGCCAGGCGCGAGCGCCGCGAACGACGCGCCGAGGGTCACGACATGGCACGTCTGCCCGTGATCGGCGAGCTGGCGCGTGAGCGCCTCGCCCACGCCGCTGGCGTCGGCGATGATCAGCCAGCTCCCCGGCGCGTCGTCGTTGCGTGTGAGGCCGGGCGGGCGCGGGGCCGGTTGCCAGGCTACCTCGTAGAGCCAGTTGTCGAGCCGGGAACGCGCCTTCCGGAAGACGGCGTCCGGGCGGGCGCGCAGGTGGGACAGCCCGGTCAGCTCGGCCACGACCGCGCCGTCGTCGTCCAGCAGGCGGATGTCGGCCACCAGCGACTCGCCGCCCGCCTCTCGCGGCCGGAGAACGACGTGGGCCCAGGCCCGGTCGCTCGCCTGGCGATACAGGCCGAAGCGCTCCAGACCGACTGGCATGTAGGTATCGTCGGTCGGGTTCGCCTCGTAGACAAGCTGGGCGGCGGCGTCGAGCAGGGCGGGGTGAATGGCGAACGCCGAGGATCCCGCCCCGTCGGGACTGGGCAGCTCCAGACGCCCCAGCGCCTCGCCGTCGCGGGACCAGACCTCTCGCACGGCCTGCAAGGACGGCCCGAACTCGAACCGATGCGCCCGGAAGGCCGCGTAGTGCGCGTCGGCCGTGGCTTGCTCGGGACAGCGGGCCTGAATGGTCGCGATGGCGTCGGCTGCCGCGGGCGGCGCGGCGTCCCCCGTAATCGGGGCCACCCGGGCGCTGGCGTGCGCGGTCCAGGACTCGCCGTTGGGCTCCTGGCTGAAGATCTGCACCAGTGCCCCATCGGCCTCGGGTGTCAGGACGGTCTGGCAGGCGCGCACCTCGTCGTCGGGTACGACGAGCGCCTCCTGGATCGCTAGCCCTTCCACAGCATGCGGCCCCGGCCCCAGCGCGGCGTTCGCCGCCGACAGGGCCATCTCCAGCATGACCATGCCCGGCAGAATGGCCGTCCCGAAGGGGCGATGATCGTCCAGGAGGCTCAGGGCGGTGGTGCTGAGCTGCGATTCGAACTGGACCGCTGGCAGCGCCGAGCGCAGGCGCCGGCCCAGGTAGGGATGCGCGGGCTCGCCCGTGGCGGAGCTGGCCGGCGGGGCCGCGGGCGCCGCCGGCCGTGGGCGCGCGGCGAGCCAGTAGCGCTGGCGCTCGAAGGGGTAGGTGGGCAAGCTGACCTTGCGGCGGGGATAGTCGCGGTCGAAGCCCGACCAGTCGGGCTCCACCCCACGGACGTACAGCTCGCCGAGGCTGCCGAGGAGCTGCTCCCAGTCGTCGCGCCCCTTACGCAGCGAGGGCAGCCAGACGCAATTCCCGGCCGGCACGCAGTCGCGTCCCATCCCGAGCAGAGTCGGGTGCGGGCCGATCTCCAGGAACAGCTCGTAGCCTAGCTCGTGTAGCCGCGCGATCGCCGCCGCAAACCGCACCGGCGCCCGCACGTGGCCGCGCCAGTATTCCGGCCGCGCGACCTCCGCGCGCGCGACGCGGCCCGTCACGTTCGACATCAGGCGCAGGTGCGGGGCCGCAAAGTTGACCGTTTTCGCCACCTGCTCGAACTCGTCGAGCATCGGGCCCATCAGCGGCGAGTGGAACGCGTGCGAGACCGTGAGCCGCGTGGCCTTGACTCCCTCGGCCTCTAGCTGGCCGGCCACCGCCCGGACCGCGTCGCGGGCGCCCGAGATCACCACCTGCTGCGGGCCGTTCACCGCGGCCAGCGCCACCTGGGCCGCGTATGGCGCGAGCAGCGGCGCAACGCGGTCCTCGCTGGCTTGCAGCGCGACCATCTCGCCGCCGCTCGGCAGCCGTTGCATGAGCCGGCCGCGCGCGGCAATCAGCTTCAGGGCATCTTCCAGCCCGAATACCCCGGCCACCTGCGCTGCCACGAGCTCACCCACGCTGTGGCCCATGACCGCCGACGGCTCGATGCCCCACGACCGCCACAGCGCGGCGAGCGCGTACTCCAGCGCGAACAGCGCTGGCTGCGTATAGTCAGTGCGGTTCAGCAGCCCGTCCTCGCCGGCGGGGGGGAAGAGCACTTCCAGCAGCGGCCGCTCCAGCTCACCGTCCAGCAGCGTCGCGCAGCGGTCCAGCGCCGCGCGGAAGGTGGGCTGGGTCTCGTAGAGGCCGCGGCCCATGCCGGCGTACTGCGAGCCCTGTCCGGTGAACAGGAAGGCCACCTTCGGCCGGTCGACGCCGCGCACCGTCCCCAGCCGGATGCCCGGCCCCGCCTCGCCGTGGCGCGCGGCGGCGAGCC
>Ga0070741_10011710_pt1 | contig 16103 bp, 14 predicted proteins | sample Coa_R1_4_FD_66440 | JGI IMG/M metagenome (GOLD analysis project Ga0070741, IMG submission 66440) | Surface soil microbial communities from Centralia Pennsylvania, which are recovering from an underground coalmine fire - Coalmine... | ecosystem: Environmental > Terrestrial > Soil > Unclassified ...
TGGCCGGCGCCGCCACCGCCCAATCGCAATCGACTCCGGAGCATGTGCGCGGCGAGATCACCGCCGTCGACGGCAACGTGGTCACGGTCAAGTCCGCCGATGGGAAGACGGAGAAGCTGAACCTTGCCGACGACGTGCGCGTCGCGGTCGCCGAGAAGGGCGACATGTCCGACGTCCGCGATGGAACCTTCATCGGCACCACCGCCGTGCCGCAGTCGGACGGCACCCTGCGTGCCATCGAAGTGCACGTGTTCCCGGATGCGATGCGGGGAACCGGCGAGGGCCACCGGCCCTGGGACCTCCGCCCCGGCAGCACGATGACCAACGCGACCGTTTCCAAGGTGGATACGTCCGGCGGGAAGTCGCCGAGCACGATGACGAATGCCACGGTCGCGAAGGTGGCTGGGCGCAGGCTCACGCTGAAGTACAAGGACGGCGAGAAGACCGTCTCGGTCCCCGCGAACGCGACGGTGGTGAAGCTGGAACCTGGCGATCGTTCGGAGGTCAAGCCCGGTGCGCACCTCTTCGCCATCGCCTCGCGCCAGCCCGATGGGACGTTGCGGGCAGAGCGGCTGACGATCGGCAAGAACGGTGTCGTGCCGCCGATGTAGCGCCTGCGCGCAGGAACGTAGTCGGTCAGGATCGAACTGGAACGCCTAGTGCGACTGGCCTGTCAGACCCGTCCAGTACAATCGGACGCGTGCAAAGCACACGGACGCAGGACGTGGAGGTCCGTCACCAAGGCGCAGATGTCCGCGTCGTCGTGCGCGCCGCCCCTGCCCGTCTGGCTTATCGGTGAGCTCGCCGTCGTGGCGGGCCCCGGCCGCAGGAGTGTCGTAGCGCATCGAATCCGTGATAGGCGGATGTCCCGTATTCCCGCCGGCACTTCGCGGGCGAGGAGGAATCGATGCGAATCGCGTGGGCAGTCATCGCGGCAGTCGGCCTTTGCAGTGTTTCCGCGCAGGCCCAGGACAAGAAGGCGGAGCGCACCTGGAAGGCGAAGTGCGCCTCGTGCCACGGCGCCGATGGCAAGGGCGACACCGACCAGGGCAAGAAGATGAAGATCGCCGACATGACCAGCGCCGATTGGCACAACAAGACCACCGACGCGAAGATCCGCGAGGCGATCCTGAACGGGGTGAAGACCGAGAACGGCGAGATGCAGTCCTACAAGGACTCGCTGTCGAGCGAGCAGGTGGATAGCCTCGTCAACTACATCCACACGTTGAAGAAGTAGTCCGCCATCACCGCGGGCTGTCGGCTCGACGGCAGGATCTCGCGCGCACTCGCTTCAGCGGGAGGACCACTCGCGCAGGATCTCCGCCGTGTGCTGGCCCCGTTCCGGAGCGGGGCCAGCCGGCAGCGAGGCTGTCGGGACCAGCGCCGGAAACGTGCGCGGGAGATCACCCGTGTAGAGGTCGGAGAAGAGCGGATGCCCGCGCAGCTCGACCGGCTCGAGCACCATCTCGCCGCAGCAGTCTGCCTTCCGCAGCGCTGAGTCCCACTCCTCGCGCGTGCGCCCGGCGAAGAGCGCATCGACGTCGGGGACCAGCGCCAGGTCCATCGCACGATCCGCCCATTGCGGCCGCCCGACTGCGCCGCAGAACCGCTGCCAGAACTTCGGCTCGAGCGCGCCGAGCGCGTAGCGGCCGCCGCCCTTGCAGGCGTACACCCGGTAGCACGGCCGCGAGCCATCGAGCGCGTTCGCGGGTGCATCGGGAAGCTCTCCCAGGTGCGGCAGCAGCAGGCCGGTCGAGCCCTGCGCCATCGCCACGTCGACCACGCGGCCGGCGCCGCCGCGCTCGCGCTCGACCAGAGCTGCGAGCACGCCGATCACCGCGTTCTGCGCGCCGCCGAAGAGATCGCCGAGCTGCACGGCGGGCACGTCGCCGTTGCGCGCGATGACGCCTGCGAGCCCGACATATCCGATGTCGTGCCCCGCCCGGTCCCGCCACGCCCCGCTCTGCCCGTACCCGGAGATGCGGCAGATCACCAGCCGCCGCGGCTCGCGGAGCAGATCCGCGAACCCGAGCCGCTCGAGCACGCCGGGCCGGAAGCTCTCGAGCAGCACGTCTGCGGCCGCGCAGAGCTGCCGCAGCTGCGCGGCGCCTTCGGGCGACTTGAGGTCGAGGACGATCGACCGCTTCCCGCGGTTGAGCGCCGCGAACATCCCCGGCGAGATCTCGCGGAGGTAGTCCCCGGGATCGGGGTCCTCCACCTTCACCACGTCCGCGCCCAGGTCGCTGAGGACGAGCGAGGCGTACGGTCCAGGCAGCAGCCGGGACAGGTCGAGGACGCGGACTCCGTCGAGCGGCTTACCCAATCACCTTCTGCAGCTTCATGGCGAGCCCCATGTCGCCCTTGATCTTCAGCTTCCCGCTCATGAACGCCATCTGCGGGTTCATCTTCCCGGAGACGATGTTCATGAAGTCGGGCGCCGCGCAGGTCACCGTGCACTTCGCATTGCCCATCGACCCCGCCTGCACCGTGCCGGGCTCCTTCGTGAGATCGACCGTCCACACGCCGCCGTTGTCGCCCGTGATGTTGAATTCGTACACCGAGTTCACCGCCTTCGAGATGTCGGGCTTGGCGACCAGCTTCTGCGCGATCTTCTCCTCGAAGTAGGACTTGGGCGTGTACTCGGGCATCGGCGCGGCTCCGGCGGACACTGAATGACCATTCATTCAGGGGCGCGGAATCTAGCGGCGCACCGGGGGGCTGTCAACGCAGGACATCGAGTGGCCACGGCGTCAGTGAACAAGCGGAGCGAGGAAGGGAGCAAGGATGTCGGGACGGATTGCCGCATCGTCGACGAACGGCCCGGGACCGAGCACGCGCGCGCCGGTCAGCTCCATCACCCAGCGCTTGTTCGTCGCGACGCTCGGGTCGTCCTCGGCAGCGGTGCGGTTCAGGACGATCGCTGCCGCGAGGAGCCCGCGCAGCTTCAGCGCGTCGAAGCTCAGCGCGCAGTGGTTGAGCGTGCCCAGCCCGGCTCTCCCCACCAGCACCACCGGGAGCTGCAGCCGCTGGGCGAGATCCAGGTTCGTGATCAACGCGCCATCGGCCGACCGCGCGAGCGGCACCAGCAGCCCCCCCGCCGCTTCGACGACGATGGGCCCCGCAGCGCGAGCGACGCTCTGCTCGATGCGTTGCAGGTCGATCGCGGCGCCTTCCGCCTCCGCGGCGACGAGCGGTGCGGCCGGCAGGCGGAACCGGTAGGGGCAGACATCGTCCAGCGGCTGCGTGTTCCCGCAAGCTTCACGAAGCGCGAGCGCGTCCTGCGGCGCGTCTCGTTCGCAGCCCGTCTCCACCGGCTTCAAGGCGAGCGGCTTCATCCCGCGCAGCCGCAACAACGTGCAGAGCGCGCGCCCGATCTCCGTCTTCCCCACGCCGGTATCCGTCCCGGCGATGAAGAAGCCCTTCACTCGGTGGCCTCGCGGATCGCCTCGCGCACGCCGTCGACCAGCAGGTCGACTTCCTGCGGCTTGATCGAGAGCGGCGGCATCAGCACCACCACGTTCGCCAGCGGCCGCAGCATCACCTGATGGGCGCGCGCGGCGAGCGCCACCTTGTGCCCCATGCGCTCCGCGTACGGGTACTCCTCCTTCGTCTTGCGATCGCGCACGAGCTCGATGCCGATCATCATCCCGCGCTGGCGGATGTCGCCCACGTGCTGAAGCTCGGCGACGGTCGCAAGCCCCTCGGCAAGCCGCGCGGCCATGACACGCGCGTGGTCGAGCGTGCGGTCCTCGTCGAAGATCCGCAGCGACGCGAGCGCGGTCGCGCAGGCGAGGGCGTTGCCCGTGTAGCTGTGCCCGTGGAAGAAGGTCCGCTTCGACTCGAACGGCCCGAGGAAGCTCTCGTACACGGCGTCGGTCGTCAGCGTGGCCGCGAGCGGGAGGTATCCGGCGGTCAGCCCCTTCGCGAGGCAGAGGAAGTCGGGCACCACCTCCTCCTGCTCGCAGGCGAAGAGCGTCCCGGTGCGCCCGAAGCCGGTCGCCACCTCGTCACAGATGAGGAGCACGCCGTTCTCCTTGCAGGCGCGCGCGATCCGCTTCAGGTACCCGGGCGGGTGCGTGATCATCCCCGCCGCGCCCTGGACGAGCGGCTCGATCACCAGCGCCGCGATCTCGTCACGGCGTCCGTGGATCACCGACTCCGCCGCCAGGGCCGCGGAGTCCAGGCAGTGCTTCGGCCCCGTCGGCCAGCGGTACGCGTACGGCGATGGAATCCGCAGGCAGTCGAAGAGGAGCGGGCGGAAGATCTCGTGGAAGAGGTCCACTCCGCCGACGCTGACGGATCCGATGGTGTCGCCGTGGTAGCCCTCCGCGACGGCGACGAACTTGCGCTTCTCCGGCTTCCCGCGCTGCTTCCAGTGCTGGAAGGCCATCTTCAGCGCCACTTCCACCGAGGTGCTGCCACTGTCCGAGTAGAAGACCTTGGTCAGGCCGTTCTCGCCCGGCGAGAGCCCGGCCTTCGGCGCGCGCTGCACGAGCTCGTACGCCAGCTCGATGGACGGCGGTGACCCGAGGCCGAGCAGCGTCGTGTGCGCGACCTTCTCCAGTTGCAGCCGGATGGCGCTGTCCAGCTCGGCCCGGTGGTGGCCGTGCACGTTGACCCAGAGCGAGGAGACGGCGTCGAGGTACTTGCGCCCGCGCGTGTCGAAGATCCAGGAGCCGCTCGCGTGGTCGATGATCACCGGCTCGTCGCCCGGCAACGGCTCGAGCCACGTCTGCATCTGCGTGAACGGATGCCAGACGTGCGCGCGGTCGAGCGCGGTCAGGCGCTGGTGGCGCGCCTCCATCTCCTCCGGGACCTTGGGGATCTCGCTCATCGGAAGCGGGTTCTAGCACGCGCGGAGCGCGGCGATCGCCTGATCGATGTGCTCCGCGGTGTGCCCTGCGGTCACCGCGAAGCGGACGCGGCTCGTGCCCGCCGGAACCGTCGGCGGACGGATGGGCTTCGCCAGAACGCCCAGCTCGCGCAGGCGCGTCGCGACGGACACCGCCCGCTCCGGCGCGCCGAGCACGACCGGGAAGATGGAGGAGTCCTCGCGCGCGGGGATGCCCAGCTCGCGCAATCCGGCGGCGAAGCGGCGGATGTTGCTCCACAGCCGCTCGCGGCGCTGGTCGCCCTCGGCGCCAGCCAGGATCTGCAGTGAGGCTTCCGCGGCGCACGCCAGCGCCGGCGGCAGCGCGGTCGAGAAGATCAGGGGCCGGGCGCGGTTCACCAGGAGATCGCAGACCGCGCGGCCTGCGGAGACGTACGCGCCCGCGAGGCCGAATGCCTTCGACAAGGTCGCCATCCGCGCATCTGCGGCGACGCTCAGCTCTGCGGCGAGGCCTTCGCCGCGGGGACCGATGACGCCGGTCGCGTGCGCTTCGTCGAGGATGAGCAGGGCTCCGGCGTGGGAGCAGACCGCCGCCAGCTCGTGCAAGGGCGCGCGGTCGCCGTCCATCGAGAACACGGTATCGGTGGCGACGATCTTCCGCCGGGCCGGCGCGCGCAGGCCGAGCTCCACCGCGCTCACGTCTGCGTGCGGATAGATCTCGATGCGCGCGCGGGACAAGCGGCAGCCGTCGATGATCGAGGCGTGGTTCAGCGCGTCGGAGAGGACCAGGTCCTCGGGGCCCGCAAACGCCGGCAGGATGCCGCAGTTCGCGGCGTACCCGCTGGGGAAGAGCACAGCGGCCTCGGTGCGGGAGAACTGCGCCAGGCGCGCCTCGAGCTCGTGCTCGGGGACGAAATCGCCGCACACCAGGCGGCTCGCCCCGGCGCCCGCTCCCCAGGCGCGCGCACCCTCCGCCAGCGCCTGCGCGAGGCGCACATCCCCGGCGAGGCCGAGATAATCGTTGGAGCTGAAATTGATCAGCCGCTCCCCGGGACGCAGTTCCACCTCGGCTCCAGCCCGCGTCCTCAGCGGCTCCAGCGATCGCAAGAGCCCGCGCTCCCGGAGCGCCTCCAGCTCGGCCCGCGCAATCTCCTCCGCTCCCGCCATCCCCCCAAGCCTACCCGAGTTCCGGGGACACCATACGTATTTGCGCAGCGCGCAACTTCGGCCGAGCAGCGCGTAATTTCGTGCGTGTCCCCGAAATTCCGGAGGTCAGGTGGCGCGCATGACCTCGGCGGGATCGACGGAGGATGCGCGCCAGGCTGGGATCAATGCTGCCGCGGATGCGGCCAGGACGAGGACGACGGCGACGGCGAGGTAGAGAAGTGGTTGGGGGCCGACCAGGGAGGTGAGACGGCTCCGGAGCGCGGCATCGAGGACGAGGGCGGCGACAGCGCCGATGCATTCTCCCGCGAGGGCCATCGAGAGAGCGCCGCGCAGGACCAGCCGGATCACCACCGGGGCGGTGGCGCCGAGGGCCATCCGGACGCCCATCTCCTGGCGGCGCTGCGCGATGGTGAAGCTGATCACTCCGAAGGTGCCGAGCGCCGCGAGCAAAAGGCCGAACCCGGAGAACAACGCGACCGCGAACGCGCCGAGCTTCGGCCGCGCCAGCGCCTTCTTCCTCATCGCCTCCATCGGGACGACGCGGTCGACCGCGAGCTGCGGATCGATCTTCGCGACCATCCGCCGCAACGGAAGCTCGAGATCCTGGATGTTGCTGCGCATCATCAGCCAGAACGACTCCGCCGCGCCGGTGTCCGCCTTCTGCGCGTACGGCAGGTACCAGGCATCCCGGAGGTCGCCCTCGTCCAGGACGTCTCCCGCGACGCCGACCACCGTGAGCCACGGCGACCCTGCGCGCGCAATCCGCACCTGCTTCTGCAGCGCATCGCCGCCGGGCCAGAGCCTGCGCGCGAGGTGGTTGCTGACGATGACGACCTTCTCGGACGCCGGTCCATCCGCGGTGGCGATATCGCGGCCGCGAAGGAGCGGGATGCGCATCGTCCCGAGCAGCCCGGGCGTGATCAGGCGGTGGTTGACGCTGCGCGCGGCGGACTCGTCCTCGCCCATCGCCAGCATCGGCGCGCTCCAGGTGCCGCCGCCGAACGGGTTCACCGAGGTGATCGCCGCGGCCGACACTCCCGGAATCGCCGCGGCGCGTAGCTGCAGCTCGGCGACGAACGCGGCGCGGCGGGTCCCATCGCGGTAGCGCGCCTCCGGGAGCGTGATCTGCGCGGAGAGAAGGTGATCGGCGTCGAATCCCGTCGTGCTTCGCGAGAGGTTGCGGAAGTCCTCGATCACCAGGCCGCCGCCCGTGAGCAGCGCGAATGCGAGCGCGGTCTGGGCGATCACCAGCGCGTGCAGCGCGCGGTGCGACTTCGCCGACGCCCCGGCGCCTCCGCCGTCCTTGAGCACCTCGTTCAGGTCCGGGCGCGAGGCTTGCAGCGCGGGAGCCACCCCCGCGCCCAGCGCCGCCAGCGCGCCGCAGCCGAGGGCAAACGAGACGACCCGCCAGTCGAAGCGCAGGTCGGCGAGGCCGAGTTGCTGGGTCAGGTTTCCAGGCGCGAGCTGGATCACCGCGGGCGCGGCGATCATCGCGATCCAGATCCCCAGCGCTGCGCCCGTCGCGGCGATCAGCACGGCCTCGAGCAGCAGCTGGCGGATCTCCCGGCCGCGGGTCGCGCCGAGCGCCGCACGCAGCGCGAGCTCCTTCCGCCGGGCCGCGGAGCGGGCGAGCAGGAGCGTGGCGACGTTGGCGCAGGCGAGCAGGAGGAACGCGCCGAGAACGCCGAGCAGCGCCATCGCGACCTTCTGCTCTCCATCCAGCAGGCTCTCGCGCATCGGGACCGCGGTCAGGACATATCCGGGGAACGTCCCCGGCACGCGCGCCGGCATGCGCCCGGCGATGGCATCGAGCTCCGCGCGCACTTGCGGGAGCGTCGCGCCGTGTGCCATCCGGGCGAAGACCGCGTAGTCGTCGGCCGAGGCCGCCGAGGGCACCACCGGGAGCCAGAGCTCGGCGTCATAGGGAAAGCGGAACCACGCCGGGACGACGCCGACGATCCGGCGTGACTGCCCGTCGATGGCGATCTCGCGGTCGGTGGCCGAGGCAGCATCCCCGAATCGCGCGCGAGCCAGCGCCTCGCCGATCAGCGCCACTCCGGAGGAGGCGCCCAGCTGCTCTTCCGCCGCGGTGAAGGGCCGCCCAGCCCGGAGGTGGATGCCGAGGATCTGAAGCGACCCCGGCGAGACCAGCGCGGCCTCCACGTGCTGCGGAACGTCGCCGCTGGTCAGCGCCACCGCTCGCGCCGACATGGCCGTGAGCGCAGAAAGCGTGCGCGCCTGCGCCGCGATCTCCTGGAAGTGGGGACCGACGATGTTCACGGAGTCCACGGAGCCGTCGGGCTGCCGGACTCCTTCGCGGAGCCGCAGCATCTCCTCCTCGTGCGCGACTGGAAGCGGGCGCAGCAGCGTCAGATCGATCACCGCGAAGATCGCGCACAGGCCTCCGATCCCCAGGGCCAGCGTCGCGATCGCCGCCAGCGCCACTCCGGGGCTGCGCCGCAGCGACCGGGCGGCGGTGCGCAGGTCATGGAGCAAGGAGTCCATCCGAGACGACCTAGGAATTCTCGTGCCAGACCCACGCGTCTACGAACACCCGCCGATCGTGCGCCTGCGGGATTCTCCGTCCCGAATCCGGTCACCGGAGTTCCGGGGACACCATACGTAATTCGTCGGCCAACTCTGACGGAGATCCGGGGACACCATACGTAATTCGTCATGCCAGCTCTGACGCAGGCAGTCGTCCCTGGCGCGGTGAATTTCGTATGGTGTCCCCAGATCTCGCCCGAATCTCCGACGGATCTCGGTCGAATTCCGTATGGTGTCCCCGGATCTCGGTCAGCGGAATGGGAATGTGAGCAGGAGGGTGTGGGTCGCGCCGCCCTTGGCGAGCATGCTCTGCATCAGGCAGGCCTCGCGGGCTGTCCAGCGGGCCAGCTCTGTGGGCGCGATCGCGGCGAGGGCGCGCTTTGCTGAGCGTTCGCCGCGGGGGCGGACCCGGCCGAGGGTCAGGTGTGGCCGGAACTTTCTCTCCTCGAGGGCGAAGTTTCGCTCCTTCAAGGCTGCCCGGAGCCGATCGGCGGCGGCCATCAGATCCGCGGCGCCGGCGGTCACGCCGAGCCAGAGGACCCGGGGACGGGCCGTGTTGGGGAAGGCGCCGGAACCGCAGAGAGCGAGCTCGAACGCGGGCACCTCGCGCAGCGCCTCACCCGCCGCCAGCGCCGCCTCGGCATCGGGCTGCTCGCCGAGAAAGGCGAGTGTGAAGTGCAGCTGCTCGTGCCGGGTGAACCCGATCCCGTCTCCGCCCGCCTTCCGCGCCGCGTCCAGCGCGGGCCGCAGCCGCTCCTTCACCTCGTCCGGCAGCGGCAGCGAGAAGAAGAGGCGCACGCGGGCCATTTTACCGTCTCCGCGCGCGCGACGGCTTCTTCCCCCTCCTGCAACCACTGATCATTTTCGATTCCCTTCCGCTCGCGCGAGCGTTACTTCACGGAACCCATGCCTCGCAAAAGCAAGCCAGCGACCCGGGCTCCGCTGTTGCCGCTCCCGCTGGTGGAGCGCCTCCTCTCGGCCGCGATGTCGCGCGGCGCGGAGTTCGCCGAAGTGTACGTCGAGCGCAACACCAGCACCGCCGCCATGCTCGACGAAGGCGCGATCAAGAGCGCGCAGTCCGGCTCGGTCACCGGCATCGGCGTGCGCGCCATCCGCGGCGCGCAGGTCGGGTACGCCTACTCCGACGATCTGGACGAACCGGCGCTGCTCAGGACCGCGCAGACCGCCGCGCTGATCGCCGATGGCGATCGCGAGCCCGGTCCGGTGAACATGTCCCGGACGCCGCTCCCCACCTACTACCAGGTGCGCACCCCGCTCGCCTCCGTCGACGTCACCCGAAAGATCGAGCTGCTCCAGCAGGCCGACGCCGCCGCTCGCGCGCACGACAAGCGGATCAAGCAGGTGATGGGCGGCTACGCCGACCAGACGCGCGAGATCCTCGTCGCGAACACCCTGGGCCACCTCGCCGAGGACCGTCAGGATCTCTGCCGCCTCTCCGTCCAGTGCGTCGCGTTCGGCAAGAAAGGCGAGCGCCGGACCGGCTTCTACGGCGGCGGCGGCCGCGTCGACTTCCGCTTCTTCGAGGACTTCTCTCCGGCGCAGATCGGCAAGGAAGCCGCGCGGCAGGCGATCGCGACCCTCGGCGCCGTTCCCGCCCCGGCAGGTCCCCAGACGGTCGTCCTCGCGCCGGGATGGAGCGGCATCCTCCTGCACGAGGCCGTCGGGCACGGGCTGGAGGCCGATTTCATCCGCAAGGGCACTTCGCTGTTCGCGGGCAAGCTCGGCGAAAAGGTCGCGAGCGAGCTGGTGACGGTGATCGACGACGGCACCGTCGCCGGCGGCCGCGGCTCGATCAACGTGGACGACGAGGGCAATCCCGGCGAGCGCAAGGTCCTGATCGAGAACGGCGTGCTCAAGGGCTACCTCTACGATCACCTGAACGCGAAGCTCACGGGCCAGCGCAGCACCGGATCCGGCCGGCGACAGAGCTTCCGGCATGCGCCCTTGCCGCGGATGACCAACACGTACCTCGCTCCGGGCGATCGGACGCCGGAGGAGATCATCGGCGGCGTCGCCAAGGGCCTCTACTGCAGGCAGTTCGGCGGCGGGCAGGTGGACATCTCGAACGGCAACTTCGTCTTCGAGATCAGCGAAGCGTACCTGATCGAGAAGGGCGAGATCACCAAGCCCGTGAAGGGCGCGATGCTGATCGGCGTCGGCCCCGAAGCGCTGAAGAACGTCACCGCCGTGGGTAGCGACGCGGCGCACGACCCCGGGCTCGGGACCTGCGGCAAGGACGGTCAGGCCGTGCCGGTCGGTGTGGGGCTCCCCACCGTGCGCATCGACAACGTCACCGTCGGAGGGACGGGAGCATGAGGCCGCTTCCGATGCCTGCCGGAGGCGCGCGTGGCGAGCGCATCGAGACCGTGAACCTGCTCGATGCCTGCGAGCACCTGGTCAAGCTGGCGCGAAAGGCCGGCGCGTCCGAGGCGGAAGCGTACGCCGAGCGGACCCGCGACGCGTCCGTCCGCGTGCGCGACGGCGAAGTGGAAGAGCTGCAGCAGGCCTCGTCCAAGGGGATCGGCCTTCGGGTGATCACCGGACAGCGGTTGGGATTCTCGTACGGGACCGATCTCTCGAAAGAGGGGCTGAAGAAGATCGCGGAGACGGCGGTGGCGCTCGCCAAAGGGGCCGCGAAGGACGAGGCGAACGGCCTGCCGCGCGGACGCGAGCTGGGCGCCGCGGAGCCAGGCGAGTACGATCCGGCCATCGAAGAGATCTCGCCGGAGTGGAAGCTGCAGGCCGCCCGCGAGGCGGAGAAGGCGGCGCGAGGCGCGGACCCGCGGGTGCGCAAGTTCGATTCCACCGGCGCCGGCGATTTCCTCTCGCACTCGGCGATCTTCTCCAGCCACGGTGCGCGCGGCGAGGCGCGGGCGTCGTACGCGTACGTGTATTGCTCGCCGGTGGCCGAAGCGGACGGACAGCTCCAAACCGCTTCCTGGAGCGACACGCGGCGGAAGCTCGCAACCCTGCAGCGTCCGGAAGAGGTGGGCCGCATCGCGGCGCAGCGGGCCGCGCGCATGCTGGGCGCGCGCAAGGCGAAGACGCAGCGCGTGCCGGTGGTGTTCGATCCGCAGATGGCCGCCAGCTTCATCGCCGGCCTCTCGGCGGCGGTAAACGGCCTGCTCGTCCACAAGAAGTCGAGCTTTCTCGGCGCGCAACTCGGCAAGCGCATCGCGTCCGAAGGCGTCACGGTGGTCGACGACGCCACCCTGCCCCACGGCATCGGCACCCGCCCGTTCGACGGCGAAGGGGTGGTCTCGCGGCGGACTGCCGTGATCGAGGACGGAGTGCTGACGAGCTTCCTCTACGACGCCACGACGGCGCGAAAGGCGGACGCCGCCAGCACCTCCAGCGCCTCGCGCGCCTGGTCGAGCCTCCCGTCCATCGGCACGAGCAACCTCTATCTCGAGCGCGGCGCGCTGAAACCCGAGGACATCGTCAAGGGTGTGAAGAATGGCCTGTACGTCACCGCCATGCTCGGCCGCGGCGCCGACGTGGTCACCGGCGACTACTCGCGCGGCGCGAACGGCATCTGGATCGAGAACGGCGAGCTGACCTATCCCGTCCAGGAGGTCACGGTCAGCGGAAATCTGCTGGAGATGCTGCGCGGCATCGACGCGGTGGGCGACGATCTCGACTTCCGCGCCTCCACCGTGGCGCCCACCATCCGCTTCTCCGAGCTGGTCGTCTCCGGCGCATGAGGGCGCTCCTGTTCGACCTCGACGGCACCCTCACCCGCAGCGGCGGCGCGGGCAGCCGCGCGCTCGGCAAGGCGCTGCACACGCGCCCGCAGTCAGTCGCCGAGCTCCGCAAGATGCGCCTCGACGGAATGACGGATCGGGCGATCGCGCGCGCCCTGCTCGCCGCCGAAGGCGATCAGGCGATCCCCATCGAGCAGCGGATGCGCGCCGTCGGGGAAAGCGAGATCGATGCCGTCCTCGACCGCTACCTCCTCGCGCTCGCCGACGAATGCGCGCGGCAGGTGTACGTCGCCGAGCGGGGCGTCCTCGAGCTGATCGCGCGGCTCCGCTCCCGCGCCGACGTGCTCCTCGGACTGTGCACCGGAAACGTCGCCCGCGGCGCCGAGCTGAAGCTCACCTCCGCCGGGCTGTGGGGCGCGTTTCGCTTCGGCGGCTACGGCAGCGACGCGGAGCCGCGCCCCGATGTCGTCCGCGCCGCCTGGAAGCGCGCCCGGGATCTTGGCGCGAGCGAGGGACTGGTGATCGGCGATACCCCGCGCGACGTCCTCGCGGCGCACGAGGCCGGGCTGCCGGCGTGCGGCGTCGCGACCGGACGATGGACCGTCCAGCAGCTGGCGGAGCACGGCGCGGAGGTGCTCGTACAGGACTTCAGCGATGTCGCGGAGAGCGAGCGGCTGCTGCTGGCGCCGCTGCGCTGATCAGGCCATCGCGGTCTTCGCCCTGTCGGCGCGTGGCTGCGCGGGCGCCGGGTTCGGCGGCGGGACGTGCCGTTTCTTCCGCTGCACCGGCGCGCCTTTCGGCGGCACCTTCGTACCCTTCTCCGAGGGCGCCTCCGGCTTTTCCACCGGGGCGCCGAGCAGCCAGAGGAGTACGAGCAGGACCCGCATTTCATGATAGTACCGCCGCCCTCGAGAGGACTCCAAATGCGCCTTGCCCTGATCGCCTGCATCGTCGCCGCCGCCGGGTGCAAGAAGGCGCCGCCGCCGCAGCCGCGCTTCTGCGATCAGGACCTGTCCGGCCTCTGGCTGAACTCCAGCGACCGGCATTTTGCCTACCGTTTTCGCGATGATGGCGGCGTGGTCACCGGCGAGTTCCTCCAGCGCAGCGACGACGGGGGCACCACCGCCCCCTCCCCGCCCATCACCTTCGAGCTGCGCCGCACCCCCGACGCGATCGCGGGCGTGATGCGGGGCTCGGGCACGACCGAGGGCGGCCACGCCTGCGCCACCGAGTTCGAGACCAGGGTCACGGACTGCAAGCCCGACGCCCTCCAGGTCGTCTCGGAAACCACCGCTCACGTCGGCGAAGACTGCAAGCGCCTCACCGAGGCCGACGGCGGCCCGCTCCCCCGCGACCTCACCGAATTCCGCTTCGAACGCGCCCGCTGAGGGAGTTCCTAGCGGAGCTCGGGGACGTGCCGCTTGAGGATCTCCTGGACCTCGCGGAGCGGCGGCTGGCGCTTCAGCGCGTCGCGGACGTAGCGAAGCGAGCAGGGGATGTGCGGAAGGAAGGACGGGTTCTTCTTCACCTGGTCGATGAAGACGAAGCGGCCGGCGTCCTTGAGCTTGCGCTGGACGGTGAGCAGGTCGAAGAAGGCGACAAACTCGCCGGAGTCGAGGCGCTGGCCGCCTTCGGCCTCGAAGCGCTGCAGATAGCGCGAGAGCATCTGGTCAATCAATGGCCGGTCCAGCTCGACGTAGCTGTCCCGCAGGAGCGCGACCAGGTCGTACTGCCGGGGGCCTTGCAGGGCATCCTGGAAGTCGATCACCACCTGCTCGCCGTGGGGCAGCACCATGATGTTGCGGCTCTGGTAGTCGCGGTGGGTGAAGCTCCGCGGCGCATCCGCCAGCTCGCGGGAGATGTGCGCGAAATGGTGGCGGAGGATGTGCAGCTCGGCGTCGCTCGGCTTCGCTCCGCGGCCGAGGAGCCCGTATTCGATGAAGTGCTCGAACTCCCAGTGGTAGAGGTCGTAGTCGAAGGCGCGCGTCCAGGCGAGGCACGACGGGTCCGGCGTCCGCTCCGCATGCGCGCGCAGGCGCGCGAGCTGATCGATCGCCTCCGCGTACAGCTTCTTCCGATCGACGCCTTCCTTCAGCGCCAGCTCGAGCGTGCGATCGGTCAGGTCCTCGATCACCAGGAAGCCGTCCTTCGCCGCATCGAGCAGGACGCGAGGGACGCGCACGCCGATGCGCGCGAGGTATCGCTGCACGTTGAGGAACGGCAGCTCCGTGGGCGCGTCGTCCTTGCTCGCTTCCTCGCTCTTCACCGGATCCGCGGGCAATTCCATGACCACGGCGCTCGCGCCGGTGAGGCCGTGGACGCGCCAGTAGATCCGGTTCCCCGCGCCGCCAGGCAGCCGCTGCACGCGTCCCGCCGGCTGCCCGGTCGCGCTGGTGTACGCGGCCTGCAGTTGTGCGTCGTTCATGCGGCCACGACAGTAGCACGCGCCGCTCAGGTCACCTGATCTATAACTCCCCTCACCTTCGCGGAGCCCGACCATGCCCGTCTTCCAGAACATTCTCCAGACCATCGGCAACACGCCGCTGGTGCGCTTGAACAAGGTGGCGGGGCCGGAAGACGCGGCGGTGTACGCGAAGTGCGAGTTCATGAATCCGGGCGGCGCGATCAAGGACCGGATGGCGATGTACATCCTCGACAAAGCCGAGCGCGAAGGGCGCATCAAGCGCGGCGGCACCATCGTCGAGAACACCTCCGGCAACACCGGGATGGGCGTCGCGCTCTGGGCGGCGGTGAAGGGCTATCGCTGCGTGTTCACCATGCCGGACAAGATGAGCATGGAGAAGGTGAACGCGCTCAAGGCCTTCGGCGCGGAAGTGGTGGTGACGCCGACCAACGTCGCGGCGGAGGATCCGCGCAGCTACTACGAGACCGCCAAGCGCATCCACCGCGAGACGCCGGGCTCGTTCATGCTGAACCAGTACCACAACCCCGACAACATCGAGGCGCACTACGCGCTCACCGGCCCGGAGATCGAGAAGGACTGCCGCGCCGCCGGACTGAACCTCGACTTCTTCGTCGCCGGGCTGGGCACCGGCGGGACGATGTCGGGCGCGGGGAAGTACCTGAAGGAGAAGTTCCGCGGCCTGCGCAACATCGGCGTCGACCCCGAAGGGTCCGTCTACCTCGACTACTTCAAGACGAAGAAGCTGGTGCAGCCGCACGTCTACAAGGTCGAAGGCATCGGCGAGGACATGCTCTGCAAGGCGATGGACTTCTCCGTCCTCGACGACGTCCGCCGCGTCGACGACAAGCAGAGCTTCGTGATGGCCCGGCGCCTCGCGCGAGAGGAGGGCCTGTTCGGCGGCGGCTCCTCCGGCTCCGCCGTGTTCGTCGCCGTCGACCTGGCGAAGGAGATCGGCGCGGGGAAGAACATCGTCGTCGTGCTGCCCGACAGCGGCTCGCGCTACATCACGAAGTTCTATTCGGACGAGTGGATGAAGGACAACGGCTTCCTCGATCCGACGGACCGCCTGGGGACCGTCGCGGACCTGCTCGGCGGCAAGCGCCCTCCGGTGCACACGGTCAAGGCCACCGACCACGCGAAGCACGCGGTGGAGCTGATGAAGCGGCACGGGATCTCGCAGCTCCCGGTGGTCGAGCCCGGCAACAAGCCCATCGCCATGCTCCACGAAGTGGACCTGCTGCAGGCGCTGATCGATGGCCGGCACAAGCTGGACGAGCCCATCTCGGCGGTGATGAAGCCGCTCGCGGGCGTGGTCACGCTGCGCACGCCGGTGTCCCGCCTGAAGGAGCTCTTCGCCACCGACCACGTGGCGATCGTCAAGGACGGCGATCAGCTCGCGGCCATCCTC
>Ga0070741_10011711_pt1 | contig 16103 bp, 16 predicted proteins | sample Coa_R1_4_FD_66440 | JGI IMG/M metagenome (GOLD analysis project Ga0070741, IMG submission 66440) | Surface soil microbial communities from Centralia Pennsylvania, which are recovering from an underground coalmine fire - Coalmine... | ecosystem: Environmental > Terrestrial > Soil > Unclassified ...
GCGCGACGACCGGCCGCGATGACGTGCGCGCAGCAAGTTGAGATACGGCGGCCAGTCGGCGGCCACGGCCCAGGCGAGCCGCAACTCCGCGATCCGCTCGCGAAAATCGGGTTCCGGATCGGGCAGGTGTTGGGCGTCGATGCCAAACAGCGAATCGAACGGCTCGACTTCGACGTCGAACCGATCCATCAGCGGCATCGTCATGCTGCGCAGTTCGGGGACGCCGCCGCAGATGCAGACCTGCGCGGCGGTGGACGGCGAGACGCCGAGCGCGTCGAAGAACTGATCGAGTTCGAGCGCGAGCCGCGCCGCGAGATCGTCTTTCGTGCGCGTCGTGCCGGCTGCCGCGTCGGCAATGTAGCCCCACGGCAGCTCGCGTGCGATCGTCAGCACGCCGTCGCGCATCAGCGCGACGCACGACATCGACTCTTCGATCGCGACGTACACCTCGATCCCGCCCGGCAGCGAGAACGCGCGACGCACGCGCGCGATCGACGCGAGCGCCACGGCGGGCGTGACGACGCTGCGGACCTGAATGCCGGCGCGAACGAGCGGATCGATCGCCAACATGACCGCGTCCGAGTCCGCCAGCGTGACGACGACGGGACGCCGCGATCCGCGCTTCGCTTTGCCGCCGATCGGCGCAATATCCGCCACGACGTCGTGCGTGCGCACGCCGGCAGTCGCGAGCGCCTGCAGCGCCTCGGCGCGCATCGTTTCGTACCGCCCCTCGGTCACGACGACCTGCCGATGATCGCTCGCCGCGCTCCAGGTGACGACCGATGCCACGCGTCCTTTGAGCGTCGCCAGCAGCGCATCGGTCTCGGGGCCTGACGGCGGCAGCACGGCGAACGATCGCACGCGCGATTCGACCGGCTTGCGCACGCCTGCACGCGCATCGATTTCGATGAGCCGGCACGCAGCCGGCGAGAGCTCAATCCCGAGTCGCGTCGCCACGGTTTGTTATGATTCTGACACCGGCCATGGATTCGCAGGATCCCGCCTTCTCAGGCGACGAAGGCGCGCAGGTCCAGGACGACCTGCGACAGCAGATTTCATCCATTCTGCTGGAGCAGATCGATCTCATCACGGCCGACACCGTCGCTATCTTTCCATACAGCGGGTCCGAGTCGCTCGACTCCGAATACTGCAGCCGCATCGCGAATCTCCTCGTGCGGCTGCTGGCGATGGCGGTGCGCGACGCCAAGCTCGAACCGCGCGGAGGTCTCGTCGCCGACTTGCACCGAGTCATCCTCGAACGCGGGCTGGCAATGGAGCGGTTGTTCACGTTCGCGTATTTGATCGAGCGAACGATCGCCGACGAGCTCGCGCTGAGCGAGACGCTCGGGGCCACCAGCGAGCCGTGGCCCCTCGTCGCGCAGCTCGTTCGCCGAGGATCGTTCGATCTGCTGGCCGCGTACGTCGAACGCGCGATGATGGAGCCGGCCGAAACCGCGGTCATCGACCGCTTGACGACGCTCCACACGCGCGCGCTGCTCGACGCCGTGCTCGCGAAAGAGCTCGAGCGGGCCGGCCGGTTCGGGTACACCATTTCGCTGATCCTGTTCGACGTCGACCATCTGTCGGCGATCAACCAGGAGCATGGATATGGCGTCGGCGATCGCATCCTCGAGCGGCTCGGCATCCTTGTCCGGAAATACTTCCGGCAGCACGATTGGGTGGCGCGTCACTCCGAAGACTCGATTGCGGTGCTACTGACCCGCACCGATGCCGATCAGGCCGCGGAGCTCGCGGAAAATCTCCGGGTGACCGTCGAGGAGCGCCTCGAGTTCACCGATCATCGCACCGATCGACCGGTGCACGTCACGCTCAGCGTTGGCGTCATCAACCTCGACATCGCCGTCGGCGACGTCATTGATCCCGAGCGTCTGCTTGCCGACGCCGAGGCGGCCGTCGAACGCGCCAAGCAACAGGGCCGCAACCGCATCGAGCGGGTCGATGGGTACTCCGGCTACACCTCGCGCTCCTCGTAGTTCGCTTTCAACTTCGCGACGACCGCCGGATCCGCCAGCGTCGTCGTGTCGCCCAGCGCTTTCCCCTCGGCGATGTCGCGCAACAGCCGGCGCATGATCTTGCCCGATCGTGTTTTCGGCAGATCGGCGGTGAACAGTATGTCGTCGGGACGCGCGATCGCGCCGATCTTCTTGACGACGTGCTCTTTCAGATCGTCGATCAGATCTTTCGACTGCGCGTTGACGCCTTCCTTCAAGGTCACGAACGCCGCAATCGCCTGACCTTTGATCTCGTGATTACGCCCGACCACCGCCGCTTCGGCCACGCTCGGGTGGTCGACCAGCGCGCTCTCCACCTCCATCGTCCCGATGCGGTGGCCGGCCACGTTGATGACGTCGTCCACACGGCCGAGGAGCCAAAAGTAGCCGTCGGCGTCCCGCTTCGCGCCGTCGCCGGTGACGTACACGCCGCTGCCCCACTTGTTCCAATACTGTCGAACGTATCGGTCCGGGTCGCCGTAGATGCCGCGCAGCATCGACGGCCACGGGCGCGTAATGGCGAGCAGTCCGCCGCCGACGTCGACGGTATCGCCGCGCTCGTTCCGGATCTCCGCGGCGATTCCCGGAAACGGCTTCGTCGCCGATCCCGGCTTCATCTTCGTCACGCCCGGAAGCGGCGTGATCATGATCGCGCCCGTCTCCGTCTGCCACCACGTATCGACGACAGGACATCGCTCGCCGCCGATGAATTTGTAGTACCAGACCCACGCTTCGGGATTGATCGGTTCGCCGACCGATCCGAGCAGCCGCAGTGACGACATGTCATGTTTCGCCGGCCAGTCGGTGCCCCAGCGCATGAACGCGCGAATCGCCGTCGGCGCGGTGTAGAAGACGGTGACGCCGTACTTTTCGATCAGCGACCAGAAGCGGTCTTTCGCCGGCCAATCCGGCGCGCCTTCGTACATCAGCACGGTTGCGCCGTTGGCGAGCGGACCGTAGATCACGTAGCTGTGACCGGTCACCCACCCGATGTCTGCTGAACACCAGTAGACGTCATCGTCTTTCAAATCGAACACGAGCTTGCTCGTGGCATATGTGCCGACGAGATAGCCACCCGTCGTGTGCACGATGCCTTTCGGCTTACCGGTCGTACCAGACGTGTAGAGGATGTAGAGCATGTCCTCGCTGTCCATCGGCTCCGGGTCGCATTTGTGCGGCGCGTCCTGCATCAACCGGTGATACCAGTGATCGCGTCCCTCCTTGACGTGCACGATGCCGGGAAAGGGGCTCGCACCGCGCTGCACCACGACGACGTGCTCGATCGATGGCGTACCGGTCAACGCTTCGTCGGCGATCTGTTTCAGCGCGACGATCTGGCCGCGACGATAGCCGCCGTCAGCGGTGATCAGCAGCCGCGCCTGCGCATCGTTGATACGGTCTCGCAACGATTCGGCGCTGAACCCGCCGAACACGATGCTGTGCACGGCGCCGATCCGCGCGCAGGCAAGCATCGAAATCGCCAGCTCCGGAATCATCGGCAGGTAGATCGCGACGCGATCGCCTTTCTTGACGCCGAGCGACTTCAGCACATTTGCAAACGTCGACACCTCGCGCTGCAGATCGAAGTAGGTCAGCGTGCGCGTATCGCCCGGTTCGCCCTCCCAGATGATCGCCGCTTTGTTGCGCCGGCCGTTGCGGACGTGACGGTCGATGCAATTGACGCTCGCGTTGATGGTGCCGCCGACGAACCATTTCGCATGCGGCGGCTGCCAGTCGAGGACCGTGTCCCACGGACGCGTCCACTCGAGCTCGCGAGCGAAGCGCGCCCAGAACGCTTCGGGATCGCGTTCGGCTTCGGCGTATAGGCGCTCGTCGCGAACGTGCGCGTGCGACGTGAATGTATCGTCGGCGGAAAACGTGCGGTCTTCGCGGAGGAGATCGGCGAATTCGGCGGGTTTCGGGTCGGCCATGCGGCCGATTCTCTACCCGGCGCCCAACGCCGTCAATCGCGCGCGCACCTGCGGCGCCAGCTCGGCATGTGACACGGTGCCGAATCGCAGAAACGCGCGGTAGTGTTCGATCGCTGTCGTCTGATCCCCGGTCTCGTCGGCGACGACGGCGAGGTTGTAGTGGCTGCCGGCGTTGCGCGGATCGATCTGCAGCGCGCGGCGCAGCAGGTCGCGCGCGTCGGCGACGCGGCCGGCGGCTTTCTGCACGAGCGCAAGGTTGACGAGCGATTCGACGTTTCGCGGATTGTCCGAGAGCGCGACGCGGAACTCGGCCGCCGCGGCATCACCGCGGTTCGCGCGCATCAGCGCCACGCCGAGGTTGTTGTGCGCCTTCGCGTACTTCGGATCGATCGCGATCGCGCGTTGGAACTGCTTGATCGCCTCGTCGGTGTCACCGCGCTGCTGATAGAGCAACCCGAGGTTATTGTGGACTTCGGCGCTCGCCTCGTGGTCTTCGAGGAGCGTGCGGTAATGGCCAAGCGCGCTGTCGTAGTCGCCGATGCGCTGGTAGTACAGCGCCAGGCGGAAATGATCCTCGGCGGGCGCTGCCGGCGGCGGAGCGGCCGGTGCCGCAGCGACTGCCGGCGCACTCGCGGGCGCCGGCTGCGGGCGGGGACGCGGCGGCGTCGCGCGCACCGGTGGCGGCGCTGTGGTGGGTTCCGTCGACCGCGCTTCCGGAAGCGGCGTCGCCGACCGCAGTGGCAGTGGCGACGGCGCTGGCACGGCGGCGGCCGGCCTCGCGGGCGGTGGCGTCGGCTCCAGTCGGGGCGCCATCGGTTGATCGCGTGACGGCGCCGACTGCCGCGGCGAATCGGGCAGGCGCGGGGCCGCGGGCGGAACGTTCATCGGCCGCATCGCCGGAGGCGTCGTTGCTGTCGTTCGCGCGACAGTCGTGGCGGCAGGTGGCGGCGTCGGCGCGAACAGGAAGACCAGTCCGGTGACGACACCGAATCCAAGGACAACGGCGACGATGCCGCCGATGACGAAGGTGCGGGTCGGAATGCGCGATCCGGTCGCGGAGCGACGGGGATAGCCGAGCGTCGCGAGCACGGAATCGGTGCGCGACGAGGGCGGATCGTCCTGGGGATCGACGGGCTCTTCCACGGCGTCGGCTCGACCGCCGCGCCGCAGCGCATCGAGGATGACGCTCACGGCCGCGCGCGTTCCGATTCAGTGTACATCGCGCGTTCGGCGGGCGCGGCGAACCGCTCGTACAGAAACGCCGTCGCGGCGACCGCCGTCGTCGCCGCGGCAAGGGCCAGCAGGGCGGCGGCCCACAACGATGCGCGCGGCTGGAATGCGCGGACGCTGCGCGCCGGCGGCGGCGGCGTGTGAACCACGTCGAGGCTTTCCGCGGCGTGTGCGACATGCTCGCGCAAAACCCGCGATGTCTTCAGGGAATACGCCGCCAACAATGCCCGATCGCAAATCAAATTGATCAGCCGCGGGATCCCGCGCGACAGCCGATACACCTCGTCGAGCGCGTCGGATGCAAAGGTAATCGCTGCGTGACCGCCTGCGATCGCGAGCCGATGCGAGATGTACGCGGCGACGCTGTCGCGATCGAGCGGCTTCAACTCGTAGCGGATCGACACGCGCTGATCGAGCTGGCGCAGCTGCGGCGAGCGCAACAGCGTCTGCAGCTCGAGCTGGCCGACGAGGATCACCTGCAGCAGCTTAGCCTTGTCGGTTTCCAGGTTCGACAGGATGCGAATCTGCTCGAGCACGGGCAGCGGCAGGTTCTGCGCCTCGTCGATGATCAGCACCGCGTTCGCCTTCAGCGCGACAAGGCTGAGGAGAAAGTCGTACAGCGTCTCGATCAATTCCTGTTTCGTCGCCGATGCCAGCCGCCCGTTTTTGACGTCCTCGCGAGAGATCACGCCGAAGTCCTGCAGGATTCGCTTGAGCAGGTCCTCTTCGGTGAGAAACGGATTCAGGACGAGCGCGGTGAACGTGTTGCGATCGATCTGCTCGAGCAGCGCGCGGCAAATCGTCGTCTTGCCGGTCCCGATGTCGCCGGTGACCACGACGAATCCTTCGCGCCGGCGGATGGCGTATTGGAGCAGATCGAACGCGTTCGCGTGCGACTCGCTGCGATAGAGATATTTCGGATCAGGCGTCAGGCTGAACGGCTTTTCCGCGAATCCGTAGTAGGTCTCGTACATGGCTATTGCGCGCTCGCGCCGACGACCACGTGCGGCGTCAGCAGGAGGACGAGTTCGAGCTTTTTGTGGACCACGACGGTGCCGCGGCCGAACCATCCGCCGCTCAACCCGAGGTTCTTCTTCTCCTTGACGTCACGATCTCTGGTGAACCCCGCAAGGACAATCGTTTCGCCGTCGGCGACGCGCATCAGCATGTCGGCTTCGCGCGCAGACGCACCTTTCATGATCGGTGTGACGTCGAGCATCAAGGCGCCGTCGGTGCCGATCTGCGGTGTGACGCTGACGGTCAACGTGTCACTCCGCACGATGGCCGGCTCGTTGTTGACCGTCAGGAGCGACGGCGAGGCGAGCGTCGTGACCGCACCCTGCATCGCGAGCTGCGACAACAATCGCGCGACGTCAGTGACGCGCATCCCGCCTGTCGTCGGCTTCGGCTGCCCCATCGCGTCGACCCAGTTGATGCCCTGCGCCTTTTCGTCGTTCAGTTCGACTTCGATGACGCGCGCATCAACCTGCACCTGGCGGTGCACGCGGTCGTTCACCGTCTCGAGGTACACGGCGACGCGATCGAGACGTTCCGCAAAGTCGGTCACCTGCAGGAGCCCGGCCTTTCGATCCACAGTGACGGTGCCTTTGTCGGAGAGCAACGCGCGCACGCCCGTCGCGACGTCTGCGAACAGGTCGGTATGCGTCTCGGTCGCCACGCTCGCGCGGCTGCTCGCGCCGTTGTCGCCGGCGATCGTCGTCGTGCCGGAGCGGATCGTCGCGATGTAATTGACGTCGAACATCCGCGTGTCGGTTTCGCGTTTGAAGACGCGAATGACGGTGCCGTCGACGCCGAAATCAAACCCGTGCGGCTGCAGGATCAGCGTCAGCGCCTGACGTACTGTGACGTTCTTCAACTCGCCGATGAAGGTGCCGCTCAACGCGGGATCGGGCACGATGCTCAGCGCGGTGCCGCGAACGAGGAGCAGCAGCAGATCGCGCAATTGGACCGGCTGCGCGAATGTCAGGCTGAACGTCCGGTTGTCGAGATCCGACGCCGGCTGCTGCTCGTCGAGCTGCGTGAGCGGCAGCGACGGCATGCGCGGCGGCTGCGCTTGCAGCAACGCACCCAGCACGAGGCAGACGGCACCAGGCACCCGGAGATAGTCCACGTCACTTGTTTCGGGTTGGGATGAATCCCGCGATAGTACGCGGCCGTGTGCAGCCGCGTGAAGTTATGCCGTGGGCGGCGTCGCGGGCGGCAGTTTCTTCTGGAAGATCGCGTGACCGATCAGGCCGCCGATCGTCGAGAACGCCGAACCGAAGAAGAGATAGGCAATGAACCCGAGGAAGAGCCGGATGCCGCCTCCGGCGGCACGCTCGGCAAACGAACGAAACTCAGGCGGCATGTCGCCCCATTGATCGCGCAGGCGTTCCATGAACATGCGCTCGAACGGCGCGACCATCAGCGTGACTGGAATCGACACGATCAGGTAGACGAACGCGCCGACGAGGCCTGCGAGCAGGCCGACGATCGCGCCGTCACCCGCGGTGATCGGCGTCGACTCGTTCTGCTGCAGGATGTAGGCGGCGATCATCCCGCCGCCGATCACCCACATGCAGCAGCACAGATTGCCGGCGGACACGATCGGCAATCCGCTGAGGACGCCCATCACCACGCCCCCGATCAGCGCCGGCTGCGCGTAGCGGTTAGTCGTAGTACTCCCGGCCAAGGTGCGTGATCAACTCCTCGCCCTTGAGATAGCGCAACGTGTTCTTCAGCTTCATCAGCTGGATGAAGAGATCGTGTTCGGGATATACCTCGGCGGCGTGCATCGGGCTCTTGAAGTAGAACGAGAGCCATTCCTGGATGCCGTGCATCTTCGCGCGCTTCGCCAGATCGAGAAACAGCGCCACGTCGAGCACGATCGGCGCCGCGAGAATGCTGTCGCGACAAAGGAAATTGATCTTCAGCTGCATCGGGTAGTTCAGCCAGCCGAAGATGTCGATGTTGTCCCAGCCCTCTTTGTTGTCGCCGCGCGGCGGATAGTAATTGATGCGGACGACGTGCGAGATGTCCTTGTAGAGATCGGGATAGAGGTGCGGCTGGAAGATGTAATCGAGCGCGCCTTTCTTGCTCTCTTCCTTCGTCTTGAACGATTCGGGATCGTCCAGCACTTCGCCGTCACGATTGCCGAGGATGTTGGTCGAATACCAGCCGTGCACGCCGATCATGCGCGCTTTCAGTCCGGGCGCGATGACCGTCTTGATCAGCGTCTGACCGGTTTTCATGTCGTTGCCGCACACCGGCGAGCCCGTTTTCGCGGCGAGCTCCTGCAGCGCCGGCACTTCGGCGCTCAGATTCGGCGCCGCGTTGCCGTACGGAATCCCCTCTTTGATCGCGGCGTACGCGTAGATCATGCTCGACGCGATCGCGGGATCGTTGCTCTCGAGACCTTTTTCGAACGCCGCGAGCGATTTGTGGCACGGCGCCTCGGTCATGAAGATCTCGGTGCTGCCGACCCACAGCAGCACGAGGCGATCGCACTTGTTGTCCGCCTTGAATGCGCGGATGTCGGCGATCAACTGCTCGGCGAGATCTTTCTTGTTCTTCCCCGTCTTGACGTTCGGACCGTCGAGCCGTTTGACGTACTGCCGGTCGAACACCGCCGGCATCGGCTTGATCGCCTCGAGCTCGTCCTTCACCTGGTCGAGCAGTTTCTCTTCGAGCACGCCCGCGTGCTTCGCCGCTTCGTAGCAGTTGTCGTCGAAGATGTCCCAGCCGCCGAAGACGATGTCGTTGAGATCCGCGAGCGGGATGAAGTCCTTGATGAGCGGCGACCGCGCCTCGGTCCGTTTGCCGAGACGGACCGTGCCCATCTGCGTCAGCGACCCGATTGGTTTCGCGAGGTGCTTTCGAATGGCGAACACGCCGGCGATCGTCGTGGTGCTGACGGCGCCAAGGCCGACCAGCAGCACGCCCAACTTGCCGCGCGACGGAGCAATATCGACGGGAGTAGACATGAAACATGGATCATATCGCTATCAGCTTTCAGCTGTCAGCTATCGGTGCCGGCTGGTGCGGTAAGCTCAGAACTGCCAGCTGAAAGCTGACAGCCCTATGTTCTTCAAACGCGACAACCCCCACACGCTCGTCGTCGGGATGACGGGCGTGAAAATGGGCGACAAATTCCTACAGGTCGGGTGCGCGCACGGTGGACGCATGGCGGCCATCGCCAGCAAAGTCGGCCTGTCGGGCCGAGCGGTGATCGTCGTGCCGGACGAGGGACAGGCGAGTCAGGCACGCAAAGGCGCGGCGTCCGCAGGCGTGCTCATCGAGCTCGAGGTCGCACCCGCGTCCCATCTTCCGGTCGACAACGGCGTATTCGATCTCGCGGTGGTTGACGACACCGGCGGGCTGCTCGCCAACGCGCGTCCCGAGGATCGTGTCGCGACCGTGCGGGAAGTCGTGCGCGCGCTACGGCCCGGCGGACGCGTCATGATCATCGGCACCTCGCCGCGCGGCGGTTTCGGCGCCGTGTTCTCACGCGCACAAAGCGGACCGCCTTTCACCGCCTCCGGCGACGCGAACAAACTCCTCGAAGCCGACGGATTCACCTCGGTGCGCACCCTTGCTGAACGCGAAGGGCTGGTGTTTGTCGAAGGCCTGAAACCCCGCACCTAGCGCGCGCACGTCAGGTGTCGCCCGCCGTCGATGGGGATCGTTTCCCCCGTCATCCACCCCGCGCGATCTGACGCGAGGAACAGGATCAAATCAGCGACTTCGTCCGCGTTGCCCGGGCGGCCCAGCGGATGCGTCGTCTTCGATCGCTCCAGAAACGCGGCGTACTGCTCATCGTTCATCCCCGACCGCTTGTGCAGATTGGTGATCGTTACGCCTGGATTCACGGCGTTGACGCGGACGCCGAGCGGCGCGAGTTCGATCGCCGCGCAGCGCGTCAGGTGATCGACAGCGGCTTTGCTGACGTTGTAGGCGAGGACGCCGGCAAACGATCGCAGTCCGTTGACGCTCGACACGTTCACGACCGCGCCTTTTCGTTCCTTCAAAAACGGCAAGGCTTCGCGCATCAGCCGAAACGGCGCGCGCGCGTTGATCGCCATCATCGAATCCCACAACTGATCGGTCGTCGACTCGAGCGGCGCTGCCGCGATGATGCCCGCCGCGTTGACGACCACGTCAATCCCGCCGAACGCGTCGACGGCGGTCTGGACGACGCGAGCCGGCGCCTCGTCCGCGGTCAGGTCGACGGCGCAGGGCACCGCGCCGGCGATGGCCTGGAGGCCGTTCACGTCGCGACCGACAGCGACAACCTTCCCGCCCTCGCGCAAAAATGCCAAGGCGGCCGCCCGTCCGATGCCGCTCGTCGCCCCTGTGACGATGATGCTTCTGTCCCTGAACATGACCGGAGTGTACCCGGAACAGCACAACCCGGCAGTGCCGCGGTACGTCTAACTTGCGAAGTTTCAAGGCGAAAGCGCCGAAAAGCGTAGGCAGGGGTTTTGCGTTTGCGGTTGATGGTGACCGATCTCTATTCGCCGAAAGACATCGCGCGCGCCGCGGGTGTGCCCGAAATCCACGTCATCGCGGCGCTCGGCGGATCCCGGTCGGTCGCGCGCGCCGAGGCGGTGCAGGTGGGCGCAGCGGTGGTGTTGAAGCTGCGGCCCGCGAACACGCCCGACGGCCTCTTCGCGATCTTCTCCGGACACGCGCACGACCTGCGATCGCGCAGCGTATTCGCGCTGTCCAGCACCGTCCACGCGACCATCCTCGCCGTCGTCGTCTTCATCGCGACTTTCAATCTCGCGCCGCGCGCGGCGACGCTGGCGCACGACGAGAAGCCGTCCGACATGATGCGGCTCATTTTCCTGGCGACGCCTGGTCCCGGCGGTGGTGGTGGCGGCGGCGGACTGCAGCAACCGACGCCACCGCCGAAAGCGATGCGCGAAGGGCATCACTCGATCAGCAGTCCTGTGCCGCCCGCGAAACCGATCGTGCCGGCGCCCACACCGAAACCGCCCGAGCCGATCAAGGCGGATCCGCTGCCCGCGATCGCTGCGCCGATCGTCAACTCGCCGGCGGATTCACGGGACCGCGTCGGCGTGCTCGAACAATCCGCCGCGGACGCGGACGCGCACGGCCGCGGCACCGGCGGCGGAGCTGGAACGGGCAACGGGACGGGTCTGGGTCAGGGCAACGGTCCCGGCGTCGGCGCCGGATCCGGCGGAGGCACCGGTGGCGGTCCGTATCGGCCCGGCAGCGGCATCGACGCGCCGCGGTTGCTGCAGGAAGTGAAGGCCGACTATACAGAGGAGGCGCGGCAGCGCGGCATCACCGGCGACGTCGTGATGGAGATCGTCGTCCGCCGCGACGGCTCGATCGGCGACGTCAAGATCCTGCAGGGCCTCGCCAGCGGATTGAACGAGCGGGCCGTCCAGGCGGTCCGTCAATGGAAGTTCGCGCCGGCGACGAAACAGGGTGTGCCGGTTGATGTGATCGTCGAGGTCGCCGTGGAGTTCAAACTGCGATGAGCGGGCTCCTGGTCGTGACGCTGGTGTCAATGGTTCTCGCGGTCGTGATGAGCGCGATCGCGTGGCGTGCGTCGCGCGAAGAAAAGCGCCGCGCCGATCTGCGGATCGAATCGCTCGCGGCTGACATCCAAGACGCCGTGGCACGCGGGAGGTCGCAACAAGCCGTAGTCGGGCTGCGCGGCGTCCCGTGGCCGTCTCCAAAAGGCGCCGCCCTGCGAAGCGATTTGTTCGCCGGCCACGAACCGACGAGCGCGAGCTCGCGGTCCGTCGTCGTCGTGGGTCTCGGACTGCTCGCGTTCGCGACCGTCGGCGCGCTTGCGGTCGTGTTCAGCAATGGATCGACGGCAACGGCGCTGCCGGCGGCGCCGTCTTCGGCAACGGCGCCGGCCACGGTCGCGTCGCCGGCAACACCGCTCGAACTGGTCGCGCTCGGGCAAGAACGCGATGGCGATCGCCTGATCGTCCGCGGCGTGATTCAGAATCCACCGCGCGGATCGCGCATCGATCATCTGGTCGCCGTGGTGTTCCTCTTCGACCGTGACGGCAACTTCCTGACGAGCGGTCGCGCGGTGATTGACGACGCGACGCTCGTCCCGGGCGGAGAGTCGTCGTTCACGGTGAACATTCCCGGCGCGACGAACGTCGCTCGGTACCGCGTCAGCTTCAGGACGGAAAGCGCGGTCGTGCCGCACGTGGATAAGCGTCATGGATAAGCGGGCAGAAACGGCAGGAGGGGTGGGAAAGGCGGGATGGGCGGGAGTCCTCCGTTTTCTCTATCTCCTCGCCCTCCTGCCTTTCCTGCCCTTCCTGCCCTTCCCGCCCTTCTTGCTCCTCCTGCCCTTCCCGCCCCTCTTGCATGCGCAGCAGTAGGACCAGCCCGCGTTTCGCTTTCGCAGCGGTGTCGATCTCGTCAACGTCACGGTGACGGTCTCGGATGTCAATGGCCGCTTCGTCCCAGGGCTGAACGCCGACGACTTCGTCGTGTACGAAGACGATCAACCGGTACAGGTGACGCACTTCTCGGCCGATCGCGTCCCGGTCAGTCTCGGCATCGCGCTCGACACCAGCGGCAGCATGGCCGGCCAGAAAATTCAGCAGGCGGAAGAGGCGCTGAATCGATTCGTCTACGACCTGCTCGACAAGCAGGACGAGATGTTTCTCTATCGCTTCAGCAACGTGCCGATCCTGCTGCAGGACTGGACGAGCGATCGACAGCAGATCGCGCGGGCGCTGTATCGGCTCGCGCCGAGCGGCGGCACCGCGATGTACGACACGGTCGCCGAAGCGATTCCGCTGGCGCAACGTGGCAAGAATCGCAAGAAGGCGCTGCTCGTCATCTCGGACGGCAACGACACGACGAGCCACACCGATATCCGCGATCTCAAGCAGCAGATTCGTGCGAGCGAAGTGCTCGTCTACGCGATCGGGATCGATGCCGACGAACAGACCGATCGCTATCAACCGGCGCCGCGGCAGCCACGACCGCCGGTGCCGATTCCGATTCCCATCCCCGGCATGCCAGGACGAGGGCGCGGCGGCTGGCCGAATTATCCGCCGCCGAACACCGGCGGCGGTGGCGGCAACGGTCAGGGCTGGCCGCGGTCGTCGCGCGGCAACGACGATCGCGTGAACGTCGTCGCGCTCCGCGACCTGACCGATGACAGCGGCGGCCGAACCGAGATCCTTCGCGACCCGCGCGATCTCAATCCGGCAACGGCCAGCATCGCCGACGAATTGAGCAAGCAGTACTACCTCGGCTACCCGGGCGTCGCGAAGAAAGATGGCCGCTGGCACTCGATTCGCGTCGAGGTCCGCAACCGCAATTATCGCGTGCGCGCACGGCGAGGCTACACAGCAAGCTAGAATTGGTCGGTGTCCATCGACCAGCGCAACCTCGCGACCGTTCAAAAAATGTGGCGCCGCGAAGTGGAGGCGGCGGCCACATACCGTCACCTCGCGGGCCGCGAGAAAGATCCGAAGCGCAGAGACATCCTGATTCGGCTGGCGGAGCAGGAAGACAACCACGCGACACGCTGGTCCGAACGCATCGCGCTGGCCACCGGCCACGCGCCCGATCCGAAGGAAGTTGAACGAGGACTGTCGTGGTTTCAGCGGATTTCTGATCCGTCGGTCGTTCTGCACCGCCTCGAGCAGGAGGAGACCAAAGCGGATCAGGAATACGGCGAGCTGATGGCGCGGCTCAGCGATCCAACCGATCGGCAGATCGCGGAAGAGGCGATGTACGAGGAGCGCGACCACGCCGTGATCCTGCGCAACCTGGCTGGTGGAGCGGTCACCACGCCGCGCTCGGCGCTCGATTCGATCCTGCGGCGCGAGCGATGGCACGTCAGGGGCACCGGCTGGGTCGGCGATGCGATCTACGGCGTCAACGACGGCCTCGGCGCCGTCTTCGGCATCGTCAGCGGCATGGCGGGCTACACCGGCGGCAGCGAGGTCGTCCTCGCGGCCGGCCTCGCCGGCACGCTCGCGAGCGCGCTGTCGATGGGCGCGGGCGCGTACCTGGCTGCGAAATCCCAGCGCGAGGTCTACGAGTCAGAAGTCTCGCGCGAGAAAGCCGAAATCGAGGAAGACCCACACGAAGAGATGCTCGAGCTCGAGCTTTTCTATCAGTTGAAGGGTTTCTCGTCGGAAGAAGCCCGCGCGATGGCTGAGCGACTGCAGAAGGAACCGAAGCAATTCCTGCGGACGCTCGTGCACGAAGAACTCGGGCTCTCAGAAGAGTCGTTCCCGAACCCGTGGCGCTCGACGGTATCCGCGAGTGTGTCGACGGCCATCGGCGGATTCATCCCGATCATCCCGTTCTTCTTCGCCGTGGGGATGCCGGCAGTGATCGCGTCCTTCGTCATCAGCACGCTCGCGCATTTCATCGTCGGTGCCTCGAAAGCACTCGTCACGATGCGGCCGTGGTGGGCGACGGGGCTCGAGATGACGGCGGTCGGCATCATCGAAGCGGCGATCACGTACGGCGTCGGTGTCGCTTTCGCAGGACACGGGCCGCACTAAATAGAAAAAACACTCGAAAAATCAACGCTCCCATTGGCATTCCCTTTGCCCCGTGAACGGGTAACGCGGAGGTTGAATATGAAACGCGTACTGGTAGCGGGAGTTGTGTGTCTGCTCGCGGCGCAAAACGCGCGCGCAGCGTCGGTCCAGCCGGACCGGAAGGACTTCCAGGTATTGAAGGACGTCGCGACAACGGTCGAGCGCTACGTCCACTTCACGATCTTCGATGATGTGAGCGCGAACGTGAAGGATGGGACGGTGACGTTGAGCGGCCGCGTCACGATGCCGTACAAGAAAGACGACATCGAGAAGCGCGTCGCGAAGGTGAACGGGGTCGTATCGGTGAAGGACGACATCGCGGTCCTGCCGGTCTCGACGTTCGACGATCAGCTTCGTGCGCGGATCGCGCGCGGCATCTACAACAACTCGAACTTCTGGAGCTACGCGATCATGCCGAACCCGCCGATCCACATCGTCGTCGAACGCGGACGGGTGACGTTGACGGGCGTCGTCGGCTCGGATGTCGACCGCATGCTCGCACGGTCGATCGCGTCGCAGTCGGGTGCCTTTTCGGTGACATGCGATCTGAAGACCGACGCAGAAGTGCGAGAAGCGCTTGAAAAATCCGAGTGAGCTCTCGATCGACGTCGCGGCGGGCGCGATCACGACCGCGCTCGTCTACCCGGCGGGCAATCACCCGCTCGGGGCGACGTTGATCCTCGGGCATGGGGCCGGCGCGGGGCAGCGCAGCGCGTTCATGGTCGATTTCGCGCGCGCGCTGTCCGCGCTGGGCCTCGACGTCGTCACGTTCAACTTTCTCTACACCGAGCAGCAGCGACGGATTCCGGATCGCGGTCCGCAGCTCGAGTCGTGCTATCGCGCCGTGATCGAATCGGTTCGCCACCGGATTGAATCGGCGCAACGCGCGTTGTTCATCGGTGGCAAGTCGATGGGCGGCCGCATCGCGACGCAGGTCGCAGCGGCGGACGCCTCGCTGCCGCTCGCTGGACTCGTCCTGCTCGGTTATCCGCTGCATCCGCCCGGCCGGCCAGACCAGCGGCGCGACAAACATCTGCCGGCGATTCGACGTCCGATGTTGATCGTGCAAGGGAGCCGCGACACATTCGGTGTCCCGGCGGACTTCGAGCCGATCATCTCGACGCTCACGCCAAAGCCGCAGCTCGAAGTCGTCGCCGGCGGCGATCACTCGTTCAAAACGCAGCGAAAAGACCCGGCGGCGCAGGCCGCGGTCTATGCGAACATCCAGAGCGTCATCGCGAACTGGATCGCGTCAACGATTCAGCTGTAGTTCGAGGATATCGTCGGGCGTCTCGAAGCCGAATCGTTTGTACATCGTCCGGCTGCGATCGCTCGGCCACAGAATGACGCGATCCACA
>Ga0070741_10011712_pt1 | contig 16101 bp, 16 predicted proteins | sample Coa_R1_4_FD_66440 | JGI IMG/M metagenome (GOLD analysis project Ga0070741, IMG submission 66440) | Surface soil microbial communities from Centralia Pennsylvania, which are recovering from an underground coalmine fire - Coalmine... | ecosystem: Environmental > Terrestrial > Soil > Unclassified ...
TGGCGCGCGTGACGAGCATTGCTGGACCGGGGATCACGATCACCCGAACACCATCGCCCGCGGTACTACCAGCGGGCGTATGATCCCGTTGATGGTGAAGCGCTGGCTGCAAAGCGCTCCGCCCGGAGCTGACACAACCAGTTGGCGATACTAGGTGTCTAACGGGCCATGATGATCACCATCTTGGCCTGCCAGCTCTGGGTTAGCGATAGCACCTATGGCCCCCGAGTCGCTGGGAGGCTGTATATACATAGCTCGACTGCGAGTATCGGCGGGCTAGTTCCCGACGTGCCGGTGCATCGCGCGGGTGACTCGGTCACGATCGCGCTGCCGGATTCCCAGGGTGAGTTCCGTGGCACCGTCGACCCGGATGGGCGGATCGGCGGATTCTGGGTGCAGGCGCGCGGGCTCGTGAGTGGCGTACGATACGCCACGCCGGTCACACTCTACACGCCTGGGAAAGGGGCGTATTTCTCGATCGGCGAGCTCCGTCCGCTCGAGGAGCATTACCGGTTGTACATGCGCTCGACGCCAGACTCCGGCGTCACCTTCCGCGTGCCGGAGCGCAACTATCTCGGCGGCCAGGGTTACGCGCGCTACATCATGCAGCCGGACGGCGACTCGATTCGGTTCGTCGACACGACGCATACCTTCCCGTCGTTCTCGGGACATAGAGTGGGCGATCGTATCACGATGCACTGGCCGGGGCTCGATATGCCGGTGACGCTTCGACCGGCGACGCGCCGGGAGACCGCTGAGTATTACCCGCGTCCGCCTGGATCGAAGTACACGTACCGGGTGCCGAAGCGAATGCCCGATGACTGGCGCATCGGCCGGGCGCGCGACGTTGGGATTGACGAAGCCGCGCTCGCCGCGATCGTTCAACACATCGGTTCGACCGACCCGGTTTCGCGAACCGCGCCATTGATCCAATCGCTGCTGATCGCGCGCCACGGGCGCCTCGTGCTCGACGAATATTTCTTCGGGTTCGACGCCGACCGCCTCCACGACCTGCGCTCGGCCAGCAAGACCTTCACGTCGGTCATGGTGGGTGCGGCTCACGTCGACATGAACACGCCGCTTTACGCGGCCCTCGGCGACCCGCAACCCGACCGCTCGCGCATCACCGTCGGCCACGCGCTGACGCACAGCACCGGTCTCGCGTGCGACGACAACGACGACGACTCGCCGGGCAACGAAGACAAGATGTACACACAGACCGGCCAACTGGACTGGTATCGGTTCATCCTCGAACTGCCCGTCGCGCATGATCCGGGCACGGTCTACGCCTACTGCTCCGGCGGCATCAATCTCGCCCTCGGCGTGGTCGCCCGCACGACAAATACGTGGCTACCCGCATTTTTCGCGAAATCCGTCGCCGAGCCACTGGGCATACACCGGTGGGCGATGAATCTTATGCCGACCGGCGATGGGTACGGTGGCGGCGGGCTGTACCTCCGTCCGCGCGATCTGCTCAAGCTCGGCGTCGCGTATCTCGACAGCGGCGTGTGGCATGGAGCCAGCTATCTCGACGACGGCAGGTGGAAAAGCCAGCGCATCGTCAGCGCCGATTGGGTCCGCCAATCAACCGCGAAGCAGATCGTGACCGGCACCGACACGTGGGATGGCTATGGCTGGCATCTGAACATCCTACACGCGCCGGGCCGCGACTATCACGACTACGAAGCCACGGGTAATGGCGGCCAGCTGTTGATCGTCGTACCCGACCTCGATCTGGCCGTCGTGTTTACCGCCGCGAACTACAATCGCTACCCCATCTGGCGCACCTTTCGCGACAGCATCACCGCGACGCAGATCATTCCCGCCGTGCACTAGCCTTGCACTAACGAATCATGTAGACCTTGCGCACGGTGTCGCGCACCTCACACACGCCATTCCACCCGGCGGGGAAACACGCGAGCGTGTCCGGCTCGATCTCGATGACTTCGCCACTCTCGTGGTAATACGTCGACCGTCCGGCGATGAAGTGGCAAAACTCATCACGACTGACGCCGCACCGCCAAATCCCGGGCGTGCAAGTCCACACACCGGACTCAGCGCGCCGCCCGGTCTCGGGCGCTTCTTTGTTCATCCGAATGCCCGCCGTCGTCGACTGACCCTCGATCATCGTCGACACCGGCCCCCACTCCGCGAGCGGCCCCGCGGTCAGCGCCTGCCGTAACACCGGCGTTCGATCGCCCGGGCCCCCCAGACATCGCATGTAGCTCGCGACGAACCCACCATGCACGTCGGCCGCGCCGATCCAACCTTCCTTGAAGTGGATCACGTCGCCAGCCCCGATCGTGTCGGCGCCGAACGTCGCCGAGCCGCGCAGGCAGAACCACAGCTCGTCCGCCGCGAACCGGAGCGGGCCGCTCATCACCGAACGAAGCCCGACCTCGGCCAGTGGATCGGCTCGCGAAAACAGGACGACGCGACCGATGTGTTCCGAGGCCTGCGCGATATGCGGTGCCGAGCTCATGCCGAATTATGTTTCGGGTTGTGCATCGCGCGCTATTGGTACTCATGAGCGTTCTTCCGACCATCGCGGGAGCGCAAGCCGGCTGGATTCCGAGCTCGGACTCGGTCAATCTGTTTTACCGGGTCCAGGGCCAGGGTCGCGATACGATCATCGCGATCCACGGCGGGCCCGGGGTCGATCTCGAGAGCATCGCGAACGACTTCGCGCCGCTGACCGAGCATCATGTCGTCATCTTCTACGACCAGCGTGGCGCCGGGCGGTCGACGTTGCCCAGAGACACCACGGTGCTGACGGCCGCGAATCAGATCGCGGATCTGGATGCGGTGCGCCGGTATTTTCATTTGAATCGCGTCACGCTCATCGCGCATTCGTATGGACCGTTGTTGGCTGCCACGTACGCCTTGGCGCACCCCGAGGCGGTCAAGCGCATGATTTTCTTTAATCCCGTTCCCCCTCGCCGCGGCGACTTTTGGCAGCGGTTCGGGAAGACGATGAGTGCGCGCTTGGACAGCTCACAGCGCGCCGCTATGGCAGAGGCCCAAAAGAAGCTCAATGATCCCGCTAGCGGCATTCTCGAAGATTGCCGCGCGTTTTGGAAGATCGCGCTTCGCCCCCGCCTCGCGCAGCCCGATAGTACGCTGCACTTGATTAAATCCGACCTTTGCGGCTCAGATCCCGTTGGGATTCGCTACGGGCTGACCGTCACCAATCGCCTGGTGATGGCTTCGTACGGCGATTGGGATCTCAGAGATCAACTACACAAACTCGAGACGCCTGTGCTCGTCGTGCACGGCGAAGAAGATGCGATTCCGATGGACGCCGTCCAGGAGTGGGTGACGTCCATGCCGCACGCGCGCCTGGTCAAGGTGCCGAACGCCGCGCATTTCTCGTACGTCGAGCAGCCGCAAATTGTGTGGCCGGCCGTCGACCGATTTCTTTCAGAAATCCTTACTGAACACTGACCAATAAGTCGCGCGAGCGAGCAAAAAAGGTCACGACCGCCCGACGCTGCTCGTTGAGCGGCCGGTTCGCCGACACGCTGTCGGCGGCGGCGCGGACGGCAGCCGCGGCATCGGCCTTATCCGGTGCGCGGTCGGTCTGGATCACGGATAGGACGTGTCCGACGCGCCCGAATGCATCATGCGCGATCTCGGCGTCGACCGCGCCCGGCGGCACGACATCGAGGGCCCTGGCCAGGGTGCGCACGGTCTCGACCTGATCCGGCGACGTCGGTGACGTGGCCGCGATCGCGTCCGCGAGCATGCGCAGGCCCGTGGCGGCGTGCGCATCGGCGGCATGCGGCGTCCACGGATTCCCAAGCGGCTGCTCGGTGAACGCGGTCAACGCGACGAGCGTTGCCCGCGGTCCGACCTTTTGGTTCCGTGTCGCTACACCGACGCTGAGCAACGCCAGGAGCACGAGGCCTAACAGCCACGTGATCGTGGTGCGTGGGGCCGCCACGACTATCCTCGCGGCAGACGGTCGCGGTACTGTGGGCTCATCGGCAGCTCGGTGCCATCGGTCAGCACGACGCGATACTCGCCGGAGACCAGTGCCCGCAATTCCTTGACGTTGTCGATCCGCACAATGAACGAGCGGTGCACGCGCGCGAACTGCGCCGGGTCGAGGCGCGATTCGATGCCGGAGATGGTCGACCGGATCAAATGGCATTTCGAGCCGACATGCAGCCGCAGGTAGTTGCGATCCGCCTGCACCCAATCGATCGCCTGCGTCGACACGAAGTACGTGCGGCGTCCCATCGTGACGGCGACGCGGTCGAGGTACACCGTGCGCTCGCGCAGCTGATCCACGAGTTGGCGGACCTGCGTGCCCAGCGCGCCGCCGTTCGAGCTGTCGCTCGCGGCGAGCGCGGCCCGCGCCCGGTCGAGCGACCGCTCGAGGCGCTCGCGATCGTACGGCTTGAGCAGATAATCGGTCGCATCCGCATCGAACGCCCGGACCGCGTGCTCCGCGTGCGCGGTCACGAAGATCACGAACGGCGGCGGACGGGTGCCGAGCCGCTCGAGCATCTGGAAGCCATCGAGCTCCGGCATCTGAATGTCCAGGAAGAGCACATCGGCGTCGCTTTCCGGCAGCGACTTCATCGCATCCGATGGGTCCTCGTACTCGGCCACGACCTCGACGTCGGTCTGTTCCGCCAGCATGGCCTTGAGGCGGCGTCGGGCCAGGGGTTCGTCGTCCACGACAGCGATTTTCATATCAACTCGTCAGCTCGAGAGGGACGGTGATGGAAACGAGCGTGCCCCGCGGCGCGGCGGGTGACAGCTCCAGGGTACTCATGCCAGGGAACATCGCGGCCAATCGCGCGCGCGTGCTGCCGAGCCCGACGCGCTCGCGGCGGTCGCGCTCGGGTGGGGGACCGATGCCATCGTCGCGCACGCTCAAGATCAGGCGGCGCCCATCGCATCGCGCGGCGACATCGATATGACCGGCACCCCGCCGCGGGGCGATGCCGTGGGAAATCGCGTTCTCGACGAGCGGCTGCAGCAGGAACGACGGCACCCGCGCGTTCATAACGTCCGGATCAATGCGCATCGAGACCGACAGCCGGTCGCCGAACCGCATGCGTTGCAACTCGACGTAGGATGCCAGGCGATTGAGCTCCGTGCGGAGCGTCACATGGCCCGACGGCTCGGAGTCGAGCGACGTCCGCAACAGATCGCCGAGTCGGACGAGCATGGCCTCGGCGACGATCGGATCCTCGGGCACGAGGGCCGCGATCGCGTTGAGCGTGTTGAACAGGAAGTGCGGTTGCAGCTGGAGCGACAACGCGTGGAGCCGCGCGTCCGCCAGCGACCGCTCGAGCTGAGCGGCCAGCTCCCGCTCGCGACGGGCGCGATGCACGCGGAAGAGCACCGCGTACTCCATGAGGAGCACGAGCCCCTGTTGCGCGTTCGTCTCGAACAGATAGCGGAACGAGAGGAGCGGCGACGCGAGCGCCGATTTGGCGTCGTCGGACAACGTGCTGCCCGCGACCCAGAGGCCGCGGACCATCCACGCTTGGGCCGCCGCGGCCACGATCCCGACCAACGCCCAACCGAGCAGGTTGAGCGCGATGCGTGGCCGCGGACCGGCCAACGGAACCTGATCGAGCGCCAGGAAGACGAACGGCGTCAGCGCCAGCCAGAGGCCTAAATCCGCGCTCGCTCCGAACGCCACGTGGGCCGCCGACGGATCGAATCCGACCGCGCGATTGGCGGCGACGATCGGCCGAATCGAGGCCAGCTCGATGACGAGTTGCAATCCGCCGACGGCCGCCCATTCCGCGAGCGTGGCCGTGCGCGCAACGCTTTGAGTGCTCACCCGGACTTGGCCTCCTCGGCCGTCACGAATACCCACCAGACCTGATCCTCGAGCCCCTCAGTGAGTGGCTCGCCATTATAAAGTGGCAGGATCCGGCACCCGGTCGCTGGCAACGCGCGGAGGGTGATTCGCTTGAGCGGGAGGTTGACCCGCGCATAAGCCACCGGAACGAGAACGGTTCCCTCGTCGCCCAATTTGACGATGAAATACTCGGCATTGCCGGCAGCCCGGCTTTGCACGAGCGATTGAACCGATCCGACTGCCACCCGATCTGAACTGTAAACGGTCCAGCCGCGACAGTCCGTCGTCCGGGTGGGGCTCATACGGCCTACGGTCATGTGGCCTACGGAACAACCAGGCGCCGCTAGCGACCAGACGACTCGGGCCGAATACCGCCGGACGCGGGACGTCCGCCGGATATCCTGGGACGACGTTCGCGCTCGCCGATCACCTCAATGGCGAGGTCGAGCAGCATGCGCACGGTCGGATGCGGCTCCTCGCGGCGGAACAACAATTCTAGCCCTGAGGGAATGCTCACATCGTCGATCGGTACCGCGACGAGTCCCGTGTAATGCCGTCGCGCACCGAGCGTCCAGCCGCGCCCCTGGAGCGCCAGCACGCGCGCGGTGTGCAAGCTGTCAAACGATCGTATGACTGGCGGACGTCCCAGTGCGTGCATCACGGCGTCGTGAAAGTGCGGCTCGTTCTCGCGTCGAATAAATAAGAACGGCACGGCGGCAAGATCGTCCAGTCGCACCGTCGCTCGCGTCGCCAACGGATGGTTCACGGCGAGCAGCGCCGAATCGAACACATAACTGGCCAAGCGCATCCGAGCGACGCCAGATGGGAGGCTCGCGTGTACATGTCCGACACCGAGATCGATGCGCCCGTCGAGCAGGGCGGCGAATTGATCCGGCGTCGGCAGCTCATCGATCACCATCTCGATATCGGGATACCGCTCGGCGCACCGTCTCAGCACTTCACGCATCACGGGGCTCGCATGCATGATGTCGACGCCGCTCAGCACGCACCGGCGTCGATGCAGTCGGCCGATGCGAGAGGCTTCGGCGACCGCCGCATCCAACGCCGCGAGCACGCGAGCGGCGTCGTTCGCGAGCGACGTACCCGCCGCGGTCGGTCGTACGCCGCGGGGCAGGCGATCAAAGAGCTTGAGATCGAGCTCCCGTTCGAGCTCATCGATGTTGCGGAACAGCACCGACGGCGCGACGCCGAGTCGTTGCGCGCCACGTGTCCATCCGGCTTCCTCGATGAGCGCGGCGAGCGCGCGGAGATGGCGCAGCTCTAGCCCATGCGTGCGTGGCGGTGTGTGTCCGACCGGTACCGGCGGTACTAAGGGCACATCATCGCGCACGCTCTCGAATACTTCGACGATGTGGCGGATGATCGGGCGCTCATCGTCCGCGCGCCACATGACCGCTTCCCAGAGCGGAACCGCGAGCCCATGGACTGGTACCCCTACGGTGCCATCCGGCGACATCTCCACGAATCGGCTCGGCAGTGGCTGCCAACCCTGATTCGCGGCCACGGCGAGAAACACCGCGTACACTCCGCTGTGCGTGTCGACGATCGGCGACGTGTTGCCCAGCCGTTCGAGGTGTTCTGTCAGGGCATCATAGACATCCGGATGATAGGCACGAGGGACCCACAGGATCGGATACGGATTCAGCTCGTGCGCCTCGATGAGGGACCGTGAGGCGAGCGGATGCGTCGTGGATACGAGCGCGATCTCGATCCGTGCGTCGGTGATCCGTTCGGTCGCGATGTCCTCGAGCGCCGGCGGCGGCTCGACGCCAAGCGCGAGGTCCAGGGTATGGCCCAGCAGTCCCCGCCACTGGCTCGGACCTGCTTCCAGGTCCTCGACCGTCAGGTCGATGTCAGGAAAGTGTTGTCGAATGAGCGCCAGCCCGCGTTGTACCAGAGGCGACGCCAGCGATCCGCGGCCGACGCCGAACCGGATGCTGCCGCCGCGACCCTGAGCCGCCCGCGCCGCGCGAATCACCGCGCCGTCGATCTGCGCCAGTATGCCGCGGGTCGCCGACAGGAGCGCCTCGCCGGCGGACGTGGGCGCGCATCCCTTGGCATGGCGCGACAGCAGCTCGGTGCCGATCGCGCGCTCGAGGAGCTTGAGCTGCCGGGAAATCGCGGGCTGGGCGACGCCGAGCTTGTGCGCCGCGCGTCCGATGGTGCCTTCTTCGGCGACGACGACAAAGTACCGGAGCTGGCGAAGATCGAGCTCGCTCACGGTTTCGGCTTGCGTCGCGCCTGACGCAAGAGCGCGCACACGGCGCGGACCGCGGCCTTTGGCTCTTCGCGGCGCCACATCATCTCGAGACCCCATGGAATGGCGAGGCCCGCGAGCGTCCGTCTCACGGTGCCGCGCGGCACGCGCACGGCCTGCGACAGAAATCCCAGCGTCCACCCGCGTCCCTCGGCCGCCAGCCGCCAGAGCACCTGAAGGCTGTTGACGGTCGTCTCGAGCCGCGGCACGAGACCAAAGGATAAGAGGGCCTGCATGACTTGATCGTAGAACTCGGGTTGAAAGCGGCGATCCATGAACAAGAACGGCACATCGCGGAGGTCATCCGCGGTCAGTATCCGGCGGGCCGCGAGTGGATGGCTCTCCGCGATCAGTGCTGAATCGATTCGATCCACACTGAGCTGTTTCCGCGCCAGCGAGGCGGGAAGCGGAGGGCCCCGCATCACATGCCCGATACAAAGATCAATCGTGCCCGCCAGGAGTTCCCTTTGTTGTCGCGGCGTTGGCACATCCTCGATCACGATACGCACGGTGGGGAGCCGCACGGCCGTCTCGCGGAGGAGCAGACCTAGGAGTTTGCCGACTTCGTTCGTCGCGACGGCGCCGATCACGCAGCGCATCGACGCTTCCGTGCGCAGGCGCTGCGCATCGGCGGTCAGGGCTTCGACCGTCGTGAGGAGACGCACGGCGTCGGTTGCCGCCGCGAGGCCCGCATGGGTCGGCGTCGTACCCTTTGCGCCTTTCGTGATGAGTTGGACGCCTATTTCGCGTTCGAGATCCCGGAGTTGGCGCGAGAGTGCGGGTGGGGTCAGGCGCAGCCGCCGCGCGGCGCGGCCCAGGCTTTCCGAGGCAACGACGGTCGTCAATGCGCGGAGCTGACGGAGCTCGAGACCGGTCGAGTGATTCCGACGTGGGGATGCGGTGCCGAGCGGTGCGGACCGGCCATGAATCACTTCCAGTGCCCGGCGCACATGCGGTCGTGATTCGTTCGCGCGCCATAAGAGCCCCGTGGTCATGCTGACGTGCAATCCCTCGACGGGAATCGCGACCGTCCCGGGCGGCGCCATCTGGAGTCCCGGCCGCGACCACAATGTCCATCCAGCGCCCGCCCCTACGGCTAGCCAAACCGCTTTCGGCCCCGAGAATCGTGCGTCGAGCGGCGGTTGAATGCCGAGTTGTTTCAGAGTGTCGTCAATGACACGCTGCGACTCTGAGTGCCACTCGGCTCTCGGAAACAACAGGGGAAACAGAGCGAGATCAGAGGACAATAAAACAGAGCGCGACGCTAGCGGTGTCTCGACGGGGACGATCGCGCAATCGAACGGCACGTCGTACAACGGCGCCCAGCCGAAATCGTGCGTCGCCACCGGCGATGGTAACCCGATCGCGAGATCGAGCGCCCCGGCGTTCAGTTGCTCCCATTGCACGGGGCCCGGCTCGACTTCCCGAATCTCGAGCTCGACGTCGGGCAACTGTTCACGGATCGCGGCCTCCGCCGGCTGGATCTGCTCGAGCCACCAGGCGGATCGTCCGACGCCGATGACGAGTCGCCCCGTGAGGCCATGCGCGGCATCGGCCGCGCGACGCACGATGGATTCGGCCTGCTCGAGAATGGCGCGCGCGCTCGACGCGATCGCCTCGCCGACGGGCGTCAAAGCAACGCCCGCGGCCTGACGCGCGAGCAGTTCCAGCCCCAGCTCGCGTTCCAGCGCTTGAATCTGTCGCGAGAGCGCCGGTTGGGCGACGCGGAGACGATGCGCCGCCCGACTCACGCTCTTTTCTTCCGCGACCGCCATGAAGTAGCGCAGGTGCCGCAGATCCACGATCGCCTCCCATGCCGAAACGGCAAGGAAGCCCGAACAAACAAGTATTGGCCCAGTGTCTACGTACGCCGGTAGCATTCTTCTCCGCAAGAGGAGAAGCATGGAGCAGGAGTGGGATGACGAATCCGAGACGGCGCGAAAGGAACTGATCGAGCTCCTGTTGACCCCAGGCGCGATCGCGACCTCCGTCCAGCCTATAGTCGATTACCGCACCACTCCGCCCACGCATTGGGGGGTGGAGTGCTTGACGCATGGTCAGCGCGGCACCGTGTTCGCCGACGCCGAAGTGCTGTTTCGCACCACGCGGCTGGCGCGATTGGAGTCAGAGGTCGACCGCGTCTGCGTCGCCATGGCGCTGCACTCCATGCGTCGCATCGCCATGCCGTCCCGAATTTTTCTGAACGTGCATCCGCAGACGCTGACGCGAGACGCCTGGTTTCCCGCCTACGTCCAGGAAGTCGCCGAGCGGTGGAAGATCGGCGCGGAGCGGCTGACGATCGAGATCGTGGAGCACGATCGGCGCACGCTGTCCGGCCGCGTGCTGCGGGCGGTCAACGCGCTCCGCGAGTTCGGCGTGTCGGTCGCGCTCGACGATTGCGCGGCCGATCTGACGCATGACCCGATGCTCGTCGCGGTCCGCCCCGAGTTCGTGAAGATCGCGAAGCACGTGGTCTGGGCGGCGCGGCATTCGACCGCGGGGTTTCGCCGGTTGGAGCGGCTCGTTCAGTCGACGGGCAACCTCACGACGCTCATCGCCGAGGGCATCGAGACCGCGGCCGATCTGGAGATGGTGCGGTGCCTCGGCGTCTCACTGGTGCAGGGCTTTTTCGTCGGCCGCCCGGTCGCGATATCGGCGCTGCACCGTGAGCGGTAACCGTTCAATCGCATAGCGAAGCATGGTCCTAGGCATATGGCCCGCGTGCGCGTCGAGGAACCCGTGGAGCGTGGCGGCATCGCGCTTGCCGAGCTCACGGAGCATCCATCCGGCCGCTTTGTGGATCAGATCGTGCTCGTCTTCGAGTAACATCGAGGCCACGCGCACGGTATCACGGTATTCGCCGTGCTTTATAAAATGGTGCGTGGCGATGATCGCGATCCGCCGGTCCCACACATTCATCGACCGGGCGAGCACGTCGAGTGTCTGCCGTCCTTTCGTCATCAAATGGGCGCCGACGATACCCGGCGCCGAGCTGTCGACCAGGTCCCAATTGTTGATATAGCGCCGGTGCTTCATGTACACGCGATAGATCGCCGCGCGGCGCAGCGGCTCGGCCTTCGCGAACGCACCGACGAGAATCATGAGGGCGAGCAGCCGCTCCTCATGGACGCGCGACCGGAGCAGGGCGGTGACATCGGTCGTCGGGAGCGACCGATACTGTCGCGCGAGCTTCCGAAGGACCGGTACTCGGATCCCTAAGAACGGCTCGGCGGTCTTGAAGTACCCCTGAAGAAAGCGCGCGCGATCCGGCTCGGCCAACTCGCGCAAGTGCTTCCTGAGGGCGCTCACCATAGGCGCAGTATATCCGGTCAACCTGACGGGGCGGTTACGTGCACGTCGCCCTTGAACGTTCTCACGATCACGCGTGCCGCGCCATGCCCGATGGCGAACGCGAGGCTCTGCCCCTTCCCGGACTCTCGTGTAACGGGCCGCACCGACGGGATCGCTGATACGATCGTGCCGAACACGGTCGTGACATCGCACTCGCCGCCCATGTGCGGGGGCAGCGTAAGGTCCACCGGTCCGCCATAGTCGTCGATGTCGACGAGACCCTGCGTTCCCGGATCGCCGGCGAACCGGATATTCCCATTGACCGTGCTTACGCGTGCACGTTCCAACCCTATCGTCGTCAGGTCGATCGCTCCATTAACCGTCGATGCGCTTACGTCCGAGACCTGCCCACTAATGGAAAGTCGCCCTTGTCCGGTTCTACCCCTAACCCAAGGGGCCGTGACCCCTATGGTCACATCCCCGGAAATGGACTCGGCTTCGAGGTTCTTCACCGTGCCATTGAGCCGAATGCGACTGGAGACGCCATAGAACCAACCCGACACGCCGCTCGCGTCGATATCGGCGCTGACAGCCTTGATGGAGACAATGCTGGATCGTGGTACGTACACGTCGAGGGTCGCTGAGCCGGAGTCGGGATCCACGCTGATCTTCACGCCGCCGTGGTATCCGCCATAGTAGAACGTCGAACCTCGCGTGACTGTGCCACGGACTACCAGAGTGTCCTTATCCCATCCGACCAGGTGTACGCGCCCAGCCGGTACGAAGATCTTGACTCCGGCTCCCGGCGTGAGCGCTTGACGGCGCTCGACGGGGGGCTGGAGGATGAGAAGGAGCGCGAGTGCGATCATGAGGCGTTCGCCAGGAGCTTCATGAGGTCCACCTTGTGGGCATAAGCCTCGGCCAGGAGTTGCGCCAAGGCGGGATCATTGGGGCGCCGGACCATCTCGGTCCGGATCTCGACGATCGCGCTGTCGATCGTCTGCAGGCTGGCCCGCACGGCCGCCTCGGTTTCCGGCCGCAGCTCGCCGCGGCGGAGCTCGAGCTCTTCGAGCAGTTCCTGCTCGACACGCGCATCGTTCGAGGCATCGGCCGAGTCGACGATGACTCGGACGGCTGATGGCGTGATTTGCGTTATCGGCACGCTCGGCACTCTCGATGGCCTGCCCACGACGACGAATGCCACGGTCGCGGCGGTCGCCAGTCCGGCGATCGCGATCCCTCTGCGCCAGCGTCGTCGCGATTGAATGCGCGAGCGAATGCCGGGCCAGAGATCGTATGGCGGATCGATGTCGTGTTTCATACGGCTAGCATCTGACGGGCCTTCCAGAGTTGAGCGCGCACGGTTCCTGGTGCGTTGCCGAGGAAGTTGGCGATTTCATCGTGGCTGTATCCTTCGATATCGTGAAGCACGAACACGACTCTAGCTCCTGGGGGAAGACGCAAGACGGCGGCATCCAGATCGATGCGTTCGTCGATGCGCACCTCTGGCGCGAACGCGGTCGCCGTATCGTCCAACATGATTCGCGCTTCGCGCCGCCTCGTCGACCGCATTTCGTGGAGTACGACATTGACGGCCAACCGGTGCAGCCATGTCGCGAAGGCGCTCTCTTCGCGAAAACTGCGTATGCGCTCCCAGGCGCGGACGAACACATCTTGGACACGCTCGGAGGCGACTTGGGCATCACCAGTCAGTCGGAGACACAACCCGTACGTACGTCCGACATGGCGCCGGTACAGCGGCTCAAACGCGTCGAGGTCACCGCGCTGCACACGGCGCACCAGCGCCATGTCGTCCAGCTCCGTGCCAGTCTTGCCGGTCTCGGTCACATTGATAGGACGTAGGCGCTATTCGCACTCTCGCCGGCGTCGTCGCCATATCCGCCGGTGATGAGCACGCGTCCGTCGCCGAGCGACGTGGCGGTTGAGTAGTAGCGAGCGGCCGAGAGGCCGGCGTTCACGGGTGTGAACGTGCCATGGGCTGGATCATACACCTCGAAGCCGGTGCCGCCACCGGCGACCAGCACGCGTCCGTCGTCGAGCGTGACGACCGCGTGCACCAGCTTGAAGCGCGGCACATGAAGCTCACCGGTCTCATGGAACGCCTTCGTGGCGGGATCGTAGATCTCGGCCGTGCGAGATTTCGCGTGCCAGTCGTCGTTGTCGGATCCTCCGACGATCAGCACGCGTCCGTCCGCCAATGTCGTGGCCGCGGCCTTTCGCCGTACCTCCAACATGTCACCGGCCGACGTAAACGTCCCCGTGGCCATATCGTAGATCTCGGCGCTCTTGAGCGTGTGACCCAGATCGGGCTCGCCGCCCGCGACGAGTACGCGGCCGTCCGGCAGCGGGGCCGCGACATGGTAGGCCCGAGCGACGCTCATGTTGCCGGTCGGAGAAAATCGGCCGGTCGGTGGATCGTAGATCTCGGCGCTCTGCGTGGCGACCTCGCTCGGTGCATCAACGCCGCCCGCAACGAGGACGCGGCCGTCGGGCAGCAGCGTCGCACTGGCCTCGGCGCGCGGCACCACCATGTCGCCGGTGCGCGCGAACTGACCGGTCGCGGGGTCGTAGAGCACGGCGCTCCGATAGATATGGCCATCGCCGCTGTAGCCACCGGCGAGGAGGACGTGGCCATCCTTGAGCAGTATCGCGCTGTGACTCATGCGCGGTTCCGGCATGTCGCCGGTGCCGCTGAACTGGCCCGTGGACGGATCAAACACCTCGGCCGTCGCCAGGACCGCGCGATTGTGGATCATGCCGCCGGCGATCAGGACGCGGCCATCGGCCAGTCGCGTGGCGCTGTGGATCGCTCGCCGCGCGTGCATCTGGGTGCACGTGGGGCAGAGGAGCAGGGCAACTAGAAGCGAAAACATCGGGTGGCACCTCCGTGTCGTCTGGGTTGACGACTATGAGATGCCACCCGAGGCCCCCGTGCTTATTCTTGTTTCAGCAACCACCTTCATTCCGCGTCGAGGCCGCGAAGTCCTGGCCGAGCTTGTCGAGATCGACCGCCTCGGCATCCTTGGCGTCGCTCCGGCCGGTCACGCGGTCCAGGCTGACCTTCGCTTTCGCGTAGGTCGAGTCCACCTTGAGCGCGTTCGCGAACGCCGACTTGGCCATGGTCGCGTGTCCGGTCCGTTCGAGCGCCAGTCCCAGATTGTTCTGGAACGCGGCGACGTTCGAGTCCAGTTGCACTGCGCGCGCCAAGGGGCCGAGGGCATCCGTGTAGCGGCCGCTCTCGATCAGCAGCAGGCCCATGTCGTTCATGGCCCAGGTGTCGCTCGAGTCGATCGTGATCGCGCGGCGATACGCATCGAGGGCCTCATCCGTCTTGCCGAGCCGGGCGTCGACGCGGCCTAAGACGCGCCAGCTCGAGCCGTTGGCCGAGTCGAGGGCGATCGCGGCTTGGATCTGTTCGAGTGCATCACTCGGTTTGTCCTGCTCCAGAAAAACCCGGCTCAGGTTGACCAGGGATTTCACTTGCTTTGGATCTTTTTGGATCGCGGTTTCGAACGCATCGCGCGCACGGTCCAGTTGGCCCGACTTCCATGCCGAGAGGCCGAGCATGTAGTAGCCCCAGGCGTTGTCGGGGCGGTGCTTGGTGTAGGCGTCGAACATGTTCATCGCGTCCGCGTACTTGTGCGAGGTGTACGCGGCATCGGCCGTTTCGTACGACACATTCTCCGGCACCGATGGTGTCGTCGCCACCGGCGTGCTTGGGGTTTGGACGGTCGGGGTCGGGACCGGCTCGCCGGTCGAGACTTGCTGGTGTTTTTCATGGCCACCGCACGCGGCAATGCTGACGGTGAGCGCGACGGCGGCTGGGGCGAGGACTGCGATCTTGGCGCGGTACATACTGGGCTCCGGTTGGGGTTGTGCCCCTTCTAAGGCAATCGCGAGCCCATCTCGTAACTCTATGTAATATCGATATTTCGATCTTGATACGTGTTCTCGTGGACACGTAGCGCCAATAGGTTATGTGTCCCGATGGACACCGTGCCGCCGCATGATCTTGAGTAGGCTCGCGTGATCGGCGAGGCCCAGGTCTGCTGCTGTGCGCGTGATGTGCCAGTCGTTCCGGTCCAACGCCTCGACGATGATCCGTCGCTCGGCCTCCGCCTTCCGTTCGACGAAGGTATGAGCGGATGCGGAAACAGGAGTCGAAGCGTCGCGAATCTCGGGCGGCACGTGTTCGGCGCCAATGAGGTCGCCGTCAGAGGCGATGACCATGCGCTCGACGACGTTGCGCAGCTCGCGGACGTTGTTCTGTCGCCAATCGTATCCCATGAGAATGGGCAGCACGTCTGGCGAGAGCCGCTTGCGTCGCATGCGAAACCGATCGGCGATGTGCGCCAATAGGTGATCGACGAGTTGAGGCAGGTCCGATAGCCGATCGCGGAGCGGCGGCACGTTCAGCACGTGGACGTTGAGCCGAAAGAAGAGATCGCGCCGAAATTTTCCTTCGCGCACGTCAGCATCGAGGTCCCGATGCGTGGCCGCGATGACGCGGGCCGGCACGGTGACCGGGCGATTCGAGCCGAGTCGGACGACGCTGCGTTCCTCCAGGACGCGGAGCAGCTTGGCCTGGGCGGGCAGCGGCAGCTCGCCGATCTCGTCGAGAAAGAGCGTGCCGCGTCCGGCTTCCTCGAACGCGCCCTTCCGCGCGGTATTCGCGCCGGTAAAC
>Ga0070741_10011713_pt1 | contig 16099 bp, 17 predicted proteins | sample Coa_R1_4_FD_66440 | JGI IMG/M metagenome (GOLD analysis project Ga0070741, IMG submission 66440) | Surface soil microbial communities from Centralia Pennsylvania, which are recovering from an underground coalmine fire - Coalmine... | ecosystem: Environmental > Terrestrial > Soil > Unclassified ...
TCGCTTGGCGCGCGTTCGCGATCAGGTTCAGGAAGAGCTGCTTCAGCTGGTTCGGGCTCGCGACGATCGTCGCCTCGGCGCGGTCGTAGACGTCGACCAGCTCGACGCCCTTGTGCGCGTTCGTTCGCCGCACGAGCTCGACCGTCGAGCGCACGACGTCCCCGAGGTCGACGGTGTGCCGCTCCTCGGCGTTCTCGCGTGCGAAGTCGAGGAGCGCGCGGACGATCTCCTTGATCTCGAGGCCGGTCTCCTGGATCAGCTCGAGCCGTTCCCGCGCCTTCGACCCGGTCTCGGCTTCCTTCAGCAGGAACTCGGTGAGCCCGAGGATCGCGAACAGCGGGTTGTTGATCTCGTGCGCGACGCCCGCCGCGAGCTCGCCGATCGCGGCAAGCTTGCCGCTCTGGACGAGCTGCTGCTGCAGCCGCCGCTCCTCGGCGACGTCCTCGATCAGCGCGAGGAGGAGCGCCGGCTCGCCGTCCTCGCCGGCGATCGCGTGGACGCTCACCTCGACCGGCTGGGGCCGGCCGTCCGGCAGGCGGTAGATCCGGTCGACCCGGCCGCCCGGCGTGAAGCCGATCGACGCGTCCTCGCCGGCGTCCCACCACGGGAACGGCGGTACCTGCCCGACGACGTCCGCCTCGTCGCGGCCGATCAGCTCGCAGAACTTGCGGTTGACGCTGAGGAGCTCGTGCGTGACGGGGTCGGCGACGCTGAGGCCGGTCGGCATCGCGTCGAAGACGGCCTGCAGCGTCTGGCGCTCGAGCTCGTTCGCGAGGACCGCGTCGAACTGGTCGCGCCCGGGGGCGGGCCCGGTGGGAGATGGGGTCGTCGTCGGCCGCATGGATGGTGTAAAAAGAGGGACGAGGGGTTCAAGACAACTATTGGCAGCATCTGATGCCGCCGATATCCCTAGAGCCGTGACGCACCCCTCCCCCGAATCGGGGATCCCCCGCCCGAGCGAGGCGCAGACCATCACCTGCGTCGTCGCCGACGACCATCCGGCCGTCCTCGACGCCGTCGCCGAGTACCTCCACCTCTCCGGCATCGAGGTCGTGGGCCGCGCGGCCGACGGTCAGGAGGCGCTCGAGCGGATCGAGCAGCGCCGGCCGCAGGTCGCGCTCGTCGACGCGCGCATGCCGCGGCTCGGCGGGATCGAGCTGGCCCGGCGGCTGCAGCGGGCGGCGCCGGCGACGGCGGTGCTCCTCTACTCCGGCTACGGCGACCGCGCGCTCCTCACCGAGGCGCTCGACGCGGGCGTGAAGGGGTTCGTGCTGAAGGAGGCGCCGCTCGAGGAGCTCGTGCGGGCGGTGCAGTCGGTGGCGCGCGGCACGACCTACGTCGACCCGGTCCTCGCGGGCACGCTCGCGACCGCCGCGTTGCGCAGCGGCGAGCCCCAGCTGACCCAGCGCGAGCGCGACGTGCTGCGCCTCCTCGCGGACGGCCTGTCGAACGAGGAGATCGGCAAGCGGCTCTTCATCTCCGCGGAGACGGTGCGCACGCACGTCCGGAAGGCGATGAACAAGCTCGAGGCGGATACGCGTACGCAGGCCGTCGCCCGCGCGCTGCGCGACGGGCTGATCAGCTGAGCTCGAGCCGTTCCCGGCTCAGTACGCGTCGAGGACGGCGGAGCGTCGCGACTCGCGCTCGAGCACCCGGAAGAGCGCGAAGCCGGCGGCGGCGTACGCGGCGGCGACGCCGAGCTCCGTGCCGACCAGCCCCGCGACGTCGCCGAGCGACGCGCCCGCCGCGACGTCGCGTGCCGCCTCGATCCCGTGGGTCAGCGGCAGGCAGCGGCCGACCGCGTTCATCCAGCCGGGCAGGACGGAGAGCGGGATGTTGACGCCGCAGAAGAGGAGCATCAGGAAGTAGGCGAGGTTCGCGGCGAAGAAGAAGTCCTTCGCGCGGAGGCCGATCGACCCGAGCAACATCCCGAACGCCGTGCACGACGTGACCGTCACGAGGACGACGAGCGCGAGCGCCGGCACGGCGTCGAGCCCCGGGCGGAACCCGAGCAGGAGCACGCCGACGAGGAACGTGAAGGTGGAGACGAGGAGCCCGTTGGCGAGCACGGGCACGCCGCGCCCGAGGAAGACTGCGGCGCGGTTCGCAGGCGACGCGAGCAGCGGCCCGAGCGTCCCGAACCAGCGCTCGTTCGCGACCGCCATCGTCATCCCGTACACCGACGACATCGCGCACACCTGGACCGAGTTGCCGACGATGTAGAAGTCCCGCGCTTCCGCGTGCGCGTACTGGCCGAGCTTCGTGAAGAAGATCAGCTGGAAGAGCGGGCTGCCGAGCATGGTCGGCACGTACATCGCCGGCCTGATCCAGTTGAACAGGCCGCGGTAGGCGATCAGGCCGCCGACGAAGAACGTCGACCAGAACCGCCTCATGTGAGCGAGAGGGTGGCGCGGGCCCGGGCCGCCTTCTCGAAGAAGCGGAAGGTGACGGTGCTGAGGAGGAGCGAGCCGGCACCGAGGGCGACGACGAGCCCGAGCGGCCCCCAGACCTCGCCGCCGAGGGCGGCGTGCCGGATCGCGAGGATGCCCCAGTAGGGCGGCAGGAGCCACGAGATCGGCCGTGTCCAGGCGGGGAGGAGCGACGTCGAGAAGACGAGCCCCGACGCGATCCAGACCGGGTACTCGAGCAGGTTCGAGAGCGCGTTCGCGTAGCGATAGAGGATGAACGTCGACGCGAGCACGAGCCCCATCAGGCCGAGCGCGAGCACCGTCGCCGCGAGGGCGAGCACGAACTGCCACGGGTGGACGAGGTGCAGCGGCACGCCGAAGACGACCCAGCCCCAGACGAGCGTCGCGGCCATCGCGTACATGCCGGTGAACGCGTTCGCGAGCGAGAAGGGCAGGTAGACGAGGGTGAGCGGCGGCGGCGCCGCCGCGCCGAGCTCGAGCGTCCCCTGCCAGCGCTGCCACTGGATCATCCCGCCCGAGCCGAAGAGCGTCGTCGACCAGACCCCCATCATCCCGGCGCCGAGCGACGCGTAGAGCAGCGTCCCGGACCGGCCGCCCGAGCGGAACATGTAGAAGGCGACGGTCGCGAAGATCACCGGCTGGACGACGGACGTGAGGAGGAAGAAGCTCGACGTGCCGAGCATCTTCAGGTTCATCCGGAAGCCGCTCCAGACGAGGCCGACCGTCCTCATGCCCTGTCCAGGGTCCCGTGCCGTCGCCCCTGCTGCTCGAAGACGCGGAGCAGCACGAAGCCGGCGGCGAGGTACGCGGCGCCGATCGCGAGCTCGACGAGAAGCGGCGTGCGCACGCTGCCGAGGGAGGCGCCGTCCGCGACCCGCCGTGCGGCCGCGATCGCGTGCGTCACGGGCAGCCCCTCGGCGGTCGCGTGCATCCACCCGGGCAGCTTGTCGAGCGGCACGTTGACGCCGCAGAAGATGAGCAGCACCGCCATCGTCAGGTTGGCGATGATCGGGACGTCGCGCAGCCGCAGGCCGAGCGCGCCGATCAGCATGCCGAGGCCGGTGCACGCGAACGAGGCGACGACGAGCAGGAGCGCGAGGCCAGGGACCGACGACCACGACGTTCGGAAGCCGAGCAGCAGGGCGCCGCCGAGAAAGCCCGTCGACGCCGTGATCGCGGCGTTCACCAGCACGGGGAGGGCGCGGCCGAGGAAGAGCGCGGCGCGGTCGGCCGGCGTCGCGAGCACGGCAGAGAGGGTCTGCGTCCAGCGCTCCCCGTCGATCGCGAACCCCATCCCGAAGAGTGCGGCGAGCGACGCGGACTGGACGGCGTTGCCGACGACGAACCACGAGTCGGACTTCAGGTGCGCCGTCCGCCCGAGGTAGGCGAAGAAGAGGATCTGCGTCGTCGGCCCGAGCAGGAGGGTCGGGATGTAGACGGACGGCCGGATCCAGGAGAAGAGCGCGCGGAAGCTGATCAGGCCGCCGACGAAGAAGATGCGGAGCCACGTCCTCACGTCAGCGAGAGGGTCGCGCGCTCCCGCGCGAGCCGCTCGAAGTGATGCAGGAGCAGCATCGCGAGCAGCGTGTAGGCGGCGCTCAGACCGAGGCACGCGAGGAGCGGGACGCCGACGTCGCCGCCGAGCGCCGCGTGCCTGACCGCGCGCATGCCCCAGGTCGGCGCGAGCGCCCAGGCGACGGGCGTGATCCACCCCGGGAGGAGCGACAGCGGGATGAGCATCCCGGTGATCGTCCAGATCGGGTACTCGAGCGCCTGCGAGAGGTGCTGCGCCGAGCGATAGACGACGAACGTCGAGGCGAGCACGAGCCCGAGCAGGCCGATCGAGAGCACCGCGGCCGGGATCGCGACGGCGAAGAGGAGCGGGTGCGAGACGTGCAGCGGCACGCCGAAGAGCAGCCGGCCCCAGAGGAGCGTCGAGCAGACGGAGTAGATGCCGATGCCGGCGATCGCGACCGTGATCGGGGCGAGCACGAGGATCAGCCGCGTCGGCGCCGCGACGAGGATCTCGAGGATCCCGTACCAGCGCTGCTGCTGGATCGCGCCGCCGGCGCTCGTCGCGGTCGTCGACCAGATCCCCATCACCGCCGCGCCGAGCGCCGCGTACAGCAGCGACGGCGCCTGGTGCGTCGCGCGGAACATGAGGAACGCGAGCGTCGCGTAGACGAGCGGCCAGATCGCGGCCGTGGTCATCATGAACGGCGACGCCGACAGGTTCTTGAAGTGGAGGACGAACCCCGTCCAGAAGACCCGGAGCCCGCGGGTCATTCGGCGGTGACGAGGGCGACGTAGGCGTCCTCGAGCGTCGGCTCCCGCGAGGCGACGCGACCGACCTCGACGCCGTCGAGCTCGGCGAGCAGGATCGCCGTCAGCTCGCGCTCGCCGCTCGTCTGGACGACGAGGAGCTGCTTCTGGTCGCGCTCCTCGACGTTCACGGCGGTCACGCCGTCGATCTCCTTCAACCGCGTGACCGCGGCGTCGTCGACGCCGAAGGCCTCGATCTCCGTCACGCGGCCGGCGTGGACGCCCGCCTTCAGCTCCGTCGGAGTGCCCTCGCCGACGATGCGGCCCTTGGCGATGACCGCGATCCGGTCGCAGAGCGAGTCGGCCTCGAACATGTAGTGCGTCGTCAGGAGCACCGTCTTCCCGGCGGCGACGAGGTCGGAGATCGTCTGGCGAAGCTCCCGCGCGCCGACGGGGTCGACGCCGATCGTCGGCTCGTCCAGGAAGACGACCTCGGGGTCGTGGAGGATCCCGCGCGCGATGTGGAGCCGCTGCCGCATCCCGCGCGAGTAGCCCTCGACCCGCTCCTGCTCGCGGCCCGTCAGCCCGACGAGCTCGAGCACCTCGTCGATCCGCCGCCGCTGCGCCTTCCCGGAGACGCCGTACAGCTCGGCGAAGTAGCGCAGGTTGTCGAGAGCCGAGAGCCGCTCGTACAGGCCGCGGTCGCCGCCGAACACGTAGCCGATGCGCTTTCTGATCTCCCGCGCGTCGTCGACGACGTCGAGGCCGAGTACCCGCGCCGAGCCCGCCGTCGGCAGGAGGAGCGTGATCAGCATCTTGATCGTCGTCGTCTTCCCCGCGCCGTTCGGCCCGAGCAGCCCGAAGAGCTCGCCCTGCTCGACGCCGAACGTGATCCCGCGGACGGCCTCGACCTCCAGGGGCCTGCGCCGGATCACGCCGGTCGTCGTACGGTAGGTCCTGCGAAGCTCGATGGCCTCGATCACCGCCATGCTCTCGACCCTAGCGCTCTCCACGGTGGTGGTGGGCCGCTCGGTCGAGCACCGGCCGATCGAGCTCGTGCACGTGCCCGGCCCGGGCCCGCGGGTGCTCGTCGTCGGGTGCATCCACGGCAACGAGTGCGCCGGTGCGGCGGTCGTCGCCGCCCTGCGCCGGTCGCGGCCGCGCGAGGACCTCTGGCTCGTGCCGACGGCGAACCCCGACGGCCGCGCTCGCGGCACGCGCCAGAACGCGCACGGCGTCGACCTGAATCGGAACTTCCCGACCGGCTGGCGGCCCTTCGGCCCTCCCTGGTCGGTCTACGCCGCCGGTGCGCGGCCGTGGTCGGAGCCCGAGACGCGCGCCGTCCGCGCGATCGTCCGCCGCGTCCACCCGCAGGTCACGGTCTGGTTCCACCAGCACCTCGACCTCGTCTGGGCCTACGGGCGGAGCGCCGCCGCCGGCCGCCGCTACGCGCGCCTCTCCGGCATGCGGTACCGGCACCTGCGCTGGCTCGCCGGCACCGCCGCCAACTGGCAGAACCACCTCCGGGGCGGAGGGGCGAGCTTCACCGTCGAGCTACCCGCGGGCAGCCTCGCGCGAGACGGGCTCCGGCGCCAGGTCCGTGCATGTCTGCGGGTCGCCCTCGCAGCACCCTAGTTTGAACCGGCACCGGCCGCACTGCCACGTCCCGTGTCGCCACTCCATCGCCGCGCCGCAGCGCCAGCAGGCCTCCGTCTCCGTCATCCGCCCGACGATAGGGGCCGCGCAGGACGTTGGTAAAGTGGAGCCGCCTGGCGGCGTAGCTCAGCTGGTTAGAGCGTCGGACTCATAACCCGAAGGTCGGTGGTTCGAGCCCACCCGCCGCTACTCGGTTCGTTCGGTCGGTGGTTCGAGCCCACCCGCCGCTACTCGGTTCGTTCGACGCTGCGCGTCGACAGCCTCTCAGCCCGAAGGTCGGTGGTTCGAGCCCACCCGCCGCTACTCGGTTCGTTCGACGCTGCGCGTCGACAGCCTCTCAACCCGGAGGCGAGCGGCCGAACGCACTCAGCGCACGGCGCGTCTTGTGCCGTCTGCAACATCTGGGATCCTCGTCGGCGAGGGGCGCGCCGGCGTCCGCGGACAAGGAGGCAGGCTCTGATGGAACGGCTCGAACGCTACGCGCCGCTTTCGGGCGTACTCGCCGTCGTACTCTGGGTTGCAGGCGTCGTGGTGATGGATTCCGACATGCCGGGCGACAAGGCACCGGGCGCAGAGATCGCCGCCTGGTTCGACTCGAAGTCCGGGGCGATCCTGCTCGCAGTGACGTTCTTCGGCATCGGGTCGGCGGCATTCATGTGGTTCCTGGGCACGCTCGCGGCGCGGCTCCGTGGAGCGCGGGGTGACGGACGACTGCCGGGCATCATGTTCGTAGCAGGCGCCGCGTCCATCGCGCTCGTGACGATGGGCCCCGGCAGTTACGCGGCAGGAGCGATGGCGTACGGCAGCCTCGATCGCACGTTGGAGCCGGGCGCGGCCGAGGTGCTGTTCGTCCTCGGTCAGGGGTTCTTCGTGGTCGCGGAGTTCGTCGCCGTCGCGTTCATGGGGGCGGCAGGTCTTGCGATTCTGAGAAGCGCGATCATCCCTGCCTGGATCGGGTGGGCATGTCTTGCGCTCGCGGTCATGCTGATCTTCAGCCCGATCGGCTGGGCCGCGCTGTACCTCGGCATCCCGCTGTGGACGCTCGTCACCGGCATCTGGCTCTACCTCCGCGGCTCGTCTGCACGTGGTGCGGCCGAAGCCGTCGCGCCGTGACAGCCGGCGGGTGACCCGGTGCGCGCCAACGCTTCGGGATCTTCAGATCCCCCGGACAGGTGATGGCCGGGTGCCCGCTGCGGCCGACGATGAATTGCGTAATTGCGGCACCTGCGGCCGTCCCCAGCGAACCCCGAGGGGGTCCCGAACCATGAAGCCTGTCCCCGTTGAGAACGACCAGACGCACGACCCCCGGAGCCGCACGGCGCTCGGAACGCTGCTCATCGAGGCGGGGATTCTCGACCGCGAGCGGCTCGACGAGGCGGTGCGGATCGGCGCCGAGACCGGCGAGCGCCTCGGCGAGGTGATCGTCCGCCGCGGCTGGGCCTCGGAAGAGGACGTCGCCCGCACGCTCGCCGCGCAGTGGGACCTCCGGTTCCTCGAGCGGTCGGCGATCTCCTTCGACGAGCAGGCGCTCACGAAGCTCACGCGCGAGGAGGCGATGAAGCTCGAGGCGCTGCCGATGCGCACCGAGGGCGACGGCACCGTGCTCGTCGCGCTCGCCGAGCCGACCGAGTCGCGGATCGAGTCGATCCGCACGCTCCTCGGCGACAACGCGACCTTCGTCGTGATCCCGAAGTCTGCGCTCGAGAGCGGCCTCCGCGGCAAGCTGCTCGGCGGCGACGGCCCGAGCCAGGGCCACGCAGAGGCGAACGGCAGCGAACCGGCGGCGGCCGCGGCACCGGTCGACCCGTCCGCGGACGCCCGCGCCTTCGACGAGGTCGCGGGCAAGTTCACCGCGGCGGTCGGCGACCACCTCGGCTCGCTCCGGCAGGTCGTCGTCGACGTTCAGGCCGCGCGCGACGAGGCGCAGCGGAAAGCCGACGAGGCGCTGCAGAGGGTCTCCGAGCTCGAGGCCGAGCTGGCCCAGCGCGAGGAGAGCCTGCAGAGCCTCCAGGGCACGCTCCGCGACCTTGCGGACAGGCTCGAGCCGACCAAGCTGCGCGTCAGCAGCTAAGCGGATGACCCCACGGCCGCCGCGCTCGCCGCGGCGGCCGCGACGAGCGGCGACGCCGATTCCCCCGGCCGGGTGATGGTCGGCCGACGCTCGTGCCACGATCCTGCGCGTGCCCGCCCTCGAGCGGTCCGCGTGGGGCGGAGTACCGAGCGGGCATGCTGCGGCGTCGAGCCGCCCCGGCTCTCAAGCCGCGGCGGTTCCGCCGCGGCGTAGCATCGGCACGTGAGCTGGGACGAGGCGTTCTCACAGCGCTACGACGAATGGGCGGCCGGCATGACCGCGGACGTCGCGTTCTACGTCGAGCTCGCGCGTGAAGCCGACGGGCCGCTCGTCGAGCTCGCCGTCGGGAACGGCCGCGTCGCGGTCCCCGTCGCAGAGTCGACGGGGCGCCCGGTGATCGGCGTCGACACCTCGCCGTCGATGCTCGCGCAGGCCCGCGAGCGCGCGGCTGCGGCCGGCGTGCAGCTCGACCTCAGGCTCGGCGACATGCGCGACCTCGCGCTCGAGGAGCCGGCCGCGCTCGTCTACTGCCCGTTCCGGGCCCTGCTCCACCTGCCGACGTGGGCCGACCGGCGTCGAACCTTCGAGCGGGTGGCCGCGTCGCTCCGGCCGGGCGGCCGGTTCGCGTGGAACGCCTTCGCCTTCGACCACCGGATCGCGGCGGGCCTCGACGGGGCCCGCCAGGAGGAGCCCGTGCCGCACACGATCCGCTACGCGGTGGGCGACAACCGCATCGACATCGTCCTCGACGGCGGCGGGACGAGCTCCCTCTGGTGGGCGACGCGGAACGAATGGCTCGGGCTGCTCGACGTCGCGGGCCTCCGGCTCGAGTCGCTCCACGGCGGGTTCGCCGGCGAGCCCTTCGACGACGAGAGCCGCGAGTACGTCTTCGTGGCCCGGCGCTGAGCGGCGGGCGGGCGCCGGTCCCGCTACACTTCCGCGGCCCGAGGGCGGTGCGTCAGCGTGCCCGGGGTGCACACACCCTCTTCACGGAGAAACATGGCGAAGACCGGAGTCAGAGTTGCGATCACGCTCGCCTGCACCGAGTGCAAGCGGCGGAACTACCAGACGATGAAGTCCAAGCGGAACACGCCGGACCGCGTCGAGTTCCGGAAGTACTGCCGCTGGTGCGGCACCCACACCCCGCACCGGGAGACGCGCTAGATGGCGGACGTCCGCTCCGAGCGCCATCCGTCGGTTCGCTCGCACGCCCACCCGGAGGAGCGCCGCCGCGGGCACTTCGTCCAGGAGTCCTGGGCGGAGCTCAAGAAGGTGGAGTGGCCGAACCAGGCCCAGGTGATCCAGGGCACGGTCGTCGTGCTGATCGCCTGCCTCGTCGTCGGCGCCTACCTCTACCTGAACGACCAGGTGTGGAAGCAGGTCGTCTCGAAGGTCTTCCTCGGCCAGTAAAGGATCCGCATGTTTCGCTGGTACGTCGTCAACACCTATTCCGGCCACGAGAACAAGGTCAAGGCCAACCTCGAGCACCGCATCGAGTCGATGGGCCAGCGCACCCGGTTCCGCCGCGTCGTCGTCCCCACCGAGCAGGTGATCGAGACGAAGGACGGCCAGAAGGTGCAGGCGGAGAAGCGCGTCCTGCCCGGCTACGTGCTCGTGAACATGGACCTGAACGACGACGCCTGGACGGTCGTGAAGAACACGCCCGGCGTGACGGGCTTCGTCGGCGCCGGCTCGAAGCCCGTGCCGCTGTCCCAGCCCGAGGTCGACCGGATCCTCAAGACCGGTACCACCGCGGGCGGCGAGCGGGCGCGGGCGACGATCGAGTACTCGCTCGGCGAGTCGGTGAAGGTGACGTCGGGACCGCTCTCCGACTTCGACGGCGAGATCGTCGACGTCAACCCCGACCAGCAGAAGCTGAAGGTGCTCGTCGACATCTTCGAGCGCCAGGTTCCGGTCGAGCTCGGGTTCGACCAGGTCAAGAAGCTCGACTAGGAAGGACAGATGGCGAAGAAGGTCCTCACGCTGATCAAGCTGCAGATCCCGGGCGGCCAGGCGAACCCGGCCCCGCCGGTCGGCCCTGCGCTCGGCCAGCACGGCGTCAACATCATGGAGTTCTGCAAGGCGTTCAACGCGCAGACCGCGCAGGAGAACGGCCGCATCATCCCGGTCGAGATCACGGTCTACGAGGACCGGAGCTTCGACTTCATCACGAAGACGCCGCCGGCGGCCGTCCTGATCAAGGAGGCGCTGCGGCTGGAAAAGGGCTCGCCGGAGCCGAACCGCAACAAGGTCGGCCGGCTCTCCCGCGACCAGCTCCGGTCGATCGCCGAGACGAAGATGCAGGACCTGAACGCGCGCGACGTCGAACAGGCGATGCTCGTGATCGCCGGCACGGCGCGGAGCATGGGCGTCGAGGTGGAGGCCTGATGGCGACGAGGGGCAAGCGTTACGACGAATCGCGCGGGGCGTTCGACCGCGAGCAGCTCTACACGCCGGTCGAGGCGATCCGCCTGCTCAAGGGCGCGCCGGACGCCAAGTTCGACGAGACGGTGGAGGTGCACCTGAACCTCGGCCTCAACGTCCGCCACGCCGACGAGCAGCTGCGCGGGACGATGATGCTGCCCCACGGCACGGGCCGGGAGCAGCGCGTCGCCGTGTTCGCCGAGGGCGACAAGGCCCGCGAGGCCGAGGAGGCCGGCGCCGACATCGTCGGCTCGGCGGACCTCGCGAAGCGGATCGAGGAAGGCTTCACCGACTTCGACGTCGCGATCGCGACGCCTGACCAGATGGGGAACGTCGGCCGCCTCGGCCGCGTGCTCGGTCCCCGTGGGCTGATGCCGAACCCGAAGACGGGCACCGTCACGTTCGACGTGGCGAAGGCGGTGCGCGACGCGAAGGCCGGCAAGCTCGAGTACCGCACCGACCGCGGCGCGAACGTGCACATCCCGATCGGAAAGAAGTCGTTCGACGAGCGGGCGCTCGTCGAGAACTACGCCGCCCTGATCGACGAGATCGTGCGCGCGAAGCCGGCCGCTGCGAAGGGCCGGTACATCAAGAAGGTCACCCTCACCTCCACGATGGGTCCGGGCATCCACGTCGACCCGACGCGGACCCGCGACATCGCGGAGGAGCTTGCGGGTGCCGAGCAGGAGGCCGTGGAAGCAACGGCCTAGGACAGAGCCCGTCGCCGAAGACAGGAGGCAGCCGACACGGCGGAAGCCCTCCCGAGGTGGCCTCTTGGGGAGCGAAACGCACGTCCTCCTTCACGAGCCCGCCTGTCAGCGGGCTCGCATGTTGAAGGAGGAGGTGAGATGAAGAAAGAGGACAAGGAACGCGTCGTCACCGAGCTGACGGAGAAGCTCCGGAGCTCGGAGACGATGATCGTCGCGGACTACCGCGGCCTGACCATGCCCCAGATCGACGCCCTGCGGGGCAAGCTGCTCGAGAGCGGGGCGCGGTTCACGGTCGTGAAGAACACCCTCACCCGCCGCGCGGCCCAGGCCGCCGGCGCGGACACGCTGCTCGCGCTGCTCGAGGGACCGTCGGCGATCGCGTTCGTGGAAGCGGACGGCGACGCGGTCGCCGTGGCGAAGGCGCTGGCCGACTCGGCCCGCGATACGCGGATCCTCGAGATCAGGGGCGGCGTCATGCAGGGCCGGGTCATCTCCGGCGCCGACGTGGACGCGCTGGCGAAGCTCCCGCCGCTCGAGGTGCTCCGCGGCCAGGTGATCGGCGCGATCATCGCGCCGCTCCAGAGCATCGTCGGGCTCGTGAACGCCCCGCTGCAGAACCTCTACGGGCTGATCGATGCACGCATCGAGCAGCTCCAGGACCAGACACCCGGTTCGACCGAGTCGAACCAGGTTCCCGACTCAGACACCCAGGAGGAAGCCACCGATGGCGGCAGTTGACACCATCTTCGAGCAGCTCGGGAGCATGACCGTCCTCGAGCTGGTCGAGCTGAAGAACAAGATCGAGGAGGAGTGGGGCATCACCGCCGCCGCTCCGGTCGCGGCCGTGGCGCCCGGCGTCTCGGCGCCGGCGGGCGACGGCGGCGCGGCGGCGGAGGAGAAGACCTCCTTCGACGTCGTCCTCACCGCGGCGGGCGCCCAGAAGATCCAGGTGATCAAGGTCGTCCGCGCGGTCACCGGCCTTGGCCTCAAGGAGGCCAAGGACCTCGTCGACTCGGCTCCGAAGCCGGTCAAGGAGGGCGTGAACCAGGAGGAGGCGGACTCGATCAAGGGCCAGCTCGAGGAGGCCGGCGCCTCCGTCGAGCTCAAGTAGGAGCCTGGTTTCCGCCGCAGGCGGAACCAGGTTTCCGGGGGTACGACAGGAACCTGGTTCCCTTCGGGGAACCAGGTTCCGGCCCAGAGGGCCTCAAGTAGGAACCTGGTTTCCGCCGCAGGCGCAACCAGGTTCCCGGCCAGGGCGGCCGTTTTCGGCTCAACGGAGCCGTCTGCTACGCTTCTCCGGTCGGCCCAGCGGGTCTCTCGCCGTGCGCTTGCGGCTGGAGGGACACCTCCGCTAACGTGGGGGGTTGCGCCGACGTCCGGACACGTCCACCTTTGCACGCCCTTTTTTCGTCTCCGCCCCTCATCTCATAGCCAGTAAGGGAGGCTAGATCTACTTGGCCAACACGGTCACAGCGCCTCGCGCGCGCAAGTCGTTCTCACGTCTGAAGCACGTCCTCGACCTCCCCAACCTGATCGACATCCAGCGCGAATCCTTCGGCTGGTTCCTCCGCGAAGGCCTTCGCGAGACGATCGACGACATCTCGCCGATCCACGACTACACCGGCACCCTGGCGGTCGAGTTCGGCGAGTACAGGTTCGGCGAGCCGCAGTTCTCCATCCAGGAGTGCCGCGAGAAGGACCTGACGTACCAGGCTCCGCTCTCGATGACCGTCCGCTTCGTCAACACGGAGACGGGCGAGATCCGCGAGCAGACGGTGTTCATGGGCGACTTCCCGATGATGACCGACTGGGGCACCTTCATCATCAACGGCACCGAGCGCGTCATCGTCACGCAGCTCGTGCGGTCGCCCGGCGCCTACCTGATGGAGCCGAAGGACGCGACCAAGCAGGTCTTCACCGCCAACCTGATGCCGAGCCGCGGCTCCTGGCTCGAGCTCGAGATCGACAAGAAGGGCGTCGTCTACGCCCGCATCGACCGCAAGCGGAAGCTGCCGATCACGACGCTCCTCCGCGCACTCCCCGCCGAGGACCCGACGACCGGCTTCCAGCTCGACACCTCCTCGAACGAGGCGATTCTCGCCCTCTTCGACAATTCGCACTTCGTCCAGAAGACCCTCGAGAAGGACCCGACGACGCGCGAGGAGGAGGCGCTGATCGAGGTCTTCAAGAAGCAGCGCCCGGGCGAGCCCCCGACGCTCGACAACGCGCGGAACCTGCTCCGGTCGCTCTTCTTCGACCCCAAGCGCTACGACCTGACGAAGGTCGGCCGCTACAAGCTGAACCAGCGGCTCGGCGTGGACGTGCCCGAGGACACCCGCGTCCTGACGACCCAGGACATCCTCGCGCTCGTCCAGAAGCTCGTCTCGATGCCGCACGCCATCGGCGTGCCGGAGGAGTCGAAGGACTACGCGGCGGACGCGATCGGCCTCAACCGCGACGCGATCCGGACCGAGCTCGACGAGTACGAGCACTTCGGCAACCGTCGCCTCCGCACCACCGGCGAGCTGATCCAGGAGGCGTTCCGGGTCGGCCTCTACCGCATGGAGCGCGTCGTCCGCGAGCGGATGACGACCGAGGACGTCGACACGATCACGCCGCAGACGATCATCAACATTCGCCCGGTCGTCGCGGCGCTGAAGGAGTTCTTCGGCTCGTCGCAGCTGTCGCAGTTCATGCAGCAGACGAACTCGCTCGACGGCCTGACCCACCGCCGCCGCCTCTCGGCGCTCGGCGCGGGCGGGCTCACCCGCGAGCGCGCCCCGATCGAGGTGCGCGACGTGCACCCGACCCACTACGGCCGGATGTGCCCGATCGAGACGCCGGAAGGCCCGAACATCGGCCTGATCGGCTCGCTCGCCTCGATGGCGACCGTCTCGGAGTTCGGCTTCATCCAGACGCCCTACCGCCGGGTGACGAACGGCAAGGTGACCGACGAGATCGTCTACCTCGACGCGGCCGAGGAGGCGCAGTACACGATCGCCCAGGCCTCCGAGCCGGTCGACGAGAAGTCCGGGAAGCTGATGAACGACAACGTCCTCTGCCGCTCCTCCGAGGGCGAGGCCGTGATGGCGGGCGCGAAGGACGTCGACTTCATGGACGTCTCGCCGGCGCAGATCGTCTCGGTCGCGACGGCCATGATCCCGTTCCTCGAGCACAACGACGCGAACCGCGCGCTCATGGGGGCGAACATGCAGCGGCAGGCCGTGCCGCTGATGATCCCGCAGGCGCCGCTCGTCGGCACGGGGATCGAGTACCGCGCCGCCGTCGACTCCGGGGACGTCGTCGTCGCGAAGAGCGCCGGCACCGTCGTCGAGCTCGACTCGGAGCGGATCGTCGTCGAGGGCCGCGGCACGCGCGACGAGTACGACCTGACGAAGTTCATGCGCTCCAACCAGGGGACGCTCATCCACCACAAGCCGATCGTCCGGCTCGGCGACAAGGTGACGGCCGGCGCGGTGCTGGCGGACGGCTCCTCGACCGACCACGGCGAGCTCGCGCTGGGCGCGAACCTGCTCGTCGCGTTCATGCCGTTCGAGGGCTTCAACTTCGAGGACTCGATCGTCCTCAGCGAGCGGCTCGTGAAGGACGACGTGCTGACGTCGATCCACATCCACGAGTACGAGATCGACGCCCGCTCGACGAAGCTCGGCGACGAGGAGATCACGCGCGACATCCCGAACCGCTCGGAGGAGTCGCTCCGGAACCTCGACGACCGCGGCATCGTCCGCGTCGGCGCGGAGGTGGGCGCGGGCGACCTGCTCGTCGGCAAGGTGACGCCGAAGGGCGAGACCGAGCTGACGGCCGAGGAGAAGCTGATCCGCGCGATCTTCAAGGAGAAGGCGCGCGAGGTGCGCGACACCTCGCTCAAGGTCCCGCACGGCGAAGGCGGCGTCGTCATCGACGTCAAGACGTTCTCGCGCGACAACGGCGACGACCTGTCGCCCGGCGTGAACGAGCTCGTCCGCGTCTACGTCGCGAAGAAGCGCAAGATCTCCGAGGGCGACAAGCTCGCCGGGCGCCACGGCAACAAGGGCGTCATCTCGAAGATCATCCCCGAGGAGGACATGCCGTTCCTCGAGGACGGTCGCGCGGTCGACATCCTGCTCAACCCGCTCGGCGTGCCGAGCCGCATGAACATCGGCCAGATCCTCGAGACGCATCTCGGCTGGGCCGCCGCGCACGGCGTGTTCGCCGACGACGAGGTGCAGCCGATCGACGGCAAGGCCGGCCGCGTGATCAACGCGCCGATGCCGACGCCGATCGCCACGCCGGTGTTCGACGGCGCCACCGCCGAGGACGTCGACACGGCGCTCCTCCAGTGGGCAGAGCAGAACCCCGACAGCCCCATCACCTTCGTCACCGACCTGAATGCGCCCGCCGGCCGCCGCGCGTCCGGGAAGGCGCGCCTGTTCAGCGGCCGCACCGGCGAGCCGTTCGAGCAGGAGGTGACGGTCGGCTACATGTACATCCTCAAGCTGCTCCACCTGGTCGACGACAAGATCCACGCGCGCTCGACCGGGCCGTAC
>Ga0070741_10011714_pt1 | contig 16099 bp, 14 predicted proteins | sample Coa_R1_4_FD_66440 | JGI IMG/M metagenome (GOLD analysis project Ga0070741, IMG submission 66440) | Surface soil microbial communities from Centralia Pennsylvania, which are recovering from an underground coalmine fire - Coalmine... | ecosystem: Environmental > Terrestrial > Soil > Unclassified ...
AAAGGAAGGGGTCGTTCTGCCTGGCCCGCCGCTATCGGGGGCCTGAACCATACTGGAGGGCGCTGTAATGGCCCGCACAGCTACTTTGCCGATTCTCAACGGAGAATCCGGCCTCTCGCGCTACCTCGCCGAGATCCGCAAGTTCCCCATGCTTGAACCGCAGGAGGAATACATGCTCGCCAAGCGTTGGCGCGAGCATGACGATCGCGACGCGGCGCAAAAACTCGTCACCAGCCATCTCCGGCTCGTGGCCAAGATCGCCATGGGCTATCGCGGCTACGGACTGCCGATCTCCGAGGTCGTCTCGGAAGGCAATGTCGGCCTGATGCAGGCGGTGAAGCGTTTCGAACCCGAGAAGGGATTCCGTCTCGCCACCTACGCCATGTGGTGGATCAAGGCGTCGATTCAAGAGTACATCCTGCGTTCCTGGTCGCTCGTGAAGATGGGCACCACCGCGAACCAGAAGAAGCTGTTCTTCAACCTGCGCAAGGCGAAGAGCAAGATCAACGCGCTGGACGAGGGCGATCTGCACCCCGACCAGGTGAAGACGATCGCCAAGCGGCTCGGCGTCACCGATCAGGACGTAATCGACATGAACCGCCGGCTCGGCGGCGATGCCTCGCTCAACGCGCCGATCCGCGACGACGGCGAAGCCGGCGAATGGCAGGACTGGCTGGTCGACAACTCGCCCAACCAGGAAGCCCTGATGGCCGAGCACGAGGAGTACGATCATCGCCGCGACGCGCTGCATGGCGCGATGGGCGTGCTCAATCCGCGCGAACGCCGCATCTTCGAGGCGCGCCGGCTCGCCGACGACCCGATGACGCTGGAGGATCTGGCGGCCGAGTTCGGCGTCTCGCGCGAGCGCGTGCGCCAGATCGAGGTCCGCGCCTTCGAGAAGGTGCAGTCCGCGGTCAAGGGCACGATCGCGAAGGCGGAAGCGGCCGCGCTGGAAGCCGCGCACTAAGGCGCGAGCGAAGCAAATCGAAACAGGAAAGCCGGCGGCAACGCCGGCTTTTTTGCTGGGATTGGTGGTGGATCGTCACCACATCCATCATCTTCGCAAAAATCTTCAGGTCGCGGCTAGGCTCGGGCACGATAACCTAGAACTTGGTCGCTGGCGCGCGGCTCACGGTGTAAGTGTAGGTAGACGGGCCAGTTTTTTCACGCGTCCCGTCGACTCGTCGGCGCCAAAAAGCTTTCTGTCAGCCTCGGGGCGCCGCCACGCTTCCGCTTCGGGGTGGCGGCGTGTTGCTTGGGGGCGGCGGCGGTACGGTTGGAGCGACCCGGTCTCTCACGGGCGTTTGGGGCGCCGGCCTTGCAGCCTGATCCGCCGTAACCGGACCTCCGGGGGCCTGGGCCTGCGCCAAAACAAGTCCACGCGAGCGCAAGGAACCCAACTTTTCCATTGAAGGAATCGAAGACTCGTCAGCTATCGATTTCGCCGGGGCGAATGCCGGAGTGGCGCAGATTCCGGCCGCTACGATGAGCATGATTGGATGTCTCATAACTACCTCCTGTTGATCTCCCGCTTCTACTTTCAGCAGATCACTGCGCGAACGGGAATTCCATTGGATCTCTCGCGGTCCTCATATTTTCCTCGCCATGGATGGCATTGATGACCGATCAGAACTTCGCCTTGCCGACGTGGCAGGTCCAGTTGGAATAGCCAGCGACATGACCGTCGGAAGCCGTTTGTGTCAGTGCGACGGTGGCCGTCAGGCGATTGATGACATAGGTATTGACGGTACCGTACGCGGCGCTGGAAATCGTAATCGTGTTAGGCGTGAAGGTGGCCGGAAGAACTCCTGATGACCGGCCGGGCAAGATATCCCCGTTGTTGGCACGAACTGAGCTAAATGTAATTGTAGCTGAGCGCTGGGCCTCGTTTAGTTCGAATACGTCCGGACCGAGACTGCCGTTATTGCTGGAGCTACAGACAAGCGTCGTCGAGGCGGCCAGTGCTGACTGACCTGCCGCCATGAGAATGGCTGCTCCCAATATTATTTGCCGCGCAGAACCAGCCCAACGCTTTTTTCCGGCGACTGCAGCCAGACTTTTGTCCATTTTTCGATTCTCGGCATGACCATTGAATTTGTTGAATGGCCCGCCTTGATGTTGGGACCTGATGCTCGCGCGGCAGGCAACCGGCCTGACCGAGCACCGCATTGCCAATTCGCGACGGCGCTCGACTCCAACGTCTACGATTTCCCTGCGGCAGGCAAGGGGACCGACACTACGGTCCCCACTCGCGCGCCAATGTCGCGAGCGCGCAGCCCTCGCAATAACGCTTGTCCTTGTAGTCGATCCAGTTGTGCGCGTAGACGCGCTCCAGCGGAATGTCGTAACGCGCGCGCAAGACCTGCACCAAAATCCGCCACGCATCGATCTGCGCCTGCGTTGCGGGGCGCGTCACGTCGGGATAATTGCCGGCGAACTCGACGCCAATCGACGTCTCCTTGTTGACCTGGTGAAAGGTTTTGCTGTTGTCGATGTATTTGTTGTCGTTGCGATCGGCGCCGTCGGTGTGGGTCGGCACCAGGTCGTCGGACACCGCCCAATAGACCACCCCGTCGGTTTCGACCCACACCATGACGCCGCGCCGGGTCGGATTTTTGTGCTGCTCGGCCGCGCCGCCGCGCGCCGATCCCGCCGGGCCCTCGGTCTGGTGGACGATGATGTTCTTCCAGGGGTGGGCTTTCGCAAGCTCGACCCAGGGCGACAGCCAGACGATCTTGAGGCCGGGGATATCGGGCGTGCCGGATTGCTTCGCGAGCGTGGCGATGCCGGATTGCTGGGCGGAAGCGGGAACGGACGACGCGACCAATGTGAGCGCGAGCGCGAGATTGCGGAAGATCATGAAGAAGGCCCTGTGAACCTTCCTCCTAGCACGCCTTACGCGCTTTTGCGCTCCGGCAGCGGCGGCAGCATATCCTGCGCCGGGACCAGCGGCGGCGAGGGATCCCAGGCCGCATAGCGGTTCTTGCCGTCCTTCTTGGCGGCATAGAGCGCGTGGTCGGCGGCCGCCATCAGCCGGTCCGGGAACGCGCCGATGCCGGCCGTCCATTGCGCCACGCCGATCGAAACCGCGATCGGGATGTCCGCGCCGCTGCAGCCCTCGGCATCCTGCCGGCAGGCCTCGAGCACGCGGCGGGCGATCATCGCGCCCTCGCGCAAGGTGGAAGACGGCAGCACGATGCAGAACTCATCGCCGCCGGTGCGCGCGAGCAGGTCGCCGGGCCGCAGCCGCGTCTGCGCCATCAGGGTGAAATGCTGCAGGCACGCGTCGCCCGCGGCATGGCCATGGCTGTCGTTGACCTGCTTGAAGCCGTCGAGGTCGATCACGAGCAGCGCGAACGGCTCGCCGCTGCGCTCCGAGCGCGCGCATTCCTCGGTGAGACGGGCCACCAGCAGGCGGCGGTTGCCGACGCCAGTCAGGTCGTCGAGCAGCGCGAGGTCGGCGACCTCGTTGCGCAGCCGGTCGATCGCCATCAGCAGGAAGCCGAAATTGAACGCCATCGACAGGAAGATCAGCCCGAGCGTCAGCACGCCCTGCCCCATGCTGGATCGCGCGAACGACATATCGATGCCGATCAGGTTGCCGATCGTCCTGACGGCATAGACCGCGATGATCAGGCAGGAGATGATGCCGGCGAGCCGGGCGCCCGGATGGGCGCGGCCGTTATGTTTCGCAAACAACAGCCTCAACGTCAGCGCAAACGGCAGCGACTGGCCGACCGAGTAGACCAGCACCCGCATGGTCATGCTGTCATGGATCTTGACGAAGAAGATCAGCGCCGCGCAGGTCACGCCCGTCGCCAGGCAAGCGAAGCGCCAGCCGACCGGCCGCTCGTAGAAGCGCTGGATGCCCATCGCGGCGAGGAAGGCGGCGAAGATCATCACGACGCCGCCGGCGAGCAGCGGCAGCAGCGAGCCGTGCACGGCCATGACGGTCATTGCCAGCAGCGCGCCGAAAGCGCCGGTGAACGCGGACGCCATCCAGAACCGCGCCGCGGCGAGCTTGGGATAGCTGCGCGCGACATAGATCCAGATCAGGCCGACCGAAAGAAAATTGACGACGAACACCGTCCACAAGGTGGGAAGGCTCAGCATCGCGACTGCAGGATTTGACGTCCTGCCCCCTTCGTCATTTTGGACGGCCCGCTCCGCCTGCGCGGCCAAAGCCGCTTCTGCGCCGCGAAAGCCCGGCCATCTCCCGTGTTATTACGGTCATGATGCGACCTCGCGGCTTAATGGAGTCTCAAGGCACGCGCGGAAAACGCGTCTTGGTTTTGAATTGATGAAGAGGCCCCACTAAGACGAAATTAGCCATGCCGACGGTGGCATGCGCGCGAAAAGACTCGCGCAGGATGCGAATTGCGGCGCCGGAAGCGTTACGGCTGCGCATTTTCGGCAAAAAGCCCGCCAAAACGCAGACATCTGTGGATAACGCGATGACACAGAGGTGACAGTGCGATGCACGTGGCCTGCGAATCTGTTTCGGTGTCAATCGAGGTTTTTGCGAGGCTGGCCCTCCGCCGAGCATGCCTCTCGTGTCGCGTTCCATCCATTAAACCCTGAGAGGATACTATGGCTAAGAAAGCGAAGAAGGCTAAGAAGGCGAAGAAGGCCAAGAAGGGAAAGAAGAAGTAGTTCTTCCGCCCGGGTGGAGTGCTCAGCTCCGCCCGGGCACCTAAGCGGAACGGAAGAACGGCGGGCCTGGCCCGCCTTTTTGATTCCAGGGACGGGTAAAAGGCTAGCGGTCCGCCAGCGCCAGCCGCGCGCCGAGCAGGGCGAAGCCGCCGGCAAAGACGCGGCGCAGCCACCTCATCACATTGGGCCGGCTGACGACGCGGTCGCGGACGAGAGCGGCAAACAGTCCGTAGAGCACGAACACCACCCAGGTCATCAGCATGAAAACGGCGGACAGTTCCAGCATCCGCGCCAGCTTGTGCGCCTCGTCGGCCGCGATGAACTGCGGCAGGAAGGCGAGGAAGAAGATCGACAGTTTCGGATTGAGAATGTTGATCAGAAAGCCAGTGACGACAACCCGGCGCCGCTTCGCCTCGTCGATCGGTGCGTCGACGGCAAGCGCGCCGCGCTCACCCAGCGTCTGCCAGGCCATATAGAGCAGATAGGCGACCCCGCACCATTTCAGGGCGGAAAACGCCAAGGCGCTCGTGTGCAGCACTGCCGCAAGTCCGACCATCGCGGCCGCCATATGCGGCAGAATGCCGAGCGTGCAGCCGAAGGCGGCGGCGACGCTCGCCCGCGAGCCGCGGCTCAGCGCGACCGCCAGCGTATAGAGCACGCCGGTGCCGGGCGAGACGACCACGATCAGCGAGGTGAGAAGGAAGGACAACGACATCGGGCAAGGCTATCATGGAGCCCCGGTGTCCCGGAAGCGGCGCCGCGCTGCTAGCGAGAACGGCGCTGCCGCGTCGTCTGCGCCAGCTCCGCCTCGCGCAGCACGTCGAGCGCGGCCCAGGGCTTGGACCAGAACTTGACGCCCTCGGGCAGCCTGCCGTTCAGCGGCTTGCCCGATGTCACGATCACGTCGAGAGACGGATGACGCGCCCGCGCGATCGCTGCGAGCTCGGCGCCGCTCATGCGGCCCGCCAGATTGACGTCGGTCATCAGGAGCGACAGCTTGCGTCCCCTGCGATCGAGCACGAGCAACGCCTCTTCCGCGGTCTCGCACAGAATGACTTCATACTCGCTCTCCTCCAGCAGCATGGAGATCATCTCCCGTTGCAGCGCGTCGTCTTCCACGATGAGGGCGGTCCCGCGAAAGGGTTTTGACTGCGCCATTGATCCTCTCCCGAAAATGAACGCGCGCATGACCAAAGCAACTCAGGTTAAACACGAGGCTGCCAGTTGGTTCGGTTCCAAATTCGGCAAGCCGACAGAATCCGCAAATATTCGGCCTGCGAAGCCGATGTGCCCATTTGATAGGCGACCGAGCTGCAAAATGACGACGCGGCCCTTGCGCCGGGCGCGCAGCCCGATAGGTTCCCCGCCGACCTGATGGGAACCGGGAGTATTTTATGACTGCAATTCGAGGGGCGGCGGCCGCAATCACCGGCACCGCCGGCGGCATCGGCCGCGCGCTGGCGCTGGAGATGGTCTCGCGGGGTGTTGCGGCGCTGGCTCTGGCCGATCGCGACGAAGCCGGGCTGAAGGCGGTCGCCGCCGAGATCGGAAGCAACGCGAACGTGACGACGCACAGGGTCGATGTCGCCGATGCCGAACAGATCAAGGCGTTCGCGCAAGCCGCGATATCGGCGCATCCCTCGCTCAACATCCTCGTCAACAATGCCGGCGTGGCGCTGCTCGGCCAGTTCACCGAGATCGACCAGGCGCAGATGGAGTGGCTGATCAACATCAATTTCTGGGGCGTGGTGCACGGTACGCGCGCCTTCCTGCCGCATCTTTCGCAACGGCACGAGGCGCATATCGTCAACCTGTCCTCGATCTTCGGCATCATCGCCCCGCCCGGCCAGACTGCCTATTGCGCCGCCAAGTTCGCGGTGCGGGGCTTCTCCGAAAGCCTGCGGCACGAGCTGAAGATGGCGGAGAGCCCGGTCCGTGTGCTCGTCGTGCATCCCGGCGGCATCGCCACCGACATCGCGCGCAACTCGCGCACCGGAAGCGGCGTCGCCGACAATGCGCGGCGCACCGAGATGATCGACCGCTTCGACAAGGTGGCGAAGAAGTCGCCGGCCTCGGCCGCCTGGCACATCGCGAACGCCATCGAGGCCGACAAGCTGCGCCTTCTGATCGGCAGCGACGCGAAGTTTGCGGACATCATTCAACGGCTGCGCCCTGCGACCTATTGGGGGCTGCTCGGGCGAGCGCTCGAGAAGCGCGCCGAGCGTGCGGCGGCGAAGTGACGTAGGCGCCCGCAGGGCGCATACGTCATTCCGGGGCGCGAATGAAATGAGCGAACCCGGAATCTCGAGGTTCCGGGTTCGATGCTCCGCATCGCCCCGGAACGACGTCGCTGCGCGCCCGCGAACTGGGCGCGATCCCTCCCCCTTGTGAGGAGGGTCGACCGAGCGAAGTGAGGTCGGGGTGGTGAGCATGAGGTGGCGAAGAAAATTCCAAAACAAAGCTTCCGCATGAAAAGTCCCTAAGTGTTCTCGTCATGGCGGGCTTGACCCGGCCATCCACGTCTTTGACGTGGTGAGAAAGGAAGACGTGGATGCCCGGCTCAAGGCCGGGCATGACGACGGAGAAAAATTGCCGCAAGCTCGCGCTCGTTATCTCGTTAATGCTGCCCTACTCACTCCCTCCATCGATCTGCCGGCCCATCAGCGCAATGGCCTTCTGATAGACCTCGGCGGCATTCCATTCCTGGATCGCCGCGAAGTTCGGCTCGCCCGGCTGATAGCCGGCGCCGGCGCGCCAGCCGTGCGCGCGCAGGAAGTTCGCGGTCGACGACAGCGCGCCGGAGGCGCTTTCGAGATTGCCGACGCCATAGGCCAGAATGTTCTTCGGCAGAAATTGCGTCTGGCCGACCTCGCCATGCATGGAGCCGCGCTGGCTCGGCGACAGCATGCCGCGGTCGATCAGTTGCAGCGCCGCGTAAAGCTGCTCGGTGAAATATTCCGGCCGCCGGCAGTCATAGGCCAGCGTCGCGATCGAGGAGAGCATGTTCTGGTTGCCGTGCTCTCTGCCGAAGCCGGTCTCCATGCCCCAGATCGCGATCAGCGGCCCCGGCGGCACGCCATAACGGCTCTGGATGTTGGCGAACATCGCGGCCTGCGATGCCTTGAGTCGGCGCCCCTGGGAGACGATCGCCGCCGCGCCGCGCTTGACCAGGAACTGATCGAGCGAGAGGCGGAAGCTGCGCTGCCCGCGATCGGCATTGATGGTCGCCTGCGCGTAGTTCGCGGCCATCAGCGCGGCAATGCCGTTGCCGCCGATGCCCTTGGCGCGCGCTTCGCCGGAAAACTGCTGCTTCCATGCTTCGAAGCCGCCGGGGCCGTTGCCGCATTGCGCGGCGTGCGCGGCCGGGCCCAGACAGGCCAGCACGGCGAAAGCAGCGGTCAGTTGCCTGGCATTGATCATGAGGAATCCCTTGAAATGATTTCGTCATGGCCGGGCTTGGCCCGGCCATCCACGTCTTTCTTGCGCGAGTGTGGCAAAGACGTGGATGCCCGGCACAAGGCCGGGCATGACGAGCATCTATGTGGCTCGATTCTCCGGCAAATTCGCCTCTCACCAGCCCGGCCGCTGATAGTAACCGGGCTGTTGCTGCGGATAGTAGCCCGGTTGCCCGTTCGGATAATAATACTGGCCGCCGCGGCGGCGCGTGTTGGCGGGTTGGGGCGGCGGGTAGTTGGGCTGGAAGAAACCGCCGAAGATGGGGCTCTCGCCCCAGCTGTCGCTGCCGGCAACCAGCATGTCCGGCGGCGTCGGCCTGCGCGTGATGAAGCCGCCCTGCGGCTGGTTGTTCAACACCGCGACGAACTCGGTGCGGTAGTTGGTCTCCTTGGAGAGCGGCTCGTCGGAGATGATGATCGAGGAGCGCGGCTGCGCGGTCGGCGCGATGCGGTCGAGCACCTCCTGCGGGATCGTGACGCGATCGAGCGCGTCCTTGGCGTCGTCGCCGGTGTCGATCGTGACAACGCTCCAACGGAGGCCGGTGTCGGTCTTGGCCATCGCGGTAAAGATGTGCGTGCCGATCGGCTTGCCGGGATCCCGGATCGTGATGGGCACCTCGATCGAGGTATCGAACACCTCGCCGCCGCCGTCCGGCGCGGGCTTGTGCGTGTTGCGCCGCACGTAAAGCTTTTGCGTGGCGCGGCTGATGTAGATCGAGACCGGCTCGAGCGCGAGCCTGGCGTCGAGCGCGGCCTTGGCGGTGTCGGCCTTTTTGGTCTGGGCCGCCTTGGCGGCGTCCTTTGCCGCGGTCGCCGCATCGCGCTTGGCGGTCGCATCGGTTTTCGCGGCATCGAGCGCGGTGGCCGCGTCAGTGGCCTTAGGCTCGGCCTTCGCCTTCAGATCTTCGGCTTTCGCCTTGGCCTGGTCGGTCTTGGCGTTGGCGAGCAGCTTGCCGGCATAGGCAAGCTCGTTGTCGGCGCTCTTCTTCTGCCATTCCAGCTTCTTCAGCAAGGCTGCGGCGTTGTTCGCATCCTTCGCGGTGGTCGCGACGGCCTTCTTGGCTTCATCGGCGGCTTTGGCGGCGTCCTCGGCGTCGCGCGCCGTCGTCTCGATGCGTGCCGGCGCGGCCGCGATCGCATCGGCCTTGGGCTGGAGCAGCTTGGGATCGGTGAACGGCTCGGGCTCGGCATCGAATGGCGAGATGATCACCCGCATGCCGATATACGCCTTGTCGAACAGCTTTTCGGCGAAATTGTACGGCATGCGCACGCAGCCATGCGAGGCGGCGTAGCCGGGCAGCGGCCCGCCATGCAGCGCGATGCCGTTCCAGGTGATGCGCTGCATGTTCGGCATCCAGGCATCGTCATACATCGAGGAGTGGTGGTCCTTGTCCTTTTCGATGACGGCAAACACGCCGGCCGGCGTCTCGCGCCCGGTCGTGCCGGTCGAGACCGGCGCGCGATAAATCCAGCCGTCGGCGTCGTAGAAGGTGACGCGCTGGCTCTTGATCGACACGATCGCCATGATCGGCTCGCCGGCCTCGCGCGGCGCGGTGGCCTCCACGGGCTCGGAGGCGTGTCGGGCCAAAGCAGCGGATGGCAGCGCGCCGGATGCCAGGGCCGCGAGCGCGGCCACGGCCGCCAACGTCAGTCGAATTGCCATGCCAGCCCCGGTTCCTGTTCCGCCTGCCCCGATTTGGACCAACGCCGCCGATTCGCATCGCGTTCCCGCGGCAAATCCTTCATATACGACCGCTCACGCCGGCGGAAGGTTGGCATGGGGTCGCGGGCGGACACAGTTTCGTTGGACGCCGCCTCGGCGCTATTTCGTTTGACTGTTGGGCGTCCATCGACCAAAAGCCGCGCATGCCGAAAAAACCCGGGACCAATCCCAAGGGCGAATTCGCCTTTTTCGACGTCGTCTACGAGGACGGCAGCCTGCGCTCCAACCGCCGCGTGCCGTCCGAGCTGCTCGGCGGACTGGAAGGCGACGAGCCGGCGCGCGCCTTCATCCACGCGCAGGACCGGGAAATCGCCGAGAAGGGCGGTCGGCCGGCGCTCGAGATCAAGAGCATCAGCCGGGTCGGCGCGAAGAAGAAGAAAGTGCAGCAGCAAAGTTAGCCCGCCGCTCTGACATCCCTTCGTCATTCCGGAGCGCCGCGACAGCAGCGAGCCCGGAATCCATACTCCCGATTGGTGGCTATGGATTCCGGGCCTGCGCCTGCGGCGCATCGCGGAATGACGGGCGAGTGAGAAGGCACGACCTCGCATCTCCCTACTCCGCTGGCGCAAAATTCTGATTACTGAATGGCGGGGTGGTCGGGCGCTGGATGCGGATGAACGGCTTGTTGGCGGCGGCGTGGCAGCTGTTGCAACCGTCGGTCAGATCGTCGAAGGCGGCGATGAATTGCGTGCCGCTCTTGGTCGCGATCGCCTTGTCGAGCTTCTCCAGCCGCGGCTCAATGATGGTCTTGATCATCTCTGCTACGGGAACCCCGTCATGGGTGGCGTGCAGCCTTGCCGCATCCTCGAGGCCTTCCCTGATCTCGTCGACCTCCCACGCGGCCAGGGGCCAGTTGTCGTTCTTGCCGGCAAACCAGAGTTTGGCGTGACGCACTTGCGTCGCTGCCATGAACTCGCCAAGCCCGGGCGTGTAGTGATCCTTGGCCGGTTCGGCGGCAGCCAGCATAACCGGGGCGGCGACAAGGATCACGGCAAGTACGATGCGTTTCATTTGGTCACGGCTGATCAGCTGTGCGAGCAACGCCGTCGGAAGCGAAGGCGTCGTAGACCAGTTTTCTTAAGCCGACCCTGATCGGGCCGCGATTGTTGTCGACCTGCTCCATCAGCAGGTAGAACATGTCGAGCTTTCGATCGATGCCGACATAAGTACCGCTCAAACTGTCCCACTTCAGCTCGCCGATCGAACCGGGCTGGTTGTTTTCCCCGGGACCGGTGCGCACCGCGAGGCCATACCCATAACCGAAGCCGTCGCCCGGAAAGTAGAGCCAGTCATGGTCCACGCCGGAGCCCGGCCCGATATGGTCGGTCGCCAGATCCTGGAACGCGGCAGGACTGAGATAGCGCTTTCCTCCGAGCGTGCCGCCGTTCAACACCATCTGCGCAAAGCGGGCGTAATCGGCGATGGTCGTGATAAGTCCTCCGCCCCCCGATTGCCATTCCGGATGGGATCGGAGACTGCGCTCCTGCTCGACCAGGTGGGTGTCATCGGGCAGCGGCTCCGCCATCAATGCGCGCTCCTTGCGGGCATGCAGCGCGAATTTGGTATGCGTCATGCCGAGCGGATCGAAGATAGTCTGCTTCATGAATTCAAAAAGCGTCTTCCCCGAGGCGACTTCGATCGCGCGGCCGAGCACCTCGCTGGAATATCCGTAGCGCCAGAACGTGCCCGGTTGACGCGTCAGCGGCAGTCTGGAGAGCCGCTCGGCGAGATCGGCGTTGTCGAAGCGTCCGTCGAACAGGTGTCCCTCTTCATAGAGCTTCCCGACCCAGCCGCCGACATATTCGCCGGCGATCCCCGAGGTTTGCAGGAGCAAATCCCTGATCGTCGGCTGACGCACGGGGGACACGAGTTCGTAAGGTTGCCCGCCCGGCGCATTGCGGGCCCCGACCGCCACCTTCGCTCCGGCAAATGCAGGAATATATTTGGCGACGGGATCGTCTAGCGACATCTTCCCGGCATCGACGAGCATCATGGCGGCAACGCAGGTGATCGGCTTGGTCATCGAGCGGAGCGCAAAGAGCGAGTCCGCGGTCATCGGACGGTTCGTCCTGACGCTGCGCACTCCGAATGTCCTGAGGTAAACGGGGCGGCCATGTTGCTGAATCAGAAGGACGGCGCCCGCAATTCGTTTCGTGGCGACCTCGTTCTCGAAGAAGGTGGTCAGCAGCTGAAGCTTTGACGCTGCAGGCGCTGGTGGCTCTGCCGCAGCGGCCCCGCCAGAGATCGCCAGGCTCAGGATCAGACCCGCAATGGGCGATCCGTGTTTGACGCGGCCTGCCGTGCCCGGTGCGCCGCGTCCCGAAAATCCCCGTGAGTTGTGAACTCCAAATCGTCGTCGTGACACCGCCGGTGCTCCGATCGCTCGAACAAGTCGAGTTTCATGGATGATGTGGCGAAACGCCAGTGGACTTGTGGCCAAGCCGTGGGGCCGGCCGCGAAGAAGACATGACGCTGCATCGCCGCGGCGCGGATTGCGCCCGGATTTTGCGGTCAACGCGCGCCTTTCGAAGTGAAGAGGGCGCAGGGAATGCCGGGCGCAAGCCGCACCCGAAAGCCTTGTGTGCGGAAGAGTGGAAATATGCACACAAGTAGTCAGGAGAAGCCAGACGACCGGCATTCCCTGCGCGATGGGTTGACGACTTACTCTGCGATCTCCCCGGTGTTCGGGCTTTTTAGCCACCGTCGCCGATCGATCTCTGCGTTTCGGCCGCAAGGCCGAAATCGCATCTCGATCGACTTGACCCCAGCGTCGAGGGGACAGGACCACGCAGCTTGGTCGTACGCGTCTGATGCGCATCGTCTGCGCCCCTCCGCGTCCACCGCTCCCCGCCTCACGGTTCGTGACGATTCGGCCGAAACGTCCCTCTTCACGAGGCAGGATTTCGGAAATATAGCAGTGTTTCTGGTTTTCGGCAAGAGGAAAATCTAGCAAACCACCCAAAGCGCGGAAGCGACTGAGAAAGCGTGCAAAAAAAGTTTCTTGGGCATGCAACAGAGGGGCCACGGCGATTTTCGACCGCCAAATTACTCAGATGGCTCAACCAGAATTGCCTTGGAATAGTCTCGCAGGGCTTTCGGGATGAATTCAACAAACAACAGAGCAGATGCATAAGAGGCAAATATTTCCTCTGCCGTCTTTTCAAGGAAAAAACTCCCGTAGTCTTGATGCACTAGCCGATTGCGCTCACGTCCTATCTCCATGAAGTCAGAAATTGACTTCGCGAGGTTCTCGTCTCCATCGATCACTTTTGCCATATGCCCCTTAAACCCATCACCGAACATGGCGAAAAACGTGTTGGCGTTGTTTCGCGTCCAATCGAACCAAGTGTGATATTGTCGACTTGCCGTGATATCGTACTCGTCGATCTGGATTTCGTCTTCGCCTTCGGCATAATCGTCAAACCACGGCTCGGCCATCGATACCTCTTTATGATTTCTCGAATCTTGCCGTCACAACGCCAATATGGTCGTTGCCCAAAATCCCTAATGCGAGGATGCAACGCTTGATTGCGTTATACAAGTCGGACAATGCTATACTTATTGCGGTTGAGTAATCGAGGGGAAGACGCAGCCTTCGAATATACCTAAGCGATAGGCTGCATTCGACGCGTGTTCGTTTGCTGCTCCGCAACAGGAGTTCTCGCCCCAATCAGATTCAGCGCTTATAAGGGGGAGGCGGTTGCCGGCAGGCCCGCATGACCTGCCGGCGGAAGATGGTTACGGGGCAGCCTTCTCGGAATAACGCACTGCCATCTCGGCCAGCGTGATGAGCGCGTCGTAGGCCTGACCAGAGCGGCCCATCAGCATCGGCCGACCGTGGCAAAGCGACAGTTGCCTGCGCGCCGCCATGAGCATGTCGTCATCGTCAAAGACCTTCGGATAGGCGAGCCTCCAATGTCCCGCCTTGTTCTGCTTCACGAAGCGCGACAGGGCTGAAAGGATCGGAAACACGATGCCGTCCGAGATTTCCTTGATGATGCCGTCATCGCCGCGAACGGCTTGCTTCAGGCGCTCAAGGAGCCACTTGTCGTTCCACGACTTGTGGGTCTTCCAACGGAGATACTCCGACCAGGCGGGGCCAGCCATCTCGATGAAGTAGTCGTAGCGGGCGGCGTTGCCCTTGTCGGTCCCGCGCGTGTCAGCAATCTCCATGAAGTCCTGAAGGCAAAACGCGGCATTCTTGTAGGCCCGCATCCGCGCCTCCATCGACTGGCGGTGCGCAGGTGCGATCTGCTCGGGCATCATCGCCCACAGCACCTGCAGAAGCAGGCGCGTGTCGACGTACTTGTCCTCGACGTCGGTCTCCGACCGGGCCAGTTCGAGGTCATGGTGATGCACCCTGAAGGACTTGTCGAGGTCCTCGAAGTAGCCATGCTTGCCAGCGATCGAGATACCCTCGATCTTGGTCGCCGTGTTCCGCGCGACCGCGATGTTGGTGCGCGTGGGTGCGTCCGGCTCAACCGAGAGTTCGCAGCGCACCGAAAATTCGTTCGGTATCTCGCCCTTTTCGGCGCACCTCTCGAAGTAGCGCCGGATTTCGCCCTGCGACTGCGCGCCGTTGTTGACCGACGCGTTCTTCAGCGTGACGATACGTTTGTTGTCGTCGACGGTGATCTTTGACGCACCGATGAGGAAGCCCGAGTTCATCTGCGAGAACCGGTCGGGATTCTCCTTGATGGTCTTGGCGATGGCTTTGTGCACAAGGTTCCGCTTCTTGCCCTGATGTTCAGGGATGTAGGAGCGGAGGTTGCCGTCCGTGCCGACCTTCAAGATCTCGGCGGCAGGGAGCACGACGACGTAGGTCGAGGCATCATTGTCCTCCTCGTCCTTGGTCGAAACGTCGCGGATTTTGAGATAGGAAAGGCGCACAGTGGCGCCGTTGGCGTCTGTCATTTCAATCACTCCGTTTTCCTCATCGTCTCGTCGCCCGGCACGTACTGCGCCGACCAACCGATGAAGGTAGCAGGGAGCATGCATACCCCTTTATCCAAGTCAAGACGCGAGGTTCCGCCCGCACAAGGCGAGCGAGAATCAGCGGCTAAAGCCAGATTTTCCGTGTGAATGCACAGCAAACATCAGAACGGCGGGCTCTTGCCCGCCGTTCATGCATGTCCTCGTATACGATCCGAATCAGTTATCCAAAAAGCTCCGCAGCTTCCTCGACCGCGACGGATGCTTCAACTTCCGCAGCGCCTTTGCCTCGATCTGGCGGATGCGCTCGCGGGTGACGGAAAACTGCTGGCCGACCTCTTCCAGCGTGTGGTCGGTGTTCATGCCGATGCCGAAGCGCATGCGTAAGACCCGCTCCTCGCGCGGGGTGAGCGAGGCCAAGACGCGCGTCGTGGTCTCGCGCAGGTTGGACTGGATCGCGGCGTCGATCGGCAGCACCACGTTCGGGTCCTGGATGAAATCGCCGAGATGCGAATCCTCCTCGTCGCCGACCGGCGTTTCGAGAGACAAAGGCTCTTTCGCGATCTTCAGCACCTTGCGCACCTTCTCCAAGGGCATGCCGAGCTTCTCGGCCAGCTCCTCCGGGGTCGGCTCGCGGCCGATCTCGTTGAGCATCTGGCGCGAGGTGCGCACGATCTTGTTGATGGTCTCGATCATGTGCACGGGGATGCGGATGGTGCGCGCCTGGTCGGCGATCGAGCGTGTGATCGCCTGCCGGATCCACCACGTCGCGTAGGTCGAGAACTTGTAGCCGCGGCGGTACTCGAACTTGTCGACCGCCTTCATCAACCCGATGTTGCCTTCCTGGATCAGGTCGAGGAACTGCAGGCCGCGGTTGGTGTATTTCTTGGCGATCGAGATCACGAGGCGAAGGTTGGCTTCCACCATTTCCTTCTTGGCCTGGCGCGCCTCGCGCTCGCCCTTCTGCACGCCGTGCACGATCTTGCGGAACTCGCCGATCTCGAGCCCGGTCAGGGCGGCCAGCGACTGCACCTCGTGGCGCAGATCCTTGATGCGGTCCTTTTCGTGATGGACGAAATTCTTCCAGCCCTTGGCCGAGAGTTTCGAGACGCGGTTGAGCCAGCGCGGATCGAGCTCCGAGCCCTGGTAGTTCTTCAGAAAATCCTCGCGCGCGACGCCATGGCTGTCGGCGAGCCGCATCAGCCGGCCCTCGAAGGAGACCAGCTTCTTGTTGATGTCGTAGAGCTGCTCGACGAGTGAGTCGATGCGCGCCTGGTTCAGCCGCAGCGACTTCACCTCGACGATGATCTCGTCCTTCAGCTTCTTGTACTTGCGC